>ENA-UOIW01000159-UOIW01000159.1-human-gut-metagenome-genome-assembly--contig:-P58-NODE-159-length-65837-cov-12.637530_pt1 | contig 65837 bp, 49 predicted proteins | sample MGYA00242334_ERZ723881 | MGnify/ENA metagenome assembly ERZ723881 | reverse complement strand
AAGACCGGAGGCGGCGGAGTCGTGCCGCCCAAGGAGAACGTGCATCAGCCCGGCGACGGCTGGATCGACTGCGCATGCGGGCGCAAGCACTGGGGATTGAACGGTGCCTCCGGCGTGCTGCTCGCGCGGCGTGACCCCAAGAGCGGCGAAGTGACCAGCGTGGTGATGCAGCATCGCGCCGCGTGGAGCGCGGAAGGCGGCACATGGGGCATTCCCGGCGGCGCGACGGCCGACGGTGAAAGCCCGATCGAGGGTGCGCTGCGCGAGAGCTACGAGGAGGCGAACATCACGCCCGAAGACATCGAGGTGGTCGGGTCCTACCGTGAGGATCACGGGCCATGGGCGTACACCACGGTCTTCGCGTTCGAGAAGCCCGGTCACCGGGTCGTGCCGCGGGCGAACGATGACGAGAGCATGGAAATCGAATGGGTGCCGATCGACGAAGTGCCCGACCGCAAGCTCTTGACCGCGATGCGCACAGACTGGCCGCGCTTCGCCGAGCGCCTGCGCGCGCTGGCCGCTGCCGCACGGTGTTCGTGACGGTTACTGCAGTTGCGCCAAACGCTGGTAGATGTCGGATGGAAGGTGGCGGTTTGCGAATCCTTTGACGCGAATTCCCGTGTCGAGGGGCATATACACGATGCGCATGTCGGCGCGCGACTGTTGGCCTCGTCGATGTTGGAAGTGGAAGGAACGCCACCCGCTGAAACCGTACTTGAGAGGGCTTCCTTCTACGTTGCCCTCCACGAGCTGTGTCAGGGTTCGGTGAACTCTGGCCACCGCCATCTTGAATTCGCCTTCGTCGGGCCAGACATATGCCAGAAGAATCACATCATCCGCAAGTGCATCCGGATCCATATACAGACCGCGGACGGACGAGATGATGGCAATGGCTTGCTCCAATAATGCGTAGTCGGCGGCCATCAGCGACCGCCATAAAGGAACGCGTGAATCTTCTCCTTGCGCCGCTTCAGGCTTTCCTGCGCCGACTGTGACAGTTCGGAGCCGGTCTCCCATTGTTCCTTATCGCCTCGGGCGGTGAACATCTGCTGTATGGTGAGGTGTTCGACCTCGGATTCCAGCGCATTGATGACATCCAGCATCTCGTTGAGAGAGTCCACGGACACCAGATAGCCGGCTGTGTCGGCGCGGTCGACGATTTCCAGCAATCCCCGCTGCTCCAGCGCCTTTCGCCATGCGTTCGAACGGGACAACTCGGTCAACCCGATGCGAGAGCCCGGCGTGGAGATCTCTCGTAACGCCTCCGCACGTTCCTTGATGTCCATGTAAGTCACCACCTTAATCACAACAAAATATGCATTATATTACGCATAGTACTACATGATATAATGCAATATATATTCACGACTGCCGAGCCGTACCGCAGACGAGCGACTGGGGGCCTTAGTCTCGCTTCGCGACAGACCTTCGGGCCCTGCAATCACGGACGCCCTGTGGGCGCTCAGGGTAGTGCCACCACTCTCTTCCCCTAATCCTTCCGGATGAGGGGAGAACCGGTTCGCCGCAAGGCTCATACCGCCGCCCGATGGCCGGTCGCGTGCCGCCTGCGTAATCTCGGAGGCATGAACACAGCAACATCACAATCTCAGTCCCGCGCCCGGTCTCAGTCGTGGACACCGGTGATCGAGGCCCGTGACCTGGTCATGGACTACACCGCAGGCATGGCCCGTGTGCAGGCGGACCACAGTGTCACCGGCGTGATGCCGCGAGGCGCCGGAACCGGCGGCCCCCATCCGTATGCGGCCGGCGGAACCGGCTACGCCATGCCCGCCGTGCATACGCTAGCGCTCAATCACGTGAACTTCGACTTGGCTCCCGGCGAGACGGTCGCCGTGATGGGACCGTCCGGTTCCGGCAAGTCGACGCTGCTGCACGCGCTCGCCGGCATCATCCGCCCGACGTCGGGCACGGTGACCTTCCAAGGCGCGAATCTGACCGCGATGAGCGACGCGGACCGGACCAAACTGCGCCGCGGTGCGTTCGGTTTCGTGTTCCAATCCGGACAGCTGTTGCCCGAGTTGCCGGCGGTGGAGAACATCGCGTTGCCGATGATGCTGGACGGCTCCGACTACCGTTCCGCCACCGATGCGGCGATGCTGTGGCTGGAACGGCTGGGTTTGCGGCAGCTGGCCTCGCAGCGGCCCGGCGAGATGAGTGGCGGGCAGATGCAGCGCATCGCTATCGCCCGCGCGCTTGCCGTACAGCCGGCGGTCGTCTTCGCCGACGAGCCGACCGGCGCGCTCGACCAGGCCACCGGCCGCGAGGTCATGAGCATTCTCATGGAAGCCGCGCGTGATAATGGCGCTGCCGTGGTGATCGTCACTCATGATCCCAACGTCGCCGGCTTCTGCGGCCGCACGATGACGATGCAGGACGGCCGCCTCAGCCAGACGGCCGAAGCCGGCCTTGCCCCCGCTGGCGGGGTTCGGCATCCGCAGGCTGACTGGGGGCGGCCCGAGAGCGCTGAACCACCCTCAGTCTCGCTGCACCCGGCAGTTCCCGCAGGAGGCGCCCAATGAGCACGTTCGCACTATGGCGGCTGTTCCACCGCCCAGGCCGGCGCGGCGGTTCCGGCCACACATCGGCGTTGGCCATCGTCGCGTTCGCGGCGGCGACGGCCATCTTCCTGACCGTGCTGGGCGGCGTGCACGGGTTCATCTGGCGCGCGTCCGCCGACCATACGCTGAAATGCCTGATTGACAGGTCGACCTGCGCGCCGGGCACATGGGCGGTGTGGGCCGGACGGCTCAAGGACCAGCACGACTGGGCGCAATACGCCAGCACGTACGTGATGCTGGCGGCCTTCGCCTGCATACTGCTGATCGTGCCGTTCGTGGCGCTCGCCGGCTCGGCGGCGCGATTGGCGGCATCGCGGCGGGACGCGCGATTGGCGGCACTGCGCCTCGCGGGCGCCACCACCAGTCAGGTGACCAGACTGACCGCGTTGGATGCCGCCGGACAGGCGCTCATCGGCGCGTTGATCGGCATCGTCGGCTATTTCGCGATCATGCCGCTGATCATGCTGCTGAATTTCCAGGATCAGAGGTTCACGTTCGAGCAGTTGTGGGTAGGATCCCTGTCGCTGATCGTCGTGCTGGTGGTGGTCACGGTCCTGGCGCTGATCTCCGCATTGCTGACGCTGCGTCGGGTCGCCATCACCCCGCTGGGCGTCACCGCTCGGACCGCCCAGCCGCTGCCCACGAAGTGGCGCGTAATCGTGTTCCTGGTCGTGCTGGTGGCCGCGATCGTGCTGTTCAAGAACCCGCAGGGCCTGCTGCATTACGGTGAGGTGACGATGTATGCGGTGATTATCGGGTTCATCGCGCTGTGCTTCGCTCTAGTGAACCTGATCGGCTCATGGGTGGTGACCGCACGGGCGAGGTTGCGGTCCCGCCGCCCTAAGGACGCCGCCACGATGATCGCGATGCGGCGCATCCTCGACAATCCCAAGCGGGCATGGCGCAATGTGTCGGGCATCGCGCTGGCGGTGTTCATCGCTGGCATCACCTCGATCTGCGGGTTCATCGGCGCATCGTCGACCGCGCCTGTCGAAGGCGTACCCGAACCGGGACTGGCCTTCATCCGCGACATCGGCACCGGAGGGTTGCTGACGCTCGGATTCGCGGCCGTGCTGGCGGCCGTCAGCTCCGGAGTGATGCAAGCGGGCAGCGTCTACGACCAGGTTTCCGAATACCGCATGCTGGTGTTGGAGGGGACGGACGTGAAAACGTTGAACCGTGCGCGTTTCATCGAGGTGCTGACCCCGCTCAACACGGTGGTGGCCGTTGCCGGCGGCTGCTCGATGCTGCTGATGTTCCCGCTGTTCGCCGCATCCATGACCAAACCCGCCACGCTGCTCAGCTTCTTCGGCGGCATAGCGTTGTGTTACGCGCTGGTCTCCGTCGGCGCATTCGCCTCGAACCGTGTCGCCGCCAGCCTGAATCTCACCGACTGGCGTGCCGACGACTGATCGCACGCTCTCAAAACTCGCAGATAGGGGGCCTTTTAACGAAAAAGGCCCCCTATCTGCGAGTTTTGAGAGCGTCAACTCAGCAGAGCGGCGATAACCGCGATGAATATGGGGCTCGTCATCGTGCTCATCAGGATGCCGTCGCGTGCGAACGTAAGTCCAACGTTGTACCGGGCGGCGTAATTGTAGACGTTCTGGCCGGTCGGCAGCGCCGCCAGCACCACGCAGGCGTACAGCGTCGCGCCGCGGAATCCCATGACGAAATAGGAGAGCAGGAAGGCGATGATCGGCATCACGATGTTCTTCAGTACGGCTACGGTGAAGATCGCCGGGCGGTCGCCCTTCTGCTGCAGCGGCTTGGTGCCGTGCAGCGACATGCCGAACGCCATCAGGATCATCGGAACCGCGGAGTCCCCGATCATGTCAATCGGGTCGAAGATGAAGTTCGGCACGGGGAACCAGCCGATCTTCGCATTGATCGCCGAAACCAGGATGCCGCCCAGGGAGCCGATCAGCAGCGGCTGATGCAGCGGCTGCTTCAGGATTTCCTTGACCGATACCTTGCCCTTGGTGGTCACGTCGAGCACCGTCAGGCCGACCGGCGTGAAGATCGCCTGCTGCATGACCAGGATCGGTGCCACCAGGGCTCCGTTGCCGAGGATGTACGTGGCTATGGGCAGGCCGATGTTGTTCGAGTTCAGATACAGTGAGTTCAGCGCGCCGACGGTCGCGTCTGCCGGCCCCAAGTGGAAGAACAGCTTGTTCAGCACCAGGAACAGCGCACCGACGAGTACAGCGGAGAAGAACGCCACGATGATCGACGAATGGAAGATCTCGAAGATCGGCTCTTTCGACAGAATTGCGAACATCAGACACGGGCTGGACACGAAGAAGCTGAAACGGTTGAGCACCATCTGGGCGCTCGGCCCGCCTATGCGCATTCGAGCGGCCACATATCCGACTCCGATTACGATGCCGATGACGCAGAAGCCTTCCATCGCGTTTAATAGACCCGGCATATTCCCATCCCTTTTCCGTTTGCTGGCAAACCCCATACTGCCATACGCATGTGTTTCGCGAGGTTCTGTCTCATAACGCAGGCGAAACCCGTCTCGCGAGCCACGGTAGCACGGCATGCTGCGCGTCGCGCGCTTGTTCTCGCCGCCGACGGGGAGTTCGGCCGTCTCATTCCGGCCCGGCAACGGGCTCCAACGGGACGTGCTGCCGTTAGGATGGTCAGCATGACTACGACAACGACGATGGCAGCGGCCGGTGCTGACCCGCGCTCGGCGATCGCGCCGATCACCTGCGACACGACCGGCACGCGCGAGAAGGCGCTCGCCTCACTGCTCGAACAGATCATGGACTCGTATTCCGTCAGCGATGACGAGAAGCCGCTGGCCGACGCCGTGGAGGCGTTCCTGCGGTCGAAGCCGCACCTGACGGTGCACAGGCACGGCGACACGGTGGTCGCGTCCACGTCGCTCGGCAGGCCTCGGCGCGTGGTGCTCGCCGGGCACCTTGACACGGTTCCGGTGATCGACAACTTCCCGCCGCGCTGGCTGGCGCCCGGCGACCCGCTGATCCGGGAGGACGTCGCCGCGGCGCACCCCGGCGAGCGGGTGATGTGGGGCCGCGGCGCGACCGACATGAAGGCATCCGACGCGGTGTTCCTGTACCTCGCCGCCACGCTGGTCGACCCGCAATATGACCTGACGTACGTGTTCTACGACCATGAGGAGGTTGCGGCCGAGAAGAACGGTCTGCGGAAGGTGGCCGAGGCGCATCCTGATTGGCTCGCCGGCGATTTCGCGATCATCGGCGAGCCGACTGACTGCGGCATCGAGGGCGGCTGCAACGGCACCATGCGGTTCGACGTGGTCACGCACGGGGTCGCGGCGCATTCGGCCAGGGCATGGATGGGGGAGAACGCCATTCACAAGGCCGCCGATGTCCTGAACCGCCTGAACTCCTACGAGCCGCGAACCATCACGGTGGATGGGCTGGATTATCGCGAGGGGCTGAACGCGACGCTGATTTCCGGCGGCAAGGGGACGAATGTCATCCCCGACGAATGCCGTGTCCATGTGAACTACCGGTTCGCGCCCGACAAGACGCTGCCGCAGGCGAAGGCACTGATGATGGGCGCGGATGCCGGCGCGGAGCTCGGCAATGGCGAGCATGTCGCCACCGGTGGCGTGTTCGAGGGCTTCGGCATCGAGATGAAGGACGAGTCGCCGTCCGCCCGGCCGGGCATGGACGCGCCGATGGCGGTGTCGTTGGCGAAGCTGGTGCGTGAGCGTACGGGACGGGAACCGCTGGCGAAGCTCGGGTGGACCGATGTCGCGCGGTTCTCGCTGCTGGGTGTGCCCGCGGTGAACCTGGGCGCGGGGAGCCCGCTGCTTGCGCACAAGCATGACGAGCAGATCGCCGAAAGCGAGTTGGCGACCATGGCCGGCATCCTGGAGGACTGGCTCACCGGCCGCGCGTGAGCGGGGTTCGGGCGCGGATGTCGGCATCCGTGCCATCGAATAGTGTGCGGACGGCTGCCCGCACAACGCTGTCAGTTGGCGCTGCAGGTTTTGTCGACGATGTCGTCGCCGTCCGCATCGATGACGATGATACGGATCCTGACACCGTTCGCGGAGCGAAAGCGTCTGCGTACAAGCATGGGCTGGGCGTTGTCGCCACGCCAAAAGAACGTTGAATATGGTGAGATGGTCATGGCCGGTCAAATTGTGTGCCATACTTAAAGATGGTGGTTCTGCAAACCACCTGAGCGTGAAAGGCGTCGATCCCCTCGCATGCATGAAGGTGCGCGAGCGCTGGTGTCCGCCGAAGCACGCACACGGACTTTTGACGGATTTGCTTCCTGCGGGCGCAAGCGTAGCGCGGCCACGGTGAGAGCGTGGTGTGAGACCGCATGAGGCCATGAGTGTGCGACGTGGTGCAGCACGTCGTGAGGAGTATCGTGCCTAGTGTGAACGATAACGGTTTCAGTCGTGACGAAACCGAAGAACAGCAGCCTACCCATGCCGATGCGGCCCAGTCGCCTGATTCGGCCGATAAAACGCCTGCGGCGCCGCGTCGTCGCCGCGGTGGCCGCCGCGTGGTTCGTGGCGCCGGTGCCGCCGGTGCCGCGGTCGCGCTGAAGGTCGAGGATCATTCCGCTCCGCTGTTCGCGGAACCCGTGGTGGAGCAGCCCCTTACCCGTCGTCGCCGCTCGAAGGCGGCCGACGAATCGCCGGAGACCGCCGCATCGGCCGATTCCGAAAAGAAGGATGATGCGCGGCACGCCAAGGCCGACGGCAAGTCTCGGTCCGCGTCGCGCTCCTCGAAAGCGACGAAGCGCCATGACGATGACGCCGATCAGGCCGAACCCCGGCGCACCCGCGTGCGTCGTCGCACCGCCATGTTCTCCTCGCGCGAGGACGCTTCGCCGACCGTTCCGGGCGAGCCGTCGGATGACGACCTCGGCGTCGATACCGGCACCGATATCATCGTCCGCGATGATTCCGCCGATCTGTCCCGCGCCCTGGATGTCGTTAGCACGCTGCCGCAACCTGCGCCGCGCGCTCACGCGATGACGTCCGTGCTGTTCCAGGAGCCGGTGCTGCCCGTGCCGGAAATCGTGCGCGACGCGCGCGATGACGACCGCGAGGATGACGACCGCGACAACCGCGGCGGTGGCAAGTCCCGTCGCTCGCGCAATGGTCGTGTGTCACGTGACGGCGCGCAGGGGGACAAGGACAAGAGCGCTTCCTCCCGTCGCGATATCGACGGTCTGAGCCACATCGAGCGCGTCGACAGCTTCGATACCGACGACAGCCGCAGCCGTGACGAATCCGGCGAGGCTGACGAGCCGGTGCGTTCGTCGCGCCGCAACCGTCGCCTGAACGCGCAGGAGCGCCGTGCGGCCGCCGAAGTGGAGCAGATCGAGGAGGACCTGGAGCTCGACGGCATCTCCTATACGCCGGTCGACGACGGGGAGCCCTCCGAGGATTCGGGCACGAGATCCCGTCGCCGTCGCCGCTCCCGTCAGAACCGTGCCGACGACAGCCGCGGCAACGGCGAGTCGGACAGCAGCCAGTCCGCGGCGCAGCAGGACGAGCCAGCCAAGCCGTCGTCCCGCCGCACACGCGACGAGGAAGAAGACGATGACTCCAACGTCACCCGTCGCCGTCGCCGTCGCCGCTCCCGCGCGTCCGACGAGCAGGGTGACGATGATATGACCGTGCGCCGCTCGCGCAAGCAGCAGTACATCGACGAGATCACCGACGTCGAGGGCTCCACCCGACTGGAGGCGAAGAAGCAGCGCCGCCGCGACAACCGCCGCGAGCGCAGCCGCCAGAGCCAGCTGGTCGAGCAGGACTTCCTCGCGCGCCGCGAGCACGTGAACCGTCTCATGGTGGTGCGCGAACGCGGCCATCACACGCAGATCTCCGTCATCGAGGACAACGTGCTCGTCGAGCATTACGTCTCCGACATCCAGGAGGTCGCCACGGTCGGCAACATCTACCTCGGCCGTGTGCAGAACGTGCTGCCGAGCATGGAGGCGGCGTTCGTCGACATCGGCCAGTCCCGCAACGGCGTGCTGTATGCCGGTGAGGTGAACTGGGACGCGACCCGCCTCGAAGGGCAGCCGCGCCGCATCGAGCTGGCGTTCAAATCTGGCGACCCGGTGCTCGTGCAGGTCACCAAGGATCCGATCGGCCACAAGGGCGCTCGCCTGACTTCGCAGGTCACGCTCGCCGGGCGTTTTCTGGTGCTCGTGCCGTCCGGCGGCATGACCGGCGTGAGCCGCAAGCTGAGCGAGCGCGAGCGTTCGCGCCTCAAGGGTATTGTCTCGAAGATCGCGCCGAAGGACATGGGCGTGATTATCCGCACCGCGGCCGAAGGTGCCAAGGAGGAGGCGATCGTCAAGGATCTGGAGAGCCTGGTCCGCCAGTGGGAGCGCATCAACGCCAAGCGCGAGGAGTTCTGGCACGGCAAGCGGCCGAAGCTGCTGCAGGGCGAGCCGGACGTCGCGATCCGCGTGGTGCGCGACATCTTCAACGACAATTTCGGCGAGCTGATCGTCGAGGGCGACAAGGTGTACGAGCGCATCGAGGAATACCTCGACACGATGGCACCCGATCTCAAGGAGAAGTTGTCCAAGTGGGATCCGTCCGAGCATCAGGGCAAGGACGTGTTCGACAAGTGGCAGATCGACGCGCAGCTCAGGAAGGGCATGGAGCGTCAGGTGTACCTGCCTTCCGGTGGGTCGATCGTCATCGACCGCACCGAGGCCATGACCACGATCGACGTGAACACCGGCCGGTTCATCGGCCGCGGCAAGAGCCTTGAGGAGACGGTGACGCGATGCAACCTGGAGGCGGCCGAGGAGATCGCGCGCCAGCTGCGTCTGCGCGATATCGGCGGCATGGTCATGATCGATTTCGTCGACATGGTGATGCCCGCCAACCGCGATCTGGTGCTGCGGCGTCTGGTCGAATGCCTGGCGCGTGACCGCACCAAGCATCAGGTGGCGGAGGTCACGTCGCTGGGTCTGGTGCAGATGACGCGCAAGCGCATCGGCCAGGGCCTGGTCGAAGCGTTCTCCGAGGAGTGCCCGACCTGCCATGGCCGCGGGTTCATCTTGCATGACGAGCCGACCGTCAGCGCGGATTACGACGATCCGTATGCGCTCAAGGGCGGCGATCCGTTCATCAAGACCAACAAGCACGGCCGCGGTACGGATGTGCAGGTGCCGCAGGGCTCCTCGCCGGATATCAAGGCCAAGCTCGCGCAGATCGCCGCCGCGGCGGTCGCCGCGAACGGCACCGACGAGGATGAGTGACCCGACGCGCTGAATGAATCATGATTTCCGGTGTGTCAACCTGACACGCCGGAAATATGATTTGCGTTAGTACATGGGTCAGTGTAAATTAGATTGCTGGTGTCTGACCAGCGGCTTGCGTGCGTCAGGCAAGTAGCTTTTATAACACCATAGCAAGGAACGAAGCATGTACGCGATTGTGAAGGCCGGTGGCCATCAGGAAAAGGTCGAGGTCGGTGACGTGATTCTCGTCAACCGTCTTGAGGCGAAGAAAGGCGAGACCGTTGAATTCCCGGTCGCGCTGGTTGTGGATGGTGCCAAGGTGACGCTGGGCGCCAAGGATCTCGCCGCGGTGTCCGCCAAGGGTGAAGTCATTGACGACGAGGCCAAGGGCCCCAAGATCAACATCATGAAGTACAAGAACAAGACCGGCGTGACTCGTCGCAAGGGTCACCGTCAGAAGCTGACCGCCGTGAAGATCACGGCGATCGCCTGAGCCAATACAGGAAGGATCTGAATCATGGCACATAAGAAGGGTGCTTCCAGCTCGCGCAACGGTCGCGATTCGAAGCCTCAGTACCTCGGCGTCAAGAAGTTCGGCGGCGAAGCCGTCGTCGCCGGCAACATCATCATTCGTCAGCGTGGCACCAACTTCCACCCTGGCCAGAACGTCGGCATGGGCAAGGATCACACCCTGTTCGCGCTGACCGACGGCAGCGTGAAGTTCGGCGTCCGTCACGACCGCAAGGTCGTCGATGTCATCGCCGCCTGAGCGATACCGCATTAAGTGTCAAGCCGCATCCCACCCGGGTGCGGCTTTTTCGTTTGCCGCCCTAGCATTCCCGGCATGCCCGCACCGCACGACGCATCCCCACAGAGCCGTCACGCCTGTGCCATGCGATGTCACGCCTCCCTCATCAGACACCACATCACTCTCCGAGGACCCCCCCCAACCTCCTCTGGTACACCGGTACATTACGGGTTGAAATAGCCGATTCCGGCAATTCCCCGTGTGAAATCGCCGTTTTCAGGCCCCAAAACGACCATTTGGCACGGGGAATTCCGGATAACGGCTATTTCAACCCGTGTTTTGGCGCATGGCGGCGCTTATCAGGGCTTGGAATGGTGTCGCTGCGATCACGCGGCCTTTCCGGGCTTAGACGGGTAGCGGAGGAACATGCCTGCTGGCCCACATGTGTGGGTTACGAGTGCGGCGCGCGCCCCGACATCACGCGTGTCATGGTTGTATGCCCATATCTCTGAGCTGCCGGACGATTCGTCCCGGATTGTCAAGATCCCTGTAGTACATGCGCACCATGCCGATCGCATACTGCGACATGCATTGCTGGCGTTTCCGTTCCTCATCCACTACTTCGCGAATTTCCCGGCCTGAAGTCATATGCGGATCCACATACTTGCGAACGCCATCGAATTCCCCGACGATTACCGAGCCGTCTTCACGCTTCCAGAGAAAATCACTGCGATGCTTACGACCGGGATGATCGAGACAGGGGAATTCCACCTGAATGTCGTCAGGAGGGCAGCCGGCATCATGCAACATGCCGCGGGCCTCGGATTCGCCGCCGTTCTCGGCACGCCGATCTGCAAGCGCGAACGCGCGCTCGACGGCGGCGCGGTTGCGTGAGTATTTCACGCTGGAGGGATACGCCCGGAGCACGGATTCGCTCACGAGGCCGTTGCGGAGCGCACAATCCGCTGGCCCGAGGGCGTAGCGCAGAGGCTGGCATGCCGCGAGGTCGAACAGTGTTTGCAGCAAGCTGATGACCTTCACTCCCTGAACCACGGTGATGTCCGGATGCGTGATCGCGTGATGCGATATGTGCCTGGTGTCCTGATGATGCGCGCCGGGGCTCGCGACGATGCAGATTGGGAATGCCAGCCGATAGGAGCAGTCGAGCCCGTGCATGATGGCGGCCGTGGGACCGCAGAACACCCAATCAGGATGTTGGATGGCGAGCGCTCGTACGATATGGCGAACCTGTTCATGCGGATCAAGCGATTCCCAATACGCGGGCTCTGCGTACAGGCCGCGGAAGACTCTCAGCACGGCGCCGGTCTTCACTCTCCTGCGTATTGCCTGTATGTCCGTGTTGGTGGAGGGAATGGCGCAGCGTCGCTCCTGCCGTGCAACGGCGAAAAGTCTGTCCAGCGAATGATGCGTCCCCATATGCCAAGTGTAGGGGGTCTGGGCTCGCGACATCTGCGAATTCGCGATGAGCCTATTCCGCCGGGAAATCCGGATGATGGCGGAGCATACGGTGGAGTGCAAGGCATCCATTCGATTGCGCATAGGCGGCGACGGCCCACATTCGCGCGTCATGTGCCGTGCCCTCTCATCATGTATCGTGTTTCGCGCGTCATGTGTTGTGCCCCCGTGCGTCCCCTCAGGTATCACGTCTCCCTTCTCAGGACCGCATCTCCCTCCCCCGGTACCGCGCCTCCCTCATCAGGTACCACATCACTCTCCGAGGAGCCACCCCACCCTCCTCTGGTACACCGGTACATTACGGGGTGAAATAGCCGTTATCCGGAATTCCCCGTGCCAAATGGTCGTTCTGGGGCCTGAAAACGGCGATTTCACACGGGGAATTGCCGGAATCGGCTATTTCAACCCGTAATTTGAGCACTTGTGAAGACCTCCGCACGGATTGGGGGGCAGAGCGACCGGGGCTGCTCCGCTGCGGGCGGAGTGAGAGAACCTGGGGAGAACCGGGGGTCAAGGTAAGGTAGAGCGTTATGAGTGATTTTGTGGATAGAGTGACCGTTCATGTCAAGGGCGGCGACGGCGGCAATGGATCCGCCGGCATCAGGCGCGAGAAGTACAAGCCGTTGGCAGGCCCGAACGGCGGCAACGGCGGCAACGGTGGTTCCGTGGTGTTCGTGGCCGACACGAACGCCACCAGCCTGCTGGACTACCGGTTCATGCCGCATCGCAACGCCGGCGACGGCACGATGGGTCTGGGCGACGTCAAGGACGGCTCCAAGGGCGCCGACCTGATCCTGCCGGTGCCGCTCGGCACTGTGATCTTCGCCGCGGTCGGCGCTCAAGGCCGTCCCAAGCGTCCGGGCGAGCAGCTGGCTGATCTGCGCCATAACGGCGACAAGTTCGTCGCGGCTGCGGGCGGCGCGGGCGGTCTGGGCAACGCGGCGCTGGCCAACAAGACCCGCCGCGCTCCGGGTTTCGCTCTGCTGGGCGAACCGGGCGAGGAACGTGACGTGATCCTGGAGCTCAAATCCATCGCCGATGTAGCGCTGGTGGGCTTCCCGTCGGCCGGCAAGTCGAGCCTGATCGCCGCGATGAGCGCCGCCAAGCCGAAGATCGCCGACTACCCGTTCACCACGCTGGTGCCTAACCTGGGTGTCGTCGTCGCAGGCGACCACCGCTATACCATCGCCGACGTGCCCGGCCTGATTCCCGGCGCATCGCAGGGCAAGGGGCTGGGACTGGAGTTCCTGCGCCACATCGAGCGCACGGAGATCATCGCCCACGTCATCGACTGCGCGACGCTGGAGCCTGGCCGCGACCCGGTTTCCGACTACCATGCGCTGGAGCATGAGCTCGCCGAATACGCCGACAAGCTGGAACTGCCGCTGGGCGCCATCCCGATTCCGGAACGCCCGCGCATCATCGTGCTCAACAAGGTGGATGTGCCGGAGGCCAAGGAGCTCGCCGATTTCGTGCGCCCGGACTTCGAACGTATGGGATTGAAGGTGTTCGAGATCTCCACGGCTTCTCATGAGGGGCTGAAGGAGCTGAACTTTGCGCTGGCGGCCATGGTCGCCGACATGCGGCAGGAGGTCGCCAGCCGCGAGCAGGCCGAGGAGGAGGCGCGCGTCGTCATCAATCCGTTGGAGAACCGGTCGAATCGTCGCCGTGCGGCTGCGAACGGCACTGCCGATTTCGCCGTGGCCCGCAAGGAGGGCGATGGCGGTTTCTGGTACGAGGTGACCGGCGTGAAGCCCGAACGTTGGGTGGTGCAGACCAATTTCGACAATGACGAGGCCGTCGGCTATCTGGCCGACCGACTCGCCAAGCTTGGCGTCGAGGACGAGCTGCGCCGGCTGGGAGCGAAGCCGGGTGACGAGGTGCGTATCGGCAAGGGGCAGCGTGCCGTGTCGTTTGATTGGGATCCGACCATCGCCGCCGGCGCGGAGATGCTTGACGGCGCTCAGCTGGGTGCCCGCGGCCGCGATCTGCGTCTTGAGGATCAGGAGCCGGGCGGCCGTCGCCGTACCAATGCGGAGCGTCGTCGTCAGTACCACGAGATGATGGACGCCAAGGCCGCGGTGCGCGAGGCCATGATGGCCGAACGTCAGGCCGGTCACTGGGCTGATCCGAGCGTCGACGACGACCGTCACGACGAGCAGAGCCTGTTCGGTCGCGGCGAGGACGGCGACGAGAATGACGGCGGTCTGGCCTGACACCTGACCACCCCCAGTCAGCTTCGCTGCCAGCCCCCGCCAGCGGGGGGCGAGATAGTGCGTCAGCTCTGCTGTCTGTTTTGACGGCTCGGCCCGCCAGCGGGGGCGTTAGTTGCCCCCGCCCGCGGGGGCTGGCGCGGAGCGACTGGGGATGGCTGGCACATTCGTCTGCGGTTCCACCAGCGCGGCGGCCGCAGCGTGGAACGGCGGCGTCCTATGACACCGGCGTCTGTGATGATTCAAGATATACGTGATCGGGAAGGGAGTGCGTGTTGTCCGTCACTGAATCGGATGTGCGCCGCGCCATCGCAGGCGCACGGACCATGGTCGTCAAAGTCGGTTCGAGCTCGTTGACGCAGCCGTCCGGGCATCTGGATGTCAAGAAGCTGAACTCCCTGGTGGCCGCGCTGTCCGCCGCCTCGGCGCAGGGCGCCCGCGTGGTGCTGGTGTCGTCGGGCGCCATCGCCGCGGGTTTCGGCCCGCTCGGCTTCGAGAGCCGTCCGAGTGACGTGGCGACGCAGCAGGCCGTCGCCGCGGTCGGCCAGGGGCTGCTGATGGCGCAGTATGAGGCCGCGTTCGGTCGTTTCGGCGTTCGGGTCGGCCAGATTCTGATCACTGCCGAAGACACGATCCGCGCGGTCCAGTACCGCAACGTGCAGCGCACGCTGAACCGTCTGCTGGAACTCGGCGTGGTGCCGATCGTCAACGAGAACGATTCGCTGGCGAGCAACGAGATCCGTTTCGGCGACAACGACCGGCTTTCGGCACTGGTGGCAAACCTCGTCCGGGCTGATGCGCTGGTGTTGCTCACGGATGTGGACGGCCTGTATACAGCTCCGCCGAGCACGCCGGGCGCCCGCCGCATCGGCTTTGTGCCGAATGTGATCGACACGATCGGCGACGTGCAGGTCGCCGGTTCGTCGTCCGGGGTCGGCACGGGTGGCATGGTCACCAAACTGGATGCCGCCCGCGTAGCGGCCGTGTCGGGCATTCCCGCCGTGCTGACGAGCGCGACGAACACCGGCCCGGCGCTGATGGGCGATCCGGTTGGCACGGTGTTCGCGCCGGTGAAGCACCGCGGTTCATCGCGTCGGCTGTGGATCGGCTTCGCGTCCGACCCGCGTGGAGCCTTGGTGGCGGATGCCGGTGCGGCCAAGGCGGTTCGAGGCGGGCGCGCGAGTCTGCTCGCCGCCGGCGTCGTGGAGGTTCACGGCGAATTCTCCGCCGGAGACCCGGTGTGGATTGATGACGAGGCGGGCGCGCATCTGGCTCGCGGGCTCGCGGGCTTCGACTCCGAGGAGATCCCGCAGATGCTCGGCCGCAACACCGCGCAGCTCAGGCGGTTCCTGGGCGACGAGTTCGCTCACCCCGTGGTGCACCGCGACAATCTCGTGCTGGTCTGATTCGTCGCGCAACGAGATCCGCCGTGCCGGGCGTAGTCGGGGTCTGTTGTTTTTTCGTGCTCTGGGTTTAGCATGGATGGCATGACTATGGCTGACTGGCAGACTTTTTCCGACCGTATCAACAATGTGGCACCGAGCGCGACTCTTGCCGTCGATTCTAAGGCGAAGGCGATGAAGGCCGCCGGCGTCGACGTGATTGGCTTCGGCGCGGGCGAACCCGATTTCCCGACTCCCGCGGATGTCGTGGATGCCGCCGTCAAGGCGTGCAACGACCCGCGCAACTACAAGTACACGCCCACCGCCGGCTTGCCCGAGCTGCGCGAGGCGATTGCGGCCAAGGTGCTGCGTGACTCCGGCTACGAGGTGACCGCCGATCAGGTCGTGGTGACCAACGGCGGCAAGCAGGCCGTGTACGAATCCTTCCAGGTGCTGCTCAATGACGGCGACGAGGTCATCATTCCCACGCCGTTCTGGACGAGCTATCCGGAGGCCGTCAAGCTGGCCGGCGGCAAACCGGTCGAGGTGTTCGCCGGCGCCGACCGTGGTTTCGAGCCTGACATCGCCGCCATCGAGGCCGCTCGGACCGAGCGCACGAAGGCCATCATCATCACCTCCCCGAACAACCCGACCGGTGCTGTGTGGAGTCGCGAGACGATCCGCGCGATCGGCGAGTGGGCCGTGGAGCACCACGTGTGGGTCATCTCCGACGAGATCTACGAGCACCTCAACTATGACGACGCCAAGACCGCATACGTCGGCGTCGAGGTCCCCGAATGCCGCGACCAGCTGCTGGTGCTCAACGGTGTCGCCAAGACCTACGCGATGCCCGGCTGGCGAGTTGGCTGGATGGTAGCCCCCGCGCCCGTCGCCAAGGCCGTCGCCAAGCTGCAGGGCCATTTGAGCTCCAACGTTTCCAACGTTCCGCAGCGAGCGGCGCTCGCCGCCGTCGCAGGTTCGCTCGACGAGGTGCATATGATGCGCGAGTCATTCGACGCCCGCCGCAAGGCCATTGTCGCCGCCCTGAACGATATCCCCGGCGTCCACTGCCCGACGCCCACCGGTGCGTTCTATGCGTTCCCCGATGTGACCGGCCTGCTGGGCAAGCCGCTCGGCGAGAACGGCACCGTCGTGAACACGTCTTCCGAACTCGCCGCGGCGCTGCTGGACGAGGCCCATGTCGCCGCGGTTCCGGGCGAGGCGTTCGGCGCCCCCGGATACCTGCGTTTCTCGTATGCGCTGGCCGATGACCAGCTCGCCGAGGGCATGCGTCGGTTCCGCCGCTGGGTCGGCTGAAACCGTTGCAAGAGGTCGTGCGCGGTACCTGCCGCGCACGCCGCGGCACGCCGATTACGCGCCGGTCGAGACACGCGATTGGACGAAATCGGCAATCCCCGCTAATATGGCCTCTTGGCGGTTTTGCCAAGTAACGGACACGTAGTCTTGCGTGCCGGGTACAGTGGGCAAAGTTCACCTAGGGAAGTGGCGCAATTGGTAGCGCAACGGTCTCCAAAACCGTAGGTTGTGGGTTCGAGTCCCGCCTTCCCTGCCAAGTATTTGCAACCAACACACAAAAGGATGAACATGGCGAAGGCAAGCAAGGCGGAGAAAGCGGTCAAGCCGAATGTATTCATGCGCATCGGCCTGTTCATCAAGCAGATTATCGATGAGCTTCGCAAGGTGGTCACCCCCACTGCGAAGGAACTGTTCTTCTGGTCTCTTGGCGTGTTCATCTTTGTCGTGTTGCTGATGCTCCTCGTCACGGGCATGGATTTCGGTCTGGGCAAGCTCGTGCTGTGGGTGTTCGGCTGATCCATCGACCCTGAAGGTGAAAGTTACGCATGACTGATGAAGTGAATCTCGATAACCTCGACGCACTGGCGGATCTTCCCGATTCGGCCGATTCGGCCGTTGAAGCCGATCCGGTTGCGGACGCGGCGGTTGATTCCATCAATGACAATGCCGAAGAACAGCCCGTCGCGGCTGAGGACGCCGTTGAATCCGGCACCGCCGAAAACGATGCGGAAGCGTCCGGCGACGCCGACGAGCAGGAATCCGAAGAACTCGACGCGGGCGCAAAGGCCGTTGAGGAGTTCTCAAAGTCGCTGCGCACCCTGGAAGGCAAGTGGTATGTGCTCCACACCTATTCCGGTTACGAGAAGCGCGTGAAGACGAACGTCGAATCCCGTGTCGTCAGCTTTGGCCTGGAAGACAAGATCTTCCAGATCGAAGTGCCGATGGAGGAAGTCGACAAGCACACCGACAAGGGTAAGAAGGTCATCACCCGCGTCCGCGTTCCCGGCTACGTACTCATCCGCATGTGGCCCGACGAGGATGCCCGTCGTATCGTGCGCGAGACCGAAGGCGTGACCGGCTTCGTCGGCCCGACCAAGGATCCGGCGCCGCTGTCCCGCAAGGAAGTCGTCGCCATGCTGGCGCCGATGATCGCCTCCGAAGCGCTCAAGAAGGCCGGCGATAAGCCTGCCGCGGCCAAGAAGCGCGTTGTCGAGGTGTCTTACGCCGTCGGCGATCAGGTCACCGTCATCGACGGGCCGTTCGCCACGATGGCCGCCGTCGTCTCCGATGTCGAACCCACCACGCAGAAGCTCACCGTGCTGGTTTCCATCTTCGGGCGCGACACGCCGGTGGAACTCGGCTTCCATCAGGTGGAGAAGCTTCAGTAAGTCGTCAGACGTTGTTTGCATGAACGGCGGTCGGTTTTCCGGCCGCCGTTTTGCGTTGCCGGCACCATTTGTGCCACGACATGCCACGCACGTACAATGGCTCTCATGGCATCCAAAGGAAAACCGTCACCGCGTTCCGCGGTCAAGCCGCTGTCCAATGCACAAGTGAGCAGGCTCGCCAAGGCGCACACGCTCGTCGATCCGATGCACGACCTGCCGACCGGCCCGGATCGCACGATCAACGAGGCCGAAATCGCCGCGCAGAACCCCAAGGGCACCTCACGGCTGCTCAAGGGCGTCGATGTCGTGTTCCGCGCAAGCTGCAGGACGTACGCCTGGGGGCTCGACAACATCCCTGAAACCGGCCCGTTCATCACCGCGGCCACGCATGTGACCATGTTCGACGTGTTCGTGCCGATGGCGTCGCTGTTCCACATGGGCCGTCGCCCGCGCTACATGGCGAAGGCCGAGATGGCGCACTGGCCTCTGATCGGCAAGTGGTTCCAGATTGTAGGCATGCAGCCGGTTCAGCGCCGGTCCGGCAAGGCACGGGCCATCGAGGAGACCTCGGTCGAGATTCTGACGAGCGGCCGCCCGCTGACCGTCTGGCCGGAGGGCACGGTGACCCGCGACCCGAAGAAATGGCCGATGAGCATGAAGAACGGCGTCGGCGTGATCGCATTGGAGGCATCGCGCCGGCTCGGATACCAGGTGCCGCTGTTCTGCGCGGTGACGTGGGGTGCGGCGAGCATCAACCACTGGTGGCCGTGGCCGCGCAAGAACGTCGTCATGTGCTACGACGCGCAGCTGGATTACGCTGATCTGCTGGTCGACAGCGAGTCGTGGGGCGATGAGCCGCCCGTGGAGCTCGCCGACGAGCTGACCCGCCGGGTACGTGTGCGCATGACGCAGGTCATGGCGGAGATCCGCGGCGAGCGTGCTCCCTCCGGCTACTGGGATTACCGTACGATGAGCCGCGTTACCGACTGATTCCCGAACACGACGGACATCCGAGACGCCCGCGCAGCGCCATGCCGCGCGGGCGCGTTCATACCTGCGCGACGTGCGCATGGAGGTCTCGTATCCGGGGCTGGAGTAGGGTAGTGGGTTATGAAATGTACTGTATTGGGTGCCGGCGCATGGGGCACCACTTTTGGCCAGGTGATGGCGGACGCGGGCAATGACGTGACGATGTGGGCCATCGAGCCCGAAATCGTGGAGGGCATCCGCGACCGGCACCACAATGCCGTTCGTCTGCCGTCCGTCGCCAAGCTGCCCGACAACATGACCGCCACGGGCGACCGGGCGCAGGCCGTCAAGGACGCCGATATCATCGTCGTCGCCATCGCCGCCCAGTTCGCGCGCGTGGCGCTCGCCGAGTTCAAGGACCTGATTCCCGATACCGCCGTCGTCGTCAGCCTGATGAAGGGCATCGAGCGGAACACCAAGAAGCGCATGGATGAAGTGGTCCGCGAGGCCCTCGACCTGCCGGCTGAGCGTTTCGCCGCGGTTTCCGGACCGAACCTGAGCAAGGAGATCGCCGACCGTCAGCCGGCCGCCACGGTCGTCGCCTGCGAGAATCTGGACAATGCGCGCAAGGTGGCGTCCGCCTGCACGACCAGTTACTTCAAGGCGTTCATCACTTCCGACGTGATCGGACTGGAGATGTGCGGGTCGTTGAAGAACGTCGTCGCGCTCGCAGTCGGCATGGCCCGTGGAGCCGGATACGGCGAGAACACCGCCGCGATGATCGAGACGCGTGGACTGGCGGAGCTGACCGCGCTTGGCAAGGCCGCAGGTGCCGATCCGAAGACGTTCGCCGGTCTCGCCGGCGTGGGCGATCTGACCGCCACCTGCGGCTCGCCCCTGAGCCGCAATTACACGTTCGGCGCGAATCTGGGCAAGGGCCTGAGCGTCGAGGAGGCCACGAAGGTGAGCAACGGCGTCGCCGAGGGCGTGCCGACCACCGACGCCGTGGTCGCGCTCGGCGACGAGCTCGGCGTGCCGACTCCGCTCGCCTACGCGATGAGCCGCGTGCTGAACGAAGGCATATCCTGCCAGCAGATGCTCTCCGAACTACTCGGCACCGAGATCACCGAGGAGTAGGCTGCATTAACCACCCCCAGTCTCGCTGCGCTCGACAGCCCCCGTCAGCGGGGGCGTTAGCATATGCCCCGCAGCGAGACGGGGTGGTTCGCGCCATCGGCAAAGCTAATCTCACCGGTGCCCACCCTGCTGAGTTTGGCGGGTTTTGCAAGAGGCGAATTGTTACGGGGCGGTGCGCCATCGCACGTATTAGGCTATGACCCAGTATGTGCAAAACACGGCATGGGAGGAAAAACATGGCTGAAACGGCCAAGATTCGCGTTGTGGTGATGTATGGCGGCAAGGCCGACGAGCATTCGATTTCCTGTATTTCGACTGCCGGCGTGCTGCGCGCGCTTGACACCGACCGGTTCGAGCCGGTGCCGGTGGGCATCACCAAGCAGGGCCAGTGGATCGTGGACGGCGAGGACCCGCGCGGATGGGATATGGCCGACGGTCTGCCGGTCGTCGAGAAGACTCCCGGCTCGCGCGACGTCGTGCTGGACGTGGCGCTCGGGCAGGATGGCTTCTTCGCCCGCAACGACGACGGCACGCTGAGCTCGCTGGGGCACGTTGACGCGGTGCTGCCGGTTCTGCACGGCCCGTATGGCGAGGACGGCACGATTCAGGGTCTGCTGGAGATGATGGATGTGCCGTACGTCGGTTGCGGCGTGCTCGCGTCCGCCGCGTGCATGGACAAGCATTACACGAAGGTGCTGCTGGCCGCCGCCGGCATTCCGGTCGCTCCCGGCATCACCGTGGACGCGCGCGGCTTCGACGCGGCGTCGCGGTTCGCCGCTGATGCCGATGGTCTGCTCGCTCGGGTCGAGGAGGCCGGACTGGCGTACCCGCTGTTCGTCAAGCCGTCCCGCGCCGGATCGAGCTTCGGCGTGACCAAGGTGGAGCATGCCGGTGACGCCGCCGAGCTGGCCGCCGCCGTGTTTGAGGCGAGCCATCATGATTGGCGAATCCTGATCGAGCAGGGCATCGACGCGCGTGAGATCGAGTGCGCGGTGCTGTGCCCGAAGGCCGGCAGTGAGCCGCAGGCCAGCTGGCCGGGCGAGATCGTGCTCGACAAGCGCAACAGCGGCGACGACCAGTTCTACGACTTCGACAGCAAGTACATGGATTCGTCGGCGAGCCATGTGGAGGTGCCGGCGAATCTGCCTCAGGAGACTCTGCAGCAGGTGCGCGAGACCGCGGTCAAGGCGTTCAAGGCGGTGGATGGCGCCGGCCTGAGCCGCGTGGACACGTTCGTGACGCCGGACGGCGAGGTGATGGTCAATGAGATCAACACGATGCCCGGTTTCACGCCGATCTCCATGTATCCGAAGGCATGGGAGGCGACCGGCATCGGCTATACCGAGCTGATCACCAAGCTGATCGACGGCGTGCTGCGCTAGAAACCGACGGCACGGTTAGGAGAAACACTATGGGAAAACATGTTGGAGGCAAGCTGGTGCTTGTCGGAGCCGTAGCCGCGGGCGCCGCGGTCTGGGCCATCAAGCCGCGTTCGTTCAGCGACAAGCAGCGTCATTTCGCGCCGTCGGTTCCGGACGTATGGTATGCGCATCGTGGCCTGCATGACGCGGGATCGGGACTGACGCCGGAGTATGCGGCGCACAGCGGCGAGTATGTGGCGCTGGCGCGTCGCTGCGCATTGCGCGCGGGATACGGGACCGCTGACTTCAGCGGCTCGATCGCCCCGGAGAATTCGCTGGCTGCGTTCGCCGCCGCCTGTGAGGCCGGATTCGGCATCGAATTGGACGTGCAGCTCACCAAGGACGGCCGCGTGGTGGTCGTGCATGACGATAACCTGTTGCGCGTGGCCGGAGATCCGCGCAAGATCGCCGACCTGACGTATGAGGAGCTGTCGCGCATCCCGCTGTTCCCCGCGCCCGCGAAGCCGGGGGATGCCGAGGCGGCGCCCGTCGCCGACCCGGTGGCCGCCGCACAGTTCGCTCCGCAGGGCTACTACCAGCACGTGCCGCTGTTCGTCGACGTGCTGCGCGTGATCGCGGGACGTGTACCGGTGATCGTGGAGTACAAGTTCACCGACAACGCCGCGTGGGGCGAGCGGGCGGACGAGCTGATGGAGAAGGGCGACCAACTGCTGCAGGCGTATGACGGCCCGTATGTGATCGAGTCGTTCCATCCGGGCGCGGTCAACTGGTACAAGGAGCACCGTCCGGAGGTGTGCCGCGGCCAGTTGGCAGAGCCGGCGTCGCTCACCGGTACCGGGGTCAAGGAGTGGCTGGCCGGGCTGTTGGCGTTCGATTGGATCTCCCGTCCGGACTTCGTGGCGTTCGACTGGCATGGCGGCCCCTCTCCGCAGCTGCGGGCCGCACGCTGGATGGGCGCGATACCGGTGTCGTGGACGGTTCGCAGCGCGGACGAACTCGCCGAATGCGACCAGTATTTCGACCGCCACATCTTCGAGTCGTTCGTTCCGGATAGCAAATAGTCCTTTTATATATATAGTGCGGGCCCCCCCCGTCGCGAAGCGACTGGGGGCATTAGCGTCCGTAAGTGCGCGCCGAAACGACAAGTGCGCGCACTTACGGACGCAAACAGACCCATTTGCGTCCGTAAGTGCGCAGGGTCGTCGTTCCGGCGCGAACATATGAACGCAAATCACCTTCGGTGAGCATCGCATCGGCCAGTTGGCTCTTCCAGCGCTCCAATAAGTAAGGTAAGTTAACAAATAGCGGAAGACTTCCGCGAGACAGTGTTGTCGCGACGGGAAAAATCGCTGTTCTTTGAGGGGATTTGCGCAGGTCTTTTCATGCATACCCATTGGTATATGGCGAAAATTTCTATTTTCCTTGGAAAATAATAATGTTAACAACACACGTTCTTGTATTTTGTTAAGAGTGTTATCATAGAAAACTGAGACGCGCGTGTCGGGCTTCCGTCATGCGTATCCGCTCAAGGTTAAGCCTTAGTGCTCCATGATGAAGGTAAGGAAATATGAGAAAACGAGTGGTTTCAGTGGCCCTTGCGGTTGCGCTCGCTGTCGCCCCACTGGGGGTGGTCAGCACAGCGTCCGCCGCGCCGCTTTCTGCAAGTGATTTGCAGACTCTCGCGCTCCGTTCAGCGGCTAGCTCCAATGACGCGAACGCCAACGATGTCGCCACCGTCGCGGACGATGCTGCCGTGAACGGCTGGACGATTGACCGCAACACCGCCAAAGGCGGCGAAATTCTTGCAGCCGGCACTGGCGATTATGCAGGATGGACTCATTTCAAGTCCACCTCCGCCAACGGCAATGCCACCAGCAGCAGTGGCTATCCGGCTGTCGCCATTAGCGGCAAGACGATTGACCTGACTCGGGCTGGAGAGTTCTCCATCAAGGTCAAGTCCCCGCAGGCTGGTTCCGCGAACCGTTTCGGCTTCTACCTCGGCTACAAGGATCCGGGCAACGCCCTGTTCCTGGGCTATGACAAGGGGGGCTGGTTCTGGCAGAAGTATGTCGGCGGCAATGGCGATTGGTACAGCGGCACACGTGTCGCTGCCCCTGCCGCGAACGCTGAAATCACCGTCAACGTCTCCTGGACTGCCGCCAAGGTTGCCACGCTGACTATTGACGGACAGAAGGCGTTCGATGTGGATTACTCCTCGATGACCGCGCTGACCGACAAGCTCGCCATGAAGGCCGGCTCTTACTCCGGCACCAGCGAAGTCACTGATGTCTACTTCAAAAACTTCACCGTGGGTGAAGTCGCCAAGCACAACGTGACCGGCAAGGTCGTCGACGCCAGCGGCGCCGCCATCGCCGGCGCCGAAGTCGTCACCGGCAAGAACTCCGCCACCACCGCGGCGGACGGCACCTTCACCCTCACCGGCCTCGCCGCCGGCGACTACACGCTGACCGTGTCCGCCGAAGGCTACGATGACGCCACCAAGACCGTCACCGTCGCCGATGGCAATGCCTCAGTCGGCAACATCACGCTGAACAAGTCGGCCGAAGTCGCTACTGAGACGCTCTCCACCGCCGCCATGGACGTGCGCGTGAAGAAGAACTTCCCGTCCGTGTACGACTACACGATGAAGAAGCTCGACGGCAAGATCATGTACGGCCAGCCGAAGGACGTGCGCGTCATCACCATTAACGGCACCGACGTGACGCTGAAGGACTCCGACGTGACCTTCAAGAAGGTCAGCGCGACCGAGGCCCAGTACACGCTGAACGTCAAGAGCGGCGACAAGATCAACGCGGTCGTCACCGTGCAGATCAAGGTCGTCGACAATACGCTCAAGCTCAACGTCACCAAGATCGTGAACAAGGCGGATGACGCCAAGACCGAGGCCGAGGAGAACCCGGTCCAGACGATTGCGTTCCCGAACCAGAGCCTCATCTCCGTGCGCTCCGGTCAGGACGGCGCCCAGTTCACCGGCGCCCGCATGTCGTCCGACACTGCCAGGCCCGGTGACACCAACTTCGACATCACCGCCGACACCACGGTCAGCAATGCGAACGACTACACCTACGGCTTCGTCTCGGGCAATGGCCTGAGCGCCGGCCTGTGGTCCAACTCCGAGCACGACGGCACCACCGTCGGCAACACCGTCGCCGGCGGTGCGAGGAACACCCGCGTGCTCACCTCCACCCAGAAGGTCGGCAAGGCCACCTCCTTCGGTCTGGGCACTGCACCGTGGTACTACCACCGCGTCGTGACCGACACGAAGAAGAACACCTACACCGTCGAAGAGACCGACATGCCGAAGATGGCCGTCGCCATCGCCGGCGACGAGAACGAGGACGGCACGGTCAACTGGGAAGATGGCGCGATCGCATACCGCGACATCATGAACAACCCATACAAGTCCGAGGAAGTGCCCGAGCTGGTCGCATGGCGCATCGCCATGAACTTCGGCTCCCAGGCGCAGAACCCGTTCCTGACCACGCTTGACAACGTCAAGAAGGTCGCCCTCAACACCGACGGCCTCGGCCAGTCCGTGCTGCTCAAGGGCTACGGCAACGAAGGCCACGACTCCGGCCATCCGGACTACGGCGACATCAACACCCGCGCCGGCGGCGCCGCGGACATGAACACCCTGATGGAGAAGGGCACCAAGTACGGCGCCCGCTTCGGCGTGCACGTCAACGCGTCCGAAATGTACCCGGAAGCCAAGGCCTTCAGCGAGGACATGGTGCGTCGCAACTCCAGTGGCGGCCTGAGCTACGGCTGGAACTGGCTGGATCAGGGCATCGGCATCGACGGCATCTACGATCTCGCCTCCGGCATGCGCAAGTCCCGCTTCGCTGACCTCAAGAGCAAGGTCGGCGACAACATGGACTTCATCTACCTCGACGTGTGGGGCAACAACACCTCCGGCGCCGAGGACTCGTGGGAAACCCGCAAGATGAGCCAAATGATCAACCAGAACGGCTGGCGTATGACCACCGAATGGGGCGCCGGCAACGAGTATGACGCAACCTTCCAGCACTGGGCCGCCGACCTTACCTACGGTGGTTCCGCCATGAAGGGCGAGAATTCTCAGGTCATGCGCTTCCTGCGCAACCACCAGAAGGACAGCTGGGTCGGCGACTACCCGTCGTACGGCCAGGCCGCGAACGCCCCGCTGCTCGGCGGCTACAGCATGAAGGACTTCGAAGGCTGGCAGGGACGCAACGACTACGCCGCGTACATCAGGAACCTGTACACGCACGACGTGTCCACCAAGTTCATCCAGCACTTCAAGGTCGTCCGCTGGGTCAACAGCCCGCTCGATGCCACCTCCGTGAAGGATGCCTCCGTCAACAACGGCAACGAGCAGATCACGCTGAAGGACGACCACGGCAACGTCGTCGTCCTGTCCCGTGGCTCCAACGACACCAACAACACCGCGTACCGCAACCGCACCATCACGCTCAACGGCATCACCGTGGCGTCCGGCGCGGTCTCCCCGGGCAACAGCAACACCGTCAAGGGCACTGAGTCCTACCTGCTGCCGTGGCTGTGGGACGTGAACACCGGCAAGCTCGTCAAGTCCTCCGATGAGAAGCTGTACCACTGGAATACCCAGGGCGGCACCACCGAGTGGACCCTGCCGAAGGATTGGCAGAACCTCGCCTCCGTCAAGGTGTACCAGCTCACCGACCAGGGCAAGACCAACGAGAAGACCGTCGCCGTCTCCGGCGGCAAGATCTCGCTGACCGCCGAGGCCGAGACCCCGTACGTCGTGACCAAGGGCTCCGAGAAGCAGATCTCCGTCAAGTGGAGCGAAGGCATGCACGTCGTGGACGCCGGCTTCAACGGCGGCCAGAACACCCTCAAGGACAACTGGGCCGTCTCCGGCACCGGCAAGGCCGAGGTCGAAGGCACCAACAACGCCATGCTGCGCCTGACCGGTGACGTGAAGGTCTCCCAGAAGCTCACCGACCTGACCGCGGGCAAGCGTTACGCGATCTACGTGGGCGTGGACAACCGCACCAACTCCCCGGCCAAGATCACCGTGACCAACGGCACCAAGGTCCTCGCCACCAACGAGACCGGCAAGTCGATCGCCAAGAACTACATCAAGGCGTACGGCCACAACACGTACTCGAACACTGAAGGCGGCAGCAGCTACTTCCAGAACATGTACGTGTGGTTCGTGGCTCCGGAAAGCGGCGACGTCAAGGTGACGCTCTCGCACTCCGGCGCATGCGACAACACCGACCATGTGTACTTCGATGACGTGCGCGTGCTTGAGAACGGTTACAAGGGCCTGACGCTCAACGCTGACGGCACCCTGAAGACGCTCACCAACGACTTCGAGGACAATGCCCAGGGCATCTGGCCGTTCGTGGTCTCCGGCTCCGAAGGCGTCGAGGACAACCGTATCCACCTGTCCGAGCTGCATGACCCGTTCACGCAGGCCGGCTGGGATGTCAAGAAGATGGACGACGTGCTCGACGGCAAGTGGTCCGTCAAGGCCAACGGCCTGATCCAGAAGGGCACGCTGATCTACCAGACGATCCCGCAGAACGTCAAGCTGGAACCGGGCGAGACCTACAAGGTGTCGTTCAAGTACCAGTCCGGCTCCGACGACATCTACGCCATCGCCACCGGTGACGGCGAGTACAACGCCAGCACCGTCAAGCTCACCAACCTGAAGAAGGCCCTGGGCGAGGACGGCACGGCCGAGTTCGAGATCACCGGTTCCATCACCGGCGACAGCTGGTTCGGCATCTACTCGACCTCCACCGCTCCCGACCTGCAGAACACGTCCGATTCCGCCGCCAACTTCGGTGGCTACAAGGACTTCGTCCTCGATGACCTGAAGGTCGAGCACGTGGCATCCGCCGAGCACACCAAGGCCGACGCCGAGGCGAAGCTCAAGGAAGTCAAGGACACCTACGACGGCAAGAGCGGCGACTACTCCGCCGAAGTCTGGACCACGTACGTGAACACGGTGGCCGAGATCGAGGCGCTCATCGCCAAGGATAAGCCCGACTACACCACCGCCTACAACAAGGCTGTGGCGCTGGCCGAGTACATGAAGAACGCACCGGGCGACGACTCGAACGATGCGTACGACGTGGCGACCGACGCCTACACCGTCGAGGCGGGCAGCCAGCAGGCACTGTCGGGCGGCAATGAGGGCCCGGCAAGCCTCGCCCAGGACGGCAATGCCGGCACTCACTGGCACACCTCCTGGAGCGCCAACGCAGTGTCCGCCGGTACCGCCTGGTATCAGTTCAACCTGAACGAGCCGACGACCATCGACGGTCTGCGTTACATGGCCCGCAGTGGCGGCGCGAACGCGAACGGCAAGATCAAGAAGTACAAGATTACGCTGACGCTGTCCGACGGCACCACCAAGGACGTCGTCACCAATGGCACGTTCACCACGACCAGCGGTGTCTGGCAGAAGGTCAAGTTCGACGCGGTCAAGAACGTCACCAAGGTGCGCATCACCGCTCTCGAAACCGCGGGACAGTCCGCGGGCGAGGTGAACACGTACGCCTCCGCTGCCGAGCTGCGTGTCACCACGGTTCGCGACGTGCCGAGCACCGAGGTCAAGGTCAACAAGTGCGATCTGCAGAACCTGTACGATGACGCTTCCGCCCTGACCGAGGCCACCTACACCGCCGACACCTGGAAGGTGCTCGTCGCCAAGCGCGACGCCGCCAAGAAGGTGCTGGACAACGAGAACGCCACCGCGCACGACGTGGCTCTCGCCTACCAGAACCTGAAGGATGCCATCGCCGCCCTGGAAGAGCGCGTGGACACCTCCAAGCTCGCCGGCCTGGTCGCCGATGCCGAGAAGCTCAAGGAATCCGCGTACACCAAGGATTCGTGGGCCGCGTTCAAGAAGGCTCTGGATGCCGCCAAGGCCGTCCTGAACAATGCGAACGCCACCAAGGCTGACGTCGATGCCGCGTACAACGCGCTGAACGCCGCGATGAAGGCCCTGAAGCCCGCCTCCTCCAAGCCGACTCCGAACCCGGAGACGACCGACAAGAGCAAGTTGCAGGCCACCATCGATCAGGCCAAGGCCCTGGATCTGAGCGGTTACACGAAGAAGTCCGCCCAGGCCGTGCGTGACGCCCTCGCCAAGGCCCAGAGCGTCCTCGCCGATGACAACGCCACCCAGGCTGACATCGACGCCGCGCAGAAGGCCCTCGCCGACGCGATCGCCGCACTGGAGAAGGCCGATGCCAACGGCAACGCCATCTCCAAGACGGGTGCGAACGTCGCCGTCATCGGCATGGCCGGCATGATGCTGGTCGCCGCCGCTGGCGCGGTGTTCATCGCCCGCAAGCGCGCCGAGTGATATAAGTAAATAGAAATAGGGAGGTCGCCCTGTGGCGGCCTCCCTATTTTGTGTTCAATCCGTTATGGATGGCCAGGACCGCGTCATTTTGCCCCCGCCAGCGGGGGCAGATATGTAGCCCTTTGTTTTATATTTCAGGCGTAGATGTTTCTCGGGCGCATGTCCTCCGGCAGGCCCTCCAGCAGTGTCGCCACGGAGCCTTCCTCGAAGACGGAGCGGATGCCTGCGGCCAGCAGCGGCGCCACCGACAACACAGTCATGTTATCCAGGCGCTTCTCCTGCGGCACTGGCACAGTGTCCATCAGGATGATTTCGCGGGCGCCGCAATCGCGCAGGCGCTCCACGGCCGGGCCAGACAGCAGACCATGCGTGGCGACCAGAGTCACCGAGGCGGCGCCGGAGTTGCGCAGTGTGCGCACGGCCTCGCAGATTGTGCCGGCGGTGTCGATCATGTCGTCCACCACCACGCAGTCGCGCCCCTGCACGTCGCCGATGATGCCATGCGCTTCGGCATGGTTCGGGCGCGTGATGTCGCGAGTCTTGTGGATGAACGCGAGCGGGAGCCCGCCCAGCTTAGCGGCCCACTGCTCGGAAACCTTGATGCGGCCGGCGTCGGGGGAGACGATCGTCGCCTTGTCCATAGGCACGTGGCTGCGCACGTAGTCGATCAGCACGGGCATGGCGGTCAAATGGTCGACCGGGCCGTCGAAGAAGCCCTGCTCCTGCGCGGCATGCAGGTCGACGGTGACCAGACGATTCGCTCCCGCGGTGCGGAACAGGTCGAACATCAGGCGGGCGGTGATCGGCTCGCGGCCCTGATGTTTCTTGTCCTGACGGGAGTAGCCGAGGAACGGTGCCACGACGGTGATGGACTTGGCGGAGGCGCGCTTGAGGGCGTCGATCATCAGCAGTTGCTCCATCACCCACTTGTTGATCGGGTTGGTGTGGCACTGCAGCACAAACACGTCGGCGCCTCGAACCGGCTCCGCGAACCGCACATACATCTCACCGTTGGCGAAGTCGTATGCGGTGGTGGGCAGCACGTTGATGCCGAGATATTGAGCCACTTCATTGGCAAGCTCAGGATATGCGCGGCCCGTCACCAAGGCCAGTCGCTTATCGGGTGTGCCCTCAAGGATCGCCGACATGTTTTTCCGCTCTTTCCGTCGATAGTTTCGTTACCGTTCACCGTGGTGATACGTTGCCGTACACAAACCTTATCCAATATACAAGAACCCGCCGTCCCAAGAGGAACGGCGGGTTGCGATGCTCACGGATTCTTCCACTTACGGCACGGTGCGCGCAGCAGGTGCCCCGTGCCGGGCGAAATCATTCCGATCAGTCGTCGTCCAGCGTGATGTCCAGCTTGTCGCCGTCCAGCGTGAACTGCCCGCTGATGCTGAAGCTGGTGGAACTGTCCGTCGGCTCCCAGGAGTCGTCATAGTTCTTGTACTCGTACGCCACCTTGGCTTCGCCGCCGTACACGTAGAAGCTGCCCGAGTCGATGCTGAGGTCATCAGTGGTGACGGTCGGGTATTCGGTGATGTTCCATGCGATGTTGCGGTAGTCGTCATCGGAACCGTACATGCTGAACGGGCAGCCTTCAGGCTGTGCATCCGTGGACTTGGCGCAGGTATCCAGCTTGTCCTTGATCTTCGCGTTGATCTCGTCTGCCAGAGCGTCGGTCGGCTCGGCAGAGATCGAGGCGGAGGATTCGGAGGAGGTGGTCAGCGTCGTCGAATCCGCGGTCAGATACTTCGACGTGACCGGTTTCACCGTGTACGAGCCCGGATACACCTTGAAGGTGTAGGTGCCGGAATCGGATGCTGTGGCGTTCTTCGCGCCGACCTTGACACCGTTGACGGTGAAGTTGGTGATGGCCGGTGACGCGTAGACGGAGATCTCCTTGACCAGCGGCGTCGTGATGTTCCAGTTCTTGAAGATCAGGAACTTGGATCCGTTCGGCGCGACCGTCAGAATGTCGGTCATGGACTTGCCGCCCAGCGTGTACGAGATCCGCATCGTGCGGGAGCCGTCCGCGTTGTCGGTGGCGGAGATGATGCGCTGGTTGCTGATCGTGGTCTTGTCGCCCTTGGAAGCCGCATTGGTGAGCAGCGTGCGCTTGCCGTTGGCGACCTGCGGGTCGGAGATGCCGTTGGCCTTGTCATAGTCGCCGGACGCGATGGCCGACAGGTAGCTCTTCGCGGTGTTATCGGCGCTGAACATGGTGGAGTTGACCACTGCGTAAGCGATACCGAGCAGGGCAAGCACGCCGACGATGGCGCTGATGATGATGGCCAGCTTCTTCTGCTGCGGGGTCATGGCCTTGGCTGCAGTCGGGGCGGCGGGAGCAGCCACCGGAACGGGGGCGACAGGTGCAGCTGCAGGAGCGGCAGGAGCGCCGGCAGGAACTTGGACAGTCGGGGCACCACCTTGGGCCTGAAAGGCCGCGGCGTCGGTGCCGGCAGCGGGAACCCCCTGAACCGGAGCACCGGGAACCGGAACGCCCTGAACGGGAACGCCCTGAACGGGAACGCCCTGAACCGGGATGCCAGCTGCGGGTGCGGTCGGCGCTCCGGTGCCGGCGCCAGGCTGTCCGCCGAAGGACTGCTGCGGGCCTGTGTAGCCGGCGGCCGCGGCGACCTGTGACGGGAAGCGACCAAAGTGCGCTCCGCATGCCGCCGCATACGCGGTGACCTCGGCGGGCGTCGGGCGGACCGTGCCGCCGACGAACAGCTTCCATGCGCCGCCCATCGACAGCACCATGGCCGGGCCGAATGTCAGCGCCACCACCTCGATCAGGAACGACCATACGGCCGCGACGAGGAAGTACCATGCCGCGATGTTCAGCGACACGTCAGAGGTATCGGACTGCATGGTGTAACCCAGCGTTACGGACGTGAACAGGAACGTGACGATCAGCCAGATCACCAGCGTGGCGACCGGAGACTTCCACGAGTGCTGCCATCCCGCATATGCCGGATCATAGATGTTGCGGGCCGCGGCGCGCAACGCAATGTAGAACGTGGTGATAAGGAACACCACGAATACCAGCCACAGCTGCCACGGTGCGCTGATGGAGCCGCCGTACTGGTTCGAGATGCCGAACAGCGACAGGTTAGCGACATAGCCGGGGACGTCGATGCCGACCGCGCCGAACGAGCCGAGTGCGAACGTCAGGAACGAAAGGTACGGCAGCAGAATCGGGAACAGCATGAACATCTGGCCGTTGTGCAGGTTGCTGGACAGCATGATCAGGCAAATGAAGCCGATCACCGTGAACACGACCGCGTAGATGAACGCCGCGTCAAGCAGCGTGCGCACGAAGCCGCGCGTGCGGTGAGCCCACTTCCAGGCCGCGGTGAACACGTTGTTGGAATCCGAGGCGTACTGGGCGAGCAGATAGCCGAAGAACGCGCCGATCGCGGCGAGCAGCAGCGTCATGAAATACGTACGGGCGGAGACGCCGGTCAGGATGGCCTTGGCCTGAATGCCGCCCATGCTGCCGGCTCCCAGCGTCAGCGGGAAGATCGCGGCGAGAATCAGATAGACGAATCCCATCACGACGCCGACGATGACGCTGCTGATGATGCCGGTCCACTTGAACCGGATGGCGAACTTACGCGCGAACCAGTATGCGCCGAACGCGGTGCCGAGAACCAGCGCCACGCCGGGAAGACCGACAGGCATCCATAGATGGCCGGACACGCCGAAGGACGACATGGAGAGGTTGCCTCCGGTGATGTTGGGCGACAGTTGACCGGATACGCCCAGAACCATCACCAGAATCAGGAACTGGAAGAAGTTCGGCGTCACCGTGCCGGAACCGCTGGCGTCACTCATCATGTGGGACAGGCCGGGGACCATGCTCAGCTTGGACGCCCATGATGAGCCGGCCGACAAGAAGAAGATGGAGCCGATCAGGGCCAGCGCCATCGCGCCGATCAAGCCGAAGGCAAGGCTGATTGCGGCGGTCTGCAGCGAACGCGCGGAGAACAGCTCCTTGAACATCGGGTTGGGGACGAACTGCTGCGGAGCGCCGGGCTGAACCGGGGCGCCGGGTGCGCCGGGGGTAACGGGGACAGGTGCGCCGGGGACGGGAGCACCAGGCGCGGGCGCAGCAAAAGTGCCGGGAGCAGGTGCTGCAGCCGCAACAGGTGCGGCGGCGGGAACTTCTCCGGCCGGAGCGGCGACTGGCACTTCTGCCGCCGGGACGGGAGCTGCAGGAGCTTCTTGTGCGGGGACTGGTTCGGGAACCGCCGGGAAGGCCGGCTCGGCTGCGGGCTGTTCCGCGCCGGGGAATGCGGGTGCCGGCTCGGGCTGCGGTGCCGCGGCCTGCGGGGCCGGTACGGGTTCAGGGAATGCGGCGACGGGAGCGGGTGCTTCCGGCTGAGGCGCGGCTGCGGTGCCGTGTGGAGCGGTGCCGAGCACGGTCGAATCTTCGACGTTGTCGTTGCTGTTTGCTGCGGCGACCGCGAGCGTCTGCCCGCATTGCGTGCAGAATCGTGCGGCGCTGGACAGCGTGGCGCCGCAGTGAGGACATATCATAACAAGCCCCTTTCTTGGTTTGCTCTTCCCTCCTTATTGTACAGTCGCCACGTCATCTTCAGCAGCTTATTCGCGGTATTTGGGCGGGGCATATAAGGTATGTTTTCGCCCCCATCGGGCAGGTAATCCGATATCCGATAGGGGCGAAAACATGCCAATGCATTCTCTGTGCCTGTGGCGTCATCTGTCCATGAATACGTTGCCGTTGGCGGCGAGGCATGCCAGCACTTCCGGTTTCTTCATGTCATACGTCGTGTTGACGGTCTCTCCGGGAGCGGCATGACCCATTGCGTTCGCCTCCTTCTCGTATTGTTCGACGGTGTAGGATTTCGGCACCAGCCCGGCGCGCTTAAGGCAATCGACTGCTCCCTCCTTATGAGACGCATACAGATTGGGATTGCCGACTTGTGCCATATACAACGCGTCCACCGAATCCACGGTGGCGATTCCACACGCGTTCAAGTCCTTGGCCTTTTTTTGGATGTAGTCAAGGTCATCGGCTTTATCTGAAGGCAGTATGTCTCCCTGCGGCTGCTGGATGCCGTTGGAGTAAGTTTTCAGTGTCGGCCTCGGATAGCCCTTGTCTTGGACGCACGTGATGTATCGGCTCCATGCGGCCTTGTAATCGGACAGACTTATTTTGCCGCTTGTCGCGGCCTTGCGCAGTGTCGCTTTCTGCGCGGGGTCCATTCCGGAGTCCTGGCCGAGCAGCTGCGTCGCATAAGCCTGCAAAGATGAGGCGAGACGGTTCCCGCCCGAGCCGGAATCCGTTGCTTGGTTCGTGTTCCGTGCCGTGCCGCATCCGCACAGCATCGCAATGGAAAGCGTAATGACGGCGATGACGGCGATGGCCATCGTCACCGTACGACGGGATGCCGGAATATGCCCCATTCTTACTCCGATCTGCATGATAATCTCCTCTTCGAAATTTCATCGATCTTTAATTTTAATATCTGAAAGACATCTCGGTCAAATGGTTGCGGACGTCATTTGGGGTCCGTATCGCAGTATATTTGCAGGGGAATGCTGTCATGCAGTGTAACGTTGAGCGCAGGATAGTCATGAGGAGAGATTATGCGGTGTTCCCGTTGTGGTGCGAATGTCGTTGAGGGCGATAGATTCTGCGAAAACTGCGGGGCGCCCGTAGCCGTGCAGGCGGGTTCCGTGTGCCCGGTGTGCGGTCAGCAGCCGGAACCCGGCATGCGGTTCTGCCAGCAGTGCGGTGCCGAGCTGTCCGCCAGCCCGCAGCCCGCACAGCCGGTGCCGACCGCCCAGCCGGTGCCTGCTGCACAGCCTTATCAGGCTGTCCAGCAGTACGCGGGACAATACGGTGCCGCCCAGCCCGGTGCCGTCTTCCCGCCGCAGGCCGTGCAGCCGCCAGCCCAACCGTCACGGCCTGGAGAGTCCGCCGGCAAGGGCAAGAAGAAGACCGCGCTGATCGTCGGCATCATCATCGCCGTACTCGTCGTGGCGCTTGCCGCCGGATTCGGCGTCTGGTGGTTCATACTGCGTGATTCCGACACCCAATCGGCTCAGACGCAGTCGACATCCCAGCAGAGCGGCAAGACCAAGTCCGGCGACAGCAAGGCCGCGAAAGACGACAAGCCCTGCACTGCTGCGCCCGATGCCGAGCTGAGTTCCGTCGACCACAGCGACGCCAATCTCGTCGCGCAGCTGCAGCTCACCTCCAACTGCGCGTCGACGAAGGACGGCGACACGGCGGAGTTCAAGGAATCCGACGTCAAGGTCAGCATCAAGGACGATGATGGCAATGTCATCGCCTCGGCCGTCTTCGACTTCTCCAAGCAGCCGGTCAAGTTCAATGGCGAGACGGCCAACGTCGCGCTCGAATTCACCACGAGGCAGTACTGGCGCCCGTACGACCAGATCGAGACCGGCAGCGCCGAGGTCATCCTGCAGACCGGTCAGAGCGGCACCGGCGAGGCGGGCAGTGCGGACGGCGACGCGTTGGCAGGCTCCGACATCGACAGCGAGGACGCCGAGCGGTACGCGCAGCTTGCGTTGAGCTGGCAGCTCAAGCATGACGAATCCGCCGCATCCCGCTTCTACACCACCTACACCACGCAGCTGTCCAGCAAAAAAAACGACATGAAGGCCGACGGCAAGACCTGGCATTACGTGGACATCTACGAGCAGTTCCTGCAGCAGCGCATCAAGCACAAGAACGCGATCCTGATCTGGTCCGGCGATTACCCGACGTACACGAAGGCCGACGCTTCGACCGCGTATTACGTGATCCTGTCGGGTGATACGGTCGACTCGGTGAAGGCCGGCGACGCATGGTGCAAGTCGAACGGCTATGGTGCCGCGGATTGCGCGGTCGTGGATTTGCAGTAGGACGGATTACCCCCCCCTCCCCAGTCGCTTCGCGACAGTCCCCGCAAGCTGTCGCGGGCATGGCGTAGCTTAGAGAAGTTGCTGTTTTCAGCAGCGCGTATACACACTCCTGCCATGGATAGTCCATGGCCGACTAGTCCGAAGGAGGTGGGTGATGTCTGCGCATAAGTACGAACTGATGTTCATTGCCGATCCTGAGCTGGATGAGCGCGGTCTGAAGAAGTTGACCGAGCAGTATCTGGAGCTCGTCACCAAGGAAGGTGGTTCCGTTGAGAACACCGATATTTGGGGACGTCGCAAGCTCGCTTACGAGATTGACGGCAAGACCGAAGGCAACTACGTGGTGGTCAACTACACGACCACTCCCGAGGTCAGCGCCGAGCTCGATCGTGTGCTCAACCTGAACGAATCCGTCGTCCGCACGAAGATTCTTCGTAAAGACGCCAAGTAAGCCGTATGAGTTTCTGATTGTTCGCGACTCGCTGAACCAAAGGTAAGAAGGTAAGTCATGGCAGGCGAAACCATCATCACCGTGGTGGGCAACCTCACGGCAGATCCCGAACTGAGGACCACGGGAAACGGCGCTTCCGTCGCCAGTTTCACCATCGCCTCTACCGCGCGTACCTACAATCGCAACACCGGGCAGTTCGAGGACGGCAATGCGCTGTTCATGCGCTGCTCCGCCTGGCGCGATCTCGCCGAGCATTGCGCCAGCACGCTGTCCAAAGGCATGCGTGTCATCGCGCAGGGGCGTCTCCAGCAGCGCTCGTATCAGGCGCAGGACGGCTCGAACCGCACCGTCATCGAGATGACGATTGATGAGATCGGCCCGTCGTTGCGTTACGCGACCGCGCAGGTCACGCGCACGTCCAGCGGCAACGGCCAAGGCGGATTCGCCGGCCGTGGCAATGGCGGCAATGGCGGATTCAACGCCGGTCAGGGCAATGGCGGCGGTTTCGGCGGCAACGCCGGAGGCTACCAGGGTGGCCGTGGCAATGGCGGCTTCAGCGGTGGCTATCAGGGTGGCGGCAATGGCGGCTACCAGGGTGGCGCGTCCGCTGCGGGCAACGCCGGCCAGAGCGCCGCGCCCGCGACCGATCCGTGGGGCACGTCCGGCGATGCCGGCTCGTCCTTCGGTTCGTTCGGTGGCTCGTCCGATTTCGGTGGCGATTCGCAGGAACCCGAGTTCTGATGCCCGTCCGCGGCCATATGAAGCCGCGCGACGCATGTAACAATCCAGAAGCAAGCATTCAATCGTAATTTTCAAGGAGAACATCATGTCACGTAAGAGGCCGCAACCGCCGGTCAAGCCGTTCAAGAAGAAGCCGAATCCGCTGAAGGCCGCCAAGGTCACCGAGATCGATTACAAGGACGTCGCGCTGCTGCGCAAGTTCATCTCCGATCGCGGCAAGATTCGTTCCCGCCGTATCACCGGCGTGACCGTGCAGGAACAGCGCGAGCTCTCCAAGGCGATCAAGAACGCCCGCGAGATGGCCCTGCTGCCGTACGCCACCACCGGTCGCTGAGTTAGGGAGGATAAGAAATGGCTGAATCCAAGGTTATTCTCACCCAGACCGTTGCCAACCTGGGCCACTCCGGCGATGTCGTCGCCGTCCGCTCCGGCTACGCCCGCAACTACCTGATCCCGCAGGGCCTCGCCTTCGCGTGGACCAAGGGCGCCGAAGCTCAGATCGTGCAGATGAAGCGCGCTCGCCTAGCCAAGGCCGTCGCCACCCGCGAGGATGCCGTCGCCGCCAAGGCCGCCATCGAGGGCACTACCGTCGAGATCGCTGCCAAGGTTTCCGAGTCCGGCAAGCTGTTCGGTAGCGTCACCGCCGAGCAGATCGCGCTGGCTCTCTCCGACAAGGCCGCGGTCAACCCGAAGGCCATCGAGGTCGAGCCGATCAAGACCACCGGCGACTTCCCGGCTAAGGCCGCCCTGCACCCGGAGATCACCGCCTCCTTCTTCGTGAAGGTCGTCGCCGAGTAGCTCCGGCCCATCAGACAGATTATCGTCTGAGCTTAAGCATCAGCCCCTCCGCCGCTCCGCGCGGCGAGGGGCTTTTTGTATTGTTCCAAGTCGCAGCGAATGATTCTCAATAAGGAAGGTGCGAGGATTGCGAACATTTACGCACAAGTGAACAATATGAGACAACGTTGTTTTCCAAGGATTTGCGGACATTGATGTTCATTTGGAGTTGCGGCGGGCTCGCACCTTTCTTAATGAGAATGATTTGCTGCGAGGATGGGCGTTCTCAAGACGCGGAAGCCAAGCCAGCCCCGTTCAACTCGTTGACAGCGGCGAACGGCATCACCCTCAAAGCCGGTGAGTCCCTGCTGCTCAAGGCCGGCGCCACCTGCACCAGCGCGACCCAGACCATCGACGGCGCCTCGGTCAAGACCGGCCTGCGCGTCATCAACTCCAAAGGCGCCAAGGACGCGCCCATCACCATCGGAGCGTACGGCGAAGGCGCCGCGCCCATCATCGCCGGTGCGGGCGTCAGCGAGACCATCCTGCTGAAGAACTCCGAATACATCACAGTGCAGGGCTTCGAAGTCACCAACACTGATGCGAACGCGGCCGATTACGAGAAATACATGCGCCGCGGCATCGCCGTGGACGCTCGGCAACGCCGACAACACGAAGAACAACGACACCGGCGGTGCCACTCGGCGCCCGAAGTCCGAACTGAACCAGACCGACGCCGTAGTCTCCGGCGAGTACGCGGCGAACAGCTCACCCCGTACAAGGGCGACACCATCAACCAGCGCACGCTGTCCGCGACGCCGGGCAAGACGTACCGTCTCGGCCTGTGGGCGACGCTCGGCAAGAGCAACGACGACACCCCGTCCACGCTCAAGGTGCAGGTCAAGTCCAACCTCGCGTCGCTTGGCGCCGTCAGCTCGTTCAGCCAGTACCGCAAGACCGTGCTGAGCGAGACCGTGGACGCCGAAAGCAAGGAAGGCGGCAAAATTCACTACAGCGGGTCGTTCATCGTGCCGCTCGACGTGGACCCGTATGCCGCGCTGTGGGTCGCCATCTCGCAGACCGATCTGGCCTCCGGCTCGTTCGCGTACATCGACAACGTCACGCTCGTCGAGGACTCCGCGGCCGTGTCCGACGTCGCGTCGATCGCCGTGACCACTCAGCCGACCAAGACCGAATACGCCATCGGCGACGCGCTCGACCTGAGCGGCATGGCCGTCACCGCCACGATGTCTGACGGCACGCCGCCGAGCTCGGCGAGGGCGAATACACGGTCTCCGAGTTCGACTCGTCGACCGCCGGCGAAAAGACCATCACGGTGACGTACGCCGCCGATACCTCGCTTACCGCCACGTTCAAGGTGACGGTGAAGGAGGCCGAGCCGGTCGACACCGTGCCGCCGGTGATTTCCGGTGCGGATGACGTGGCCGTGGAGTTCGGTGCGTCGTTTGATCCGATGGCGGGTGTGAAGGCGGTTGATGATGTGGACGGTGATGTGACCGGTGCCGTGAAGGTGTCCGGTGACACGGTGGACACGAGCAAGCCCGGCGCGTACACGTTGGTGTACACGGTGAGCGATGCGGCCGGTAGCGAGGCGTCCGTGACCCGTGTGGCCACCGTCAAGGAGAAGTCCGGCGAGACGCCCGTCGAGCCTGACGACAAGGATCCGGGCGGCGACAAGGAGCCCGGCAAGGAGCCGGGCAAGGATACCGACAAGGACGGTGATAAGGACGACCAAGGCAACAAGAAGCCGGGCCTGTCCGCGACTGGCGCCTCGGTGTCCGTCGTTGCCATCGCCGCAATCGGCCTGCTTGCGACTGGCGCCGTGTCTGTGGCGGTTCGCCGCCGTCGCGACATCTAAGGCGCGGATTTCCTGAGTCGCGTTGGCCCTGAGCGGCTCAGGGCCAACGCATGGCATTGATGCCGGTCAAATGGCTGTCCCATTCGACCGGCATCTTCGTCTATTTTGGCCTTGCCCGGCGTGATTCCACGATGTATGTGCTGCTATCTTCGTTTCGAGGGGTTGATTCCACTGCCTGGGAACATCTATCTGCGTTTCAGGGGGTGGCCAAAACACTATGCACGGAGTATATGGGGCATTTGCTCATTGAAATCATGCGGTTTGCGTGATGTTTATACTTTGCTACCAACCCCCTGAAACGCAGATAGATGTTCGTCGCGGCCTGAATCAACCCCTTGAAACGCAGATAGGGGCGGATTGCGAGGATCACCCGGGCGGGGCATGCTTCCAGCGGCGAATTAGGGGTGATTTGACTCGGGCGCACCCTCTCGACGAAAACAAAAAAGGTCAGAATCTTTCGATTCCGACCTTGCTTGTGCCCCCGCAGGGATTCGAACCCTGGACACGCTGATTAAGAGTCAGCTGCTCTAACCAACTGAGCTACAGGGGCGTTGGTCATTTCTTGAGCCGAGTGATAACTATACTCAGAACTCGCTGCGATGCAAATCGGCGTGTTGCGTACGGCGTGTCGCGAGTAATTCCAATGGGTTCCACATGACTGCACCCAAGTGTGCATGGCAGGGCAGGGTGTGAATCAACGGGGATTCTGCCGTTCAATCCGCCCGTATCGCCGTTCGTCAAGGGGTAAAGTGTACAATCACGTCGTTTGCTTTCGCACCCAGCGAAATTGAGTCGCCGGGAGCACGAGAGAAATCCAATCATCCAGAGACCGTGAGCAGTCAGCCATGTCTGCGATGCGGTGGAGAGAAAAGAAGAAGCCGTGGAATATTCCCTCTTTACCAAGCTGGCTGCCGAGTTCTTCGGCACCGCCATCCTGATGATCTTCGGCAATGGCTCGGTCGCCAACGTCGAACTCAAGAACACGAAGGGCCACCACGCCGGATGGCTGAACATCGCCATGGGCTACGGTTTCGGCGTCATGTTCCCGGTGCTCATGTTCGGCGGCGTGTCCGGCGCCCACATCAACCCGGCCATGACCCTCGCCCAGGCGATCAACGGGCTGTTCCCGTGGAGCGACGTGCTGCCGTATATCGTGGCGCAGCTGCTCGGCGCACTGCTGGGACAGTTCATCGTGTACCTGACGTATTACCCGCACTACAAGGAGACCGAGGACGCGGAAGCGATCCTCGGCACGTTCTGCACGACCGACGCCGACAACGACAAGATCAACTACTTCCTCAACGAGATGTTTGGCACGCTGGTGCTGGTGTTCGGTGCGCTGTGCTGCCTGATGCTGCCGTGGGGTTCGAAGGATTTGGCGGCCGCGTCGATCGTGGTTGGCTTCATCGTATGGGGCTTGGTGACCTCGATGGGTGGTCCGACTGGCCCCGGCCTGAATCCGGCCCGCGACCTGATGCCGCGTCTGCTGCACGCGATTCTGCCGATTCCGAACAAGGGCACCTCGCGTTGGGGAGAGGCGTGGATTCCGGTCGTCGCTCCGATTGTGGGCGCCATCGTCGGCGCGTGGCTGTACGTGTTCTTCTTCGCGTGATTTTTGCGCGAACCGCGTGAGCCGCGGCGGGCTCGCGTGACGCCACGCGTGTTGCGCGGCCCCACGGCTGACGGGATACAATGCTGGGAGAGACGCCTGCGAAAAGTGTGCCCTTGTGCTCGCGCTTTCGCGGGGCGGCGCGGCTTGACCTATGACGTTGCTGGGAGTGATTGAAGTTGCAGCGGTTGCGTGGTGACGATATGCGTCGGGTGTTCCGCACCCGGCGCATTGCCGTATGTGCGGGGTTGATTTTGGCGCTCGTGTTGTTTGTTCTTGCGGTGCGGGCGAGCGTACTTCGCGTGCCGGGCATGGGCGGTGAGCGGTCGTCCATCGCGCAGCCAAGTGTGACAGCGCAGCCGCAGTCTGCGGGGGAGCAGAAGGGCGGCGATTCCGCGAAATCGTCGGCCACCGCGAAATCCACTAATTCCGAGGCACAGTCAAACGGGCATGACCCCTCGAAGCCGTTCTCGCAGGCGCAGCGGCGCGAGATTCTCGAGAAGGCGCAGCAGACCGCGGCGGCCAGCGGCAAACCCCGCCACGAATACCATTACTGCGTGTCCACCAAGGGGAGCGTCGGCGATACCGGCGAGTTCGGGCGCACGGTGTACGCGACGCTGAATGATTCGCGTGGGTGGCCCCGTGCCGGTCTCACGTTCGTGGAGAGCGGTTCCAGCAAGTGCGACATGACGTATATCCTGGCCGCGGCGGAGTATATGAAATCGTTTTCGTCGCTTTGCTCGTCGCAGTACAGCTGCCGCGTCGGCAATCAGGTGATCATCAATTATGACCGTTGGCGCGAGCCGACCGACAGCTGGCTGAAGGGCGGCGGCAATCTGGCGAATTATCGCACGATGGTCATCAACCATGAGACCGGTCACCGGCTCGACCATCGCGACAATGAGACCGTATGCCAGCAGGCAGGCAAGCCGGCGCCGCTGATGCAGCAGCAATCGATATCATTGCGCGGCTGCACGATCAACGAATGGCCGCTCGACTCGGAGCTCTGGGCGCGGTGGTGATCGGACGATTCGCGCCGACGCCGTCCGGACGAATGCATATCGGTAACGTGTATGCGATGCTGGGTGCGTGGCTGTCGGCTCGTGCGGGTGGCCCAGAGCGTACAAGCCGGACGGGCGGTGGAGCGGGCGATGCGGATTGCCCGAATAACGTGAATCGCGTGGATGGCATGAGTGGCGCAGCCGATCCAGGCGATGCGGACGGCGGGCGAGGGCGCATGCTGCTGCGCATCGAGGACATCGACACCCCACGCGTGCTGCCGGACGCGGACCGCTGGATCATGGACGATCTGGCATGGTTGGGACTGGACTGGGATGGAGAGCCGGTATACCAGTCGCGGCGGCTCGACATCTACGAGCAGGCGTTGCGCGCGCTTCAGGGCATTGACTTGCGAGACGCCGCCGCGTTCGGTGGCCGTGATGGCGTTGACGGCACCGAGACCACTGCGCTGATATACCCGTGTTTCTGTTCGCGCGCCGACATCCGTGCGGCCTCGGCGCCGCAGGAGGGCGACCGTTTCGTCATGTATCCCGGCACATGCCGGCGCGCGCTCGCCGAGCATCCGCGACAGGTCGAGCAACGCTTGGCGAATGGTGATCGGCATTCGCTGCGCATCGCCATGCCTGTCGCCGGCGACGCGCGTGCCGTGGTCACCGTGCATGATCGCGTGTTCGGGAACTGCCGATTCGATTTGCCGCGCGATTTGGGCGATACGGTGGTGCGACGGGCGGATGGTCTGTTCGCCTATCAACTGGTTGTCACGGTTGACGACTTGCTGATGGGTGTGGATGACATCGTTCGCGGGCGTGACCTGTTGCGATCCGCCGCGCTGCAGCTGTACATCCGTGAGCGGCTGCTCGACGCCGGCTTCGGGGATAGCTCGGATGGCGGCGTTGCCGCGGCTCATCGCGATATCCGTTTCGCACATCTTCCGCTGATCGACAATGCGGCCGGGCGGCGGCTCGCCAAGCGTGAACGGTCGCTGGATATGGGAACGTTACGCAAACATGGCGTCACGGCGCATCAGGTGATCGGCTATTGCGCGTGGCTGCTCGGATTGCAGCAAGAGCCCGAGCCGTGCGCTGCTGCCGACCTGTTGCATGGATTTTCGTGGGATGCGCTCGCCGCGGATTCGCAGGATCGTTCCATCCCCGACGACCCGTTCAGCATCGGATTGTGAGATTCCTCCTCTATATGCTGCGTGCGGAGCCGTTTCGCGCTTCGGCCCCAGCCTCGCATCGCTCGACGCCCCGCCAGCGGGGGTCCACGCCGGAAGTTCCCGGTTTCTCTAGCCGATTCGCCCTCATCCGTGGACATACTAATATATGGTGCAGCAAGACGGATAGGGAGCATATGATGACCGCTTACATGGATCACAAGGATCTGACCAATGAAAGCATCGACGAGACGCGGGCGACGCAGATTCGCGATGGCGTGCATCGCGTGCTTGACGCCATCGCCGAAGCCGAGTCGGCGGCCGGTCGCGCTCCCGGTTCGGTGAAGCTGCTGGCGGCGACGAAGACCCGTGACGTCGGCGAGATCATGGCGGCGATCGATGCGGGCATCCGCATGATCGGCGAGAACCGCCCGCAGGAGGTCATGGCCAAGGCCGAGGGACTGCGTCGCCTGTGCGCGGACCGGGGATTTGCGCTCGGCACAGGCGACGGCGACACCACTCGACCGTCTGACGCCGAACACATCCCGTTCCATCTCATCGGCCAGCTGCAGGCCAACAAGATCGGTAAAATCCTCCCCGACGTCAACACCATCGAATCGGTGGACGGCGTCGAACTGGCGCAGCGCATCGCCCGCCGTGCCGTCGCCCGTGGAATCACGGTCGGCGTGCTTCTGGAAGTCAACGAGTCCGGGGAGGCATCGAAATCGGGTTGCGACCCGCAGGCTGCCGTCGACATCGCCGCACAGATCGCGCAGCTGGACGGCATCCGGCTCGAAGGCCTGATGACCATCGGCGCGCACGTCGATGACGAGGCCACGATTCGCGCCTGCTTTGCGCATCTGCGCGGCACGCGCGACACGATTCTCGCCTCTCGCGCGCCCGGCACCGAGCACTGCACGGAACTGTCGATGGGCATGACGCACGACATGGCGCTCGCCATCGCGGAGGGTGCGACGATTGTGCGCGTCGGAACGGCGATTTTCGGCGAACGCGCGTTCATCTGACGGATTGCGGCAGGCCTCGGCGGAAAGGGGCCGGGCTGTAGCGCCCGCGCTGCGCTGCCGGCTTCTCGACTTCCGTTTGATGGTGGGCATACGATGGGGGTATTGGTGTCGGCTGACGGCAACGTGAGGTGAGTGCGGTCATGAAACGTGATGATATGCGGGCGAGCCGCGGCGCGCGGACTGACGAGAGTGAAGAGGGTGCCGTGCCGGTGTCATCGAGTGATGATATCCGTGTCCATGCCGTGGTGGCGGGTCTGGTGCAGGGCGTCGGATTCCGGTATTTCACGGTGATGACCGCCGGCAAGCTCGGCCTGGGCGGTTGGGTGCGCAACTGCTACGACGGCTCGGTGGAGGTCGAGGCGCAGGGGGAACGCGGCAAGGTCGCCCGTCTGATTTCGGCACTGAAGCAGGGGCCGCGCTATGCCGATGTCGAACGAGTGGACGTCACCGAGATCCCGCTGCAGGAGCTGAAGCCGGCCCGTCATGGGTTCCCCTCGTTCGGCGTGTTCTACGAGCGATAGTTTCGGGTCTATTGAGACGGAACTGTTCCATCGGCAGATGATGGTAAATGACGTTAGCCGATGGTTCAGCCCACTGTCAGAAGCAATATATAACTCTGCCCCCGCTGGCTGGCTCTTGCGAAGCGGGCAGGAGCGGTTTGCGTTCCTAAGTGCGCGCTGAAACGTTCAGCCTGCGAACATAAGAACGCAAATCGCACGTTTTGCGTTCTTATGTTCGCGTACTCGTCGATACGGCGCGCACTTAGGAACGCAAAAGAGTCCGCGTAATCTCACGACGAGAGCCTCCCTCAGTCTTGTTGTGCTTTGGCGGGAGCAGACACTTCGCTGATACAGCGGTATACCTCTTATGTAAGAGGCCTCAGGCCCTGATTTAAGCCGTATTTCGGTATATTTCCCAAGAATTTTCCCCGTAGGGAAGGGGGTATGGCCTGATTCCCGAGGACCTTATGCCGCAAGGGCTGTGAAAGCGGTTTTTCTGCGGGGGGGGGGCATGTATTCGGCGTTATTTCAATGTTTCGGGGGATTGCGTCGATTTTTGGGTGCGGATACGGTCAGGAGTTAACAGGCCGATGGAAGTCGATGATTTGCGCGTGCTGCGACGGTGAGAGTCGCAATCGTGAGTCTTTGTCGAACTGCTGAACGCCGGATGAAGAGTTTTGGAAATGATGGAAGGGATGCTTATCGTGACTAAGCAGGATCGGAAACCATCGCATACGAGGGCGATGCGCTCTCGCCTGATCGCGGCCGCCGTATCCGTCGCGACCGTTCTTGGACTTGCCGTCACCGGCACTGCGATTGCGGCCAATGTGGGGACAGTCGCACCCGAAGCCGCGCAGTCGGCCACGACGCAGGCATCACAGGCCGGCACCGGCCCGATCAGCGGCGTCGCACAGGGCGACAGCGCTCAGCAGGGGGCGTCATCTGCCCTGACCGATCGCGCCGGGACTGGTGCTTCGGGGCAGACCGCCACGGTCAAAGCGTCGGCTGCGCCTCGCGCCACGGCGAACGACGGCAAAGTGAAGATAAACCTATTCGATTATTGGGACAGCAGTGATCCGAAGGGCCCGGCAAAGGCCTCTGGCAAAGAGAACGTGAACTATGCCACGGGCGGTACCAGCAGAAATGAGGCGGCTGCAGCATTCTACTTCAACTACTTCAACGGAAAAGGTAAGGATTGGAACGGCTGGACTGGCAGTGCAGAAACCTCTCCGGGCATCGTCAAGACGAACCTCACCAAGACCGGCGCTGACGCAGTTCCGCAGTTCTCTACGATGGTGACCAATAAAAATAATGCACAGGCCGACATGACGTATCTGTTCACAGAAAGCGAGTGGGCCAAGGCATATACCAATGGCGGCAATGGGCTGACGGGGCTGTTCGATCCGACGGAAGAGGCCAAGGGCCACTATGTGTACGACTCCAATACGACGTACGCCGCGCTGAACAGTGCCGGTACCGGATTTGACCGGTCAGCAACATGGACCGAGAGAACTGACGCGTGGATTCCGAAATTCCTGCCGTTCAATGCGGATAAAAGTCAGCTGCGGATCGGCTTTCATTCAGTGCGCGGCGCCCGGTACGCCTTCGGTATGACCGCATACGCGAAGTTCATGCAACCGAAAGAAGGCAAACTCGTTGATGGTTCCCCGATGACGTTCAACTTCACGGGTGACGATGATCTGTGGCTGTTCGTCGACGGCATGCTTGTGTTGGATATCGGTGGCATCCATGATGCCGCCAGCGGCTCCATTGATTTCGCGACCGGTGTGGTGACGCTTGTCAGCAATAAAACCACTACGACCACGTTGCAGGCATTGTTTACTCAGGCGCTCAGGGACCAAGGCAAGTCGGATGCCGAGATCACCGCTTGGATGGAATCCAATATGGTCAAAGCCTCCAATGGCTCCTACACCACGTTCAAGAACTACACCAGTCACGAGATGAACATGTACTACTTCGAGCGTGGCCATAGTGGTTCCAACTGCAAGCTTGACTTCAATTTGGTGACTCTTGACTCCAGCCATATTCAAATCGGCAAGGAGACGGAGAACGTTCCTGAAGCTGACAAGGACAAGAACTATACGTTCAACGCTTATGTCAACTATGAGGGAACCGACAGTGACAAGGATTACACGTTGTACACGGGTAAATACGACGTGTACAACACCGCCACCGGCACCAAGGACGGTGAAACCCGGACCACGGATTCCAATGGCGTGATCACGCTCAAGGCGGGCCAGTATGCCGTGCTTTTGGGCAGCGACGCCAAGAGGATCACCGAGTCCTCGAAGTACAAGGTGACGGAAATCAACGTTGACCAGGACACGTATGCGGTGAGCGCCAATGGCGGTCAGGTCAAGGTGACGCAGGAGAAGGATTCTGCGACCACGGAGCCGGTGTCGGTCGGTGAGGTGCCACGTATCACGGTGACGAACACGGTCGTCACGGCGCCCCGGTACCGCAAGTACATCAAGGCGAACAATGATGGCACCTATGACCTGTCCCTGAACGTGACCGGCACGCAGTCCGGCTCGTCGCAGACGACCGTGTCCCCGGCCGACATCGTCGTGGTGTTCGACACCTCCGGTTCCATGAGTAACCCGATGGGACACAACTCTCGTCTTGAGGTTGCGAAGACTGCCGTCAACAGCATGGCGCAGCATCTGCTGACGTCTGAGAACCAGGGCAAGGATAGCAACATCCGGATGGCGCTGGTCCCCTTCTCGACGACGGTGGGCAATGTGTCGAACTTCACCGACAACGCAATGGACATAGTCAGTGCCGTTAATGGTCTGCGCGCCGATGGTGGCACGAATTGGGAGGCCGCGCTTAAAGCCGCCAATGCCAAGCTGACTTCCGGTCGTAAGGGCGTGAAGAAGTACATCGTGTTCATGTCAGACGGCGACCCGACGTTCCGCACGAGTTCCGTGCGGACCGGCACTGATTGGTGGGGCCGTCCGACCTATGATGACGATGATCGCAGTGGTCTTCCTGCCGGGGTTCATGGTTCTGGCAGCAGTGATCAATATGGGGCGAATCTCAGCTCCGCTGTTGCCGAGGCTAACAGGCGTGGCGATGCGACGTTGTTCTCGGTTGGCGTGTCCTCCGATCCGACCAAGATGCGTGGCTTCGCCGATCAGACGAAGGGCTCGTATTACAGCGCCACCAGCACGGATGAGCTGAACAAGGCATTTGCCGATATCATCGGTCAGATCAACAGGAAGTCTTCGTACAAGAACGTGTCCATCACCGATACGCTGTCGGACTACGCGGAGTTCGTTAATGCTAACTTCGGCTCGAATGATGTGACGGTGACGGCATCTAAAGACGGTAATAGTGTCGATCTCAACGAGAGCGATTACACGGTTACCGTTTCGGGCAAGACGGTGAAGGTCACGTTCGCGGACGGCTATGAGCTTCAGGATGGCGTGACGTATACGGTCACGTTCAAGGTCAAGCCGACGCAGAAGGCCTACAACGAGTACGCCGCCAACAAGCAGAATGACGACAAGACCGGATATAAGGATGTTCTTGGTGCCGACAACACTGATGCGGATGGTCACCATACTTCGTCCAATTTGCCCGGCTTCCATTCGAATGCGGATCACGGCGCGAAGCTGGGGTACACCGTCGTCAACACGGTCGGCGACCAGACCACCGAGACACCGGGTTCCGTGGAGTACCCCCACCCCGTCCTGCAGGTAAAGACCGGCAAGATCCAGGTGACCAAGAACTGGTCCGATGGAGCGGAGAAGCATGGGAATGGCTCGGTGACCGTCACGTTGAAGCAGTGCAATGCGCAAGGTGAGGATTGCAAGGACATCAACCGGGCCGTGACCCTCAACAACCAGGGTCAGTGGGCTGGCGCGTTCGAGAACCTCGCCCCTGGCACCTACCGCGTGGAGGAGTCCAGCGTGGACGGCTACACGGCGTCCTACAACCCCGAGAACCAGTTGGTAACCTTCACTGCCGACGACCTGTGGGCGGCTCCGGATAACAACAACATGACGACCTTCGACAACGTCAAGACGTACCCGGTCACGATCACCAACACCTTCGTTGCCGTGTCCGCTCTGCCGATGACCGGCGGCGTCACGACTCGTGACTGGCTTGTGTATGGCGGCGGCTTCGGCCTGCTCGCGGCACTGGTCAGAATCGGATACTTCATCTGGCGCAAGCGTCGGCTCGTCTGACCTGCGGCGGATGCTCCGCCCTCCTCCCTCGTCGGGGAGGGCACACGGGGGCGGCGACCAGTCGCCCCCGACAACTCAAGATTTGCGGACTGCGGAAGCCTCAACGACTGCCGCTTCCGCAGTTGCAATATACAAAACAACGAAAGGAAGAGGAGTTTCTCATGAAGTTCAAGAAGCTTTTCGCGGGTGTCGCAGCTGCGGCCACCTTTCTCGCCGGCATGGCGTTCGGCACCGGTGCCGCCAACGCGGCCGAGACGACAGTGGACACTGCTGCAACAGTCACGTTCAAAGCGTCCAAAAAAGAGCAGCTGACCAGCGCCCAGCTGCGCGCATACAAGATCGCGGACTACGTGAACTATGGCACTGCCGAAAACCCGGTGTATGGTGTGAAGACCGCTGCGGGCGCCGATCGCGCGAAGCTGGCTGCGGCTCTGACCACCGCCGGCTTCCAGAACGTGCCGACCGATGGCACCACTGATTTGATGGCTTGGGCTATGAATCAAAAAAAGACCACGGATACGGATGGTACCGTCACGCAGGTTCAGTTCGATCAGTCCGAGACCCGTCCGTGGAATAATCCGTCCGTGACGCGTAAGTTCGCGGATGCGCTGCAGGCCGGCAACCCGTTCACCGCCACCGCGGATCCGTTCGTGCTGAACAAGGCGACTGGCAGCGACACGGATGGTTGGACCGCCACGAACAAGACCGCGCTGACTGCTGGCGTGTATCTGTTCCTGGACGGCAACGCATCGACCGATACCCTGACTCAGGCCGTCCCGATGATCGTGAGCACCGGCTCCGTTAACGCTGGCGTTCTGTCGCTTGGTGATAGCACCGCAGAAGTGGACATGAAGAGCACGGTGAGCGGCACCCAGACGAAGTCCACCACCAGCAAGAGCGCGTCCGTGGGCGAAACCGTGCCGTTTGAACTGGGCTACACGATTCCGAATCCGGTCCCGACCGGCTTCACCCTGCAGTTCAAAGATGTGCCAAGCAAGGGCCTGACCGTCGACTTCGCCAACCTGACCGTTAAGGCCGGCGTTGAGGTGCTGACCGGCACCGATTACACGGTGGAAAACAACCTGACTGCCAACAAGGGCAACGGCACCAATACTTTCGTGGTGAAGATCACCGACCCGGCCAAGTACGCCGGTAAGCGGATCGCCATCACCTACAACGCCACCGTCAATGACGAGGCCGAGACAGTCAAGGGCCAGGATTACCACGCGGTGACCAACAAGCTCGTCGACAATGATGGCACCCCCATCCCCGGCACTGAAACCCTCACCAAGATCTTCGGCTTCAAGTTCACGAAGGTCAACGCCCAGGGTGAGGCCGTCAAGGGCGCGAAGTTCACGCTGAGTGTCGCAAAAGACCAGAACGGCGTGCTGCCGAACGGCGATAAGTACCCGCTCGAAGTCACGTCCGGTGCCAACGGCGTCGTCAAGTTCGACGGCCTGAAGGCCGGCAGCTACACCGTGACCGAGACCACGGTCGCCGACGGATACCAGGACTTCAAGGCCTCGTTCACCGTGGCCATCGATGAAAACGGCAACGTCACCTTCGCCGGCACCGACTCCTGGGGTCTCGCGCCCAAGGGCAGCGCCGACGACTACAAGGTGACCAACGTCAAGTCCGTCTTCGAACTGCCGAAGACCGGTGCTGCGGGCATCGCGCTGTTCGTGGTGATCGCCGCGCTGCTCGGCGGCGCTGCCGCCACCGTGTACGCCAAGTCTCGCCGCGCCAGCCGTGCGCTGCGCTGACTGACACGATAACAGGCCAAGCCGCCGCATGACGTGCATCCCGCACGAGCATGGTGGCGGCTTCGGCTTGCTGTAACCATTCGCCCCCGGCAACACCCCTGCCGGGGGCAACACAGTACATACACGAATTCGTTTCACGGCGATTGCAGTGACGGCCGGCACAACAACAGGAGGATGCGCATGGCATCGAGGAGACACGGATCGAAACGGCCGGCCACCTCATCCGGCAACGACCCAGCCGCCAAATCCTCCCATGCGTCCGCACGGTCAACGATGACCCGCAGCCTGCCGGACAATGACGAGCGATCCTCGAATAATTCCCGCAAATCCTACCGAAACAGCCGTCACAAACCCGCCGTGCAGCCGCAGCTCCCGTACTCGATGCTGAGCTTCAATCAGGCGACCGACATCTCCGACCTTGTCGCGCAACGCAAACGACTGCGCATACAGCTCATCATCATGCGCATCGTCACGCTGATACTGGTCATAGCCGCTGTCGCCATCGCCGGATATCCCCTAGCGCTCCAATACCAGAGCTCGCTCAAACTCGCCCAAACCTCACGCAACAGCGCACAGCAGGTCGCCGGCTGGCCATACCCGCAAGCCGAAGACGCCCTCGCCGCCGCCCGCGCATACAACGCAAAACTCGCCAGATCCGGTCAACCCGTGCTGGGCGAGGCCATCGACCCGTTCAGCGCCGCACAAGGCGGGTCGAGAGCCAAAGGCGAGGACTCTGCTGCCTCCAAAGACAAGGAATACCAGTCCCTGCTCGACTCGGGCGACGAAGTGATGGGAACCATCAAGATCCCGAAAATCTCCGTCAACCTGCCGATCTACCACGGCACGTCACAGACCGCTCTGGCCTCCGGTGCCGGTCACCTGTACGGCTCCTCGCTGCCGGTCGGCGGGGACAGCACGCACTCCGTCATCACCGGGCACCGCGGTCTCGTCAACGCGATGATGTTCACGCGGCTCGACGAGATGAAAACCGGCGACTTCTTCTACATCGAAGTGATGGGGGAGACGCTCGGCTACGAGGTCGACCGCATCACCGTCATCAACCCGGACGACACGTCGCAACTCAAGATCGTGCCCGGCGAGGACCGAGTGACGCTGATGACGTGCACGCCGTACGGCGTCAACACGCAGCGCCTGCTGGTATCCGGGCATCGCGAGCCGATCCCGATGCCGGCGCCGGACCCGTCCGACCTGCATGACACGCGCACCATCGTGACGATGGTGGTGGTGTGCGGGCTGCTCGGCGGATGGCTGCTGCTCGGCGTGATCGGGCGGATTCGCCGGCTGCCGTTCAAGCCGATGCGGCACGCGTCGTCGTGGCCGCGGCGCATGCGTGGGTGAGGTGCGACGGGTTCACGGGGGGGGGTGTCGGCGGCGTCGCCGGTGAGGTCCTCGAAGGCGGACTTGCAAGGTTTTCGAGGGATCTCGCCGTGCGAATCGAACTTGCCGTGAGATGAACATGAACTTCCGGTCAATACCGTGCATATCACGGAAAGTGAGTGTACGCTGAGGATTAGCCGATCAGGTGCATACAGCGTTGCATGTGGCCGGTTGCGGTAACAATGATTTGACCCGGTCGACGGGACTCTCTGCAAAAGGGGGACATATGAGCAACACGTATCCAGATGGAGCGCCGCAGACTCCGTATGGTGATCCGAACAATGCTGCGGGCGCGGAAGGCGCGCCCGAACCGCAGCCAACGCAGGCTTTCCCGCCGGTGCCGGTCGTTCCTCTGCCCGGGCAGGGGGCGGGCGCGCCGACGGGAGCCCCAGCCGCCCCGTACGGGCAGGGCGGGGCTCCTTATGGTGGTGCGCCGACTGCCGCGTACGGCGAGTCGCTCGCCGGGCCGCAGGGCGGCGCCGAGCCGTATGGATACCAGGCGGCGCCGTATGGGCAGGAGCCGGGAGCGTACGGACAGTCGGGCGCTGGCTCCGCATACAACCAGGGTGGGGCTCCTTATGGTCAGCAGCCTGAAGCCGGTCCGAACCCCTTCAGCCAGCCCGATGGCGGAACTCCGTATGGTGGCGAGGCGCCTACCGCCGCGTATGGTGAGCCGCTTGCAGGGCCGCAGGGCGGCAACGGCAATGCGCCTGCCGCGCCCTATGGTCAGCAGCCCGAGCCGGAGTATGGTGCCGGCGCGCCTACCGCTGCATACGGTGAGCCGCTTGCCGACGGGGCTCCGGGAGGGTACGGTCAGCCGGCCGCACCGTACGGCGGCGAGCAGCCGACCGCCGCGTACGGACAGCCATACGGCGCCAACCAGTACGGTGACCCACAATACGGGAACCAGCCGCCCGCAATCGCGCCGCAAGGCTACGGCAATCCGTACCAGCAGGAACCGCCGAAGAAGAAGAGCCGCGGCCCGCTCATCGCCGGCATCACCGCCGGTGTCGTTGCCGTCATCGCCATCATCGTCGTAGTCGTGCTGTTCGCCACCGGTGTCATCGGCGGCAAGAAGGACAGCAGCGCCGACGCGAAACCCAACACGTCCACCAGCCAGACGCAGGGCGACAGCAAATCCAATGGCGACAGCTCCAGCAACGGCAACTCCGACGGATCCAGCAGCAACGATCTGAACAACCTTGACGACGCGTTGCAGAACGGGGCCGACGACACCAACAACGATCTCAACAACGACAGATCCAACGGATCCTCCAGCTCCGGCAAGCCGTCACTGGAAGAGTTCGTCAACTCCAGCGAGATCCAGTCGCAGCTCGACAGCATGACCTCGTCGTACCAGGGCATGGGCATCAGCATCAAGGCGTACGCGGAAGGCAACACGCTCGTGTACGACTACACGCTGTCCGACACGTACAGCAGCATGGGCGACATGATGACGTCGAGCCTTGACGGGATGGACAGCACGTTCAAGTCGGTGGCGCAGACGCTCAACGAAACCTGCGACACCGGCGGCAACGCCAAGGTGCGCGTGTACCTGCATACCGAAAGCGGCAAGACGCTGTTCGACAAGAGCTACACGGAGTAAGCGGGTCCAGCTCGCGAGAATCCGACAAGGCGGGACGGTCATGATTGGCCGCCCCGCTTTTCGTATGCGCGTTCTTCGTAAGGATTGCACTCGCACTGGTTTACACTGGTGAGTATGAGAATCGCACGTTTTTCACTCAACGACAAGCCGCGCTATGCCTTCGTCCAGCAGGACCCGGCCGACGGCAAGGACTACCTGATCGAACTGGACGGATACCCGTTCGGAGCCGCGCCCGTCAAGCCCACAGGGGAGCGGTACGCGCTCGACGCCGATGGGCTGAGGCTGCTCGCGCCGGTGATTCCCTCCAAGGTGTACGGTCTCGCCAAGAACTACGAGGCGCACGCGCAGTTCATGCACGAGAGCGGGCGCTCCGAGATTGCTCACGCGCCGGAAGACATGGTGATCTTCTCGAAGCCTTCCACGTCGGTGATCGGGCCGGACGATCCGATCGTCATCCCGTCGTATTCGAACGATATGAACTTCGAGCCCGAAGTGGCGGTGATTATGGGGCGTATCGCCAAGAACGTGCCGGTCGAGAAGGCCATGGACTACGTGCTGGGCTTCACGTGCGTCAACGACGTGACGCTGCGTGACCTGCAGGGGCTGGATCCGATGTGGACGCGGGCGAAGGGCTTCGACACGTCCTGCCCTATCGGCCCGTGGATTCAGACCGAGCTGGACTGGAAGGACGCGAAGATCTCCTTCACGCTCAACGGCGAGGACGTGCCGATGGCAAGCGGCACCACTGCGAACCTGATTCACAGCATCCCCGAGCAGATCGCCGCGATTTCCTCGTTCTCGACCCTGCTGCCCGGTGACGTCATCATGACCGGCACCCCGAACGCCTCCGGTCACCTCGATCCCGGCGACGAGCCCATCGTCCACGTAGCCGGCATCGGTTCCCTCCGCAACGTGGTCGTGCGCGGCTAGGCGACAGCACAGTGTGCTGTCGCAGCGCACGAGCCGAGCGACAGCGAGGCCGGATTGGGTCGGCCGCAGGCCGTCCGAAATTGCGGGACCGTGCGCGGCATTGCCCGTCGCCTCGACCGGGACGTTGATGATTGGCTCGGGGAATCCATACCGTTTGAGCAGCAGACGCAAGTGGGTCTCGGCCGGGGAGTCGGTGTTCTCGCGAATCTGGGTGAGTGCCCTGATGCATTGTTTTTGCCCCTGGAACGAGTCGCATGGGTGGATGAATTTTCTGAGTTCGGCCAGAGTGGTCCGTCTGCGTGCGGGGTCGCGGCATACCAGCGAGTCGCCGAATTCTATGAGGTCTTCGAGGGACAGCTCTTTGGCCATTTGGGCGAACAGCGCCTCGGGGGAGGTGCATAGGAGCCCATGCACCTCGATGGTTGCGCCCGAGGCGTCCGTATTGGGCCATACGCGGGGAATGATGTCTTTCGCGCGCGTCCGCCGCGTGGTTTTGAACGTGACAGTCGCTGCGGGGCGGTTCTTCGTTGATCTCAAACATGACCGCTCTCAAAACTCGCAGATACGAGAACTGTTTTGGCGGAAAATGGCGGTTTCGGGTTTCGTATCTGCGAGTTTTGAGAGCGTGTCGCACGGATTCGAGTTATCCATATTGCGTTTTGGCGCTTCAAAATCAGTGCAAAACTTGAGTCGCGTGCGCTCAACTTTCGGGAATAGAATGGGTGCCGAATCGGTTGTGCGTATCAGACACAGACGGAAAGCGCTGTGCGGGGCGGTTCGGATGTCGTGGGCCGCGGCCGCCAAGGCGCATGAGACATACGGAGGTTGATATGGAACAGAAGTTCACCACCATGGCCCAGGAAGTCATCGGTGATGCGATTCAGAGCGCGTCTGCCGCGGGCAACGCGCAGGTCGAGACACTGCATGTGATGGATGCGCTGCTGCGTCAGGAAAACGGCGTGATTCAGGGGCTGATTCAGGCGGCGGGCGGCAGCCCGCAGGCGATTGGCGCCGCGGTGCGCAATGCTCTGGTCAAGATGCCGGCGGCGAGCGGGTCCACCACATCGCAGCCGCAGGCGAGCCGCCAGCTGACGGCGGCGCTGGCACAGGCCGAGAAGGAGATGCAGCAGATGGGCGACGAGTACGTCTCCACCGAGCACCTGCTCATCGGCATCGCCGCATCCGCACCGAACCAGAGCGCGGACATCCTCAAAGCGAACGGCGTGACGGCCGCGGCGCTGCGCAAGGCCGTCCCCGGCGTGCGCGGCGGTGCCAAGGTCACCAGCCCGGACGCTGAGGGCAGCTACAAGGCGTTGGAGAAGTACTCCACCGATCTGACCGCCCGCGCCAAGGAGGGTAAGCTCGACCCGGTGATCGGGCGTGATCAGGAGATCCGCCGTGTGATCCAGATCCTGAGCCGCCGCACCAAGAACAACCCGGTGCTGATCGGCGAGCCCGGCGTCGGAAAGACCGCCGTCGTGGAGGGCCTCGCCCAGCGTATCGTGGCCGGCGATGTGCCGACCACGCTGCAGAACAAGAAGCTCATCAGCCTCGATTTGGGGTCGATGGTTGCCGGCTCGAAGTATCGTGGCGAGTTCGAGGAGCGCCTCAAGAGCGTGCTCAACGAAATCAAGAACGCCGACGGCCAGATCATCACGTTCATCGACGAGATTCATACGATCGTCGGCGCTGGCGCGGCCGAAGGCTCGATGGATGCCGGCAACATGCTCAAGCCCATGCTGGCGCGCGGTGAGCTTCGCCTGATCGGCGCGACCACGCTGGACGAGTACCGCGAGAACATCGAGAAGGACCCGGCGCTTGAGCGTCGTTTCCAGCAGGTGTTCGTGGGCGAGCCGAGCGTGGAGGACACGATCGCGATTCTGCGTGGCCTGAAGCAGCGTTACGAGGCGCACCACAAGGTGACGATCGGCGACGACGCGCTGGTCGCCGCCGCGACGCTCTCGAACCGCTATATCTCCGGCCGTCAGCTGCCCGACAAGGCCATCGATCTGGTCGATGAGGCGGCAGCGCACCTGCGCATGGAGCTCGACTCCTCCCCGGAGGAGATCGACGAGCTGCAGCGCAAGGTCACGCGCTACGAGATGGAGGAGATGCAGCTCAAGAAGGCCGAGGATCCGGCCAGCAAGGAGCGCTTGGAGAAGCTGCAGAACGAGCTCGCGAACACTCGCGAGAAGCTGAGCGGCCTCAAGGCCCGCTGGGATGCGGAGAAGGCCGGCCACAACAAGGTCGGCGACCTGCGCGCCCAGCTGGACGCCAAGCGCGTCGAGGCTGACAAGTTCACCCGCGAGGGCAACCTGGCCGAGGCGTCGAAGATCCTGTACGGCGAGATTCCGGCGATTCAGAAGCAGCTGGACGCGGCCGAGAAGGCCGATGCGGAAGACGGCGCGACGGGCGAGACCAAGCCCGAGCCGATGGTGCCCGACCATGTGGACGCCGATTCGGTGGCCGGCATCGTCTCCGAGTGGACCGGCATCCCCGTCGGTCGCCTGATGCAGGGCGAGAACGAGAAGCTGCTGAGCATGGAGGACTACCTCGGCAAGCGCGTGATCGGCCAGAAGGAAGCGATCGCGGCGGTGAGCGACGCGGTGCGTCGTTCACGCGCCGGCATCAGCGACCCGAACCGTCCGACTGGCTCGTTCCTGTTCCTCGGCCCCACCGGCGTGGGCAAGACCGAGCTCGCCAAGGCGCTCGCCGACTTCCTGTTCGACGACGAGAAGGCCATGGTCCGCATCGATATGTCGGAGTACATGGAGAAGGCGTCTGTGAGCCGTCTGATCGGCGCCGCGCCCGGCTACATCGGCTATGAGGAAGGCGGCCAGCTGACCGAGGCCGTGCGTCGTCGTCCGTACTCGGTGGTGCTGTTCGACGAAGTCGAGAAAGCTAACCCCGAAGTCTTCGACGTGCTGCTGCAGGTGCTGGACGACGGGCGTCTGACCGACGGCCAAGGCCGGACTGTGGACTTCAAGAACACGATCCTGATCATGACCTCGAACCTCGGCTCGCAGTTCCTGGTGAACCAGGACATGGACGCGGACGCCAAGAAGAAGGCCGTGATGGACGCGGTGCACATGAACTTCAAGCCGGAGTTCTTGAACCGTCTGGACGAGATCGTGATGTTCCATCCGCTGACCCGTGAGGAGCTGGGCGGCATCGTCAACATCCAGGTCGCTCAGGTGGCCTCGCGTCTGACGGATCGCCGCATCAAGCTCGACGTCACCGACGCGGCTCGCGAATGGCTCGCCAACACCGGCTATGACCCGGCGTACGGCGCTCGTCCGCTGCGCCGTCTGGTGCAGACCGAGGTCGGCGACCAGCTGGCGCGCATGCTGCTCGCCGGCAAGGTACACGACGGCGACACCGTGCTCGTCGACCAGACCGGTGGCGAGCATCTGGAACTCGGTACCATGCCCGAGGATCCGGATGCCGGTTCCGATGCCGACGTCACGGTCGAAGACGTCACCGAAGACAAGTGATGGCCGGGTGATGGCCGCATAATGACTGAGCCGCGATGAGGGGAGGCCGGGCTCAATACCCGGTTTCCCCTCAATGCGTCATAAGTGCGTCACGCTGTGCGGGTCGCGTCACGCGGCGAGCGCTCGCACAGCGTGACGGTTCGTGAGAAGCCTTATTTTTCAACGTTCTTGGAGTATGCGTCACTCTGTGCGCTCGCTCTGCGTGACGTGACCCGCACAGCGTGACGCTGCATGGTGCGTGTGTAGGCGCTGTGGTGCCCGGATTCGCGCGTAAGTCCGAACGCGCCGCGACCCCTATTCGCCGACCGCGGCGCGCTGCTCCACGAACTCGCATCCAGCTATCGCGCGGGCCATGGCGTCGCGCATGGTGGACAGGAACACGCCGTCGCGCGTGAACGCCAGCGCCTGCACCTCGATGCCGTACGGCGAAAAACCGGTGAGCTTGACGAGTGGTTCGCTGCCGGGTTGCGCGAATTCGGCGGTGGCCGTGGCCACTGCGCGCTTCACCGCCTCCGTCACGTGCGCCGGGTCGCTGCCGGCCTTCGCGGTGAACGTCATCGTCACGCATCCTTCATTGGACGGCGTGAGCTTCTCCAGCGACGCGGTGTTGAGCACGGAATTGGGTATGACCATCTCGTTGCCATTGCGCTCGCGCACCACCGTCTGCCGCCACGTGATGTCCTTGACCACGCCGGTCGCCCCCGCGACCGACACCAGATCGCCCGGCTGTATCACCTTGCCGAGCATCAGACCGAAGCCCGAGATCACGTTCGCCACGGTGTCTTTCAGACCCAGCGACACGGCGATGCCGCCGACGCCGAGCGCGGTCATCAGTGTTGTCGGGCTGATGCCGAACACCGGCTGCAGCACGATGGACGCGGCCAGTATCCACACCAGCACGCGCATGATGTTGATGAATATCGACGCGCTCGGCATGTCCGTCCGATCCAGCACCTTGCGCATCACCCGTGCCAGTCCCTTGGTGATCAACAGCGCGGCGACGATCGCCACCAGCAGGAAGATGATTTTCCCGGCGTTCGCCTCGAACCATTGCAGTATCTGATCCATGTCGCCTCCAGGGTCGCGTCCGCGTCGCGCACCCCGCGGCGGCGACTGCTCTGCAAGCCACTTTAGTGGGCGGTTTTGAAATCTCCTGGAATGTCGCCTTTGAAAATGCGGCTCCAGTAGGCCAGCATGTTCTCCTTCGACATCGACAGGTACACTCCCATGGCGAGCACGGCGACATCCTCGTTGAGCAGGTCGTCGACCGAGAGTCTCTTGCTCAGCTCCGGCCACCGCCGCAGCACCGCGAGGATACCGCCGACGGTGAAGTCGAGCATCAGGTCGGTTTTCAGATCCAGGTTGTCGGCGTCGAGCTGGAGGTCGTTGATGATCATCAGACGGCCGAAGTCCTTCAGCGACTCGATGAGCTCGGGCGAGCTATGGCTGCCGGCGAGCAGTGCCAGACGGTCGAGCCGCTGCCGCTGAACTGGGTCGTTCATCACCAGGGAGCATTGGCGCCTCCATTCGATGTCGGGATTGAGGTCGGCGCGTGGCGCCTGCACGGTCGAATGCTCCACGGCGTGCATGATCGCCGAATCGGCCAGCTCCGGCAGGCTGGCGTAATGGTAGTAGAACGAGTTGCGGTTGACATGCGCCTCGCGTACGACTTCGGTGACGGTGATCTTGCGGTATTCGTGGTCTGCGAGCAGCTCCCAGAACGCGTTTTCGAGGCGTTCGGTCGCGGAGAGTATCTCGGAATCCTTGCGTGGGCGCGGCATGATGGTTCCCTTCCTGCGTGACGTGCGGCTATCGTTTATTGGGCACTATGTCTATATGTGTGATATGGATTATTGTAGGGCGGATCGTGAGGCGGATGATCGGAAAATAGGCGAACTGTCCATTTTTCTCGGTTGGCGAAACAGGGTTCGGGCACGAGACGGCTACCGCGAGGAACGGGACCGGACCGCGGCCATGAGCAGCCCCATCGCCTCGATCAGATGACGGCGATCCGCCTCCGACAGACCCACGAACGTGTTGATCATCGTGGGAACGGCCTTCAGACCGGCCGCCATGAGATCGGAAATGCTGTCGGCATGGCTCGACCGCAGCACGGAGAACAGGGCGTCCACCGCGCGCTCGCGGTCCTCGGTGCTCAGCGATTCCAGCCAGCCGTTCAACGACCGGTTGAACAGCTGGGAACTCGGCGACACCTGCGGCAGATATTCGAAATCATTGCCCGAGACCTGCCAGGAGAACGTCAGATGCTGCATCACGCCCTTCTGGTCGGAGCGTACAACCCGCATCGGCTCGGGCGTCTCCAGAATCATGCCGACAATCGAGGAGTCCGGTACGATCTTCACGATGAGGGGCATGACGCTCCGATACGGATCGCTGCCGACGATCTGCGACGGGAACCCCGGCCCGTCCAGCGAATACACCGCCGTGACACGCCGCTGCACCGGCTCGGGCGCGTTCATCGCCGCATACACGGCCAGATTGCCGCCCTTGGAATGCCCCAGCAGCACCATCGGGCCGCGCCACAGGCGCGCCACAGCGCACACATACTCACACGCCGCATGCTGTGCGGGCACCGGGTAGCGAAACGCCATGTTGAAATCCTCTTTCCAACCCACGAGCGAGTCGTCTGTGCCGCGGAACGCCACCGCCAGCGTGCCGCCCGGCAGCAGCATGGTCACGGCGGCGAACTGCATCTGCTGTTCCTCGCTGAAATGCTCGTCGGATGCGTCCACGCGAACGCAGGCAAAGCGCGGATTGACTCCGATGGCGGCGTACAGCTCCTGCGTCAGGCGCGGGTCGGCGAGGCCGTTATGGCCGCTCTCCACATGAAAATCATCGGGGGTCAGCGCCTCCGACACCGAAGCCAGCGTTGCGTCGCCGAACTCCGGGGCGGCCAAATGGCGAATCGAGCGCACCGGATGGCGCACGTCGATGCTGCTCAGACGTCTGCGGAATGTGCCGGATCGTGCCTCGACATCGGCCAGAGTCCGCACACATGCCGGCATGTCCTGATAGACAAGCGACGCCAGCACCAGCGCGTCGACGGCGTTGAACGGTGCGTCGACGCCGAACGGGCGGGTCTCGGAACGTGCATAATCGATGATGTTGGGCGTCGTGCGCCTCCTTTCCGCCGCGGCGGGGCTATGCTTGTCGTCCGGAGCCGCTAAGGGCCGGGCGGGTGACCGGTTACCCGTCAATATACCCGGTTCCCAACCCGCGCGAACCCAACAACAACCGGCGACATGCCCTGTTGTGCGTGGTCGGTGGTAAAAACGAAACCAGAGTCCAACGGGGAGGTTGTGCCATGATCAACGAAACATACAAAGCCATGCTCGGCGGCAAATCGGTCATTCGAACCCTGAGTGAATACGCGACCGCAAGGGGCACCGAAATCGGATACGACAACGTGTTCGACTATTCGCTGGGCAACCCGAGCGTGCCGTGCCCGTCCAGCTTCACCAAGGCGATGATCGACATGTACGAGACCGCCGATCCGGTCGCGCTCCACGGATACAGCCCGTCGCTGGGTAACCCGGAGGCGTGCCGCACCATCGCCGAAAGCCTCAACCGGCGTTTCGGCATGGATTACACGGCCGGCCACATCTTCCCGACGACGGGTGCCGCCGGTGCGCTCGCCCACGCGCTGCGGGCCGTCACCAAGCCCGGCGACGAAGTGCTCACGTTCGCGCCATACTTCCCCGAATACCATCCGTATGTCGAAGGCGCGGGCGCGCGGCTGACCGTCGTGCCCGCCGACATCGAGAGTTTCCAGATCAACTTCGCGGCGTTCGAGGCGGCGCTGAACCCCGAGGTGGCGGTCGTGCTCATCAACACGCCGAACAATCCCTCCGGCGCGGTGTATTCGGCCGAAACGCTCGACCGGCTCGCGGGTATCCTGCGGGCGAAGCAGGCCGAATACGGTCACGACATCTTCCTGATCAGCGACGAGCCCTACCGCGAGATCGTGTTCGACGGCGGCACGCAGCCGTACCCGGCCAAGTTCTACGACAACACGCTGACCTGCTACTCCTGGTCGAAGTCGCTGAGCCTGCCGGGCGAGCGCATCGGCTACGTGGCAGTCAACCCGCGGGCGACCGACGCCGAACTCATCGTGCCGATGTGCGGGCAGATCTCACGCGGCACCGGCCACAACTGCCCGAGCTCCAGCATGCAGCTCGCCGTGGCGAAGATCATCGACGAGACCAGCGACCTGAGCGTGTACGAGACGAACATGAACCTGCTGTACGATGCGCTGACCTCGATCGGCTTCGACGTGGTGCGCCCGGGTGGAACGTTCTACATCTTCCCGAAGGCGCTGGAAGCCGACGCGAACGCCTTCTGCATGAAGGCCAAGGAATACGACCTGATCCTGGTGCCGTCCGACAGCTTCGGCGTGTCCGGGTACTTCCGCATGGCCTACTGCATCGACACCGACAAGGTGAAGCGGTCGATTCCGGTGCTGGAGCGCTTCGTGCGCGAGGAATACGGATTGTAGGCGAAACCGCGCTCTCAAAACTCGCAGATACAGCAACAAAATGTCGATTCTGGGGCTGTATCTGCGAGTTTTGAGAGCGCGTTCCCTCTAAGAGCATCCAGAAAGCATCAGAAAACATTCGGAAACCGTTCCGCAAGGTTGCAGGACGGTTCAACGTCAGGCGCAGGGGCCGCTAGGAAAGCCGTCGTTCAATGGAGTCAATCCAAGGAAAGGACGACGACCATGAAACCCCATGACATGCAACCCCATGCGAGCCCCGGCGGCTCGCGGCGGCGTCGACCGCCGGTAATCGCGACGAGGCGGATGGTCGCCCTCACGGGTGGCCTGTGCGCGGGTGCCAGCGGCATGGTGCTGATTCGGCACCTCTCGGCCGGTTCCGCTGGCTCCGCCTCAACCATGCAGCCGCCGAGCGGCAGCTTCGGTGGCGGTGCCAACACCATGCAATACGACTATTCCGGCACCAACTCGGTGTCGCTCACCGTCGGCGAAGACTCCACCACCGTCATCGACGGTACCGACATCACCGCCTCCAGCTCCGGGTCGAACGGCGTCTTCGCCACCGATTCCGGAACGGTGCTCGTCAACGACACATCGATTGAGACCATGGCCGACAATTCACGCGGGCTGGACGCGACCTACGGCGGCACGATATCGGCGAACAAGATCACCGCGGACACGCAGGGCGGCCACAGCGCCATCGTCGCCACCGATCGAGGCGGCGGATCGATCTCTCTCGCCGATGCGACGCTGAGCACCGCCGGCTCCGGCTCCCTGCTGCTGTATTCCACCGGCGACATTCAGGTGAACAACGTCTCCGGAACCTCATCCGGCAGCCAGATCGCCGGCATGGAAGGCCTCAACACGATCCTGATCAAGGATTCGACGTTGGAAAGCACGGTCACCGGAAAAACCGCATCCGATCCGATCGCCAACGGCATCATCATCTACCAGTCCACCTCGGGCGACGCGGAAGCCAGCACCGGCGAGCACGCCACGTTCCAGTCGGTCGATTCCACACTCAGCTCCGCCATCGGATCAGGGTCGATGTTCTACTTCACCAACACGACCGCCGATGTGGTGCTGCAGAACAACACTGAGCTTGATTTCGACACCGCCGCGGCGACGCTCACGGACAACGCGGCGGCCGGCTCCGGCACGGGCACGGCGAGCGACGCCACCATCACTGTGAATGTCGACGGCACGTCCACGTGGGTGGTGGCGAAGGATACGACCATTTCCGCGCTCAACGTCGCTTCCGGCGGCGACGGCAACACCGTCACCATCGTGGCGAACGGCAAGACCGTGGTCTCCGGCAGCGGCGACGTGACCGTCACGGTGACCGGCTCGTATTCGACCTCGGTCTCGGCCGGGAGCGACACCATCGACCGCAGCGAGTTCGACAGCCGGTTCGGCACATCGACAGCGTGGACGATGGCATAACCATGGCGGCGTGCCAGACATCAACATCAGCAATCACTTCATCAGTCAGTTTTCAAAGGAGTCATCATGACCAGCAACAACAGCAACAATGTCAACAATGCGAATAGCGGCGAGAGCGGCAACGGCGCGGATGGTGCCATCGAGGGCGTCGCTATCGAGGCGGCGGCGAACGTCACCGGTTCGGAGCAGCGTCAAGCGGCTGTGAATGACGCCGCTGTGGCCGATGGTTCGGTGACTAACGGTCCGGCGGGCGGCTGGGGCGTGGAGCCCGGTTCCGCGGCTGGTCGGGCCGATGGTGGCCGGGCTGCGGCAGACAACGGCGGTACAGACGAGTATGCGGGGAATCGTGCGGCTGGTCTGGGAGACGCCGAATGGGCTGCCGGGACCGGGGCTGCTGGATGCGGAACCGCCGGATATGGCTCGGCTGGGTATAGGCTCGCGGCAGCTCCGGGCAGTTCCGGCTATGCTCCGAATGGTCCGATGCCGGGGAGCTACGGCGAGGGATCGCGTGCGGCGTGGTACGCGCAGAATGCGCCGACGCAGGCAATGAATCCGCAGCCGGGAAATATGCAAGCGGTGAGTGGCCAGAACATGAACGCGCAGGGCGCGAACGTGCGAGGCGCGAATACACCAGATGCGAACGCGCAGGGCGGCCGGATGCCGTTGTGTGCGGATTGGAACGGCCGGGGGCCGATGCCTGGAGCAATGGGCGGTCAGGTCCCGACACCGAAAGGCTCGAAGGGCGGCGAACACGCGTTGAGCGGTAAGACGTGGGCATTGCTCGCCGTGGTGTCTCTGGTCTGCGGCCTCGTGGGCGGCGTCGGTGGAGCGCTCGCGGTGAACGCGCTGACCGACGACGAAGATGGCACAGGCAGCAGCCAGCAGATGCAGATGCTCGGAGGCATGGGGCAGCCGCCCAGCGGCGGCCAATTCGGCAATAGGCAGTTTCAGCAGTATGGCGGCTCAGGGAAGTCGGACAGCCAGCTCGGCAGTGGTTCCAGTGGCTCCGGCAGCAGCTCCAGCGGTTCCGGTTCCTCGTACAGCTCCGACGGCAGTGATGCGACCACAATGTAAGCCATGAGCCGCGTCCAACCGCAATCGCTGCCCCCTATCTGCCCCCTATCTGCCCCCATCATCCTCGTCAAATTACGGGTTGAAATCGCCGTTCTGGGCAATTCCCCGTGCGAAATCGCCGTTTTGAGCTCGAAAAACGGCGATTTCACAC
>ENA-UOIW01000157-UOIW01000157.1-human-gut-metagenome-genome-assembly--contig:-P58-NODE-157-length-65924-cov-10.508008_pt1 | contig 65924 bp, 62 predicted proteins | sample MGYA00242334_ERZ723881 | MGnify/ENA metagenome assembly ERZ723881 | reverse complement strand
GCAATCCAAACCATTCGTCAAAGGAGAGCTGGCCTTCCGCCGCGCTTGCCGCGATCGAGAAGCATCTGTGTATGTTTCTCGGTTGCGCTTTTTTTGCGCGTTTTGGAGTGCGCCCGCTGGAAAATCACACTGCGGGCCAGCCCCGCGCCCAAGCCCGCGCCGTCCAGTTTCAGAAAGCGCGCCCGGGACTGTGGCGTTTTCTGCACAAAAAAATTTGAAAAAAGCCGTTTTTTAGGTGAGAGTTTTTCGCGCTTTTTGTACCTATATAGGTGAAAGGCTTTTTTAGAGCCGGTCTTTCAGAAGGGAGGCTTTTGGGGATGTATGATACGGCAACCCGTGTCGCATTGGTAAAAAAACGAGTCCGTCAAAAACGATGCAGACAGGAAAAACGTGTCCTCTGCGGTCTGTCGGCCTTTTGCATGGTTTTGTCACTCTCCTTGATGGGAGCGATGGGAACCATTGCAGGATATGGGCACTCCGCCGCAGTATCCATGTATGGCTCTATCCTGCTGCACGAGGACGTGGGCGGCTATGTGCTTGTAGGGGTGGTTTCCTTTACAGCAGCCGTCCTCCTCACTGTGCTGTGTGTACGGTACAGCAGGAAACGGAAAGAATCCAACGAATCAAAGGAGGAAGAGAAGACATGAGGAAACGACTGACAGCCCTGTTGCTGTGCCTGTGCATGGTGCTTACCATGCTGCCGGTATCGGCCATGGCCGCCGTGGGCGACTTGCTGGGCAATACCCCAGAACAAAACGCCAGCTTGCTTGAAAAGCTGGAAAGCTTTACAGGAGGGAGCGCTGAAGAGGCCCAGCAGCTGCTGGATAGCCTGGGCCTTTTAGACGAGGACGGGAACCTGATTACCGACCAGACCATCGACCTGGACGGCAAGCAGTATACCCTGGAGGAGATGGAGGCCCTGCTGGCGGACCCCTCTACCGACTTGACCCGCGTGGCCCAGGTGGACGGGGTGCCCATCGCCCTACAGGACCTGCAGACCATCGTGGCCATCGAGCGGGAGCTGCAGTACCTGCAGGAGACGTATTTCTCCGGCCGCACCTTCTCCGGCGAGGCCCGGGAGAACCTCAACGGCCTGTTTAAACCAGCTCCAAACCCAGGGCATGACCCTGAACGCCACCACCCCCGGCAACGAGGTGGTGTTGGATACGGAAGGACAGGGAGAGGTTAGAGCCGCGACGGGCTTTGACTATTCTGCTTCTTTCATCTCGTCAGGTATAGGTTCTTCCTCTGTCCCTATGAAGGAAGGCGATACCTACTCTGTGAAATTCAAGCTGGCCATACCTGAATCCATCCAAAAACTGGGTGAAGATATAGTAGTCGGCTTTGCCAACCATATTGATATGACAGACAATAACATGTTGACTTCTGTAAAGTCCGAAACCATTACAGTGAATGAAAACATGAATCCCGATACGGAATATACACTTGAGTATACTGTCGGTGCAGACGATGGGCCGAACAATGGTCTCTACCTCTATGTTTCGTATCAGTTTTATAATCTGCCCAGTGGGAATACTACTACCATTAAAGACCCCCTTGGCGATGTCTATGGCGGTGTGTCTTTCTATGAGCCAAGTGGTTTTCTATTTGGCAGCGGCGACGGCAGCAAAATAGAAGACTACAACCTCTTTTTTGTCCGTGACATTGAGGAAACCACTTTGGTAGATAGCTGGACGCAAACGGGAACTGCTGATGACCCTGGAGTAAACGCGAGCTTTGCCACGTTCAATATTATTAAGAGTACTGCGCCGGAAGACTATCAGCAACTTGACAAAACCCTCGGCTATCTCCAATCTTGTATAGATGGGAAACTTTCCGAAGATAATGCCATACGCTTCCAAATCGAGTCTGACCTTGTAATCACAAGTAGCAATAACCAAAGTGAAGCGTTGCTGTCCAGCTTAGGCCTTTTCGCCAATTACAATGGGATGTCAGTTGGAGAGAATCCTTATAACTTTCAAGTGGATACCGGTTTTGTAGGGACTTCAGGCTTTCCCATTCACCTTACTGTGGGTGGCGGAACGAAGAACATCAAATTTAACGCTTTCCGAACCGAAGAAAAATCAGACGCAGAGTTGAAATATCTGCCGAGATTTATCTATGTTCTGTACGGTACCGACGATACCACAGAGGATACATCCAACGTAAAGCACGTCTATTATACCAATACCACCACCAGCAACACTACCGTTACGCTGGTGGACCCCAAGACGGGCAACGAAACTAAGCCCACCCTCACCATCACCGCCCCGGCGGGGACCTACAAAAGCGGCGACCTGGTGCCCATCACCATCACCGGCGATGAGTACATCAAGGCGAGCGCCGATGCCACGGTGACAATCAATAATACTCCGTACCAGCTGTCTGACCTGCACAGCTCCACCGATGGCAAGTTCATCAGCTTCCTGTACGAGGTCAAGGAGATTGACAGCGCCACCCTCACTGTGCAGAGTGTCACCGGTATCACCGACTTCTTCGGCAACGATGCCAAGGAGGTAAGCGGCGCACCCATCTCAGGCGTCGAACTGGCCACACCCCAGATGAAGAACGCGGTGGAGAGGCTAGGCGTTACATATACCGACGGTGCGCTTCATTTCACCATCGCCGCGAAGCAGGATGAGGCCTATCAAAACTTTTACGCCAATAATAAAGATGCGCTGATGCAGCTGCTCATCACCGTGGACGACGGTGCCCCCGTGACTCATGCTGTCACCGTGGGCGAAGACACTGTGAACAACGGCTTCACCTTCACAGCGGACCCCTACACTATCGCCCCCACCACCCAGGAGCAAACCGTCACAGTGCAGCTCCAGGTCAACACGGGAACGGCGGGTACTCCCAGCTGGGTCACTGTAAACCGCGTGACACAGACCGTCACGGTGGACGCGCTGCTTGATGTTACAGGCGTCACCGCCACCGTGGTGGACGGTGCTGGCCAAATAGTCCAGCCTGGGACGGATGACAAGTACACCGTCGCCATGGATGAGATGGAAGGTAAAACCTACAAACTCCAGGCGGCCTTTACTCCGGCTGACGCCACCTACCAAACCGGCACGTGGCACAGCAGCGATGCAACCATTGCCACGGTCAGTAACGGGGGAGAGGGGAACCCGGAAGCCGGCACGATTCAATTCCAATCGCAAACCGGCGAGGTGGAATTCTGGTTTGTCGCGGACAACGGCACAGAGGCTACGGAGGATGATAAGGAATCCCCTCATCTGACCTTCGTCGTCACCGCCGGGAACAGCCTGATTTTGAGCATCCCGCCCTACGCCCAGGATTCCCTGATCCAGGCGGACAAGGATGCCACCGTATCCTGGGTTACCAACGCCTCTAGTTTTTACCCGAACGACCAAATTAAAATTTCGGTCGATTTGTATGCAGGGACAGATGCCACCGGGACGCCGGTTTCTATTACCGTTGACGGTGCTTCCTCGGCGACAATCTCGAAGGAGCATTTAAGCGTGACCTACCCCCAGAGCCAGTACACTGTAAAGGTCACTTTGCAGGCGGGGCCTCAAACACTTGAGGCAACAACCGGCATCACCGTCCTTTCCCCGCCCACCGAGATGCGGATTACGGCGGACAAAACCTCCATTACGGACGGGGAAACCCTGGAACTCAACTACTCTATAAACAACGCTTCCGCCACCGGCACCCTGTCCGCCACCCGCATGGCAGGCGGCGAGACCCCCGATGATACTGGAAACTGGCTGACGGCTACCTCTGTTTCCGGTGAAGGTACCGTTACCTTCAAGCCCAGCCCCGTGTCAGATGGCGCCCTTTACGACACCTACACCATCACCTTTACAGAGGACACGCAGGCCGCGGGCGCCAACTTCGCCCCCAGCACGGACTCCCTGGTCCTCTATGTCTACAAGAGCGATGCCCTGTCCATCCAGTCCAATGGCCAGGATGTGGAAAGCATCTCCCTGAACAATGCGTCCGAGGTGGACGGAGCTGGCAAGCTCCCCACGGAAAGCGATGACATCATGGCGCTGCGCCAAGAGCTGGGCTTGATTGCGTATGTGAGCATCAACGCCGATGCGCACAACTGGAGCAGCTTCCGGGACGGCATCCAGTGGGCCCTGAGCGGTGACGCGGAAAACGTGGCCATCAACTACCGCCAGGGCGGCCTGTGGGACAACATCGAGGACCTGTCCTATGAGACCTACCTGCCCCAGACCCAAATGGCCATCTCCGCCACTGCCGACGTGCAGGGCGTCACGGTCACCGCCACCCACGCCGCCACCGGCATGAGCGACACCGTGACCGTGAATGTGGAGACCCTCCAGGACAAGCTCTACATGTTCCAGGCCACCCCGGCCCAGGTGGCCACCGTCACCTACACCACCGGCAAGGGCGAGGCGCGAACTCTTACAACCAATGCAGACGGCCTTCTGGTTGTCTACGAGCCCGATAGCATTGCCAGCGATGTGCAGTTCCGCTCCGGCGACGCTACCAACCCCAATCTGGGCACCATCGCCCAAGAGGCCTTTCCAGCGGCGAGCGGGACGCTGCCAAGCTCCAGCTCTATCCTCTCAACGCCATCACCTTGGTGCCCGCTGCCAAGGCGGAGCTGTACCTGGTGCGGCCCGACGGCACGCCCTTTGCCAACCAGACGGTCACCCTGCGGGGCGGCGTCTACCTGGAGGACAACTACTGCGGCGAAGATGTGCGCATGGGCCCCGATTCCAATAGCCTGGTTCCCGGCAATACGGACGGGACCTACACCACCGATGGGGAAGGCAAGCTGACGGTGCACATGGACGCCACCCAGTTCAACGCCGACGGCTACACTGGCCCCCTCACCAACGCAGCCCTGGACTACTGGTTCGAGCTGCGCGACCTGAACGGGAATCAGTATTACCCTGTCCTGGTGAACGTCCAGGGCAGTATGTCCGCCGACCGCATCCTCCGCACCGGCAGCGCGGTTGTCGTGCTGGAGGAGGTCCCCGACGGCGAGGAGAACAAGCCCTACCTCACCGCCCAGACTTTGTCCTACGGCGAGGAGGATGGCTCCGGCGAGCTGCAAGTGCGCAATGTGCTGGATTCCACCGGCAAAGTGGGCCCCAACAGCACTTACAAATACGCGGAGCTCACCAGCTACTTCACCCTGTGGGGCGTGGATAACGATAAGGGCGGCGTCACCGTGTCCATGACCGGGGAAAACGGCTATGCCCCCGAAGGCCAACTGGTGAAGGACGACACCTTCCCCTTTGCCTCCATACCTATTCTCACCAACACCACGGTGCTCACCAAGGCCACCATGACCGACTCCGGCTGGCTGGAGCCCGAAACCGCCGAATCCCTGCGGGCCAGCGTGTACCAAAACGGGGAGCTGGTCAAGCAGGTCACCATGCCCTTCCAGGTCATCGGCCTGACAGAGGTAGAGCCCGTCAATGTGGATGCCACAGCCGTTATGGTGGATATGTCGGCCCGGTTTAGGGATGGCATCGGCAATGGCGACAGCGACTTCTCCTTTACGGAGGGCGGCAGCAACAGCGTCACCCGGGCTTTCAATGGCAATATAGAGGATATGCTTGGAGACATCCAGGAAGTCACCAACCCCTTGTTCCGGGTGCTCATCACCCCCTCGGAGGACAACTCCGTGTTCAACGTCCTGATTTGGGGCGGCTACAACAGCTTGAACCTCCAGGACTTCGACTACACCCAGGACGGCTTCTCCATGGATTACCAGCTGATGGAGCCGCAGCTGGACTTTGGCGTCCCCTCTGTCAACGAGATAGGGGAGATGGCGGCCGGCACCTATGACCCGGCGGACACCCTCACCCTCAACGCCATGGGCGGCACCCACAACAACCTGGACTTTGGCGCCCAGCTGGAGGGCTACTACGAAGGCCAGTTCTATTACGACACCGACCAGCGCGCGTGGTGTTTCCGGGCCATCAACGGCGGCTTCACCGCTGGCGCGGGCGTCAGCTTCCAGGCCAATGTCAACGCCTGGGTGGGGCCCATCCCCATCACCGGCTCCTTTGGCGCGGGCATCGCCCTGCAGCTGGACTACAAAGCCGCCACAGTCTACACCGACCAGCAGGACGCGGCTACCCTGGCCACCTGGACCGACGCGGCCCAGCAGTCCGACTCGGTCAACGACTACCTCACCACCCTGCGCATCAACGGCTATATCGATGCCTTTGGCGGCTTCGGCTTTGACTACACCATCATCGCCTTAAAGATCGGCCTGTTTGGCCGGCTGGCGGGCGACTCCACCAACCGCTTCCTCTCCCGGACCTACTTAAAGAATGAGGACGATGCGCAAATGGATGGCCAGGCCCTGGGTATCAACGGCGAAGTGGGCATCAAGTTTGTGGCCAAGTTCCTGTTTATCTCTTACGAGACGGTCCTTGGCTCCGGCAGCATCGGTTATAGCCATACATTTAATGATTGGAGTACAATCGATACCTATTGGGGCGGCGCTTCCGGCGGCAGCCTGCAAAGGGGCGCGCCCACGCTGCTCAGCCGCTCCTACCTGGAGGCCTACGCCAACGGGGCAACCCGGTGGAACAGCGGGGCGGCGCAGTTTGACGGCACTGCCACTGTGGTGCAGGAGGACGCCAACCCCGGCTCCGAACCCGCGGTGAACGATGACGGCAGCCTGTCCGTCTACATCAGCGATGAAAATAGCGACAGCTACTTTGACAGCCGCATCCGAGCGGGCGCTGTGGGTGCCGAAGGCAAAATCATTGACGATGATACGGACAATGAAAACAATGGCCACGGCGACATGTCCCCGTCCCTCTCCGGCGACAGCAGCTTTACCGTCGCCGCCTGGATTCGCCTCTTTGAGGATTTGGAAAAAGCGGATGGCGAAGCGCTCAGCGCCGCAGAGCAGAAACAGCTGCTCAACAGCACGGAAATCATGGTGGCCACCACCAACAACCAGGGCACTAATTGGGATGTGAAACAGCTCACCGAGAACGCCTCGCCCGACTTGGCCCCTGTGACCGCCAGCAATGGCACCAGCGCCGTGGTGTTCTGGAGAAGCGCCTACGCCTCGGACCCGGAAAACCTGCTCAACTTCGACACCCAAAACGCCATCTACTACAGCCGCTATAACGGCAGTATGTGGAGCGAGCCCAAGATGGCCTACAACGGCTCCATTGGCAGCGTGGTGGGCCTGCAGGCTTCCATGCTTTCCGATGGCACAGCTTTGGTGGCCTTCACCGTGGACCGCGACCCTGCCGACGACGTTTCCACCGACTACGAGATGGCCTACCGGGTCATTGGTGCGGACGATGCGTTGGGCGACCTGGTAGTGCTCACCAGCGACGACGAAACGGACACCAATCCCCAGGCGGCAGCGGTGTCGGCTAACGACACGGGACACTTTGTCCTGGCCTGGTACAGCACCCAGGATGGCGGCGACATCCGCCTGCAGGCTGTGGGCAGCGATGGGCAGCTTTACAGCGGCGGCAGCGACTACACAGTGCCCGCCAGCGTGAAGGCTGTCAGCCAGGAGGACGGCTTAGTCATCAGCTCCGACTTCCGTTTGGCCAAGCGCGCCCCGGGCAGCGGCATCGACGGCCTTACACTGGTGTGGGCGGAAACAGCCCCCAATGGGGAAGGCCAGGCAGACCACAGCGTCCTGTACGGCGCGCAGCTGTGCCAGGCCGGTGCCAGCCTGTACCTTTCCACGCCCCAAACCCTCATCACCTTGCCCGATAGAACGCTGGCCAATTCCTTCAGCGCCTGGCGGGACGGCGGCGGCAAGGTCAGCGCCTACATCTTTGGCACGTACTATGACCCGACGAAAACGGAAACAGTCCCTGTCTCCGATGGAAACGACAGTACCAAAGGATACAAGGTGGCGGCAGATACCGATAAGCTTCTCACCGGCGGCGGGACGATGCAGGCCCGAGCCATCTCTGTGGACTCTATTGTGGTGGATTACGCCAACCTGCAAACCAACTCCTTCACACCGGTGGTCTTTACCCTGCGCAACATCGGCGCCACCGTGCTGGACGCTGCCACAGTTGCCATTGCTGGTACGTACAGCGCCACGGCACCCAGCCTGCATCCCGGCGACAGCGCCAGCGTAACGGTGTTGTACAAAACCGGCGCTGCGATTACCAATCCCACATATACCATCACCGCCGGCGGTTCGCAGCTGGCCAGCGGCACGCTCCACCTGGATTACAACGACATCGGCATCTCCGCCATGAAAGTGGTGGAGGAAAGCCAAGGCAAGCGCACCGTCCTGGTGACGCTGTACAACGATTCTGCCGCCAAGCTGGCGGGTTCGGGCCGCACGGTGGAGCTGCGTTTCTACAGCGATTCGGAGCACAGCCAGCCCGCCAGTGTCACCTTGTTGGGAAGCCAAAGCGGTGTAACCTGCACGGGGAATACTATCACTCTCACCGGCAGCGCTTTAAGCCGCCTGGACCAGGGCAGCATGGCCCTGCTGGTCACCTATGACCTGGCAAGCTATGTGACCGGAACCTTGCAGCAAGAGGAGGTCCCCGCCAGCGGCGTGTACCTCTACGCCAACGCCCTTGTGAAAGAGAGCGGCGAGACCATGGCGGAATACGCCCAGGGCAACAACAGCACCGGCGTCCAACTCACCGGCGCCTATGCCCGCACAGGAGAGGAGACCACGCTGGACACGGCCCTGGACAACAGCGGCGCCGCCACCACAGCGGACGTGACCTTGCAGAATAACTGCCTCCAACCCCAGCCCGATAAGGGCACCTTGCTGGCCGTCCTGCTGGACGAGAACGGCAACGCCCTGGAGACCAAGGCCGTGACAGAGAATACAGGCCTTTCCTGCGAGGAAACGAAACAAATCCAAGTGACGTTTGGCCAGAAGGGCTCCGATGTGATTCTGCTGTATGCCCCCGCGAACAGCACAGGGCTGCAGCTGCGGTTCACCAACATGAACGTGGGTCTCAGTGACTTTGTGGAAGACCCTGCCAATCCCAACGTGTACACCTACACCTTGCCCGGCAATGCCCCTGCCTCCACTTCCGTGATTTTCGTCAGCGGCGATGTGGTAACAGTCAACGGCGCGGAACAGGGGAACAGCGGCAGCGTGGAAGTTGCCATCCCCACCGGCGCCAGCACCATCACGGTGGAGTCCGGCGGGAAAACCTACAGCCTCACCTTGAACCGGACCGATGGCACCGGCGGCAATCCCGGCGATGGCGGTGGGTCAGTCACCCGGCCCACCTACCCGCCCAACATTCTGGAGACGGAACATGGCACCGTAACGGTCAGCCCCGCCCGGCCCCATCAGGGCGATAGGGTCACCATCACCACCCAGCCCGATGAAGGGTATAAGCTGGGCGAAATCACCGTCACCAGGCCCGACGGCCAAAAGGTGACGCTGACGCCCGCGTGGGATGGGAAGTACACCTTCACCCAGCCCGGCGTCAAAGTGACCATCGATGTGACCTTTGTCCCAGAGGAATGGCCCTTTGTGGACGTGGCGGAAAGCGACTGGTTCTTCCAAGCCGTGAAGCACGTCTTTGAGCGTGGCATCATGGTGGGCACCAGCGACACCACGTTTGAGCCCCAGTCCAGCGTGACCCGCGGCCAGGTGGTGCAGATGCTCTACAACCTGGAGGGCCAGCCCACCGTCACCGGGGAGGACGGCTTTACCGACGTCCAAGCCAAGGATTGGTGGTACAACGCGGTGGTGTGGGCCTCTCAAAACGAGGTGGTGTCCGGCTATGGCGACGGCACGTTCCAGCCGAAGCGGAACATCTCCCGCCAGGAGTTCGCCCAGATGCTCTTTAACTACGCCAAGTTCAAGGGCTACGACCTGACAGCCACCGGCGACCTGACGAAGTTCCCCGACGGTGGGGACGTGGCTGGCTGGGCCGAAACGGCCATGCAGTGGGCCAACGGCAACGAGCTTATCAACGGCCACGCAGATACCGGCAAGCTGGACCCCCTGGGAACCACCGTACGGGCCCAGGCAGCCAGCATTCTAACGAAGTTCCATCAGACCTTTGTAAACCCATAAGACACAGTGCAAGGAAGGCCCCGGCAGTTTGCCGGGGCCTTCCTTAGTGCACATACTGGCTTTGTGTAAGTTGCTTCCTTGCGGCACCATGCGGCTTTCTGGATCCAGCACGGTGGCTTTCTCGGTTGTGGTCCGTGGCGGATCTTGCTTGCTTCCCTGCGCCACAGGACAGAGGCCCAAAAAGAGCCGTCCCGCAGCGCGAAAGCTCAGTTGGAAGCGCCGGGTTTGTTCCCCAGGTTTTTCTTGGCAAAGACCAAAAAGCACACCGTGGTGGTGGCGGCTGCCAAAATGTCCGCGATGGGCTCGGCCACAAACACCCCAAAAAGCTTGTCCCCAAAGAACAGGGGCAAAATGTAAATCAGGGGGATGAGCAGCACGATCTTCCGCAGCAGCGCCAGCAGCAGAGAGACCTTGGCCTGCCCCAGCGCCAAAAAGGACTGCTGGAAGCCCGACTGGGCCCCAAAGGAGAACACGCCAAAGAGGAAAATCCTGGCGGCCCACACAGCGGTGTCCATCAGTTCCGGGTCGCTGGTGAAGATGCCCACAAACACCTGGGGGATGAGCATGATAGCCGCCCAGAACAGGCAGCTGTAGGTCAGGGTGCAGGTCAGCAGCAGGCGGACGGACTTGCGCACCCGGGCCATGTTCCTGGCGCCGTAGTTATAGCTGGTGATGGGCTGGGCCCCTTGGGTCAGCCCCTGCAAGGGCAGGTTTACCACCTGCATAATGCTGGCAATCACCGTGTAGGCGCCCACAGCGGTGTCCCCGCCGTACTTGAGCAGAGAGGTGTTCAGCACCACGCTGAGCAGGCTTTCGGTGCTCTGCATGATAAAGGGGGAGACCCCCAGCCCCAGCACAGGCAGCAGCACCTTCCAGCGGACGGCCATGCACCGGGGGCGGATTTTCAAAGTGGTGCGCTTGCCGCAGAGGAACAGCAGCACCCACACCGCCGAAACCGCCTGGCTGAACACCGTGGCAATGGCCGCGCCCCGCACGCCCATGTCAAAGACAAAGATGAAGACCGGGTCCAGGAGAATGTTCAGCGCCGCACCGATAATCACCGTGAGCATGCTGGTTTTGGCAAAGCCCTGGGAGGTGATGAACATGTTCATGCCCAGGGAAATCTGCACGAACACCGTGCCCCACACGTAGATGCCCATGTAGTCCATGGCGTAGCCAATGGTGTTCTCGCTGGCCCCGAAGGCCCACAAAATAGGCTCCTGGAAAATCTGGAACACCGCCGTCAGCGCCACGGAGAGCGCCAGCAGCGCCGTAAAGCAGTTGCCCATAATCTCCTCGGCCCGCTCCTTGTGGTGGGCGCCCATGGCGATGGAGGCCCTTGGCGCGCCGCCCATGGCAATCAAAGAGCTGAAAGCGCTGATCAGCGTGATGATGGGGAAGGTGATGCCCACCCCGGTGAGGGCCGCGGTGCCGATTTCCAGGATGTGCCCAATGTAGATGCGGTCCACAATGTTGTAGAGCATGTTCACCACCTGGGCGGTGATGGCGGGCACCGCTAAAGAAAACAGCAGCTTCCCAATGGGCGCGGTGGCCAGGGCGTTTTCCTGGCTGGTTGTCTGCGATTGGCTCATTTCCGTTCCGATTCCTCTTTTCCCGTTGGTTCTTCCTGGGCGTCCTTCACCAGCAGCAGCCTGGCGATGCGCTGTTCCTCCACCTCTAACACGGTGATGGTCAGCCCAGCCTCCTTCACCTGGGGGTGCTCCCCGGCCTTGGGCAGGCGGCCCAGCCGCTCGGTGACAAGCCCCGCAATGGTGTCGTAGTCCCCCTCGGGCAAATCCACGCCGGCCATGTCCGCCACCTCGTCAATGGAGGCGGCGCCGTCCACGGTGAACTCCGTCTCGCTCATCCGGTGGATTTCCTCCTCCTCGTGGTCGTACTCGTCCTGGATGTTGCCCACAATGTCCTCCACCAGGTCCTCCAGGGTGATGAGCCCGGCGGTGCCGCCGTACTCGTCCAGCACAATGGCAATCTGCACCTTGCGCTCGGTCATCTCGGTGAACAGCTGGCTGCACTTTTTCGTCTCCGGCACAAAGTAGGCCGGCCGCATCAGGTCGGTGATTTTGATAAACTCCGGCACTGGGCGGCCCACATAGGGCAGCAGGTCCTTGATGTAGCAGATGCCCACCACCGTGTCGATGTCCTCGTGGTACACCGGCATGCGGGAGCAGCCGTTCTCCACGGAGGCCTCCACCACCTGGGAGATGGTGTCCGTGTCCTCCACGGCAATGATGTCCGTGCGGTGGGTCATGGTCTCCCCGGCGGTGGTGTCCTTAAAGTCCAGGATGTTGGTAATCATGTCCCGCTCTGTCTCCTCGATGACGCCCTTTTCCTCACCCTCGCCCACCATCTGGAGGATTTCCTCCTCGGTGACCAGGTCGTCCAAAATGTGGGGGTCAATGCGGCACAGCCGCAGGATGCCGTTGGCAATGGTGGCGCACAGCTTTAAAAAGGGGAAGGCCAGGGTGTGCAGGGCGCACAGCGGCCCCGCCATCCGGGTGGCAAAGCCCAGGGCATTGTTGCGGGCGCCCTTTTTCGGCAGCAAGTCCCCCAACAGGAAGAACACCAGCAGATAGGCCGCCGTCAAAATCAAAATGGCCAGCAGCCTGCGGAGGTTCCCGTTTTCCAGGCCGGAAAGCAGCCCCTCCACCGGCACCTCAAAGGAGTACAGGCAAAAGGCGAAGCCCAGCGCCCCAAAGAGCAGCTGCCCCGCCTGCAAGGGCGTTACAGCCGCCTTCTGCCAGTTGAGCAGCTTGATGAGCTTCTGGGCCTTGGCATCGCCCTCCTCGGCCTCCCGCCGCACCTGTGCCTGGGAGAGGAAATCCACGGCGGAAGAGCCTGCGGCGTACATAATAGAGAGTGCCAGGCAAAGCGCCATAAGCACAATGGTGAGCAGTGATAATCCATCTGCGTCCATAAAAACAAGAAAACCCCTTTCGCTCCAGGTCCCCTAAGAGGCGGCTTTTCCCTTTCAAAAACCATGCGGGAAAGAGCCGGGACCTAAAGAAGGCCGGGAATATCCCGGCGTTTTTTGATTTCTATTCTACTAGAAAGTGGGGGAGATGTCAAATGGGGAGAAGTACCCCTTCCGTTAAATTGCCAAAAAGTTGAGGAATCCCTCCTTTTATGCCTTTACAGGCCGCGAAAAAAATGCTAGAATAAAACAGCACGGGTAGTTTTGGATAGCCCTCTAACAGTACCCGTCATATCCGTTCCGACTATCCTAAAAGGAGGAAAATATTTCATGGCAAGAAAAATGAAAACCATGGATGGCAACAGCGCCGCTGCGCACGTTTCCTATGCGTTTACCGACGTTGCCGCCATCTACCCCATCACGCCCTCTTCCGTGATGGCGGACGAGACCGACAAGTATGCTGCCGCCGGCCGCAAGAACCTGTTCGGCCGTGAGGTCCGCGTCACCGAGATGCAGTCTGAGGCCGGTGCTGCCGGCGCTGTCCACGGCTCTTTGGCCGCTGGCGCCCTCACCACCACCTACACTGCCTCCCAGGGCCTGCTGCTGATGATTCCCAACATGTACAAGATGGCTGGTGAGCTGCTGCCCAGTGTCATCCACGTTTCCGCCCGTACAGTGGCTACCCACGCCCTGAACATCTTCGGCGACCACTCCGACGTGTATGCCTGCCGCCAGACTGGCTATGCCATGCTGTGCTCCAACTCTCCCCAGGAAGTCATGGACCTGGGCGCCGTGGCCCACCTCTCCGCTATCAAGGGCCGGGTACCTTTCCTCCACTTCTTCGATGGCTTCCGCACCTCCCACGAGATCCAGAAGATCCAGGTCTGGGATTACGAGGACCTGGGCGACCTGCTGGATTGGGACGCTGTCAACGAGTTCCGCCGCCGCGCCCTGAACCCCGAGCACCCCGTGCTGCGCGGCCAGGCCCAGAACGGCGACATCTTCTTCCAGGCCCGCGAGGCTTGCAACAAGTACTACGACGCCGTGCCCGAGGTTGTGGTTGACTACATGAACAAGGTCAACGAGAAAATCGGCACCGACTATAAGCCCTTCAACTACTATGGCGCTCCCGATGCCGACAAGGTCATCATCGCCATGGGTTCCGCCTGCGAGACCATCGAGGAAGTCGTCGATTACCTCAATGCCGCCGGTGAGAAGGTGGGCCTGGTCAAGGTCCATCTGTACCGTCCCTTCGTGGCCAAGTACCTGCTGGACGTGCTGCCCGAGACCGTGAAGAAGATTTCCGTCCTGGACCGCACCAAGGAGCCCGGCTCCATCGGCGAGCCCCTGTACCTGGATGTGCTGGCCGCTATCAACGGCACTCAGTTTGCCACCTGCCCCGTGTACACCGGCCGCTACGGCCTGGGTTCCAAGGACACCAAGCCCAGCGACATCATCGCCGTGTACCGCAACATGGAGAAGGACGAGCCCAAGAAGCGCTTCACCATCGGCATTGTGGACGACGTGACCCATCTGTCCCTGGATGCCACCGAGGACCCCGATACCGCTCCCGCTGGCACCACTTCTTGTAAGTTCTGGGGCCTGGGCTCCGACGGCACCGTGGGCGCCAACAAGAACTCCATCAAGATCATCGGCGACCACACCGATATGTACGCCCAGGGCTACTTCGATTACGACTCCAAGAAGTCCGGCGGCCTGACCATCTCCCACCTGCGCTTTGGCCACACCCCCATCAAGTCCACCTACTACATCTCTAAGGCGGACTTCGTGGCCTGCTCCAACCCCGCTTACCTGGAGACCTACGATATGGTCCAGGATTTGAAGAAGGGCGGCAGCTTCCTGCTGAACTGCTCTTGGGACGCCCAGGAGCTGGATGAGCGCCTGCCGGGCAAGGTGAAGAAATTCATCGCCGACAACGACATCAACTTCTACACCATCGACGCCTTCAAGATTGGCAAGGAGCTGGGCCTGGGCACCCGCACCAACACCGTGCTGCAGTCTGCCTTCTTCTCCATTGCCAAGATCATCCCCGAAGAGGATGCCATCAAGTATATGAAGGACGCCGCCACCAAGTCTTACAGCCGTAAGGGCGACGCCATTGTCAAGATGAACCACGACGCCATCGACCGCGGCGCTACCGGCTATGTCAAGGTGGACGTGCCCGCTTCCTGGAAGGACGCTGTGGACGATTCTCAGCCCAAGGTCGCCACTGGCAACCGTCCCGAGCTGGTGGACTACGTCAACAACGTGGTGTACCCCGTCAACTCCTTCCACGGCAAGGACCTGCCTGTCTCCACCTTCGAGAACTACGCCGACGGCACCTCTCCCCAGGGCACCGCTGCTTACGAGAAGCGCGGCGTGGCTGTGGACGTTCCCGAGTGGATTGTGGACAACTGCATCCAGTGCAACCAGTGCTCCTATGTGTGTCCCCATGCGGTCATCCGTCCCATCGCCATGACCGATGAGGAGCTGGCTGCCGCTCCCGCCGGCACCAAGGCCAAGCCCATGACCGGTGTCCCCGGCATGAACTTCGCCATGGTCATCTCCCCGCTGGACTGCACCGGCTGCGGCTCCTGCGTGACCACCTGCCCCGCCAAGAACAAGGCCCTGCAGATGGCCCCCATCGACTCCCAGCGCGACCAGGAGGCCGTGTTCGAGTACGGCATCAACCTGCCCGCCAAGAAGGAAGTCGCCGAGAAGTTCAAGGAGACCACCGTCAAGGGCAGCCAGTTCAAGCAGCCCCTGCTTGAGTTCTCCGGCGCTTGCGGCGGCTGCGGCGAGACTCCTTACGCCAAGCTGGCCACCCAGCTGTTCGGCGATAAGATGTTCATCGCCAACGCCACCGGCTGCTCCTCCATCTGGGGCGGCTCCGCTCCCGCCACTCCCTACACCGTGAACAAGGAAGGCCACGGCCCCGCTTGGGAGAACTCCCTGTTCGAGGACAACGCCGAGTTCGGCCTGGGCATGGCCCTGGCGCAGAACGCTGTTCGCGGCCGTCTGGCTGAGTTGACCGAGAAGCTGATTGCTTCCAACGCCAACGCTGCCTTGAAGGAGGCCGCTCAGAAGTGGCTGGATACCATGAACGACCGCGCCGCCAACGACCAGCCCTCCAAGGACTACATCGCTGCCCTGGAGCAGGGTGTTGCCACCATCGATGAGCTCACTGCCTTTGTCAACTCCGACAAGGCCAAGGAGATCTTCGGTGACAAGCTGGGCGACATGCAGGCGCACGCTGCCGAGCTGAAGGCTTCCGGCGCCAAGTACTGCGATTGCGAGGCCTGCAAGCTGGCCCTGGAAATCCTGAAGGATAAGGATTACCTGGCCAAGAAGTCCATGTGGATCCTGGGCGGCGACGGCTGGGCCTACGATATCGGCTTCGGCGGCCTGGACCACGCCCTTGCTTCCGGCGAGGACATCAACGTCCTGGTCTTCGATACCGAGGTGTACTCCAACACCGGCGGCCAGGCTTCCAAGTCCACTCCTTGCGGCTCCGTGGCCCAGTTCGCTGCCACCGGTAAGGCCACCAAGAAGAAGGACCTGGCCGGCATCGCCATGACCTACGGCTACGTTTACGTGGCCCAGGTTGCCATGGGCGCCGACATGAACCAGTGCATCAAGGCCTTCTCCGAGGCTGAGAGCTACCATGGCCCCTCCATCATCCTGGCTTACGCTCCCTGCATCAACCACGGCATCAAGGGCGGCATGGGCGTCTCCCAGGTGGAGGAGAAGAAGGCTGTGGCCGCTGGCTACTGGCACAACTTCCGGTTTGACCCCCGCCGCGCTGACGAGGGCCAGAACCCCTTCCAGCTGGACAGCAAGGCTCCCACCGCTTCCTACCGCGACTTCATCATGGGCGAAGTGCGCTACAACAGCTTGACCCGTTCCTTCCCGGACCGCGCCGAGAAGCTGTTCGCCAACGCTGAGAAGTACGCTGTGGAAAAGTACGAGCGCCTGAAGAAGATGGCCGAGTGATCGTCCCTCTTTGGCTGGTACTTTCTACATAGCTGAAAAATCCCCTGGCCGGGAAACTGGCCAGGGGATTTTTGCGTTTATTCCTGGCTGGAGGAGGGCAGGTCCCCCAGGTTGTTCGAGGCCGTCCCGTCTGGGAGGGAGCGCAGGTACTCGCTGCCGTTGCGGCTGGCGATGGCCACGCCCCGGATGCCCCCCTGCTTGGCCAGGGCCACTCCCTCCCGCTTGGAGAGCACCCGGCCGTCGGAGAGCTCGTAGCCGGACACCTTGCCGTTTTTCCGCACCAGGCCGGTGATGGACTTGGCGTCCTTGTTGGGCACGGGGTTCATGATGTTGATGTTGGCGGGGAGGCCCCCAATCCTGCCGTTCTTCTGTTTCATAGCGGATTTCCTTTCCCGCGCTGCCGCGCGAAGCCTAAAAGTGTTCACCGCTAGTGTGTTCCTTCCCCGAGGCATTATGCGGCCGCCCCGCCTTTTGGAGGGAATTTCAGCCTTTCAAAACTGTCCTGCCCCGTAAAAGTTGCGCCAAAAAAGGAAAAAGTACGGACAACTTGCAAACTGGCGATTGCATTTTTTTTGGAAATAGGCTACAATGTTAGTGTATGAGGCATCTCATAATCTTTTGGTGGAAAGGACTGGTCATTGGCTATGAACGCTCAAGAACGCAAGGACCTTCTGGTCGCCGCGGCAAAGGTACGCCTCGGCATCATCGAAGGCGTGTATCACGCCAAGTCCGGCCATCCGGGAGGCTCCCTCTCCTCGGCGGACATCTTTACCTATCTCTACTTCAAAGAGATGAACATCAACCCCCAAACCCCCAAGGACCCCAACCGGGACCGCTTTGTGCTCTCCAAGGGCCACTGCGCCCCCGGCCTGTACTCTGTGCTGGCCAACCGCGGCTATTTCGATGTCAGCGAGCTGCAGAAGCTCCGCCACATCGGCGCCATGCTCCAGGGCCATCCGGACATGAAGGGCACCCCCGGCGTGGACATGAGCTCCGGCTCTTTGGGCCAGGGCATCTCCGCCGCGGTGGGCATGGCCCTTGCCGGCAAGCTGGATAACAAGGATTACCGCGTCTACACCTTGCTGGGCGACGGTGAAAGCGAGGAGGGCCAGGTGTGGGAGGCCGCCATGTTCGCCGGCCACCACAAGCTGGACAACCTCTGCGTGATTGTGGACTACAACGGTCTGCAGATTGACGGCCCTGTCTCGGAAGTGGGCGGCCCCGAGCCCTTCGATAAGAAGTTCGAGGCCTTTGGCTTTGAGGTCATCACCGTCAACGGCAATGACTTTGACGAGCTGGAAAAGGCTTTCGCCGCGGCCCGCGCCTGCAAGGGCAAGCCCTTCGCCATCATCGCCAAGACCACCAAGGGCAAGGGCGTCTCCTTTATGGAGGGCCAGGTGGGCTGGCACGGCAAGGCCCCCAACACCGAGCAGTACGAAGCTGCCAAGAAAGAACTCACCGAGAACCTGGAGGTGCTGCAGAATGGCTGAAATGGTGAAAAAGGCCACCCGTGAGAGCTTTGGCGAAGCAATCACCGCCCTGGCCGAAACGAACCCCGACATCGTTGTGCTGGACGCGGATTTGGCAGAGGCCACCAAGACCGGCATCTTCAAGAAGAAATACCCCGAGCGCTTTATCGACTGCGGCATCGCCGAGTGCAACATGATTGGCATTGCCGCCGGCCTGGCCACCTGCGGGAAGGTGCCCTTCGCGGCGTCCTTCGCTATGTTCTCCGCGGGCCGCGCCTTTGAGCAGGTGCGCAACTCCGTGGGCTACCCCCATCTCAACGTGAAGATCGTGGGCTCCCACGCGGGCATCTCCGTGGGCGAGGACGGCGCCACCCACCAGTGCTGCGAGGACATCGCCTTGATGCGCTCCATCCCCGGCATGGTGATTTTGAACCCCGCCGACCACTACGAAATGCTGGCCGCCGTGAAGGCCGCAGCCGAGCATGTGGGCCCTGTGTACATCCGCTTGGGCCGCTTGGCTGTGGAGAGCTTCAACAACAACGACGACTACAAGTTTGAGATTGGCAAGGGCATCACCTTGCGGGACGGCAAGGACATCACCATCATCGCCACCGGCCTGATGGTGGGCGAGGCTGTCAAGGCAGTGAAGGCCCTGGAGGCCGTCGGCATCGACGCCCGCCTCATCGATATGCACACCATCAAGCCCCTGGATACGGAGCTGGTGCTCAAGGCAGCCCAGGAGACGGGCCGCATTGTCACCGTGGAGGAGCACAACGTCATGGGCGGCCTGGGGGAGGCTGTGGCCTCTTACCTCAGCGAGGTGTGCCCCACCCCCGTCACCAAGATTGGCGTCAACGACGTGTTCGGCCACTCCGGCCCCGCCGTGGATTTGCTGAAGGAGTTCGGCCTGTCCGCGGAAAACATCGAAGCCACTGTGAAAAAAGTCCTGGGCAAGTAACCAGGCCAGAGGGCTGCCGCCGCGTGCGGCGGCCCTCTTTTTTTCCCAGGGAAAGGAGAACGCCATGGAATGTGCCGTCCGCCCGGCGGTTTTGGGGGACTGTCCCGCCATCACCCGCCTCAACCGGGAGGAGCTGGGCTACGACTACCCCCAGGAAAAGACCTTTGCAAAGCTCCAAGCTTGTTTGGCAAACCCGGCCCATGCCGTTTTTGTGGCGGAGCGTGGGGGAGAGGTGGTGGGCTACCTCCACCTGGAGGAGTACGACGTCCTCTACGCCGGCCACATGGTAAACGTGCTGGGCATCGCCGTCTCCAGCGCCTGCCGCCGCCAGGGGGTGGGGAGGGCCCTCCTCACCGCCGGAGAAGCCTGGGCCCGCTCCCAGGGCGCGGAGGCAATGCGCCTGGTCTCCGGCGAATCCAGGAAGGGCGCCCACGCCTTTTACGCAAGCCTGGGGTATACGGGCAACAAGCTCCAGCGGAACTTCAAAAAGAACCTCCCACAAGAGGGGCCGTAACGGCCTCTCTTTTTTCGCCTGGAAACGACCGGTAACCCAGGGGATTTTATGAAGAGAATGTTAAAAATCAAAAATTTTAAAAAAGCTATTGACTTTTACTGACCATGTGACTACAATAGTCTTAGCACTCGGGAATAAAGAGTGCTAAATTCCCGAGAACGCCAAAAGCGCCACGGGCGCCTGCGGCGGGCAACGAGAGCATTTCCTTTTTCGCTGGTCTGCCAGCGGTTTTGCATTCCTCCCCGCGGAGTGTGAAAACATCAAATAGAGCGGGGAGAAAGGATTGGGCCGGTTTTTTCAAAAATCCCAAAGGCCCAGGTGTTGTGATTATGACCGTGAAACCCCTTTTTGACAGAGTGCTGATTAAGGCCGAGGAAGCCGAAGAGACCACCAAAAGCGGCATCGTGCTGGCTGCCAAAGCCCAGGAGAAGCCCCAGATTGCCCGCGTTATCGCGGTGGGCCCCGGCGGCGAAGTGGACGGCAAGGAAGTGAAGATGTACCTGAAGGAAGGCGACCGTGTCATCTGCGCCAAGTACAGCGGCACCGAAGTGAAGGTGGACGGCGAGGAATACACCATTGTCCGCCAGTCCGACGTTCTGGCTGTTGTAGAGTAAAGAGTTTCATCCAGTTTTTGGATTATGCACACACTACGAGAGAAGAAAGGATTTGACATACTATGGCTAAGAAAATCATCTATGGCGAGGACGCCCGCAAGGCTTTGCTTTCCGGCGTCAACCAGCTGGCGGATACCGTAAAGATTACCCTGGGCCCCAAGGGCCGCAACGTGGTGCTGGATAAGAAGTTCGGCGCCCCCCTCATCACCAACGACGGCGTCACCATCGCCAAGGAAGTGGAGCTGGAAGACGCTTTCGAGAACATGGGCGCCCAGCTGGTGAAGGAAGTCGCCACCAAGACCAACGATGTGGCCGGCGACGGCACCACCACCGCCACTTTGCTGGCCCAGGCTCTGGTCCGCGAGGGCATGAAGAACGTCACCGCCGGCGCCAACCCCATGGTGCTCCGCGGCGGCGTGCAGAAGGCCACCAAGATTGCTGTGGATGCCATCGAGAAGAACTCCCACAAGGTTTCCGGCACCAAGGATATCGCCCGCGTGGCCGCTGTGTCCTCTGCCAGCGATGAGATTGGCCAGCTGATTGCCGACGCCATGGAGAAGGTCACCGCCGACGGCGTCATCACCGTGGAGGAGTCCAAGACCGCCGAGACCTACAGCGAGGTTGTGGAGGGCATGATGTTCGACCGCGGCTACATCACCCCCTACATGGCCACCGATACCGACAAGATGGTCGCCGAGCTGGATGACCCCTATATCCTCATCACCGATAAGAAGATTTCCAACATCCAGGAAATCCTGCCCCTGCTGGAGCAGGTGGTCCAGTCCGGCAAGAAGCTGCTCATCATTGCCGAGGACGTGGAGGGCGAGGCCCTGACCACCTTGATTCTCAACAAGCTCCGCGGCACCTTCACCTGCGTGGCTGTCAAGGCCCCCGGCTTTGGCGACCGCCGCAAGGAGATGCTGGTGGACATCGCCACTTTGACTGGCGGCCAGGTGATTTCCGAAGAGGTTGGCCTGGAGCTGAAGGACACCCAGCTCAGCCAGCTGGGCCGTGCCCGCCAGGTGAAGGTGGACAAGGAGAACACCATCATCGTGGACGGCGCTGGCAACAGCGACGAAATCAAGGCCCGTGTCGGCCAGATCCGCACCCAGATTGAGACCACTTCCTCCGAGTTCGACAAGGAGAAGCTCCAGGAGCGCCTGGCCAAGCTGGCCGGCGGCGTGGCCGTCATCAAGGTTGGCGCTGCCACCGAGATTGAGATGAAGGAGAAGAAGCTGCGCATCGAGGATGCCCTGGCCGCTACCAAGGCCGCTGTGGAAGAGGGCATCGTGGCTGGGGGCGGCACCGCCCTCATCGACGCCATCCCCGCCGTGAAGGAGTACGTGGATTCCGCCGAGGGCGACGAGAAGACCGGCGCTGCCATCGTGCTGAAGGCCCTGGAGGAGCCCGTGCGCCAGATTGCCGCCAACGCCGGCATCGAAGGCTCTGTCATTGTGGAGCAGCTGAAGAAGGACGGCAAGGTCGGCTACGGCTACAACGCCCTCACCGGCGAGTTCCAGGATATGATTGAGGCCGGCATTGTGGATCCCACCAAGGTGACCCGTTCCGCCCTGCAGAACGCCTCCTCCGTGGCTGCCACTATCCTGACCACCGAGAGCCTGGTGGCCGACATCAAGGAGCCCGCTCCCGCTGCTGCCCCCGCTGGCGGCGACATGGGCGGCATGTATTGATAGGCCCCCACTTAACCCATACAAGCGAAAAAGGCTGTTGCGACTGCAACAGCCTTTTTTGCGTGCCCGCGGTTACTGCATGGCGCTGCGGAGGGTGAGAATCCACTTGGCGTGGTCCAGGGGGTCCACACCCCGGCGGGGGGCTTCCTTCCCTTCGCCGGGCGGGCACTCCTGGTACCCCAAAAACGCCGAGGCGTACACCCCTTTGCCGGAAGTCATGGAGCGGAACGCCGTGGGATAGTCCAGGGACGTGGCCACGGGCAAATCGGCCTCCAGCGTAAAGGTGCCCTGGTGGAGGATGGGCGTGTCAAAGGCGCCCCGCATGGCCACCATGTCCCGGATGACCTTGCCCAGCAGCTCCTCCTGGGCGGAGAGCGTCACCCGCACCATGGGCTCCAGCAAAAGCGTCCCGCTGTTGACCAGCGCCCGCTGCACCGCCACCGGCGTGGCAACAAAGAAATCCAGGGGATGGGTGTGCACGTGGTGGTGTTGGCCGCCAATCAAGGTGAACTTGGCGTCCGTCACCTCCCAGCCCTTGCGGCCCTGGCGCAGTGCCTCCGGCAGGCTTTGGCGCACGTGGTTTTGATACCGGTAGGGCAGCTCCTTCTCCTTGATGATGGACTCAAACTGGATGCCGCTGCCCCGGGGCAGGGGCTCCACCAGCAGGCGCACCACAGCCCAGCAGGGCTTGGGGGCCAGGTAGACCTCCTCCCCCTGGGCGGCAGAGGCAGGCGTCTCCTTGTAAATCACCGTGGGCTCGGAGAAGGATACCGCCAGGCCGTACCGCTGTTGTATCCGCTCGGTGAGCACCTCCAGCTGGATTTTCCCCGTGATGCGCAGGTGCAGCTCCCGGCTTTCGGGCACCCACTCCAAGTCCAGCAGGGGGTCCTCCTGGGAGAGTTCCTGCAGCGCCTCCACCAAGGCGGGGAGCTTGTCCGGCTCCTGGGCGAAAGCTTGCACTTGCAGCAGGGGGACTGCCAGCTGGCAGGCGGGCCTGGGCGGCGCCTCCCCCAGCACGTCCCCGGCCCGCACAGCGGAGAGCCCGTACACCGCGCCCACCTCTCCGGGGCCCAGCCTGCCCACGTCCACCGCTTTCTGGCCGTAAAACCGCCGTATCTGGGTGATTTTCTGGGTGCCGTCCCCTTGGGGAAGGGGGATGCTGTCCCGGTTCTCCAGCGTCCCGGAGAACACCCGCAGATGGGCCGCCTTGCCCATGGCGGGGTCGTGGTCCACCTGGTACACCACCGCGGAGAGCGCCCCGTCCTCCTGGCCGCCGGCAGGGGGGAGCAAGGTTACAACCCCCTCCAGCAAAGCCTCTATGCCCTTGCCGCCCTTGGCCGATGCGAACAGCACCGGGAACACCTGCCGCTGGGCCACGCCCTCCCGCAGCGCCTGGAGGAGCCTTTCCCGGGGCACGGGCCTCTCCTCCAGATAGGCCTCCGCCAGCTCCGGGTCGTAGTCGGCGGCCCAGGCCAGGGCGTCCTCCCAAAAGCTCTCCAGGGGCAGCACCTGGCAGCTGTCCGAGCCGGCTTCCTCCACCTGCTGTGCCGGCAGCAGCCGGGTGGTGCACTCCTGGCGCAGCTGCTCCAGCACGCCGGGGATGTCGCACCCCGTTCGGTCCACCTTGTTCACCACCAGCAGCGTGGGGATGCCCATCTTCTCCAGGGCGCGCCACAGCAGCCTTGTCTGGGCCTGCAGGCCCTCCACCGCGGAGAGCACCAGCACAGCGCCGTCCAGCACGGTGAGGCTGCGCTCCACCTCGCCCAAAAAGTCCACGTGGCCGGGGGTGTCGATCAGGTTCACCCGCACGCCCTTGTACTCCAGCGAGATGGAGGCCGCCCGCACCGAGATGCCCCGGCGGCGCTCCACCTCCAGCCAGTCGGTGTGGGTGGTGCCGTCGTCCACGCTGCCTGCCTGGCGGATGCTCCCGCTGCGCAGCAGCAGCTGTTCTGTCACAGTGGTTTTCCCCGCGTCGGCATGGGCCAAAATGCCCAGGTTTAAAATTGGTCCCTTCAAGGTCTATCCCTCCTGTTCCTGGCGCCCAGGAACTGTTTGGCTCACTATAGCACGGATGGCCCGGCTTGTCAAACCGGCTGCCCCCGCCGCGGCCCTGCGATTTTTTGGTAAAGTGAGAAAAAATCCGGGATAAATCTCCTTTCTTTTTGTGGCGGTTGGGCCCTCCGTGTGCTATAATGAAAACCAGCCTGCCGCCCTGGCGCGGCCGGGTTTTACAAGAGAGGAGTTGGTCCCTATGGGACAGCGAGAGATTATCAGTTCCGTAAACCGCCGGGAGGCCCACACGCCCTTTGGCGGCTATGAGACATTCGAGCAGGCGAAAGCCCGGGACAATTCCCAGTCCCAGGCGATTTTGCCCTTGGATGGCCTTTGGCCCTTTGCGGCCTACCCCACGGCGGAGGACGTCCCCGCCGGCTGGGCTTCCCCCACCGGGGAGGAGCTTGCCGCTTTGCCCACCATGCCGGTGCCCTCCTGCTGGGAGATGCACGGCGTGGGCAAGCCCGTGTACACCAACATGCAGTACCCCTTCTACCGGCAGGGCCCGGACAAGAGCTTTGAGGTGGAGGTGACCCCTGGCAGCTTTGACCTTTCCGCCCCTGCCGTGCCCCAGGAAAACCTCACCGTCTGCTACTACCAGCGGTTCCAGCTGCCCGCCGGGTGGGAGGGCAAGCGGGTGTTCCTGCGCTTTGGCGGCGTGGAGACAGCCTTCACTTTGGGCGTCAACGGCCGGGAGGTGGGCTTCTCCGAGGACAGCAAGCTGGACGCCGAGTTTGACATCACCCCCTACGTGGCGCCGGGGGAGAACCTGCTGGCGGTGAAGGTCTACCGCTTTAGCCCCGGCAGCTACCTGGAGGACCAGGACTATTGGCACCTTCACGGCATCACCCGCAGCGTGGCGCTGCTGTGCAAGGGCCAGCGGCATATAGCGGATTTCCAGGTGCAGCCCCTCTTTGGGGAGACGCTGGAGCAGGCCTCCCTGCGGGTGCGGGTGTGGCCCGACCGGGAAGCGCCCCTCTTTGGGGCGTGCCGTGTGCGCCTGCGCCTCTTTGACCCCCAGGGCGCCCAGGTGCTGGAGCACACCTCCAAGCCCTTTAGCCAGTATGGGGTGTACCTACAGGCCAAGTATGTGCTGGAGGAAACCCTCCCCGTGGCCGCGCCCCAGCTGTGGTGCTGCGAGACTCCGGCCCTGTACACCCTCACCTTAGAGATGCTGGACGAGGAGAGCCGCTGCGTGGATGTGGAAAGCTGCCGGGTGGGCTTCCGGGAGGTGCGCATCCAAAACGGCATGTTAGAGCTCAACCGCAAGCGGCTGATTGTCCGGGGCGCTAACCTCCACGAGCACAGCGCCACCACCGGCCGCACCGTCTCCCCCCAGGAGCTGCGGGCACAGCTGCTGAAAATGAAGGCCTTAAACTTCAACGCCGTGCGCACCTGCCACTATCCCAAGGACAACCTGTTCTACGACTTGTGCGACGAGCTGGGCCTCTACGTGGTGGACGAAACCAACCTGGAGACCCACGGCTATGGCGGCGGCCTCAGCGATGACCCCCGCTGGGCCCAAGCCTACCTCACCCGTGCCATGAACATGTGCCTGCGGGATAAGAACCACCCCTGCGTCATCGTCTGGAGCCTGGGGAACGAGTCCGGCGTGGGCGCCAACCACGGCGCCATGTACGGCTGGCTAAAGTTCTACGACAACCGCCCCGTGCAGTACGAGTCCGGCGGCTCCCTGCCGGGCATCAGCGACATCCTGTGCCCCATGTACCCCTCCCGGGACTGGGTGGAGACCTGCATGAGCAGCGACGACAAGCGCCCCTTCATCATGTGCGAGTACGCCTACGCCAAGAGCAACTCCAACGGCAACTTCGCCGAGTTCTGGGAGCTGGTCCGCAAATACCCCCGGTTCCAGGGCGGCTTTTTGTGGGACTTCCACGACAAGGCCCTGGTCCAGCCCCAGCCCGACGGCTCTTTGCCCTTCCGCTACGCCGGCGCCTTTGGGGAGGACGTGGCCGACCCTGTGCCGGACATGTGCCTCAACGGCATTGTGTTCGCCGACTTGGAGGAGAAGCCCGCCGCCGAGGAGGTGAAAGTCTGCCAGGCGCCGCTGTACCTCCAGTACCAGGAGTGGCACGGGATGTTCGGCGGCTACTACCTCCACAACGAGTGCTTCACAGAGGATTTGTCCCAGCTCGCCTTTACCTGGGAGCTGCTCTGCGACGGCCAGGTGGTGGAGTCCGGCGCTCTGGAGGGGCTGTGTGTGGCTCCCGGCGGCCAGCAGCGCGTGGAGCTCCCCTATGACCGGGCCCTGGTCCGCGGGGAGGCCTTCTGGAACCTCTACGCCCGCACCAAGGAGGCCACCCCCTGGGCCCCGGCAGGGCACCTGGTGTACAAGGCGCAGCTCCCCGCCCAGGACACCCAGCCCTATTGGGAGGAGAGCTCCATCGCCTCCACCCAGCCCCTCCAGGCCCGGGAAGAGGGGGACACCATCCTGGTGACAGGGGCCAACCTGGAGATTGCCTACGACAAAGCCCGGGGCGGCCTGCGCTCCTGCAAGGTGGGCGGCACGGCCTTGTTCACCCAGTGCCAGGACAGGTTTTACCGTGCCTTGACCGGCATCGACGAGGGCCAGGGGGACAACAGCTACGGCCAGGACTGGCACGCCGCCGGGCTCCATGACTTGCGGCCCCAGGTAGAGTCTGTGCAGCTCACCCAGGCCCCTGCCGCCGTCATCCTCCAGGAGCGGCTTTCCTACTGCGGCGGCAGGCTGAAAACCCAGCGGACGTATTGGATTACCGCAGCGGGGGTGAAAATCACCACCCGGGTGGCAAACGGCCTGGCCTTGGAGACCTTGCCCCGCATCGGCCAGAGCTTCCGCCTGGACAGCGCCTTTGAGAACCTGCGCTGGTACGGCCGCGGGCCCCAGGAGTGCTACGCCGATCGGAAGAGCAGCGCCTTTGTGGGCGTCTACTCCAAGAAGGTGGGGGAGATGCACGAGCATTACGTCCGCCCCTGTGAGTGCGGCGGCCGGGAGGACACCCGCTGGCTGGAAGTCACCGATGCGGCCGGGCGCGGCCTGCGGGTGACAGGCAGCGGTTTGTTCCACTTCTCCGCCTTGCCCTGGACCCTGGAGCAGTACGACGCCGCGGATTACCAAGACCAGCTGGGGGAGAGCCAGGGGGTGGAGCTCACCCTTGACGGCTGGCACGCCGGTCTGGGCGGCGACACCGGCTGGACCAAGAACATCCACCCAGAGTACCGCATCCCCCAGGGGAACTACTTCTACGAAATCACCCTTTCCTGGCTGGGCCAGTAACCACCAGAAAAGGCGGCCGCCCCGCAGCAAACGGGCAGCCGCCTTTTTCCATGGCATGCTGGAAGCGCCGGCGGCGCGGGAAACAAAAACCCCCGCCACACAGGGGTGTGGTGGGGGTTGCTGGTGCCGCCAACCGGACTTGAACCGGTACGGTATTTCTACCGAGGGATTTTAAGTCCCTTGTGTCTGCCAATTTCACCATGGCGGCAAATCGATAGGCCATAACAAGCTAAAATATATTACCATGGGAAGAAGGAAAAATCAAGGGGGCGGGCCGTGAAAAAAACACAGGAATTTTTGCTGGGGGTCATTTACATTTGTCCCCTCCTTATAGTATACTAAAAATGATTGGGGAGTACCCATAATTTTTGCTGAAGGAGCAAAGGACTATGTATTATCTCGGAATCGACCTGGGCGGCACCAACATTGCCGTTGGCGTTGTGGACGAAAACAACGCAATCATCGCCCGGGCCACCTCGAAAACCAAGGTGGACAGCCCCGAGCAGGTGGCCGACGCCATGGCGGAAACCGCCCGCGCGGCCCTGGCGAACGCCGGCCTCACCTTGGACGACGTGCCCTGGGTGGGCTTGGGCTCGCCCGGCACCATCAACAAGGCCACCGGCATCATCGAGTTTGCCAACAACCTGCCTTTTTCCAACACCCCCATGGAGCAGATGCTCTCCCAGCGGCTGGATGGCAAAAAGGTCCTGATGGAGAACGACGCCAACGCGGCTGCCTATGGCGAGTACATGGCCGGCGCTTTAAAGGGCGCCGATAACGCCGTGGCCATCACGTTGGGCACCGGCGTGGGCGGCGGCATTATCATCGACCACAAAATCTACTCTGGCAGCAACTTCGCCGGCGCGGAGCTGGGCCACACCGTCATCGTGGTGGATGGCCGCCCCTGCACCTGCGGCCGTCTGGGCTGCTGGGAGACCTACGCCTCTGCCACCGGCCTGATTAAGACCACCAAGGAGCACATGGAGAAGGCTCCCAAGGATTCTGCCCTGTGGACCATTGTGGGCGGCGACATGGACAAGGTCAACGGCCGCACCGCCTTTGACGCCATGCGCCAGGGCGACCCCGTTGGCAAGGAAATTGTAGACGAGTATGTAAAATACCTCAGCGTGGGCATCATCGATATGATTAACATCTTCCAGCCGGACATCCTGTGCATTGGCGGCGGCATCTCCAACGAGGGCGAAACTCTGCTGGCCCCCGTGCGCGCCTATGTGGAAGCGGACCAGTACGCCAGGAACACCAGTAAGAAGACCGTTGTCTGCCGCGCCCAGCTTGGAAATGATGCTGGCATCATCGGCGCCGCGCTGCTTGGTAAGGAGGTTTAAACTATCATGTCTGTGGAAAAAACTGTTTTTGGAACCCTGTCCGATGGCCGCGAGGCCGCTTTGTACACCCTGAAGAACGCCGCCGGGATGACCTTGGTCGTCACCCCCTACGGCTGCCGCATCATCCAGCTGCTGGTGCCCGATAAGGACGGCAACCTGGGCGACGTGGTGCTGGGCCACCGCACTCTGGAGGAGTACTTTGGCGCCAACTACCAGGGCACCTTCGTGGGCCGCTACGCCAACCGCATTGGCGGCGCGGAGTTCACCCTCAACGGCAAGACCTACACCTTGGCCAAGAACGACGGCAACAACACCTTGCACGGCGGCCCTGGCGGCTACCACCAGGTGCTGTGGGACGCCCAGGCCCAGGATGGGGAGGAGCCTTCCATCACCTTTACCCACACCAGCCCCGATGGCGACGAGGGCTATCCCGGCACCTTGCAGATGACCGTCACCTACACCCTGAAGAAGGACAACACCCTGGCCCTGCGTTACGACGCTGTCTGCGACCAGGAGACCCCCTTCAACCCCACCAACCACTCCTTCTTCAACCTCAGCGGCGACCCCCAGAAGGACGTGCTGGGCACCTACCTCACCATCAATTCCAAGGCTTCCACCGCTGTGTCTGATGACCTCATCCCCACCGGCGAGATTGTCTCCATTGTGGGCGGCCCCTTGGATTTCACCTCCCCCAAGAAGCTGGGCGACGACATGTTCGCCGAGGACCACCTCATCCAGCTCAACGGCGGCTTTGACCACAACTTCTGCGTGGAGGGCGAGGGCTTCCGCAAGCATGCCGAGGCCTACGAGCCCGAAAGCGGCCGCGTGATGGAGGTCTGGTCCGACCTGCCCGGCGTGCAGCTGTTCACCTTCAACAAGCCCGACGACGGCCTGGTGGGAAAGGATGGCAAGCCCATGCAGCCCCACACCGCCCTGTGCCTGGAAACCCAGTTCTACCCGGACTCTGTCCACCACGAGAACTTCCCCTTCCAGTACCTGCAGCCCGGCGTGCCCTTTAGCACCACCACGGAGTACCGTTTCTCTGTAAAATAAACACCGGAAAGTTTGGGGCCGCCTGGGCCAACGCCTGGGCAGGCCCCTTTCTTTACAAAGGTTGCGGAAGGAGTGTTCCCTGTGAAAAAAGAAAAATCCTGCGGCGCCGTGGTCTACCGGCAGGGGGAAACCGGCGTGGAAGTCCTCATGATCAAACACAAGAACGGCGGCCACTGGGCCTTCCCCAAGGGCCACGTGGAGAAGAAGGAGACCGAGCCGGAAACCGCCCTGCGGGAAATCAAGGAGGAGACAGGCCTCAAGGTGGAGCTGGACACCGGCTTCCGGGAGATGGTCACCTACTCCCCCAAGCCCAACGTGATGAAGGACGTCATCTACTTTGCCGCCAAGGCGAAAAAGGACAGCGCCCGCCCCCAGCCCGAGGAGGTTTTAGAGCTCCGCTGGGAGCCGCCCCAAGAGGCGCTGGCCTTGGTCACCTACGCCACCGACCGGGAAGTCCTCCAGGCCTTTTTGCGGTACCTGGCGCAATCGTAAATATCACCCACCGGGAAAGGCTGCCCTATGCGGCGGCCTTTTCTGCTGCCTGGCGCGCCCTGCCGGACCTTTTGGCGGGACGCGCCTTTTTGCTGCCTGTTCTATTTCCGGGGCCCTGTCCATAGATATGAACATCCTGGACAAAGGAGGCAACCACCATGGATACTTTTGGTTTTGATACAGTGGCCCGGCACATCCCCCTGTACCGGGAGCGGCTGCTGGCCCTGCCCGGCTGGGTGAAGGACCAGGTCTTTGACATTCACATCGCCAGCGGGCAGCCCCTGTCCCTCAGCGGCAAGGAGGGCGCCCTCTTTCTGGGGAAGAAGGGCGTCACCCGCGCCTTTCAGGAGGGCATTGTCACCACGCCCCAGCAGCTGCGGGAGCTGTTCCTGGCAGCCTGCGGCCACTCGGTGTTCCGTCACGAGGAGGAGCTCCGCCAGGGCTATGTGCGCCTGGGGGAGAACCTCCGGGTGGGCGTGTGCGGCACCGCGGTGGCGGAGGGCGGCCAGGTGCGCTCCCTGCGGGACATAACCGCCTTGGTGTACCGCATCCCCCGGCAGGTGCCAGGCTGCGGGGACAGGCTCTTTCTGGAGGGCGTTCCCTTAGAGCGCGGCGTGCTGGTGGTGGGGCCGCCCTCCAGCGGGAAGACCACCTTCCTCCGGGACGTGGCCCGCTCCCTGTCCCTGGGGCGGTTCGGCCCCAGCCGCCGGGTGGCGGTGGTGGACGAGCGGGGCGAGCTGGGCGGCTACGACTTGGGCCCCAACGCCGACGTGCTCCAGGGCTACCCCAAGGCCGCCGGGCTGGACGCGGCTATCCGCACCCTCTCCCCGGAGGTGGCCGTCCTAGACGAGCTCTCCCAGGGGGACTTGGAGGCCGTCCGGGGGGCGGCAGCGGCGGGGGTGGTGCTGCTGGCCTCTGTCCACGGGGAGGCGGAGCACCTCTCCCAGCGCCCCCTGTGCCGGGCCTTGGTGGAATCAGGGGCCTTTGGCACGGCGGTGTGCCTTGCCGGGCGAGGCGCGCCGGGGGAGGTGGCAGCCTTGGTGCCCGTGGGCTCGGAAGGGGGTGTGGGCCGCCATGAAGCTTTTGGGAGCGGTGCTGCTGGTGGCCAGCGGGTTGCTGGCGGGCCTGGCAGGGGCGGCGCGCCTCAAGCGCCGGGCCCGGCTGCTGCTTGACCTCAAAACCCTGCTGCAAGCCTTTCAGACGGGGATACGCTACGCCGCGGAAAGCCTGGCGGGGCTGGTGCTGGAAAACCAGGCGTCCCGGTTCTGCCGCCTGGCGGAGCGGGACAGCCAGTTCCTCAGCGACCCGGCCGGCGCCCTGGAGCGGGCCGGCTGCGCTCTGCTCCAAGAGCCTGGGGATGTAGAGCTCTACCTGGGGTTTGTCCGGGGCCTGGGCGTCAGCGATACCCAGGGCCAGCTGGAGCACATCGCCCTGTACCGCGCCCTGCTGGAGCCCCGCCTGGAGCAGGCCCGGGCAGACGCCGCCCAGAAAAGCCGGGTGCTGGTGGCCCTGGGGCTGTTTGGGGGCATCACCCTCAGCCTGCTGCTGTTGTAAACAAAGGACTGGAAAGAAAGGAGCGCCCCCGTGGAAGTGGACCTGATTTTTCAAATAGCCGCCATTGGCATCATCGTGGCGGTGCTCAACCAGCTGCTGGTGCGCTCCGGCCGGGAGGAGCAGGCCATGATGACCACCCTGGCCGGGCTCATCGTGGTGCTGATGATGATTATCCGAGAGATTGACGCCCTGTTCCAGGCGGTCAAATCCATCTTTTCCCTGTAGCCATGGAGCTGTTCGCCATTGGAATCTGCGCCCTGTGCGCGGTGCTGTTCGCGGCCTTGGTGCAAAAGACCAACAAGGAGTACGCCCTGCTCATCAGCCTGGGGACGGCGGCGGTGCTGCTGCTGTTTTTGCTGGAGCGCGCCGGGCCTGTGCTCCAGCAGGTGGAGGACCTGGCCGCCTCCGGCCCCTTGGAAGGGGAAGCCGTGGGGCTGATGCTCCGGGCGGTGGGCATCACCGTGGTGGGGCAGGTGGTGGCCCGCCTGTGCAAGGACGCGGGGGAATCCGCCCTGGCCTACACCGTGGAACTGGCCGCCCGGGCCGCGGTGCTGGCAGCGGCCCTGCCCGCCTTGGGGCGGCTCCTGAAATACCTGGGCGAGATTGCGGCCCTGTAAGGATGTGAAAGCGGTGGCAAAGCGGATACTCCTGCTGTGCCTGGTGCTGGCGGCGCTGCTGTGGTGGGCGCCCTGCCGCGCCCAGGCCTCGGAGGTGGAGGGCATCTATGAGAAAAGCGGCGCCGGGGAGCTGTACGACGCCCTGGACCAGGACACCCAAGACCTGCTCTCCCAGGCGGGGATAGGGGAGGGTTCCTGGGAAAGCGGCGACGGCGGCCAGCTGTTCCAGGCCCTCTCCCAGCTGCTGCGGGAAAAGCTGGCCGCCCCCCTGAAAGGGCTGGCGGCGCTGCTGGGGGTGGTGGTCCTCTGCCGCCTGGGGGGCATCTTCGAGGAGGGCGGCAGCGCCTCCCTGTTGGCGGGGACGCTGGCCTGCGCCGGTGTCCTCACCGTCCCCCTGCTGGAGCTGATACAGGCCGCCCAGCGGGTGATAGAAAGCGCCTGCGTGTTCCTGGGGGCCAGCGTGCCGGTGTACTCGGCGCTGCTGCTGGCCTCGGGGAATACGGCGGCGGGAGGCTCCTACAGCTTCTGGACTTTGGCCGCCGGCAGCCTGATTCCCGCCCTGTCCTCGGCGCTGCTCATGCCCCTGCTGCACATGTTCCTGCTGCTGGCCTTGGCCTCCAGCTTGTGCGGCGGCGCCTTTGACAAGCTGCTGCAAAGCCTTTACAGCTTTGCCAAGTGGGCGCTGGTGCTGGCGGTGACGCTGTTCTCCGGGGTGCTCTCGGTGCAGACGGTGCTCAATGCCCAGGTGGACGCCGCCTCGGGGAAGGCCGTGAAATTCCTGGCCTCCTCGGCGGTGCCCATTGTGGGCGGGGCCTTTGGGGACGCCGTGGCCGCCATCCAAAACAGCGTGGAGATAGTCAAGTCCGGCGTGGGCGCTTTTGGGATTCTGGCGGCGCTGTGCATCTTTGTGCCCACCATGCTCCAAGGGGCGCTGTGGATGGGCGTGTGCCTGCTGGGCCAGGTGGCTGCCGGCCTGTTCGATACGCCCCGGCTGGGCTCCCTGTTTGGGGCCTGCGCCTGGGTGGCCAAGATGGTGCTGGCGGTGCTCGTCAGCGTGTGTGCCGTGGCGGTGGTGTGCGCCGCCTTGGTGCTCTGTGTGAAAGGAAGCCTATGAACCAGGTGATGGAAAGCGTCTTGACGGTGTGCGTGGCTTTGGTGGCCGCGGAGCTGCTGCGCCGGTTCTGCCCCGAGGACCAGATGGTGCGCTTTGTCAGCGGCCTGGTGGCCCTGGGGCTGCTCCTCTCCTTGGTGGGCGCGGCGACGGGCCTGGAGCTGGACCTGCCCCTCTCCGCCGCCCAGGGCCAGCGCCAGCAGGAGGAGCTCTCCTCCTACCTGGAGGAGCAGTACCAGCAGGCCGCCCAGCAGGACGGGGAGGCCTATGTCCAAAGCCTGCTGGCGGCGGCTGGGCTGCAGGCAAAAGAAATCCAGGTTTCCACAGATAGAAACCAAGATGGCAGCATAGTATTGACTGAGGTGGCGGCTGTTTTCACCTACCCCGTAGAGGGGGAGCGGGCCAGCGTCCTTCTCCGCAACGCGCTGGGGGAGGGGGTCCGCGTCACGGTGGAGACAGGCGGCTGAGGAAGGAGGGGCCATGGAGCCAGGCAAGTGGAAGCAAGCCCTGGGCGGGCTGCTCCAAAAGGAGAAAGCCGTCAAGCTGGTGGTGCTTTTGGGTATCTGCGGCATCGCCCTCATCGGGCTCTCCTCCTTTTGGGAGCCCGCAGGGCAGCAGGATGCCCCGGCGGAATCCTCTGTCCCCGCGGCGGACTACCGCGGGGAGCTGGAGGAAAGCCTCTGCCGCATTGTCACCGCCATCACCGGGGAGGCCCAGCCCACCGTGGTGGTCACCCTCTCGGACAACGGCCGCAGCCTGTACGCCGCGGATGAGCGGGAGAGCGGCCGCCAGGAGGAGAGCGCCTCCTCCCAGGAGCGGGAGACGTCCCCCATCTTGCTGGAGGACGCCCAAGGCAACCAGCACGCCCTCACCGTCACCCAGACCCAGCCGGAGGTCCAGGGGGTGGTGGTGGTCAGCGATTTTGCCGGGGACCCCGCCGTGCGGGAGAAGCTCCTCACGGCGGTGTGCACGGCCCTGGACCTCTCCTCGGCGCGGGTGTGCGTCACCAGCCGGGGCTGAACAAGCAAAACATACAGGAGGGATTTGTCATGAAGTTTGGAAAAAAGCAGCTGGTGTTGGCCTCTTTGGTGCTGGCCCTGGGGGCGGCGGTGTACTTAAACTGGCAGTTTGCCGGCACGGGCCGCCTGCCTGTGGGGGACTCCTCCTCGGAGACGAGCCAGCTAGGCGCCGCCCAGCTGGTGAACAACACCTATGTGGAAACGGTCAACGACGGGGCGGAGAGCGGGGAAGCCTCAGGGGACGCTTTGGCCCAGGCCCGCATGGATAGGCAGAACTCCCGGGACCAGGCCCTGGAGCTGCTGGACGGCGTGCTGGAGGACGTGGATTCCGACAGCGCCGCCAAGCAGCAGGCGGTGGAGGAGGCCTCTGCCATCGCCCAGAATATCCTGGCGGAGTCCAACGTGGAAAGCCTGCTGGAGGCCAAGGGTTACACCGACTGCGTGGCCTACATCACCGCCCAGGAGTGCAGTGTGGTGCTGGCAGGCGCCGTGGAGGAGGCCGACACCCTCATCGTCCAAGAGGTGGTCATGGAGCAGACGGGCCTGACGGCGGATAAAATTAAAATCATCGGCACAAATTAGTTGGCTTCTCCCCCAAAGTGTGGTATAATGGCTGCACAGTGGGCCGCCGCGTGCGGTTCCCCGGTGCAGCTTGAAAACGCAATCCTGTGTACGCAACGAACAACGCGAAGGCTCACCGTGGAAGCGGTGGGCTTTTTTTATTTTTGTTTGGGAGGTCATCACGATGACAAGAAGGGAAGCTAGGGAACAGGCCTTTATTTTGGTGTTTGAACAGGCCATCCGGGGGGAGCCTATGGACGCTATCCTCCACGACGCCGCAGAGGCCCGGGACTTGGTGCCCAGCGCCTTTGCCGAGCAAGAGGCCCTGGGCGTGGAGGCCCACCGGGAGGAGATCGACAGCGTCATCGAGCAGCACATCCGCGGCTGGAGCCTGCGCCGCCTCTCCAAGGTGGCCCTGGCCCTGCTGCGCTTGGCTATTTACGAGATGAAGTGGGAGGATTCCATCCCCACCAGCGTGTCCATCAACGAGGCCGTGGAGTTGGCCAAGACCTACGGCGGCAAGGACGACGCCCCCTACATCAACGGCGTGCTGGCCTCTGTGGCCAAGACGCTGTCCGCCAGCCAGGAAAAAACCCATGGGTGAGCGCTTTTTAGGGATTGATACCAGCAACTACACCACCTCCGCGGCCCTGTTCGACGGCCAGCGGGTGCTGGAGAACCGCAAGCTCCTTCTGCCGGTAAAGCCGGGGGAGAAGGGTCTGCGCCAAAGCGACGCCGTGTTCCACCACGTGCGCCAGCTGCCCCAGGTGCTGGGCCCCCTGCTGGAAGGGTTGGAAGCCCCGCCCGGGGCTGTGGGGGTGTCTGTTTCCCCCACCACGGCGGAGGGCTCGTACATGCCCTGCTTCTTGGTGGGGAAGAATACAGCTGGGCTGCTGGGCCAGGCGTGGAAAGCCCCTGTGGAGCACTTCTCCCACCAGCAGGGGCACATCGCCGCCGCCCTCTATTCCGCCGGCAGGCTGGAGCTGCTGGAGCGCCGCTTCCTGGCCTTCCACGTCTCCGGCGGCACCACCGAGGCGCTGCTGGTCCAGCCGGACGGGGAGGGCATGCCCCACATCACCTTGGCCGCCCACTCCCTGGATTTAAAGGCCGGCCAGGCCGTGGACCGGGTGGGGCTGCTGCTGGGGCTCTCCTTCCCCTGCGGGCCGGAGCTGGAGCGGCTGGCCCTCCAGTGGGAGGGGAAGCTCTCCTACCGGCCGGTGCTCAAGGGGCACGATTGCTCCCTCTCCGGCATTGAGAACCAGTGCAAGGCCATGGTGGACCGGGGCGAGCCCCCGGCGAAAATCGCCCGCCACTGCCTAGAGGCCATCGCCTCCGTGCTGGATAAGATGTGCTCCCGCCTGCTGGAGGAGCTGGGCCCCCTGCCCGTGGTGTTCTCCGGCGGGGTGTGCTCCAATTCGTTGCTGCGCCAGCGGCTGGGGGAGAAGTACAGCGCCACCTTCGCCGCGCCGGAGTTCTCCTCGGACAACGCCGCGGGGGTGGCGGTGCTGGCCTGGAAAAAGAGGTGCCAAGGATGAACGCAGCGGTGCTCACCGTATCCCAAGTGAATTTCTTTATCAAGTCCCTTATCGAGGGGGACGGCCGGCTGCAAAACGTGGTGGTTTCCGGGGAAATCTCCAACTTTACCGACCATTACCGCTCCGGCCACCTGTACTTCTCCCTCAAGGATGAGAAGTCCGTGCTGAAAGCGGTGATGTTCGCCTCCGCCGCCCGGCGGCTGAAGTTCCGCCCCCAGGACGGCATGAAGGTGCTCATCCGGGGCCGGGTGGCCGTGTACGAGCCCACAGGCCAGTACCAGCTCTACGCCGAGGACATGCAGCCCGAGGGCATCGGCGCCTTGAGCCTGGCCTTCCAGCAGCTGAAGGAGCGCCTGGCCGCCCAAGGCCTGTTCGACCGGGAGCACAAGCGGGCCATCCCCGCTTTCCCGGAGCGCATTGGCGTGGTCACCTCCCCTACAGGGGCGGCGGTGCGGGACATCCTGCAAATTACGGCCCGGCGCTGGCCTTTGGCGAAAATCGTCCTGGCGCCGGTGCTGGTCCAGGGCAGCCAGGCCCCGGGGCAGATTGTGGCGGCCCTGCGCCAGCTGGACCGCCAGCGGGCTTGCGACGTGATAATCCTGGGCCGTGGCGGCGGCTCGCTGGAGGACTTGTGGGCCTTTAACGACGAGCAGGTGGCCCGGGCGGTGTACGCCTGCTCCATCCCGGTGGTGTCCGCCGTGGGCCACGAGACAGACTACACCATCTGCGACTTTGTGGCGGATTTGCGCGCCCCCACCCCCAGCGCCGCGGCGGAGCTCTGCACCCCCGATTGGCGGGAGGCCCTGGCCCAGGTGCTGGAGTACCACCAGTACTTCCACCGGGCGGCCAAAAGCCAGGTGGAGTACCTGCGCCAAAGCCTGGACCTGCTGGTGCAGGATTCCCCCCTGGGCCTGCCGGAGGAGCTGCTCCAGGGCCGCCGGGAAGCGCTGGAGGATTGCACCGCCCGGCTGGCCCAGGGGCTGCGGGGGCGGCTCCTGGGGGAGCAGAAGCGCCTGGCGGTGCTCGCCGGCACCCTGGACGCTTTAAGCCCCTTGCGGGTGCTCTCCCGGGGCTACGCGATGGTGACCAAGGAAGGCCGCGTGCTGAAAAGCGCCGGGGAGGCCGCCCCCGGGGACAAGGTGGCCATCCGGCTGGCGGAGGGGGAGCTCTCCGCGGAAATCCTAGAAAAGGGGGAATGACCCGTGGCGGCGAAAAAGCTGAAATTCGAGGAGGCCATGCAGCGCCTCCAGGAGATTGTGGGCAAGCTGGAAAGCGGTGAGGAATCCTTAGAGGACTCCATGAAGCTGTTCCAGGAGGGGGCAAAGCTCTCCGCCCAGTGTTATCAAATGCTGGACAAGGCCGAGCAGCAGGTGGCCCAGCTGACAAAAATCGCGGACAGCGAGGAGGAAGAAGCCGATGAACCAGACCTTTGACCGTTACCTGTCCCTGGTGGAGGAGGCCCTGCGCCAGGCGCTGCCCCAGCCGGAGGAAAGCTCCCCCACCGCCCCGGTGGAGGAGGCCATGGCCTACAGCCTGTTTGTGGGGGGCAAGCGCATCCGCCCGGTGCTGGCTTTGGGATTCTGCCAGCTGTGCGGCGGCGCCCCGGAACAGGCGCTGCCCTTCGCCTGCGCCGTGGAGATGGTCCACACCTATTCCCTCATCCACGATGATCTGCCCTGCATGGATGACGACGATATGCGCCGGGGCAAGCCCACCAACCACAAGGTCTACGGGGAGGCCATGGCCCTCCTGGCCGGGGACGGCCTGCTGACCAAGGCCTTTGAGACAGCCCTGTCCTTTGCCGGCCCGGCGGAGGACGCAGTGCGGGGCGCCCGTATCCTGGCCCAGTGCGCCGGCGCCGCCGGTATGGTGGGCGGCCAGTGCATCGACTTGGATTCCGAAGGCAAGGACGTGGACCTTTCCCTTCTCCGGGAGATGGACCAGGGCAAGACCGTGGCCCTTATCTCCGCCGCATGCCAAATGGGCTGCGTGGCCGCCGGGGCAGGGGAGGCCCAGTTGGAAAGCGCCCGCCGCTACGCCGAAGGGGTGGGCATGGCCTTCCAGATTCGGGACGACATTTTGGACGTCCTGGGGGACGCCGCCACCTTGGGCAAAAACGTGGGTATGGATTCCGCCCGGGACAAGCGCAACTACGTGTCCCTTTTAGGGGTGGAGGAGGCCCAGCGCCTGGTGGAGCAGTTCACCGCCCAGGCGGAGCAGGCCTTGGAAAGCTTCCCCGGGGACACCGCCTTCCTAAAAGAGCTGGCCCGCTCCTTGGCCACCCGGGAGAAGTGAGCCGCGCCCTCACCTACACCGTCCCGCCGGAATGGGACGGCCGCACGGTCAAGGACTTTGCCCGGCAGCACTTGGGGCTGTCCTCCCGGGCCTTTGTCAAGCAGAAATACCTGCCGGGGGGCCTGGTGAAAAACGGCCAGCCCTGCCGCAGTGTGGACTTGCTCCGCGCCGGGGACAGGCTGTGCCTTACGCTGCCGGAGGAGGCGGAGACCTACCAGGCGGTGGAGGGGCCCCTCTCCATCCTCTACGAGGACCAGGACTACCTGGCCGTGGACAAGCCTCCCGCCATGCCGGTGCACCCCTCGCCGGGCCACGATAGGGACAGCCTTCTCAACCGGGTGGCCTTCCACTACCAGCGGACCGGCCAGGCCCCGGCTTTCCGCCCCCTGTACCGCCTGGATAAGGACACCAGCGGCATCCTCTTGGTGGGCAAGCACCGGGCCGCCGTGTCCTCCGCCCAGGTGGAAAAGACGTACTACGCCGTCTGCCAGGGGGAGCTTTCCGGCGACGGCACGGTGGAGGTCCCCATCGCCCTGGAGCCCGGCAGCAAAATCCGCCGCTGTTGCCGGGAGGACGGCCAGCCCGCTGTCACCCACTGGCAGGTTTTGGCCTCCCAGGAGGGCTACACGCTGCTGCGCCTGCGCCTGGAGACGGGCCGCACCCACCAAATCCGGGTGCACATGGCCCACCTGGGTCACCCCTTGGCTGGGGACGATTTGTACGGCGGCTCCCGCTATAGGCTTTGCCGCCAGGCCCTCCACTGCGGGGAGCTGTCCCTGGTGTGCAAGCCCCTGGGCGCGGAGCTGCGGCTGGCAGCGCCCTTCCCAGAGGACATGGCCGCGGCCTTCCCCTGGATACTGCCCTTTTCGCCCGCCCTGTGATCTGGAAAGGAGATGCCTATGCCCGCCTGTTTAACCCACTACTACTTCGCCCAAAACGTCCGGGAGAACCTGCCGGACGCCTCCTCCTTGGATGCCTGCGCCTACGCCTGGGGCGCCCAGGGCCCGGACTTTTTCTTCTGCCACCGCTTCCTGCCCTTCTGGCGGGGCAGGTCCCTCCAGGAGTACGGCGGCCGCCTCCACGACGAAATGCCCTCCAACGTGCTGGGCGCCATGCGGGAGTTTTTAAAGGCCCACCCGGACCCGGTGTACCGCTCCTACGTGTGGGGCTTTGTGTGCCACTACTCCCTGGACTGCACCGCCCATCCCTACATCAACTGGCTGGCCCAAGAGCTGGTCCGTCAGCGCCCCTGGGAGACGCCCTCCACCATGCACGGGGAGGTGGAGGCCGCCCTGGACGCCATTGTCCTGCGCTATGAGACAGGCAAGCTCCCCTCCGAGGTGCCACTGAAAACCATGTTCCCCAAAAACCACGGGGTCGAGGGGAAGATTGCCCGGCTGTACCGGCAGGTGCTGTTCACCCTCTACGGGGTGGACGTCCCCGAGGAATTGCTCCTCCAGGCCATGGACGACGCCCACACTATCTTTGGCCTTGTCACCGACAGGACAGGCCTGAAGAAAAAGCTGGTGGCCCGGCTGGAAAAGGGCCGCCCCTGCGTGATTTCCAGCCACATGGTGCCCCTCACCGAGGACGACCAGGTGGACTTCGCCAACGTGCAGAACGCCCCCTGGGGGGATGGGAGCTCCAGCCAAAGCTTCTTCGAGCTCTACGGCGAGGCCCAGGGCGTGGCGGGGAAGATACTCTCCGGCTTTTTCCAGGGGGACCTCTCCGCCCTTACCGGGGAGAAGCCCTTTGGCTAAAACAAAAAAAGAACGAGAAAAAGGGCCATTCCTCAAAAGGAATGGCCCTAACTTTCTCAGCCGTGTAAATCCGGTGACCGAAGCTTAGACAGCGCGGGTCACTTTGCCGGAACGCAAGCAGCGGGTGCAGGCGTACACGCGCTTGGGAGTGCCGTTGACAACAGCCTTAACGCGCTTGATGTTGGGCTTCCAAGTCCGGTTGGAACGACGATGGGAGTGGGAAACCTTAATGCCAAAGGACACGTCCTTGCCGCAGAAATCACATTTTGCCATAAATCTATCTGCACCTCCTTAAAAGAACGATGATACTCCAAATTTGCAACGAATAAATTATAGCAGATTCAAAAGGGAAATGCAAGTTTTTTTTTAAAGGAATTGCGATTTGCTGCGAAATAGGGTATAATCCATTCAAGTACTTACCAGGAAAAGGAGAATCCCATGCTATTTGATGTGATACGCAGCCTGGCCTACGGCCAGCATGTTGACGTCTGGGCCGTGCTGGCCCAGGTGCTTTCCGTTGTGTTTGTCATCCTGTGCATTCTGCCCCTGCACGAGTTCGCCCACGGCTGGGTGGCCAACAAGCTGGGGGACCCCACCGCCAAGCTGGAGGGCCGCCTCACCTTGAACCCTCTGGCCAGCGTGGACCCCATGGGCGCCCTGGCCCTCATCCTTTTCGGCTTTGGCTGGGCCAAGCCCGTGCCGGTGAACACCCGCTACTTCAAGCACCCCAAGCGGGATATGGCCATCACCGCCCTGGCCGGGCCTGTCTCCAATTTGCTGGCGGCTTTGGTGGGCGCTGTGCTGGTGGTGGTGATGGAGGTCTTCGCCCCCTACAACGGCGTAACCCAGTTTATTTACAATGTGCTCTACTATTATGTGGTGGTGAACATCTCCCTGGCGGTGTTCAACTTGATTCCCCTGCCGCCCCTGGACGGCTCCCGCATTGTGGCGGCCTTCCTCAGCGATAGGGCCATGTACACCTACTACCGTTATCAAAATATCTTTGTGCTTGTCATGTTCCTGCTGCTGTTCTCCGGCGCCATGTCCGGGCCCCTTTCCACCGCCCAGAACTTCTTCGCCCGGGTGATTTTCTCCCTGGCAGAGGCGCCCTTCCGGCTGTTTGGGGCGCTGTAAGGCATGGAGAAGCTGGAATACCATCTCCAGGTGTTCGACGGCCCACTGGATTTGCTGTTGGCCCTCATCGCCAAGAACAAGCTGGATATTTACGACATCCCCATTTCGGAGCTGCTGGACCAGTACCTGGAGCAAATCGCCCTGATGCGGGAGGCGGACATGGACGTGGCCAGCGAGTTTTTGGAGATGGCCGCGCGCCTGGTGCAAATCAAGGCGGCCTCTCTGCTGCCCCAGCACGAGCAGGACGAGGAAGACCCCCGGGCCGAGCTCACCGGCCAGCTGCTGGAGTACGACCAGTGCAAGAAGGCGGCGGCCCAGCTGGCGGCCCAGTGCTCCTTTGACCGCCTGACCCGGCCCCCAGAGCCCATCCCCGCCGACTACACCTATCAGCGCATCCACGACCCCCGGGAAATCGCCCAGGCCCTTGTCTCCGCCTGGGGCAAGGGGAGGAGCCTGCTCCCGCCCAAGCCGGAGAGCTTTTCCGCGCTGGTCTCCCGGAAAATCGTCTCGGTGGCCTCCCAGGCCATCGCCATTTTGCGGCAGCTGTGGAAGAAAAAATCCCTGCCCTACCGGGCGCTGTTCGCCGGGAAGCGGGACCGCTCCCAGCGGGTGGCGGCCTTTTTGGCGGTGCTGGAACTGGTGAAAAACCGCCGCCTGCGCATTGAGGGCGAGGGGGAAGACTTAGAAGTGACATTAGTAGACGGGGGGAAACCACACTGAACCAGGAAGAACTTATGGGAAAGACAGAGGCCATCCTCTTTGCCGGGGGAGAGCCTGTGTCTTTGGATAGGATAGCCCAGGTGCTGGGGGTGCGCACGCCGGTGATTGATTCCATCGTCAGCGCCCTCCAGGAGAAGTACAACACGCCCGCCAGCGGCATCCAGCTGATGCGCCTGGGGGACAGCGCCCAGTTCTGCACCAACCCCGCCTATGTGGAGCCGGTGCGGGAGGTGCTGGACTTAAAGCGGGGTACGCCCCTCTCCCAGGCCGCCATGGAGGTGCTGGCGGTGGTGGCCTACAACCAGCCGGTGACCAAGGCCTTTGTGGAGCAGGTCCGGGGCGTGGACTGCTCCGGCGTGCTCAGCAGCCTGATGCAAAAGGATTTGCTGGAGGAGCGCGGCCGCCTGGAGCTGCCGGGCCGGCCCTTGCTCTACGGCACCACCGAGACGTTTTTGCGCTGCTTCCAGCTCTCCTCCATCGAGGATTTGCCCCCACCGCCCCAGCGCGGCGGGGAGGGCCTCTCCGAGGAGGAAGGCCAGCTGACCTTTTAGAAAGGCGGTGAGGACATGCTGCCCCTTCTGATTGTTGGGGGGATACTCCTGGCGCTGGCGGCGCTTTTGCTGGCCCCTGTCCGGCTGGAGCTCTCCTTCCGGGAGGCGTTCTCCGCCCAGGTGCGGTATTTGTTTTTCCGCATCCCCCTGGCCCCCGGCAAGGAGGAGGAGCCAGCCCCGCCCCAAGAGACGCCCCCGCCGGAGGAAGCGCCTCCCAAGGGCCCCGGCCTGGGGAAGAAACTCCACGCCATTCTGCGCCGGGAGGGCCTGCGGGGCTTTTTGCAGACGCTGCAGGAGCTGGCCCAGGCGGTGGGGAAGGCTTCCAAGAGCCTGCTGAAAAAGCTCCGCCTGAACCGGTTTGACCTGTACATCTGCCTGGGCGGGGAGGAGGACGCCGCCCAAGGGGCCATCTTGTACGGCCAGGTGTGCGGCGCGGCCTACTCCGCCTGCGGGGCGCTGTTTGGGCTGCTGCCCTGCCGGCGCAAGGCGGTCTCCGTGGACCTGGATTACCACAGCCGGGAGCACCGGGTGGATTTTTCCGCGGCGGTGTCCATCCGGGTGTTGTTTTTATTGGTAGAAGGGCTTATACTACTGTATAAAGCGCTTCCCTTTTTCAAAAAGCTGCAACAATCCCAAGACCACATAGAAAGGATTTCGCGGACGCGAAAGCAGGGTGAAACAAAATGAGCGACAATCAAGTGAACAATTTGCTGGGCGTTACCATGGATAAAATCAAGCAGATGGTGGACGTGAACACCGTCATCGGCGACCCGGTGACCACCCCGGACGGCACCACGGTGATTCCCGTCTCCCGGGTGAGCTACGGCTTTGCCTCGGGCGGCTCGGACCTGCCCTCTAAGGCCCAGCCCTCCGCGGGGCTGTTCGCCGGGGGCAGCGGCGCCGGCATCACCATCAGCCCCATCGCGTTTTTGACCATCCACCAGGGCAACGTCCGCGTGCTGCAAATCGAGCCCTACCTCAGCTCGGTAGACCGCGCCTTGGAGAAGGTGCCCGATGTGGTGGACAAGGTTACCTCCCTGTTCCAGAAAGAGGACAGGAAGGAGGAGCCCCTGCCCCAGGTCCCTGCCCAGCCGGTGGAGCCTGTCCCCCAGGATGTTTGACGCATAGCGTTTCGCCCGCCCGCATAGGTTTTTGCGAGGCGGGTGATTTGTGTTGAAGCATTGGAGAAACCGGGCGGCGGCCCTGGGCCTTTCCCTGTGCCTGGTGGGGGCGCTGTGCCCTGTGGCGCGGGCGGCAGGACCGGAGGTTTCCGCCCAAAGCGCTGTGGTGCTCACGGCGGATACAGGGACTGTCCTGTTTGAAAAGGACGGCCACACCCCCCGGCCCGTGGCCAGCACCACCAAAATCATGACGGCCCTTCTGGCCCTGGAGGCCGCTCAGGAGCAGGGCGACCCCCTGGTGGATATCACCCAGGAAATGGTGGCGGTGGAGGGCTCTTCCATGGGTTTGCAGGCAGGGGACAGCATCTCCTTGACAGGCCTTGCGGCGGGGATGCTGCTGGCCTCTGGCAACGACGCCGCCAACGCGGCCGCCCTCTACCTGGACGGCTCCCTGGAGTCTTTCGCCGCCCGGATGAACCAGCGGGCCGCGGCCCTGGGCATGGAGGACACCCACTTTGTCACGCCCTCGGGCTTAGACGGGGAGGACGCCCAGGGGCTGGCCCACCTCTCCACCGCCTACGACATGGCCTTGCTGGCCCGGGCCGCCCTGGAGGACCAGGCCTTCCGCCAGCTGTGCTCCAGCCCCAGCCTGGCCGTGGAGTTCGCGGAGCCTGTAAAGCGCGTCACCTATACAAACCACAACAAGCTCCTCACCCAGTACCAGGGCTGCGTGGGGGTAAAGACAGGCTTTACCAAAGAGGCGGGCCGCTGCCTGGTGTCTGCGGCGGAGCGGGACGGCGCTTTGCTCATCGCCGTGACGCTGAACGCCCCCAACGACTGGCAGGACCACACCGCCCTGCTGGACTACGGCTTCTCCCAGGTGGAGCCCTACCAGCTGGCCGGCGGGGACGTAAGGCTCACCGTGCCGGTGGTGGGCTCCCCGGTGGAGGTGGTGTCTTTGCGGGGCAGCAACGGCGGGGAGGTCACCTTGCCTTTGGGCCAGGGCGCCCAGGTGGAGCGGGTGGTCCGCGTCCCCAAGTTCCTGTACGCCCCGGTGGAAGCCGGGGAGCAGGTGGGGGAAATCTGCTGGTACCTGGAGGGCCAGCTGCTGGGCAGCGCGCCTCTCATCGCCGCCGGCGCCGCGCCCCTTCAGGAGAAGGCCCCCAACTTGTGGGAGCGCCTGTTTGGATAAGAGGAATGGGAGAAGGAAGGAGTGAGAAGCATGCCGGAAAAGAGCAGGCTTCAAAAGATTTTAGCGTCCAGCGGGGTGGCTTCCCGCCGCAAGGCCGAGGAGCTCATCGCCGCCGGGCGGGTGACTGTCAACGGCCGGGTGGCCCGGCTGGGGGACAGCGCCGTCCCCGGCAAGGACATCATCGCCCTGGACGGCAAGCCCCTGGGCAAAAGCGAGAAGAAAATCTACCTGGCGCTGCACAAGCCCCGGGGGTTCGTCACCACCCTCCACGACGAGCGGGGCCGCAAGTGTGTGGCCCAGCTGGTGGAGGACGTGGGGGAGCGTGTCTACCCCGTGGGCCGTCTGGACAAGGATTCCGAGGGGCTTCTGCTGCTCACCAACGACGGGGAATTCGCCAACCGGGTGGCCCATCCCACCCGCCACGTGGCCAAGACCTACCGCGTCACCGTGCGGCCCTCTGTCACCGAGGACCAGCTCAACCAGATGAGCACCGGCATTGTCATCGAGGGCCGCCGCACAGCCCCCGCCAAGGTGCGGGTGCTCCAGCAGGAGCTGGGCCGGGTGGTGCTGGAGATTGTCCTCTACGAGGGCCGCAACCGGGAAATCCGCAAGATGTGTGAGGCCCTGGGCCTGGAGGTGGCCCGCCTGAAGCGCATCGCCGTGGGCCCCGTGCGGCTGGGCATGCTGCCCCAGGGCAAATACCGGGAGCTGACCAAGGAAGAGCTCCGCGCCCTGGCGGCGGAGATGAAGAAAGGAGCGGGAAACGATGATTCAAGTGAAAGCTATGGAAAACAGGGAAGAGGAGCGCAAGCTGCTGGACGCCGCCGGCGTTGAGGGCCGTGTGCTCTCCATGAAGGACGGCGGCCAAGAGGTGGGCTATGTCATCGTGGACTTGCAGGAGGGCACTTTGCTCCTCCGCAAGCTTGCCGCAAAGGGGTATGACTTTACACAGCCGCCTCGGGGGGAGGAGCTGTTCATCCTGGACACCTTGATGCGCTCCGCCGCCTCCTGGGGGGAGGACCACGGCGCCGAGGCCATCGCCACCTGCTTCCCGGACTTTTTCGGCTTTTTCAAGGCCCGGGGCTTCACCGTGGACGAGGAGCACGCCTTCACCCCCATGAGCACCATAGTCCGCTACGAGCTGGGCGGGCACTAAAGCCCGAAAATCCGGCAAGATGCCTGCCTGTTTCTTAAGAATCTGTGAAATTGGATGAAACAGGTTGCAAAGCCCCCGGGGGAATGGTAAAATAATTTGATAGGATAACAGTGCCATTTCGTGGCTTTGACAAAGAACAGGAGGATACACCATGCTCCGCAGTATGACAGGCTATGGCCGGGGCGAGGCCACCATTGGCGGCCGGCGCATCGTGTTTGAGATTAAATCGGTCAACCATAAATTTTTCGAGTTCAATTCCCGCATTACCCGGGGTTACCTCTTTTTGGAGGACAAGCTGAAAGCCTATGTCCAGGGGAAGATTTCCCGGGGCAAGGTGGATGTGTTTTTGCAGATTGAAACCTTGGAGGAGACAGACGTCCAGGTGCTGGTCAACCACTCCCTGGCCTCGGCCTATGTCAAGGCCCTGGAGGAGCTCCAGCAGCGCTACCAGCTGCCCGATGGGCCCAGCCTGGCGCTGCTCTCCAAGTATTCGGACATCTTCTCCGTCCACAAGGCCCCCGAGGACGAGGACGCCGTGTGGGAGGCTGTCCGCCAGGTGGCCGACATGGCCATTGCTTCCTTCCTGAAAATGCGGGAGGCCGAGGGCGCCCGGCTTAAGGCGGACATTTTGGAGAAGGCGGGGGAGGTCATCGCCCTGGTGGACCAGGTAGAGCAGGTCACCCCCGAGACGGTGGAGGCCTACCGGGAGCGCCTGCGGGCCAAGATCGAGGAACTGCTCCAGGACAACCGCTTTGACGAGCAGCGCGTTCTCACCGAGGTGGCCATCTTCGCCGACAAGGTGGCCGTGGACGAGGAGACCGTGCGCCTGCGCTCCCACTTCCAGCAGCTGCAAAAGCTGGTGGATTCCGACGGGCCCGTGGGCCGGAAGATAGACTTCCTGGTGCAGGAGATGAACCGGGAGGCCAATACCATCGGCTCCAAGTCCGTCAATTCGAAAATCGCCTACTTGGTGGTGGACATCAAAGCTCTCATCGAGAAGATTCGGGAGCAGGTCCAGAATGTGGAATAAAGGGGGTAAACCATGAAACTGGTGAACATCGGCTTTGGGAACCTGGTCTCCGCCGACAAGGTGGTGGCCGTGGTCAGCCCGGAATCCGCCCCCATCAAGCGCATGGTCCAAGAGGCCAAGGAGCGGGGCGTGCTCATCGACGCCACCTTTGGCCGCCGCACCAAAGCGGTCCTCATTATGGACAGCGACAACGTGGTGCTCTCCGCCATTTTGCCAGAGACGGTGGCGGGCCGCTTTAACGGCAAGGAAGAGCCCGCGCCAGAAGAGGAGGAAAAACATGGATAAGGGATTGTTGCTGGTGATTTCCGCGCCCTCCGGGGGCGGGAAAGGCACCATTTTACAGGAGCTTTTCGCCCAGGATGAGAACCTGCGGCTGTCTGTCTCCGCCACCACCCGGGGCCCCCGCCCTGGGGAGGAGCACGGCAAGCAGTACTATTTCCTCAGCCGCGAGGAGTTCGAGGGCCTCATCCAAGAGGGGAAAATGCTGGAGCACGCCGAATATGTGGGCAACTACTACGGCACGCCCCGCCAGCCCGTGGAGGACTGGATGGACCAGGGCCACGACGTGGTGCTGGAAATCGAGGTGAAGGGCGGCGCCCAGGTGAAGCAGCTGATGCCGGAGTGCGTGTCCATCTTCATCCTGCCCCCCTCCATGAAGGTGCTGGAAAAGCGCCTGCGCGGCCGCGGCACCGAGGATGAGGAGACCATCCAAAAGCGCTTGGCAAAGGCCAGGGAGGAAATCCCCCACGCCAAGGACTACGACTATATCGTCTACAACGACGCCCTGGAGGACGCTGTCAGCGACCTGCGGGCCATTATCAAGGCGGAGAAACTGAAATTCTCCCGCAATACAAATTCTATCGAAAGGGTGCTGGAAGATGCTGAAACCGTCCGCTAACATGATTACTGTCCCCCATAAGAGTACCTACTCCCTGGTGATTGCCGTGGCCAAGCGCGCCCGGCAGATTGCCCAGAAGGCCGAGGACGAGGGGATTATCCTCACCGATAAGCCCGTGGACATGGCCGTGCAGGACTTTGTCCAGGGGAAATACTTCATCATCGAGCCGGAGGAGGACGCCGGGCAAGAGGATGAATGAGGCGCTTTTTGCCAAAGTCGCCGTGGAAAACGCGGTGTACCATTTCGACAAGCTTTTCACCTACCGCGTCCCGGAGCACCTGCGGGGCCAGGCAGTGCCCGGCGCCCGGGTCAGCGTGCCCTTTGGCGCGGGGAACCGCCGGCGGGTGGGGCTTGTGTTTTCCCTTTCTGGGGAGGGCGGGGAGAAAGTCAAGGACATTGACAGCGTCCTGGACAGGGAACCCGCCCTTTCGCCCCCCATGCTGGAGCTGGCCCGGTGGCTGAAGGAGCGGTATTACTGCACGCTGTTTGAGGCCGCCAAGCTGATGATTCCCACCGGCTACCACCTGCGCCTGCAGGACAGCTGTGTCCTCAGCCCAGAGTTTCGGGATTACGACCGGGAAAACTACACGGAAACCCAGTGGCGGGCCATCCTGTTCCTGCGGGGCGCGGGGAAGTCCGTCCCCCTGGACAAGCTGGCCCAGGAGACGGGCCTGGAGGAGCGCTCCCCAGAGCTGGAGGACCTGCTGGCCCGGGGCGTCCTGTGCAAGGTGAACACCGCCACCAGCCGGGTGGGGGACGCCACCAGCAAGATGGTGCGCCCTGTGCCGGACTACGAGGGGAAGCTCACCCCCCGGCAGCGGGATGTGTACCAAACGCTGCTGGACTGTGGCGAGGCCTCGGAAAAGGAGCTGTGCTACTTCACCGGCGCCTCTGCCTCTGTGGTGCGCGCCCTGGTGGACAAGGGGGCGGCGGAAGCCTTTGCATACGAGGTGTACCGCCGCCCTGATTTTTTCCAAGAGGAGCAGCTGTCCCCCGGCGCCGTCACCCTCTCGCCCGCCCAGGAGCAGGTCCTCCAGGGGTTGCTGCGGGAGTACCACAACCCCCAGGGCAGCCACAGCGCTTTGCTTTACGGCGTGACGGGCAGCGGTAAGACCTCTGTGTTTTTAAAGCTCATCCAGCACGTGCGGGAGCAGGGAAAGGGCGTCATCGTCATGGTGCCGGAGATTTCCCTCACCGCCCAGACCATCCGGCAGTTCCGCAGCTGGTTTGGGGACGGTATCGCCCTGTTCCACAGCGGCCTCTCCCTGGGGGAGCGCCTGGACGAGTGGAAGCGGGTCCGCCGGGGGGAGGCCTCCATCGTGGTGGGCACCCGCTCGGCGGTGTTCGCCCCTGTAAAGGACCTGGGCCTTATCGTCATAGACGAGGAGCAGGAGCACACCTATAAGTCCGAGTCCTCCCCCCGCTACGACGCCCGGGAGGTGGCCCGCTACCGCTGCTGGAAAGAGGGTGCCTTCTGCCTGTTTTCCTCGGCCACGCCCTCGGTGGAGACCACCCGCATGGCCCAGGAGAAGAAGATGGGCTTCCACCGGCTGGAGGAGCGCTTTGGCCAGGCGGCGCTGCCCCAGGTGGAGCTGGTGGACATGAACCAGGACGCCCCGCCGGGGGAGACCTCCTTTGGGGGCACCCTGGCCCGGGCCTTGCAGGAGAACTTCCAAGAGGGCCGGCAGTCCATTTTGCTGCTGAACCGCCGGGGCTACCACACCTTTGCCTCCTGCAAAACCTGCCACGAGGTGGTCAGCTGCCCCCATTGCAGCATCTCCTTGACCTACCACAGCGCCAACGGCCGGCTGATGTGCCACTACTGTGGCTACTCCGTGCCCTACTCCCGCCACTGCCCTTCCTGCGGCAGCGACACCGTCACCTTCCGGGGGGCGGGCACCCAGCGGGCCGAGGAACAGCTCCAGCAGCTGCTGCCAGAGGCCCGGGTGCTCCGGGTGGACACGGATTCCGTGGCCGCCAAGTACTCCCTGGAGAAGAAGCTGGACCAGTTCGCCCGGGGGGAGTACGACGTCATGGTGGGCACCCAGATGGTAGCCAAGGGCCTGGACTTTGAAAACGTCACCTTGGTGGGTGTGCTCTCGGCGGACCAGGCTCTGTTCAGCGACGACTTCCGCAGCAACGAGCGCACCTTCGATTTGCTCACCCAGGTGGTGGGCCGGGCGGGGCGGGGCAAGTACCCCGGCCGGGCCATCATCCAGACCTATGCCCCCGAAAACCCGGTGCTCCACCTGGCCGCCCAGCAGGACTACTTCGGCTTCTACCGCCAGGAGATACTCTTCCGCCAGGCCATGCTCTACCCGCCCTTTGTGGACATCCTTGTCATCGGCTTTGTGGGGGAGAAAGAGCCCCTGGTCAGACAGGGGGCCAACGCCTTTCTCCACTTGCTGGGCAGCCTGGCCCAACAGGAGTACAGCGGCCTGCCCCTGCGGGTGCTGCAGCCCTCCCCGGCGGCAGTGGCCCGGGTCAGCGGCAAATACCGCTACAAGCTTTTGATAAAATGCCGGAACTCCCCCCGCCTGCGGGAGATGGTTTCCCGGCTGCTGCTGCAGTTCGCGTCCCTGCGGGAATTCCAGCAGGTGACAGCCTACGCGGACCCCAACCCCTATCGGATTTTATAAATGTGAAAGGACTTGAAACAGTTATGGCCATCAGAAAGATTGTGCGCTTTGGCGACAGCGTCCTGGAAAAGGAATGCCGCAAGGTGGAAAAGTTTGACAAGAAGCTCCATCAGCTGCTGGACGACATGAAGGAAACGTTGGCCGACGCCGATGGCGCTGGCCTGGCCGCCCCCCAGGTGGGCATCCTGCGCGCCGTGTGCGTGGTGGATGTGGGCGAGGGCCCCATCGAGCTGGTAAACCCTGAAATCATCGCCACAGAGGGCGAGCAGAACGGCGCCGAGGGCTGCCTCTCCTACCCCGGAGAGTTCGGCCTGGTCAAGCGCCCCATGAAGGTGACCGTCCGCGCCCAGGACCGCGACGGCAACTGGTTTGAAAAGACCGGCGAAGCTCTGTGCGCCCGGGCGTTTTGCCACGAGATCGACCACCTCCACGGCGTTTTGTTCACCTCCCACGTCAGCCGCATGCTCACCCCCGAGGAGCTGCAAAACGGCATCGCCGAAGAAGAGGAGTAAGCCATGCGGGTCATCTTTATGGGCACGCCGGATTTCGCCGTGCCCTCCCTGGAACAGCTGCTGCGCCACGGCCATGAGGTCTGCGCCGTGTACACCCAGCCGGACAAGCCCAAGGGCCGGGGCCACAAGCTCCAGGCGCCGCCTGTCAAGGAGCTGGCCTTGCAGCACAACATCCCCGTGTTCCAGCCGGTGAACCTCCGCGGGGAGGACACCCAGCGGGAAATCCAGGCTTGGGGTGCCGACGTCATTGTGGTGGTGGCCTACGGCAAGCTGCTGCCCAAAGCCGTGCTGGACGCTCCGCGCCTGGGCTGCGTCAATGTCCACGGCTCCCTGCTGCCCAAGTACCGGGGGGCCGCGCCCATCCAGTGGACGGTGCTCAACGGCGACAAGACGGCAGGGGTCACCACCATGTTCATGGCAGAGGGCATGGACACCGGCGACATGCTCTTAAAAGCCGAAACGCCCGTGGGGGAGGAGGAGACCTCCGGCCAGCTGTTCGACCGCTTGAAAGACTTGGGCGCCCAACTGCTGATTGAAACATTAGAGAAGCTGGAGCAGGGCGCCCTTACGCCCATCCCCCAGGAGGAAGCCCAGGCCACCCACGCCCCCATGCTCTCCAAGGAGCTGTCCCTGGTGGACTGGACCAAGCCCGCCCAGCAGGTCCACGACCTCATCCGGGGGCTGAACCCCTGGCCCTCCGCCGTCTCCTATCTGGACGGGAAAAAGCTGAAGCTCCGCGCCTCCCGGGTGCGGGAGGGCAGCGGCCAGCCCGGTAAGGCCTTCGTGCAGGAGGGCGCGCTGCTGGTCTGCTGCGGCCAGGGCGCCTTGGAGCTGACAGAGCTCCAAACGGAAAACGGCAAGCGCATGGATGGCAAAAGCTACCTTTTGGGCCATCCCCTGGGACAGGATTCCCGCTTTGGAGGGCCGGAAGATGCTTGAGACAAAGTCAGGGCGCTTTGTGCTGAAAAGCCGGGAAAGCCTCCACGGCCGGGAGCTGGACGTGGTGGTGGACAGCCTAACCGGCGTCAACTATGTGACCTATCTGGCGTCATCCAGCGCCCCGCTGAGCCCCCTGCTGGACAAAGACGGCAAGCCATTGACAGATACACTCCCCATCGAAACCCCCTAACCCAAGGACAAGGAGCGCTATGAAACACACCCCACGCCACACGGCCACCCAAGCCCTGCTGCAAATGGAAGAGAACGAGGGCTATTCCAATATCGTCATCGATAAGGCGCTGCGTGCCGCCGGGCTGGATGCCCGGGACGCGGGGCTGGCCTCCACCATCTTTTACGGGGTGCTGGAGCGCCGCCTGCCCCTGGAGCACTTCCTGCGGGGCTGCCTTGCCAACCCCCAGAAAAAGCTGGACCCCCAGGTGTGGGCGCTGCTGCTGTGCGCCGCCTACCAGATTCTCTACTTGGACCGCGTGCCCGATTCCGCCGCCGTCAACGAGGCGGTAGAGGAGGCCAAGGGAATCAAAGGGGGCGCCTTCGCGGGGCTGGTCAACGGGGTGCTGCGCAGTCTGGCGCGGAAAAAGGGGGGCCTCTCCCTGCCCCAGGGGGACAGCCTCCAGGCGCTGAGTTTGCGCTATTCCATCCCCCAGGAGCTCATCGCCCTGTGGCAGCGCTCCTACGGGAAGGAGCTCACCGCCCAGCTGCTGGAGGCCTTCCAGCGCCGGGCCCCGCTGTACTTGCGAATCAACCCCCTGCGGGCCACGATGGAGGGCCTGGCCGCCTCTTTGGGACGGCAGGGCTTTTCCCTGAAACCGGTGGAATCCCTGCCCTGGGCGGCGGTGGCAGAGGGGGAGGGCTCCCCCGCCAGCTTGGAGGAGTTCCAAGAGGGCCTGTTCCATGTGCAGGACCTCTCCGCCCAGCTGGCCTGCTCGCTGCTGGAGGCCCGGCCCGGGCAGGCTGTCTGCGACTGTTGCGCTGCCCCCGGCGGGAAGAGCTTCACCTTGGCCGAGGACATGGAGAACACCGGCAGCCTGCACGCCTTTGACTTGTACAAGGGCCGCGTGGGGCTGGTTCAGCAGGGGGCGGAGCGGCTGCGGCTCTCCTGCATCCAGGCGGGGCGCAAAGACGCCTCCAAGCCTTACGAGGGCCTGGAACCCATGGACCGCGTCCTCTGCGACGTGCCCTGCTCAGGCTACGGCGTCATCCGCCGCAAGCCGGAAATCCGCTACAAGCCTCTGGCTACCGTCCGGGAGCTGCCCCGGCTCCAGTACGCCATTTTGGAAAACGGCGCCGCTTTGGTAAAGCCCGGCGGCCTGCTGCTCTACGCCACCTGCACCTTGAACCCCGCGGAAAACGGCGCGGTGGCCTCCCGTTTCCTCCAGGAGCACCCGGAGTTCGAGCCGGCGCCCTTCCGTCTGCCCGGCGTCACCCGCCTGGTGGAGGAGCCGCCCCACACCATCACGCTGCTGCCTGTTAACGGGGGCTCGGACGGTTTCTACGCCGCCCGCTTCCGCAGAAAAGGAGACTTATGAACAGAGAGTTGACCGACCCCAGGGACATCAAATCCAAGACGCTGGCCCAGCTTCAAGAGGAGCTGGCCGCCTTGGGCCTGCCCAAGTACCGGGCCCAGCAGGTGTACCGCTGGCTCCACCGGGGCGTGACGGACTTCTCCCAGATGTCCGACCTCTCCCGCGCCCTGCGGGAGGACTTGGCCCAGCGGTACTACATCGCCTGGGCCCAGGTGGAGCGCAAGCGCGTCTCCCAAGACGGCACGGTGAAGTACCTGTTCCGCCTGCCCGATGGGGAGCACGTGGAAAGCGTGCTGATGCACTACCACCACGGAACTTCCATTTGCATTTCCACCCAGGTTGGGTGTAAAATGAACTGTAGCTTTTGCGCCACAGGCCAAAGCGGCTTTGCCCGCAACCTTTCCCCCTCGGAGATTCTCTCCCAGGTGCAGGCGGCCTCCTTGGACGCCGGGGAGCGCATCTCCCACATTGTGCTGATGGGCATGGGCGAGCCTTTGGATAACTACGAGAACGTGCTGCGCTTTTTGGAGCTGGTCACCTCGGAGGAGGGCCTCAACGTCAGCATGCGCCACATCTCCCTTTCCACCTGCGGCCTGGTGGATAAGATATACGACCTGGCGGATAAAAAGCTCCAGCTCACCCTTTCAGTGTCCCTCCACGCGCCCAACGACGAGATACGCTCCCGCACCATGCCGGTGAACAAGCGTTGGAACATGGAGCAGCTGTTAAAGGCCTGCAAGTATTACAGCACCACCACAGGCCGCCGCATCTCCTTTGAGTACGCCATGATTAGCGGCGTAAACGACATGGACTGGTGCGCCCGGGAGCTGGCCTCCCGGCTCCGTGGGATTTTGGCCCACGTAAACTTGATCCCCGTCAACGATGTGACGGGCACCGGCTATAAGAAAAGCGGCATCCCCCGGCAAAAGCGCTTTGTCGCCCTGCTGGAGGAACGGGGTGTCACAGCCACGGTCCGGCGGACGCTGGGCTCGGACATCGAGGCTTCCTGCGGGCAGCTGCGACGGAAAGTTGAAGGAGGGACCGGACATGAGAGTTGATTTTGAAACAGATGTGGGCGCCGTGCGCAGCTCCAACCAAGATAGCTGCGATTGCGGCCTGTTCTCCCCAAACAGCGCCTGGGTCATCGTCTGCGACGGCATGGGGGGCGCCAACGGCGGCAACGTGGCCAGCGCCATTGCCGTGGAGACCATCCGGGAGCAGCTCCTTTCCGGCTATGACGAGAACTTGAGCAAGCCCAATCTGAAAAACCTGATGATAAACGCCATCAACCGCGCCAACGAGGAGGTCCACCGCGTCTCCCTAGAGCGGCCGGAGCTTCACGGCATGGGCACCACGGTGGTGCTGCTGGTGGCGGCCAAGGGCACCCTCCACGTGGCCCACGTGGGGGATAGCCGCGCCTACCTGCGCCACGGGGGCGTCCTCACCCAAATTACCATGGACCACTCCTATGTGCAGGATTTGGTGAACTTTGGCCAAATCACCCAAGAGGAGGCCCGGGTCCACCCCAAGCGGAACATCATCACCCGGGTGCTGGGCGTCCACGAGGAGGTCCGCTGCGATTACGCCGCCTGGGATTTCTCCCCGGGGGATTTGGCCCTGGCCTGTTCCGACGGCCTCTCCAACTACATGGACGAGGACTTGCTGGACCAGTACATGGAGGAATATGGCGACGCGGGCCGCACCCTTCCCCGGGAGCTGATTCAGTACGCGGTGCAGTGCGGCGGCTCGGACAATATCACGGCGGCTGTCATCTTCAACGGCTGACCCCCGCGACTTTTTTCAGAAAGGTATGGTAACTGTTTATGGATAGATTCATCGGCAAGCGCCTGGATGGCAGGTACGAAATCCACGAGCTTATCGGCGTGGGCGGCATGGCCTATGTCTACAAGGCCTACGACCGCGTGGAGGGCCGCTGGGTGGCCATCAAGATTTTGAAGGAAGAATTTTCCAACAACAGCGATTTCCTGCGCCGTTTCCGCAATGAGTCCAAGGCCATCGCGGTGCTCAACCACCCCAACATTGTCAAGGTGTACGATGTCAGCTTTGGCGACCAAATCCAGTACATCGTCATGGAGTTTATCGACGGCATCACCCTGAAGGAGTATATCGAGCAGGAGGGCACCATCCGCTGGCAGGAGGCTGTCCACTTCACCACCCAAATCCTCATGGCCCTGGAGTGCGCCCACGAGAAGGGCATCATCCACCGGGACATCAAGCCCCAGAACATCATGCTCTTGCAGGACGGCTCCATCAAGGTTGCCGACTTTGGCATTGCCCGCTTCCTCCAAAGCGAGACCCAGACCATGACCGACAAGGCCATTGGCTCGGTGCACTACATCGCCCCCGAGCAGGCCAGCGGCGACTATATCACCGATAAGGCGGACATCTACTCGGTGGGCGTCATGCTCTACGAGATGCTCACCGGCAAGCTGCCCTTTGTGGCGGACAACGCCGTCTCGGTGGCGCTGATGCAGCTGCAGGCCAAGCCTGTCATGCCCCGGGAGCTGAACCCCTCCATCCCCAGGGGCCTGGAGCAAATCACCATGCGCGCCATGGAGAAAAACCCCGTGGACAGGTTCCAGTCCGCCGGGGAGATGCTGGACGACTTGGACGAGTTCCGCCGCAACCCCAACATTGTGTTCCACTACGATTTGCAGACGGCCAACGCCCGGTACGACGCTTCCCGCAGCATGGAGGCCTACGACGCCTCCCGTCAAGCGCCCGCCTACAACGACGACTACGAGTACGAGGAGGAGCTGGTGCGCTCCCGCCGCAGCGCCAAGGGCGCCATGGTGGTCAAGGGCGTGCTGGCGGCGGCCATTATCGTGGGCCTCGCCGTGGCGGTGATTTACTTCCTCAACTACTGGAACAACCGCCCCGAGGCCGGCGACGACCTGCTGGAGATGCCCAATTTGGTGGGCCAGCTCTATGAGGACGTCATCGCCAATGAGGAGTACGCGGACTTCAACATCCAGGTCAGAGAGGGCAACGACCCAGATTTGCAGCCTGGTGAAATCATGAACCAAGACCCTGCCGCCGGTATCATGGTGAAGAAGGATGCCGACGTGGAACTGCTGGTCAACGGCGGCGTGGGACAGGTGGAGGTGCCCGACGTGGTCACTGACCACATGACCTTGGAGGAGGCCCAGCAGGCCATAGAGGACGCGGGCCTTCACAGCCAGGTGGAAAACGTGGCCGACGATGAGGTGGAAGAGGGCCGCGTCATCTCCACCAACCCCGAGCCCGGCACAATGGTGGATTCCGGCAGCACGGTCACCCTGCGGGTGAGCACCGGTCCCGCGGAAGAGATGGTCACCGTGCCGGATGGCCTGGTGGGCGACACCTTGGCCAATGTGTCTGTCAAGCTGGAAGAGGCCGGCCTGGTGGTGGGCAAAATCAACCGGGACGACACCAGCACCTTGCCTGTGGACACCGTCATCAGCCTGTCCCCCAACGAGGGCTCGAAGATTTCCAAGGGCTCCACCGTGGACATCACCGTCAGCTCCGGCAAGGGCGTCACCAAGACCCTCAGCACCAGCATCCCGCTGCCCAGCAGTGTCAGCGAGGACATCACCTTGGATGTCTACCGCAACGGCACCAAGGTGACCACCGACACCGTCAACCCCGCCTACGGAAGCAGCTATTCCTTGAGCTTCACCGGCACCTCCGGCTCGGAGACCGTGGTGGTCACGCTGAACAGCCAGACCTATATGGAGCTGCAATTTGATTTTGACACCCAAAGCGTCCAAGTGACCCGTACCTACGAGTTCATCCCCGCGGGCGGCGGCGATTCCGAAAGCTCCTCCAGCAGCGAAAGCAGCGAGAGCAGCAGTGAAAGCAGCAGCGAGGAGGACTCCTCCTCCTCTGAGGAAGGGGATGCCCAGTGATGGGTGCCAAACAGCTAGAGGGCCTGGTGCGCAAGGGCATCGGCGGCTTTTACACCGTGGAGACCCCAGAGGGCCTTTACACCTGCACCGCCCGGGGCAAATTCCGCAAGGCCCGCATCTCCCCTTACGCGGGGGATAGGGTGCGCATTCTGGCCGAGGAGGACGGCACCGGCGCCCTGGAGGAGATCCTGCCCCGGCGCAACTTCCTGGTGCGGCCGCCCATCGCCAACATCGACCAGCTGTTCATCGTCTCCTCGCTGCGGGACCCCTACCCCGAGCCCCTGATTGTGGACAAGACCATCGCCGTGGCGGAGCTGGAGGACATCCAGCCCATTCTGGTGCTGACCAAAACCGATTTGGAGGGCCCCTCGCCCCTCAAGGCGGTGTACGATTTGGCCGGGGTGCCCTGTTTGGAGGTCTCCTCTGTCACCGGCCAGGGCGTGGACCAGGTGCGCCAGCTGCTGGCGGGGAAGGTCTCCGCCTTCACCGGCAACTCCGGCGTGGGGAAGTCCACCTTGCTCAACGCCCTGTTCCCAGAGTTCGCCTTGAAAACAGGGGAGGTCAGCCAAAAGCTGGGCCGCGGCCGCCACACCACCCGGGAGGTGGAGCTCTACAAGCTGGAGGGCGGCGGCTATGTGGCGGATACCCCCGGCTTCTCCACCTTTGACATCGAGCGCTACCGCTTGACGGACAAGGAGAAGCTGCCCTACGGCTTCCGGGAGTTCCTGCCCTATCTGGGCCAGTGCCAGTTCACCTCCTGCTCCCACACCTGCGAGAAGGGCTGCGCCATCCTCCAGGCGGTGGAGAAGGGGGAAATCCCCCGCCAGCGCCATGAGAGTTACTGCGCAATGTATCAAGAGATAAAGGATGTCAAGCAATGGCAACAAAGAAACAAGAATGTATGATTATCGGCGCCTCTCCCATTGAGGACGACGCCGTGTTCCGGGAATTCCCCCCCGAGAATTACTACGTCATCTGCGCCGACGCCGGCTATGAGACGGCCGAGCGCTACGGCATTACCCCGGACTTGGTGGTGGGGGATTTCGACTCTGCCAAAACGCTGCCTCCCAAGGGCAACAAGGTCCTCACCCTGCCCGTGGAGAAGGACGTCACCGACACCATGTACGCGGTGATCAAGGGCTTTGCCAAGGGCTACCGGAGCTTTGTGCTGGTGGGTTGCCTGGGCGGCGCACGGTTCGACCACTCCCTAGCCAACCTGGAGGTGCTCCAGTACATCCTCCAGCACAGCGGCTACGGCGTGATGGCCGACAGCCACACCAAGGTGTTCCTCATCGCCGGCAGCCGCCTGCGCCTCACCGAGATGAAGGGCGCCACGGTGTCTGTGTTCCCCTATGGCACCGCCAGCTGCACTGTCACCTACCAGGGGCTGCTGTACCCCCTGGCCCACGATACCCTCACCAGCGGCGGGGTGCTCATGGGCGTGAGCAACACCATCACCGCGGATACCGCCGTCATCCGGGTCCACGCGGGCACGGCCCTGGTGGTGGTCTACACGGCGTAACACTTTTTGCCCCTTTGGATATACTGGTTAGTGAACGAGAAAACCGGCAAAGGGAAAGGCAGATGGTCTTATGTCGCGCTGCGATTGGTCCTGTTTTAAAAATACCCAGACCAGGTGCTTGTGCGCTATCAGCTTTGGCCTGGGGATGTCCCTTTCCTGTTTTTGCCCCGTGGGGCTCACCTTGTTCCTCTGCGCGGTGCTTTTGGTGGCCTTGGGGTTTTCGTTACTACGTCGCGGAAACGGGAGGCAAGGGCAATGAAAATCGTCATCGTAGACCGGCGCAAAGGCGTGGTGGGCATGCTGCTGCGCAAGCTGTACGGCATCCGCAAGGTGGCGGAGCCGTAAAACAGGAAACAACATACCGGCAAGGGCGGGAAAGGCTTTCCCGCCTTTCTCTTTGCCATTTTGCGAACCCAGCGGGGCTGCCTTTTTCCGGCGGCCCTTTTCTTGTGCCCGCATATTCTCCCAGCCCCCGCATAGATATGGGGTAAGAACAGCAAAGGAGAGAACTGAGTATGCAGGTAAAACAAAAGACACAGCCATACGACACATTCGACCCCGTGTTCGACGGCTCCTTTGAAGTGCCCATAGATACCGAGTACAACCTTCCAGACTATTGCCCAGACATCCAAAAGGTGCTGAAATGCCGGGTGGTGCCGGAGCTCTCCTCCTACGGCGTCAGCGAGGACACCCTCCGCTGCGAGGGCGTGTGCGACATCCGGGTGCTGTACCTGGACGCCAAGGGGGAGACCCTGCGCTGCTGCGACTTCACCAAGGAGTTTTCCGCCGCCATCAAGGTGAAATCCGCCCAGGAGAAGGCCGTGGCCTGGGTGCGGGCCTCGGTGGAGCACATCACCTGCCGGGCTGTCAACGCCCGCCGGCTGGACCTCCACCTGGCGGTCAGCCTCAAGGCCCTGGCGGTGGTCCAGCGGCAGGAGCAGCTCACCAGCGGCCTGGAGGGGGAGGGCATCCAGGTGCGGGGGGAGAGGCGTTCGGCTTCCCAGGCGGTAAACGCCCTCAGCCACCAGTTTACCCTGGAGGACCGGCTTCCCCTAAAAAATGGCAAGCCCCCTATGGAGTCCATCCTGCGCAAGGAAATCTCCTGCCGGGTGACAGACTGCAAGCTGGCCCAGGGGCAGCTTGCGGTCAGCGGCAGGGCGGACATCTCCTTCCTCTACCTCTCCTCGGTGGACGGCTCCCTGGAAAAGATGGCCGCCTCGGTGGAGTTCAGCCAGGTGATTGAGTGCGCCGGCGCCTCGGAGGACTGCCTGTGCGATTTGCGGGTGGTGGCGGGGGAGAGCAGCCTTCAGCCCCGGGAGGACGACGTGGGGGAGTACACCAGCGTGGACGTCTCCTTGAAGGTGTTCCTCACGGCTTTCCTCTACCAGCCCTGTGAGGTGGAGCTGGTAAGCGACGCCTTTTCCACCCAGGCGCCTATGGACCTGCGCTTTGCCCAAAGCTCTTTGCTGGCGGTGCAGGAGGTCTACAGCGAGGTGCTGAAGAAAAAGTGCACCCTCACCGCCACCGAGGAGGAAATCCAAAAGGTGGTAGATTTGTGGTGCGAGCAGGAGGGCGTCCAGTCCACCTGCGGGGAGGGGAAGCTCTCCTACCGGGTGCGGTACACCTTGTGCCTGCTGTACCGGGGCACCTCCGGCAGGCTGCTCTACTTGGAAAAGAGCTTCGAGGGCACCTTCGCCACCGAGCTGGAGGGCGCCTTTGCCCAACGCAGCGACAGCGTCTCCCTCACCGGCCTGTGGGAGTACCGCATCGCCGACAAGAACACCGTAGAGGCCTCTGTGGAGACGTGGGTGTCCAGCCTGCTCTACAGCCGGGAGAGCGTGTCCTACCTGTCCTCGGCGGGCATGGGGGAGAACGCCCAGCCCTATCCCCACCAGCCCCAGCTGCTGGTGTATTACGCCTCCCCCGGGGAGAGGCTGTGGGACATCGCCAAAAGCCACCGGGCGCTGCTCTCGGATTTGCAGGAGCAGAACGACCTGTACGAGGATACGCTGCCGGACGCCCGGCCCCTGATAATCTGTAACCGATAAAACACACTGCGGTAGAGAGGTAAGGACAATGGAAGGCTTTAACGTATACAAGGACATACAGGACCGCACCCACGGGGAAATCTACATCGGCGTGGTGGGGCCGGTGCGCACGGGGAAATCCACCTTTATCAAGAAGTTTATGGACACGGTGGTCATCCCCCACATCCCAGACGGCATCCAGCGGGAGCGGGCCATCGACGAGCTGCCCCAGTCCTCCGCCGGGCGCACCATCATGACCACCGAGCCCAAGTTCATCCCGGAGCAGGCGGTTGACGTGCAGATTGACGAGGACGCCTCCTTCCGGGTGCGCATGATAGACTGTGTGGGCTACATCGTCCCCAGCGCCATTGGCTACATCGAGGAGGACCAGCCCCGCATGGTGCGCACCCCCTGGTATGAGGAGCCCATCCCCTTTAACATGGCGGCGGAAATCGGCACCAAGAAGGTCATTACAGAGCACTCCACCATCGGCCTGGTCATCACCACCGACGGCACCATCAGCGACATCCCCCGGGAGGAGTACGAGGAGGCCGAGGAGCGCGTCATCGACGAGCTGAACCAAACCGGCAGGCCCTATGTGATGCTCCTCAACTGCGTGGAGCCAGAGCGCCCCGAGGCCCGGGAGCTGGCTGCCCGGCTGGGGGAGAAGTATTCCATCCCCGTGCTGCCGGTGAACTGCATCGACATCACCGAGCAGGACATCCGGGACATCATCGCCAGCCTGCTGTACCAGTTCCCCGTGCGGGAGGTGGCCCTGGACCTGCCCGGCTGGGTCACCTCTTTGGAAAGCGGCCACTGGCTGCTCTCCGGGGTGCTGGCGTCTCTGCGAGGCGCCTGCTGCATCCACAAAATGTGCCAGGTCAAATCCATGCTGGAACGCTTGCGAGAGTGTGAGCCGGTCAAGGAGGTGCGGGTGGGCCGCATCGATTTGGGCAGCGGCACCGGCCGGGCCGAGCTGGTCTTTGACCAGAGCCTGTTCTACCGCATCGTAGGGGAGCGCACCGGCCTGGAGATTCAGGACGACTCCCAGCTGATGGCCCAGCTGGTGGAGATGACCGCCATCAAAAAGCAGTACCAAAAGCTCCAGCAGGCCTACGAGGACGTGCAGCAAACCGGCTACGGCATCGTCATGCCCGAGGTGGAGGAGCTCACCTTGGAGGAGCCAAAAATCCTCAAGCAAAACGGGAAGTACGGCATCCGCCTAAAGGCCACGGCGCCCTCCATCCACATGATGAAAACGCAAATCCACACCGAGATAACCCCCATTGTGGGCTCGGAGCAGCAGTCCGAGGAGCTGGTGATGTACCTGCTCAAAGAGTTTGAGGAGAACCCCGTGAAAATCTGGGACTCCAACATCTTCGGGAAGTCCCTCCACTCCTTGGTCAACGAGGGGATGCACAACAAGCTCTACCGCATGCCCGCCGACGCCCGGGAGAAGGTGCGGGAGACCATCGAGCGCATCATCAACGACGGGTGCAACGGCCTGCTGTGCATCATCCTGTAGCCTATGCAGGACTTGGAAAAGCTCAAAGAGATTGAAGCGCTGGGCCTGGAGGAGCCGGATTCCCCCGGGCCCCAGGAGCCAGAGGGGAGAGGGGGCAGCAATGTCCCCCTGGTGCAAGGGGCGCTGTGCCTGCTGGTGTTGGGGGCGCTGCTCCTGCTGCGGTATCTGGAAGCCCCTGCCTATGACACCTTCACCGCCTGGTACCAGCAGGAGGCCTCCCAGGAAATCCAGCTGCCCGCCTGGGAGGAGGCGCTGCCCCAGGAGCCCACCGCCGGGCCCTCCCCTTCGGCCCAGCCCACGCCCAGCCCCAGCCCCTGGGAGGGGGAAGCGTCCCTCCAGCGGATTTGATGGTGTCCTTCCCCCTGGGAAACTGCCAGGTGCGCCTGGGATTCTCCTGTTTCGCGCTGCTGTCCTTTTGCTGCCTGTTCCTGGGGGCGGACGGCAGCGCCTTTTTTCTGGCAGCCGCCGCCTGCCACGAGGCCGCCCATGTGGCAATGCTCTTTTGGCTGAAAGCGCCCCCTGCCACGGTCCAGGTGACGGCCCTGGGCTGCCGCATCATCCCCAACCGGGAGAAGCTCCTCTCTTACCGGCAGATGGCGGCGGTCTCCCTGGCTGGCCCGGGGATGAATTGGCTCCTGGCCGGAGCCTTAGCGCTTTTGGGCCAGGGGGAAAGCTATTTTGCCGGGGCCAACCTGGTGCTGGGCGTCCTCCACAGCCTGCCCATCGAGCCCATGGACGGCGGCATGGCCTTTCACAGCCTGCTGTGTGCCCGGATGAAGGCCTCCACAGCGGCGCAGGTGTCCACAGCTTTGTCCGCGGCGTGCCTGCTGCCCCTGGCCGCCCTGGGATTTGCCATCCTGCTGCGCACCCGGTACAACTTCACCCTTCTGACCATGAGCCTCTACCTCATGCTTTACCTGGTGCTCAAACGGGATTTTTTTACGGGGTAGGGGAGAATCATCCGTCGCAGTGTTGCTAATTAAAAATCCGGGCAGCCCAATCCGTACCAGTTTACCACCCCTAATCCACACCAAAAAGAAAACCGCCAGAACCAGCAACAACACTGGACTTCTGGCGGTTTTGCGCGGCGGCCGCGAAGAGAGACAGCCCCTTTCAACACGAGCGCAGAACAAAAAGAAAAAGCCGAGCCTGGAACGCGGATAGCGTCCAGGCTCAGCCTGGCGGAGAAGAAGGGATTTGAACCCTTGCGCCGGTTTCCCGACCTACTCCCTTAGCAGGGGAGCCCCTTCACCACTTGGGTACTTCTCCATGGTGAAAACTCTATGATAAACTATAAAACTGTGATAGCAGAATGGGCAGGTGGCGGAGAGGAAGAGATTCGAACTCTTGGTTCCTTGCGGAATCACTAGTTTTCAAGACTAGCTCCTTAAACCACTCGGACACCTCTCCATGTCTGACGCTTGTTTATGATATCACAAGCTTGCACAAAAGTCAACGTTTTTTTTTCGTGAAGATTTTCCTGGCTTGTTCCTCCAGGGAATCCTCCCGGCACAGCTCGCACAGGGCCATGGCCGGCAGGGAAATCCCCATCCACAAAAAGGAGTAGGGCAGGCATACCTGTCCCAGCAGGTTCAGGGGAACGTTGGAGTAGTCCCAGATGTCAAACCCCAGCAGGCAGTTGAGCACCAGCCCCAGCACCAGCTCCACCCCGGTGATGATGCCCGCCCCCGCCAGGCACCGGCTGAATATGTTGTTGTCCTCTAAGACCCCGCAGCAGATGTGGTTGATCAAGCACAGGCAGATGCCCCCCGCCAAAGCCATGGAGGAGTGCGTCTCCCCCCGCCACAGCATCTCAATGGCGGGGTAGGCCCAGCTTCCGGTGAGAAACAGAAGCGCGTCTTGGTACATAAACATGCCTCCCAAAAACAGTGTGCGCGCCCCTATAGTATGCCGCCTGTACCGCCTTTTTATTTCTTTGGGCTGAATTCATAGAAACTCTTGTTTTTTTCCGTGCTTTTGCCTTATAATAGTAAAAGAGAAGGCCGGGCCTTTTTCCGGGCGGCCGGCTGGTTTGAATTATTTGGGAAGGAAGTGCGATTTTATGAGGATTCTAGTGACTGGCGGCGCTGGCTATATCGGCAGCCATACCTCTATCGTCCTGTTAGAGCAGGGCCACGACGTTGTCATCGTGGACAACCTGTGCAACAGCAAGCGGGTGGCCGTGGACAGGGTGGAGGAGCTCTCCGGCAAGCAGGTGACCTTCTACCAGTACGATGTCTGCGACGAGGCCAAAATGCGGGAGGTCTTTTCCAAAGAGTCCATCGACGCTGTCATCCACTTTGCCGGCTTAAAGGCGGTGGGCGAGTCCGTGGCCATCCCCCTGCGGTATTACGACAACAACCTCACCTCCACCTTGGTGCTGCTCAAGGTGATGAAGGAGTTTGGCGTGGGGAACTTTGTGTTCAGCTCCTCCGCCACGGTGTACGGCGACCCTGCCTCTGTGCCCATCCGGGAGGATTTCCCCCTCTCCACCACCAACCCCTACGGCACCACCAAGCTGATGATTGAGCGCATCCTCACCGACTGCGCCAACGCCGACCAGAATTTCCACCCGGTGCTGCTGCGGTACTTCAACCCCGTGGGCGCCCACGAGAGCGGCAAAATCGGTGAGGACCCCAACGGCATCCCCAACA
>ENA-UOIW01000156-UOIW01000156.1-human-gut-metagenome-genome-assembly--contig:-P58-NODE-156-length-66208-cov-29.749974_pt1 | contig 66208 bp, 53 predicted proteins | sample MGYA00242334_ERZ723881 | MGnify/ENA metagenome assembly ERZ723881 | reverse complement strand
TGGTACTGCGTAACAGTGGGAGAGTAGGTAGCCGCCGTTTTAAGCGAGGTCCCCGTCGGTCGACAAAGACTGGCGGGGACTTTTTTTGTAGATATGCGAATAGTTTTCGCTTCATGATTTATTTGGATCAACGTAAAAATCAGAGGGATTCTCAAATTTATTTTTGGATGTGCTCGTCTCGTCCGGCGGTGAAACATAGTATGATGGCACTTTTATTCCTTCTTTTTGATTACTATTAAGTGTGTTGTTTGTCTCTGATTAAATTCTTGAATAAATCAAAATGGCTTTTTGAAGAAGTGCATGAATTATAACGATGTGGGTTATCCGTCTTTTATAATTCATGCACTTCTGTTGCTTGATTTATTTTGCCTGTACGGCAGATTTTACTTTAAAAGTCAATGTACCGGCTTTTACTAAATCGTTGTGGTTGATGCGATAGCCGCATTTCTTGTCGCCTAAGCGGATATTATCGATATATCCCCAACCTGGTTCTCCGGATTCGTTTATACGTTCGATGACCAGTTTGTCGCGTCCGTAATATTTTGGGTCGAGCTTGATGGTAATCTTATCGAAGGTAGGAGTGGTCAGTGTGTATTCGGGCACTCCCGGACAGTCGGGATAGAAGCCCATCATACTGAATATGGCCCATGCCGACATGGTTCCGGTATCTTCATTGCCGGGAAGTCCGTCGGGTTTCGTAGTGAAGTATTTGGCAAGCAGGTCTCTGATGAGGAGTTGCGTGCGGTGTTCTTCACCTTTGAAATAACTGAACAGATAAGGGTATGCGATATCCGGCTCATTGGCAGGGTCATACAGTCCTTTATCGAATACCATTTGCAGCTTGTCGATGAATTTCTTTTTCCCTCCCATCAGTTTGGCAAGTCCCATCACATCGTGGGGCACATAGAAGGTATAGTTCCAGGCACAACCTTCGTGGAAGCCGGGATTGGGCTCGAAGTTTGCTCCCTGTTTCGGGTCGAACGGAGAATAGAACGTTCCGTCGGGCAAGATAGGACGGAAAGTGCCGAATTCCTTGCAATAGTAATGTTTGTATCCCATTGACCGGTCGTAGAACAATTTGGCATCGTCTTTTTTCCCCAGTGCTTTGGCAAGGGTGGAAAGCGAATAATCGGCAATGTAATATTCCAGGGCATGAGATACCGAATTGTCGAATTGTTCGCGCAAAGGAACATATCCCAGCTTCATATAATCATCGTTGTCCGGGCGAAGCAGATTTTCACTGCCCGGTGTCGTTGCTCCTTTCCGCATGGCTTCGTAGGCAAGTTCGATATCGAAATCATGGAAGCCTTTCATCCAGGTGTCTACCAGGACGGGGATGGCAGGGTCGCCTTCCATAGTCAGGGTCTCACGTCCGTACAGTTCCCATTTGGGTAACCATCCGTGTTCTTTGTACATATCCAGCATGGTCTGTATCATATCCATCTGACGCTCGGGATAAACCAGTGTCATCAGTTGGTGCAGGTTGCGGTAGGTATCCCACAGGGAGAATACGGTGTATCGGTTTCCTTGGGTGGTTAAGATTTGGTCTCCCTCCATTTCGGGATATTCACCGTTTACGTCTTGCAACAGGTTGGGATGAATCAGTGCGTGATAAAGTCCGGTATAGAAAACGGTCTTTTGTTCGTCGGTACCGCCTTCCACCATGATACGACCCAAGTCATCGTTCCAGCGTTGACGGGCTTCGGCGCGGATGGCATCAAAATGTTGTCCGTGCTGTTCTTTTTCCAGATTCTCCCGTGCGTTTTCGATGCTGACGAAAGATACGCCCATGGCTACCTCTATCTGTTCGCCTTCTTTTGTATCGAAGGTAAACCATGCTCCGATGTCGTCACCGGCTATATCCTTGTTATATTTGGTATAGAGTTTGTATTTGCCTTGGTCGGGATCCCATTCAGCTTCTACGCCTTGCATCGGGCGTTGTTTTTTCCAGTAGCCTGTAGCTTTAGGCGAGTGGCTGAGACGCATAACGAAGTAAATGGGGAAGACAGCTTGCGGATTGTAGCAGAAAGTGCCCAGCACTTTCATGCCTTCTACTTCACGGTCGCTGACCCGTCGCATGTAAGCCCCCGACTCATTGGTCAGCCCTTCTCCCAGATTCAGCAGGATATGGCTTTCTCCTTTCGGGAAAGTAAAGCGGGAAAGTCCGGTGCGCGGTGTAGCGGTTGCTTCCGCCAATACGTTGTATTTGGTCAGTGAGATGGTGTAATAGCCGGGAGTCGCATTTTCCTTTTCGTATTTGCTTCCATAGTTATGGTGGTCTACATCCAGTTTGCCCGTTGTAGGCATCAGCAGGAGTGAACCTAATTCCGGGCATCCCACGCCGCTGAGGTTGACGTGTGCGAAACCGGTAAAGAAGCTGTTGGTATATTCGTACGGAGTAGACCACCATCGTGCGTCTTTGTCGTAGGTGTTGTCTGCCGAACCCATCACGTTGAAAGGGACAACCGACATCATGCCGTTGGGGCAGATGGCACCGGGGTTGCAGGTACCGAAGTTCGTCGTACCGATAAACGGGTTTACATAGTCGGCAGGCTCTTGTGCCGCCAGCGGGCTAAGAAGGAACAAGCTTGCCAGGCAAGTAAGTAGATGTTTCATATTTTTCAGGTTTAAGGGTTGTATGAAATTGCCACAGAGGGCTGCACAAATATCAGGAGGATTTCCTTGTTTGTGTTCCTCTGTGGCAAATGGAATTTATACGATTGAGTTAGACTTTACGAAATCGATGATTTCATCGATGTATCCGAAAGCCATTCCTACTACGGTATCGGCTGCACCGTAATATACAGCGACCCGTTTGCCGTCTTGCAGTGCCGCGCAGGGGAAGACCACATTGGGAACATCGCCCTGTAATTCGTAAGGAGCGGCGGGAGCCAACAAATAAGGTTGGGTGCGGTATAATACTTTTTCAGGATTCTCCTTGTCGAGGATAGCCGCCCCCATTGAGTAACGGAATCCGTTGCAGGTAGTGATTACACCGTGATAGAACAGCAACCAGCCCGCTTCGGTGAGGAAAGGCACAGATCCCGCACCGATTTTCGTGCATTGCCAGGCACTGTCTTCGAATGGTGTGACTTTCATTACACTACGATGTTCGCCCCAGTATTTCATGTCCGGGCTGTAACTGATGTAGATATCCCCGAAAGGTGTATGTCCATTATCGCTGGGACGGCTCAGCATCGCATATTTGCCGTTTATCTTTTGTGGGAACAATACCCCGTTGCGGTTGAACGGCAGGAAGGCGTTCTCGCATTGATAAAACTCCTTGAAGTCGAACGTATAGCCGATGCCGATAGTCGGTCCGTGGTATCCGTTGCACCATGTAATCCAATAACGGTCTTCTATCCAGGTTACGCGCGGGTCATATTTGTAATCCGATTCTATCATATCCGTATTGCCAGCCTTGAATTGGATAGGCTCGTGCTGGATGTCCCAATGAATGCCGTCCTTGCTGAATCCTGCAAAGATATTCATCTGTACGGCTTTGTTGTCGCAGCGGAATACTCCGGCAAATCCATCGCCGAAAGGTACGACAGCACTATTGAAGATGCTGTTGGAAGTAGGTATATCGTAGCGTCCGATTATCGGGTTCTGCGAATACCGCCACATCACATCTGTACATCCTGCCGGGCGTTCTTCCCACGGCATTTGAAATTTCTCTACCATCTTTCTGTCAGTTAATAGTTAATAATTTAAAAGTTAATCGTGTTGTGTTATTATTCTCTTTCTCCTTTCAGCAGCGAACCGTCCGGTGCATATTTGAAAGGTACGAAGTAGGTAATCAAGAATGCGGGGATGGTAGCTATCAGCACAAAGATGAAGAAGGGTTCATAACCTCCGGGTTTATTGAACCATTCTCCTAATGTCTCGCAAACCCATCCGCTCAGCATGCCCGGAAGCATCACACCCAGATTCATGATGCCCGATGCAAAAGCATAATGTGCCATTTGGTGTTTGCCGGGTGCCACTTGCTGCATCATAAAGAGGGTCAGTCCGACAAAACCGAATCCGTAGCCGAAATATTCGAATACGATACCGCAGCAAATCAGGATGCCGCTTTCCGGTTGGAATGTCGCCAAGAGCGCATAAACCACAAACGGCAGGTTGAAAATGCAGCACAAGGTGAACAGGGTCTTCTTCAGTCCGCGTGAGGAGATGTAATACCCTGCCAGTAACGAGCCGAGCACGAAAGCTGCAGCCCCGTACGCGCCATAGTAAAGTCCGATTTCCTTTTCACTCAATCCCAAACCTCCCATGGCACGGTCGGCTTTCAGGAAGAGAGGGACAATTTTCATCACGAATCCTTCGGCGAAGCGATACAGGATGATGAAGAACAGGTAATATACGATATGGCTTTTGCGGAAAAAGTCGGCAAGTACCGTTATCAGTTCTTTCATAACATCCTTTGCAGTCCGTTTTTCAGACGTGTTCCGTTGCTGTCCTTTGGGCAGCATGAAGATGTGATAAGTGCCCAGCAAAACCATTACGGCGCACAAGATAGCCATAATCAGCATCCATGCTTTTCGGTTGGCTGTCAGCAGAACCGATTGGTCGGTCGTTCCGATGCCTCCATAATATTCGATGGCATATCCGGCAAGGTACACCAGTCCGCCTGTTGCTACAATCTTGGCAATGTTATAGAAGGCCCCTTGCCAGCCGATGTATTTGGCTTGTTCCGAAGGAGTCAGTTCACTCATATATACACCGTCACACGCGATGTCGTGTGTGGCGCCGCTGAAGGCAATGATTGCCAGCAGGGCAATAGCAATGCTGAAAAAGTGAGGTAAGTTCAGCGAGAATGCCACCAGTCCGAAGGTCACACCTGTTATCAGCTGGGTGGCGACCACAAAAAATTTCTTCGTCTTGAACAGTTCAAGAAACGGACTCCATAACGGCTTCAGTGTCCATGGCAAAAGGATGAGTGAGGTCCAGAAGGTAATCAGCTTGTCTTCTACACCCAGCCCTTTGAACATAAGCACTGTCACCATGTTGAGAACCACAAAAGGAAGTCCCATCGCAAAGTATGCGGTGGGCACCCATGTGATAGGACTTCTTTTATGTGTTTTATTCCTAATTTCTTCTTCCATGGCTATCCTTATTTCTTCAGTTCATTGCTGAACGAGTAGGGAGCGTCTTCGGGAGCAGTTCCCCGGTTCTTGTTCGGCGTGCTTCCCATGGTAATGTCAATGTTTTCACCGTTTTGCAAGGTAGAGTGCGTAACGTAGTTTTTGGTATAGTCTTGTCCGTTTACTTTCATGGCTTCGATGTAGAAGTTTTCCTTGCTGTTTTCAGGTGCGTTGATGGTCAGGGTCTTGCCGTTTTCAAAATGCAGGGTTGCTTTCTTAAACAGCGGAGCGCCCATTACATATTGGTCGGTACCCGGGCATACAGGGTAGAAGCCCAGTGCCGTGAATACATACCATGCGGATGTCTGTCCGTTATCTTCATCGCCGCAATAGCCGTCGGGAGTCGGTGTGTACATACGGTCCATCACCTGACGCAACCAATATTGGGCTTTCCAGGGCTGTTGGGCATAGTTGTACAGGTAAATCATGTGTTGCACCGGTTGGTTGCCGTGTGCGTAGTTACCCATGTTCATCACCGTCATTTCACGGATTTCATGGATGGGGAAACCATAATAGCTGTCATCGTAAATCGGTGGAACGGAGAATACCGAGTCCATCATGGTGACAAACATGTCGTTGCCTCCCATCAGGTCAATCAGCCCTTGCGGGTCATGGAATACAGACCACGAGTAATGCCAGCTGTTGCCTTCGGTGAAGGCGTCACCCCATTTCAACGGAGAGAAAGGAGACTGGAAAGTACCGTCTTCGTTCTTTCCACGCATCAGCTTGCTTTCGGGGTCGAACAGGTTCTTGTAGTTCATGGCACGTTCGGCAAAAAGCTTGATTTCTTTTTTCGGACGGTCCAAGGCTTTGGCAAGCTGGTAGATGCACCAGTCGTCGTAAGCATATTCCAAGGTACGCGCCGCGTTTTCGTTGATGTTTACGTCGTAAGGCACATAGCCCAGCTTGTTGTAATACTGGTAACCCTGGCGTCCCGTAGAGGATACTTCGGGATGTACATGTTCTGTTCCGTACAAAATGCCTTGGTAGAGCGTTTCCACATCTTCTACTTTCACGCCTTTCAGGTAAGCGTCAACCAATACGGATGCCGAGTTGTTTCCTACCATGCAGCCACGGTGACCGGGACTTGCCCATTCGGGGAAGAAACCGCTTTCTTTATACGTGTTGATAAGTCCTTCCTGGATTTCCTTGTTGGTCGAAGGATACATCAGGTTCAGCAAGGGGAAAAGGCAACGGAACGTATCCCAAAAACCGGTGTCGGTGTACATGTAGCCCGGCAATACCTCGCCGTTATACGGGCTGTAGTGCACGGTTTCTCCTTGCGGATTGATTTCATAGAACTTGCGCGGGAAAAGCAATGAACGGTAGAGGCACGAATAGAATGTGCGGTATTGGTCCAGGTTGCCGCCTTCCACTTCGATGCGTCCCAGTACATTGTTCCATGCTTCCCTGCCCTTTTGCACCAGTGCGTCGAACGGGTCATTGCCTAATTCTTTCAGGTTCTGCATGGCCTGTTCGTGGCTGATGAAAGAAGAAGCGATGCGGGCATGTACGATTTCACCTTTGTGGGTGCTGAAACCGATGATGGCACCGGCATGGTCGGCTTGTTGTTCTGTACCGTTTTCGTGCAAGATGCTGTCGGCTACGGTTGCCTGGTAAGTGAAAGGCTTGTCAAATTCGATGACGAAATAGTTTTTGAAATTGGCAGGCACACCGCCGCTATTGCGTGTGGAATATCCGATGATGCGCTTGTTTGCCTTGTCGATTTTTACGTAAGAACCCTTGTCGAAGGCATCTATGACGATGTACGAATGTTCGTTTTCGGGGAAAGTGAAGCGGAACATGACCGCACGTTCGGTCGGACTCATTTCGGTCACAATGTCATAGTCTGCCAGATATACCTTATAATAATGTGCTTTCGCGATTTCGCCTTTATGCGAGAACCAACTTGCACGTTTGTCTTCATCGAATACCGGTGCGTTGACCATCGGCATGATGGAGAATTGTCCGTAGTCGTTTATCCACGGGCTGGGTTGGTGCGTCTGTTTGAAGCCACGTATCTTGGTGGCTGTATAGGTATATTGCCATCCGTCTCCCATCTTTCCGGTTTGGGGAGTCCAGAAGTTCATACCCCAAGGACGGGCGATAGCCGGATACGTGTTTCCTGTAGAGAGTTCGAACGTGGACTGTGTACCTACCAGCGGGTTTACATAGTCTACATAGTCCTTTGCTTGTCCTACGGTGAACAGGCAGGCAAGCAAAATCAGAAATAAGTTTCGTTTTTTCATGGTAACTGTTATAATGTGCGGATTAGTTAATATGCTGATGTACTAATGTGCCAATATGTTAATGTGCCAATTTGCCAATGTGTTAATGTGTTGATGTACCAATATGCCAATATGTTGATGTGTAAATTTGCACATTTGCACATTCTCACATTTGCACATTGGTACATTTGCACATTTGCACATTGGTACATTGGCACATTAAAAAATCATACTCCCCATTTCGTAGGTTGGCTGGTCATGGTGATTTCCAGTGTGCCTCCGTTGGCGATATCCTGATGGTTCAGGAAAGGCTTGTCCAAAGGCTCACCGTTCAGGGTCGCGCTTTCAATGTACTTGTTATCTGCCGAATTATTCTTGGTGATAACCGTGAAAGTCTTTTCGCCGGGCAGGTTGATAACCGCCTTGTCGAATATCGGACGACCGATGGAATATACGGGTTTACCCGGACATACCTGATAGAATCCGATGGAGTTCAGGATATACCATGCCGACATCTGACCGCAGTCTTCATTGCCTGATAAGCCATCGGGAGCATTGCGGTATTGTTCTTTCAGTACACGGTCTATCAATTCCTGGGTCTGCCACGGACGTTTCACATAATTATAAAGGTGTATCACGTGATGACTCGGTTCGTTTCCATGTGCATATTGTCCGATAAGGCCGCTGATGTCAGCCGAAATCAGTTCGCCTTCGATGGTCGAGTCGGCATTGAACAACGAATCCAGTTTGCCGATAAAGGCTTCTTCGCCTCCCATAAGTTTGACAAATCCCTCTACATCTTGCGGCACGAACCATAGCCATTGCCAAGCATTACCTTCGCAATAGTCATCGTTCCGGTGGTTCGAAGCTTTGGGGTTGAACGGTGTACGCCAGTTGCCGTTCGAGTCCAGACCGCGCATGAAGCGTGTCGACGGGTCGAAATAATGCGTATAGGCTTTGGCGAACTTGGCATATTTCTGCTGGTTCTGGTAATCGCCTACCGCTTCTGCCAGGAGCGAAATGCAATAATCGTCGTATGCATATTCCAGCGCTTTAGCAACTGATTCGTTTTCCCGGTCACATGGGATATAGCCGATGGTGTTCTTGTAATATTTTGCCATAGGCATCAGATGGGGCAATACCAGCGGCGGACATTTAATGCCGGTCGTATCGTATTCAGCCGTCCGCAGGCAAGCCTTGTAAGCTTCTTGCAAGTCGAAGTCGGCAATGCCTTTCGTATAGGCATCCGCTATCAGCGAAACGGCATGATAACCTATCATGGTTCCCGTGTAGTTTCCTGCCAGCTCCCACATCGGAAGAACGCCGCCTTCCTGGCTCTTCAATATCAGCGAGCGGATGAAGTCATTGTTCAGTTTCGGGTCGATGATGGTCAGCAACGGATGCAATGCGCGGAAAGTGTCCCATAACGAGAATACCGTGTATACCGGTTTGTTCACATCGCCCTGGTGTGCTTTCAGGTCCATGCCCCAATGGCGTCCGTCCACGTCAGTAAACAGGTTCGGGCTGATAGCGGTGTGGTAAAGGGCGGTATAGAATATTTCCTTGTTGGTTTCGTTGGTCGTGGTGATATCTATCTTCGAGAGCCAGTCGTTCCATGCGGCCTTGGCATTGTTGCGCACCAAGTCGAAGTCCCATGCCGGGATTTCCGCTTCCAGGTTCTTCTTGGCTCCTTCCGTGTCGACGGTAGAGATGCCTACTTTCACCAGCACTTGTTCATCTTTCTGGGTATCGAATTGCAGCAATACCTTGCAACGTGGTTGCACCCTGCCTTTGGCGTCGGTCAGCGTATCGCGTACAATGGTATAGGTGAACGGTTTCGAAAACTTGGCATAGAAGCTTGCCTGCTGGTCGAATGCCCAGTATTTGGTCAGTTTGCTTCCTTTGATTTCCGTATCGCTTACTACTTCCACCTGCATGTCCAGATTGGTCTGATACTGGATGGAATAATCCATATCCAGAATGAATCCTGCTTCTTCCGAAGCTGGGAAGGTATAGCGGTGCAATGCGGCACGTGGAGTAGAGGTCAGTTCGGCTTTTACTCCATAGCGGTCGAGGAATACAGAATAATATCCCGGTTCTGCCGTTTCATTCTCGTGGCTGAACGGAGAAGCATAAGGCAAGGTCTGACTGACATAATCTTGTGGATTATATTGCTGCTCGCCCACGGTAGGCATCAACAGGAAGTCGCCATAGTCGGCACATCCGGTTCCGCTTACGTGGTTGTGCGAGAATCCGTTCAGGGTAGAGTCTTCGTAGTAATATCCCGAGCAGGCATCCCATCCGTCGATGCGTGTGTCCGGACTGGGTTGAATCATGCCGTGGGGTACTACCGGACCCGGAAAGGTGTGTCCGTGTCCGCCTGTTCCGATAAACGGATTGACGTACGCCGTATAGTCGGGGGCTGTAGCCTTGGGGGCACAAGCCGCCAGCATCAATGCTGCTCCTGCGCAGTAAGCTATAACGGAAAGCTTTGTTTTCATAATATGATTAAGTTAGAGTTAGTATATTACATCTTATTTTCCTGACGAAATGAATATCGTTCCTTGATTTATCTTGTAATCGATATGCATCGCGTTTTTCAATATTTCCATCACTTCTTCTATCGTCTCTTTCTTTTGCAGCACGCCCGAATAGGTAGCTGTCCGGTCGATGTCCGGCGAAAGGATGATATCTACGCCATACAGTTTTTCCAGCACTTCTGCTATGCGGAATGCGTCTGCCTGATCCAGCGGTATCAGGTTGTCATGCCATACGGCGTCTACTACCGCATCGGTTTGCGACACTTTCATGCTCCGTGTCGTCAGGTTCAGTTCCACTTTCTGCCCCGGCGACAAGGTGATGGCTCCTTCATTGTGGTTCCCTTCCACTTTTACCTCACCTTCTATCAGCGAAGCTTCGGCGGTTTTCTCTCCGTTCAGGCTTCTGAAGTTGAACTTGGTTCCCAGCACTTGTACGTCCATATTCCGGCTATGTACCCGGAAAGGCTTGTGTTTGTCCTTTGTCACTTCAAAATAGGCTTCCCCGTTCAGTTGGAGTTCCCGGTGGTCTCCGGCAAATGTCTCCGGATAGTGAAGAGTCGAATTCTCGTTCAGCCATACTTTGCTGCTATCAGGCAAAACCAATGCCAGTGTCTCGCCGTTTCCGGTAGAAACCGTTATCAGTTTCTCTTGTTCGCCTTCGAGGATATGTCCGATACCCAATCCTGTTACGGTAATGAGTGCGGCGATGGCGGCAACATATTTCCATTTTCTTTTTAGCAGTGGGAAAATCTTCCGGCTTTCACCTTCTGTTTCCAGGCGTGACATCAGTTCGCCTTCTGCGTTTTTGAGGGCTGTTTCATTATATAGTGATTCTTCTTTTCCTAAATAGAAAAGCTCTTCCATTTTGAAGAAAAGCGATTCGTGTTCTTTCGATTCATTCACCCACTTCATTACAGCCCGTTTTTCTTCGGGCGTGCACTCGTCACGAAAGAAGCGCATGATTGTTTCATAATTCACTCTCATTGTCTTTTTACCTAATTTCTATACCTTATATATTACCTTACCTATTTTTACAAACAACCGAAAGCGAAAAAACACTTAGAACCTGTTCTGAATTTTCATTAATGTCTGTTATTTGCCAGTACCTTTACCTTTCATTCTTGCTGGCAAACAAGCTTAAAAACAGCACAGGTTAATACCATTTCTTGCCTGGCTGGTTACCCATTTCCATTTCCAGTGTCGCTCCTTCCAGTATTTGGCTATGCGTGATGTAGCTCTTGTCGTAAGGCTTTCCGTTCAGCTTAATCGACTGGATGTAGCAGTTTTCCGGGCTTACGTTATGGGCAATGACGGTAAATGTTTTTTCGCCCGGCAAAGATACGGATAATTTAGGAAATATCGGGCTTCCAATCTCGTATGTTCCTGAAACAGGGTTGACTGGATAGAATCCCATGGCGCTGAATACGTACCATGCCGACATCTGTCCGCAATCTTCATTGCCGCATAGTCCGGCAGGTGTATTGGTATATAGCGTCCGCATAATCTGGCTGGCATATTGCTGGGTCTTCCAAGGTTCGCCCGCCGCGTTATACAGGTATGCCACGTGATGGCTTGGCTCGTTGCCATGAGCATATTGTCCGATCATTCCCGTGCTGAATAATGGAAGTTTGGTGGTATCAGTCGGGTGGAAGGTGAACATGCTGTCCAGCTTCTCGGTAAAGCGTTCTTTGCCTCCGGTCAGGTCGATTAAGCCTTCTATGTCATGCTGTACCGACCAGAAGTATTGCCATCCGTTGCTCTCGCAAATGTTTGGTGTATAGTCTTCGGCATCGAAATCGGCGATGAAGTCACCCTTCATGTTGCGCGGTTGCATGAACGATGTGGCGGGATTGTACACGTTCCGGTAGTTTTGCGAGCGTGTGTAAAACTCCTTGGCAATGTCTGTCTTGCCCATTTTCTCTGCCATCCGGGCGATGCAATAATCATCGAACGCATATTCCAAGGTTTTCGAAAGCGACCAGCCGTCACTGTTGTAAGGGTCGTGCATGTCGTAAGGGATGTATCCTTTTTGCTTGTAGATGCCGATGCCGCGGTATTCATCAAGGTTGGCTGTGTTTACACAGGCTTCCAGCGCTTTCTCTGCATCAAAGTCGCCGATGCCTTTCAAGTAAGCATCGACGATGACCGGTACGGCATGATAGCCTATCATCATGTCGGTCTCGCTTCCGTAGAAGTTCCATACGGGCAGGCGTCCGTTCTCTTCCCCGAAGGCAAGAAGCGATTTCACCATGTCGCCGACCCGTTCGGGTTGGGTAATGGTGAACAGGGGATGAGCCGCACGGTAGGTGTCCCACAACGAGAATGTGCTGTAATTGGTCCAGCCATCTGCCCGGTGGGTTTCCCCGTCGGGACCGTAATAAGTGCCGTCCACATCGCTGTAAATGGTAGGTGCCAGCATGCTGTGATACAGTGCCGTGTAGAAGACGGTACGTGTGTCGGCATCGGTGGTCTCTATTTTCACCTTGCCCAGCTCGCGGTTCCAAGCGTCTTTAGCCTTTTGCAGATAGGTATCGAAATCATTGTCGGGCGCTTCCGCTTGCAGGTTCCTGACCGCACCTTCCATGCTGGTTCCCGAGAGGGCAGTGACCAGCGTTATCTGTTCTCCTTCCTGTGTGGGGTAGTCGAAGCGGGCAAGGAGTCCTTTGTCGTAGCCTTTGTCTTCCCGTGGAACGCTTATGGTGTCAATGGTCATTTGGGTGAACGGGCGGGAGAAGCGTGTGCAGAAGTAAACCTTCTGGTTGCGCGCCCAGCCGTTCGAGTAGCGGTATCCGCGGATAGTTACCGAGTCAATCGCTTCGATATACGTGTCTTGCGTGGCATCCCAGTTCATGGATTTAGCCAAATTCAAGATGATGGAAGACTCGGCTTTCGGGAACGTGTAACGCTGGATACCACAGCGTTCGGTGGCGGTCAGTTCCACCTTGATGTTGTAGTCGTCCAGTTTTACCTGGTAATAACCTGCGTATGCGCTTTCGTTCTCGTGTGAGAACTTAGAGTGAATGCCCAGCGGAGCCTCGGCTTCTTTATAAGGCAAGGTGACGGGCATGAATGACACGTCGTACAGGTCGCCTGCGCCTACTCCCGAAAGATGTGTGTGGCTGAATCCGGCTATGGTGCTGTCGGGATAAAAATAGCCGGCAATGCGGTCCCATCCCGGCAGGCCGTTGTCCGGGCTTAATTGCACCATGCCGAACGGCGCTTGTGCTCCCGGATAAGTATTGCCGGTAAAGTCGGTCCCGATAAAAGGATTGACATATTGGGTATAATCTTCAGGTTCAGATTGCTGCGTGGCGGTGCAGGCAGACAAAGCAAAGACAAGTGTGTAAATAGGAACGGCTTTCAGTCTCATAATATTAGTGTTTGAATTTGAGTTTGTATTCATGAATAAAACAAGTATTAAGAGAAAAACACTTATTTCGTTTGTTCATTTCTTTCATTTGGTTAATTTTGCATTATGCTTTATTTCAAACCGAATGATGAAAGAGGATTTTGAAGTGACATACAAAGTGTTGTTCCGCCGTTATTATGCAGGGTTGTTGTTCTATGCAACGCGCCTGGTGGGAGAAGATGACGCTGAAGATATTGTACAGGATGTGTTTGTCGAGCTTTGGCGGAGGCAGGATTCCGTTGATGTAGGCGACCAGATCCAAGCATTCTTGTATCGTTCGGTCTATACCAAAGCTGTCAATCTGTTGAAACATAGAGCCGTGGCAGACAGCTACAATGCGGAAGCGGTCGAGTTTTATCAGAAGAAACTGGACTATTACCAGCCCGACCATACGGATGTAATTAAGCGGATAGAGAACCGCGAATTGCGTTCGGAGTTGTACCGTGCCATTGATGAATTGCCCGATAAATGCCGGGAGGTGTTCAAGCTGAGTTATCTGCACGACATGAAGAACAAGGACATTGCCGACGTGATGGGTATTTCCCTGCGCACGGTCGAAGCGCACATGTACAAGGCGTTAAAGTTCCTTCGTGACCGGTTGAAGAATCTGCGCTTTTAAATTCCCTTATGTCTGTTTCCCGATGGCTTCGTTTCATCCCTGAATGCATATATATAATAAGGTGTATGCATTTATTTGGATGTGCGCTCGAAAGTACTTTCGTGCGGGGGTGAAGCTATATGCGTGAAGTCAGTACGTAGTATGAAAACCGCCATCAAAGCCTGTTGCTTCCCCGATGCATCTGACTGCATTTGCTGGAAGATTAATAATCTTACAGCTGGAAGATTATTAATCTTATCGCTTGAAGATTATTAATCTTGTCAGAAACGAAGCTATCTGCTCCGTTACAGGCAGTAGGATGTGCAGGCGGTTTTTTAAAGCTTTGTCATGATACCGTGCGCATATAATTTAGATGAAATTTGAAAAAAATAGCGGAAACCGTTAAGTGTTTTTCTTTCTGAGCTTGTTATATAAATGATTTTTGTTTATTACAAAATCCGAATAATGAAGTAAAACTAACCTCTAAGAAAAAATGTGTAACCTTAAGAAAATACGTGTAAGAAGCATCAAGATGTCTGCGTGTTCGGAAAAATTACTGCGCACGTGTGTATTGCTTGTTCTCGTTATGGTGCCTTTGCACTTCATCCATTCCATGACTTTAGCGGAAAAGAACGCTGGAGAAATAACTGTTTCCCAAGCTGAAAAGAACTTGTCGGGAGTTGTCCGCTCGGGAGCTAATGCCTGTATGGGTACGACTTTGACTATCCGTGACGGCAAGGCGGCTACGGGTTATGTCTGTTTCGAACTGGACGAGCCGGCTGCGGCTGATGTGCAGGTCAGCTTTGCGGTGGATGAGGCGGCTCTGTCAGCCTATAATCAGGCGAATGGTACACATTATACCTTGTATAGCGGAGTGACGCTGGCAAACGGTGGCAAGGCGGTTATTCCGGCTGGAAAACGTACATCCGATTATATAGCTGTCCGTGTTCCGGCAGGAGGTAGCGGTGATGCCATTGCTATTGCAGCTACGGCAAGCAGCGGAGAAACACTTGTCGCTGATAATAAGTCGTTTGTCTATCGGGTAGCTTCTCTTACGGCACCCCGTTATGAAAAAGAAATCAAGAATCTGTGTTACATCGAGGTGAATAATGAAAATCCCTTGAATGCGGGTGAATACACTTTGTCGGACGGCAAACCGTTCTTCGATATCGTAAGCGTGTTTGCCGCAAACATTAACTTGAATGCGGAAGGCATGCCGTATGTCCATTGCAATGAGCAGGTGACTTTCGTTTTGCAACATGCCGATGAAATCATCCGTCCGTTGCAAGAAAAAGGCATTAAGGTGCATTTGTCTATCTTGGGCAATCACGATGATGCCGGCATGCGCAGCCTGAGCGAAGAAGGGGCGAAGGCATTTGCCAAGGAACTGAAGATGTATGCCGATATTTACGGATTTGATGGCTTTGATTTCGATGACGAATATTCCTCTTATGCGGAAAACAATTTCAAAGGAAGCGCTCAATCGGGACGGGGCGTAGTAGCATCGGTTGCTGAGTGTACAAGCGCTAATTATACCAAACTGATGGAAGCCTGCCGCAAAGAATTGCCGAAAGGCGAAAGTACATTCGGCATTTACTGGTACACGGACGACGACCAGCCTGTAGGCTCGAATGTAGAAGCATTGATAGACTATACGGTATATGGCGCGTATGGTAAATTCGATGAATACAGGCAGCAGGAGCTTAGCAATGCCATCGAAGCTCCATACGCCATTACGTTGAGCGGTCTGGACAATAAAGGAGATATGATTCCGGTTGCTGTAAACGAGGAATACTTGAATGATGTGAAAGAAGGGGGATACGGTTATTTTGCATTCTATGACTTGAAGTCGAGCCGTGTCTATACCAAAGAATTCAATCAAGTGGCGCATGTGTTGTGGAATGGCTTGACTGTAGAGTGGACGGGATATGTGTATGCACGTACCGATATGACTCCGGTCAAGTTTTCCGCTCCATCTGATAAATGAAAAGCTTCATGACCTAAATTGAAGATATGCTGAAACATTGAAATACTCTCTACCTGTTGTTTAATAATAGATAAATAAAAAGTGAAAACCCGGAATCTGTGTGTGATACACGGATTCCGGTTCATCATTATTTTATTTTTCGGGTTGGATGAAGATGAATAAGGTGAGTATGCAGAGGTAAAGGAAGAGGTATTTTCACCATGAAATTAAAATTTTTTATTTTCAGAGTAAGTGTTTTATAAAACATAATTGTTTTTGTGGTATATTCAACTAAATAAATAAAAAGAAAAGAGAGAAGCAATTTAATAGTATGTTTAACCTTAGAAACGTAAGTATGAGAAGCAAACACTCGTGCATGAGCTCGAAGAAACTCGTTCGGGCATTATTGGTTTCGGCGCTGTTTACTGTACCTACACAGTTGGTGTCGGCGCAATTAAACATTGCATTGACCAATACTCAGTTGGGGACTATGATTCAGCAGATTCAGTCTCAGTCCCAGTATCAATTCTTTTACGATGATGAGCTGGCAGATACCCCTATCGGTTCGGTGAATGCCAACGGCTCTACTGTAGAAGAAATCCTCGATCAGGCATTAGCAGGTAAGGGTATCAGTTATGTGGTAGACGACAATGTCATTTACTTGTCGAAAGCATCTACTTCTACTACCGCTGCCACTACTAATGCGGCGCAAGAAGAGCAGCAACAGCAAATCACCGGACGTATCATTGATGCTACAGGCGAAGCATTGATTGGCGTGTCTGTTGTTCAGAAAGGAACCACCAATGGAAGTATTACCGACTGGGATGGTAATTTTACGGTGAACGTACCGGTAGGCTCTGTCCTGCAGTTCTCTTACATTGGCTATAAGACCGTGGAAATGACGGTAGAAGCCGGTAAGAATGTGATTAACCTCACGATGGAGGAAGACTCCGAGATGCTGGACGAAGTGGTAGTAACCGCTTTGGGTATCAAACGTGAGAAGAAAATGTTGGGTTACGCCGTTCAGGAAGTAAAAAGCGATGAGTTGAACAAGACGGGAGACCCCTCGGTGACCAGTGCATTGCAAGGTAAGGTAGCCGGTCTGTCGATGAATACTTCATCTACCGGTTTGGGCGGTTCTACAAAGATTACCATCCGTGGTAACTCTTCATTGAGCGATAACAACCAGCCGTTGTGGATTGTGGACGGTGTACCGTTCAGCGACAACAGCAATTCAAGCGCTTCATTTTATGGAGGCGTTGACCGTGGTGGTGCTTCGCTGGATATCAACCCGGACGATATCGAAAGCATTTCGGTATTGAAAGGTCCGAATGCGGCGGCTCTTTACGGTAGCCGTGCCGGTAACGGTGTTATCTTGGTAACAACGAAGAAAGGCTCGAAGAAAGACGGCTTCGGTGTCCGTTATAGCGGTAACTTCACTTGGACAAAAGTGGCCGAGACCTTGGATATGCAGGAACGTTACGGACAAGGTCATATCGACTCTAATACAGGTGCTGTTTATTCGACCGATGATTCGGGTAGCTGGGGACCGGTATTAGATGGCAGCATGAAAGAAGCTTGGAACGGAGAAACCTATGCTTTCTCTAAATACGGCAACAAGCTGAAAGATTATTTCGAAACCGGATTCTCACAGACACATAATGTATCTATCCAGAACGGTACGGAGACTTCGCATTACCGTGCATCGTTTGGCGCATCAAATAATGACGGTGTGTTCCCGAACGAAAAACTGCAACGTATCAACGTAGACTTGAATGCAGGTACGGAACTCAACAAGTACTTGTCGATGGACGGAAAGATTTCTTTGTCGCGCACCAAAGCTGAAGACCGTCCGCAATATGGTACTTACGGTGCCATCAACCAGTTGATGGGTATTCCGCATAACGTACGTTTGGATGACTTGAAGCAATATTCGGATGAAGACCACGTACATGTGAACTGGTTTGGTCCTTCTGCCGGTATCCGTAATCCGTATTATGTATTGAACCAGCGTCACAACTCTGATGAACGTTGGCGTGCATTCGGTTACTACAATGCAAAAATCAATTTCACCGACTGGTTGCATTTCTCGGCTAAATATGCATTCGATTACTATCGTACCCGTATTGAAGATACGAATGCCGGTGACGGTATCAACGGTGAAAGCTCTTTGGCTTTGATTACAAATGATGAAATGAACCGTAGCGAAGAGAACTTCTTCGAGTCAAATGCCGAATTCATGTTGATGAGCGACAAGCAGATTACCGATAATTTCCGTTTGGGAGTGAACGTAGGTGCTAACTTCATGTACCAGAAGTACGAGACGCTGAATGCCGGTGTGGGTAATATGTTGATTAAAGGCAACTGGATGTTCAATGCTGCCAACTTGCTCCGTACAGCAGGTGAAAATGGTTACGAACGTGCCATGAACTCTGTATTCGGTTCGGCTCAGCTGGCATGGAAAGAATATTTGGCATTGGACGTGACTGCCCGTAACGACTGGTCGTCTACCTTGCCGAAGCAGAACAATTCGTTCTTCTATCCGTCTGCCAACTTGAGTTTCGTTATCTCTGACTTTGTACGTTCGTTGGACAAAGAATTGCCCAGCTGGTTGACATTTGCCAAGTTGCGTTTGTCTGCTGCCCAGGTAGGTAAGGATACCGAACCGTATCAGTTGTATAATACGTATTCCTATAGTTTCGATAACGGCATCCTGACTCCGAGCCGTGACAATGTGAAGCTGAATGACCAGTTGAAGCCGGAAATCGCGACTTCCTACGAAGTAGGTTTGGATATGCGATTCTTCGATAACCGCTTGGGCTTTGACTTTACCTATTATTATAGCAAGACCAAGAACCAGATTATGAAAGTGCCTGCTGCTGCTCCGTGGTCGGGTGGACAATGGGTGAATGCCGGTTTGATTTCGAACCAAGGTGTGGAATTGATGATTTATTCAACCATCGTAGATACGAAAGACTTTACTTTCGACTTGAATGTGAATATGGCTCACAACGTTTCTATGGTGAAAGAACTGGCTCCTGATCAAGGCGTGAAATACATGTTCTTCAATGGTGATACCAACTTCCCGATTAGTGTAGGTGCCCGTGAAGGGGAAAAATTGGGTGAAATCTATGCCAATACACTTTACCAACGTGATGAAAACGGTAATATCGTCGTAGGTGCCAACGGTATGCCTTTGACCATTACCGATGAAGCAGAACGTGTAGCTAATCCGATTGGTAATATCCAGCCGAAGCTGACCATGTCTGTATCTCCGACCTTTACTTACAAAGGCATTACCTTGTCGGCAATGTTCGACATGAAGTTTGGCGGTGATATCCTTTCTTATTCAGAAATGGTGGCTACTGGTAATGGTTTGGCTGCCCGTACGGCTAACCGTGGAGAAGATAATAATTATAAGATGGTATTCCCGGGTGTAACCGAAAGCGGTGCGGTCAATACAACAGAAATCACTGCTTCCCAGTATTATGGCTCATTGCTGCCGGAAGACTTCCTGTATGACGCTTCGTTCATTAAGCTGAAAGAATTGTCATTGGGCTACTCGTTCCCGTCGAAACTGTTGAAGAAGACTCCGTTGACCTCGTTGAATGTTTCCTTCGTAGCACGTAACCTTTGCTACCTGTTGAAGCATACTCCGGGTACAAGTCCTGAAGGAGGTTATGATACAACGATGTTCTCTCAGGCTATCGACTATGCGGCTCTGCCTTACACCCGCACATTCGGTTTGTCAGTTAGTTTAGGTTTTTAATCTTAAATAAAATAGTAACGTATGAAATTCAATATGTATAAGTCTGTGGCTATGTGCTCTCTGTTGGCACTATTGGCAGGATGTCATGACTTTGAAGAAATGAATACCAATCCTTACCAGCCGGTTTATGACCCGACTATCATAGGCGGTACGGGTGAAGGCATTGATATAGACTATACCGTGTCGGACAATGCGCTGGAAAGCTTGCGCGCTACAGAAGGTTCGGCAGGTGCGACTTTTTATAACTTTGTTTACGAAGGTCTGTATAATGATTATCAGATTGCGACCAATCTGACTCATGATATATATGCTGGCTATTGGGGAAACAATGTAAGTGGATTTGTGCAAAACTCTCCTACTTATTCGTATAACGACGGCTGGTCGGCAGCACGTTGGAGACACTTCTACGATGACCGTACGGTGAGTGAGTATAGCCAGTTGATTAAAACGTTCTGGTTCTGCGACAAAGAATACTATCATACGGCGTTTTACATTACCCGTATCTATTATGCGTTCTTGATGTCCGCACAAACCGATACGTATGGTGATATTCCTATTAAGTATTATGTGAAAGGTGCGCTTCCGCCGGAAGAAAATGTAGAATACTCTTCGCAGGAAGAAGTGTACGGCATGATTTTCGATATATTGGATCAGGCGATTACCAACTTGCATAACATTCCTTCCGGGCAGCAATTTAGTTTTGGAGAAGATGAGGATGTGTGCTACGGCGGTGATGTGGAGCAGTGGATACGTTTTGCTAATACATTGCGTCTGCGCCTGGCATTGCGTATTTCCAATGTAAATCCGAGTCTGGCTAAACAGCAGGGTGAAGCTGCGCTCAATGACCCGTCGGGCTTGATGCAGAGCCAGGAAGACAATATGACCCTGAGACCGAAACGTCAGTATATTACAGGCGGTAACGAAAACATCTATGCACTGTTGTTCTCTTGGACTGCCAATGTGGTGCTTCCGAAAGAAATGGAATGGGCTTACAAGAACCAGGCTTTGAGACCGGGCGTAACAACTTCTGCACAGGGATTTGAACAGAAAGCGCCTTCAAACTTGTACACGGCAGGCGGTACAGACGAAACACTGTTCAATGCAAGTGAGGATAACTGTTACCTTGACCCGCGTTGTAACATCCTTTGGTTCCGTCCGACAGAGTTTGCTAAATTGAATCAGGCTGTTCCCGAAGAGGATTTGACGAAGGATTTCTGCGGTGTACGTAATGGTGAAACCAATATCGGCGGTTCTTATACCACCACTTATTCGCCTAACCGTTGCAACTTGCAGTCGGATGTGATGAATCCGAAGATTTGGTGGAACTTGGCTCGTGAAATCGTTTGGTTCGGCTATTCGGAAAGCTTGTTCCTGAAAGCGGAAGCTGCATTGCGTGGCTGGACGGGTGCTGATCTTACTGAATCGGCAAGAGATTATTACTTGGATGGTATCCGTGCTTCGATGGACTATTACGGCATTGCCGAAGCCGATTATAGCGATTACATCAATAACCTGCAAGGACTGGCTGCTTTTGATGGCGGTTCACGTGAAGAGCAATTGGAACAGATTATCACTCAGAAGTGGATTGCTGTATTCCCGAATGGAAACGAAGGTTGGGCAGAACTGCGCCGTACCGATTATCCGCGTTATGCATTGCTTCCGCAAGGCGGTAACAACTCGAATGGTGAAATACCGAATACGAAGTTGATTAAACGCGTACAATATCCGGACAGTGAATCACGTAACCCGTTGAAGCCGACTTATACACAAGGTGATAAAGTTTGGTGGGACGTAGCTGACACGATGGATGATAACGGCAGATGGCATCAGCCAAACAACTTTAGATAAATGATAAGGTAAAAAGGACTTGATGAGTCTATAAGTTTTCAAACCCGGACATGGTTGCATGCTCCGGGTTTTTTTAGTATGTCCTTTTTAGATAGAGCGGTTTGATTGGGATAGAAGTTGATAAAAACAAAAAAGCGATATTCATCTGTTTATGAACACCGCCGGCTTCCTAAAGAACCCCCATAATAGGGTTCTTGTTTCATCATCATTCAGTTGTTGTGTTTTTGTTATCCTTCTCTTTTCTTTTTACCTCATGCACTTACTAATTCCTATTGAACGGTAATTCCTGAAAACTTACCTTATTTCTAATACCTAAAAAACAAAAAACATCTAATACCTTAATCTAATACCTTTTCGTTTTAAATCGTTTACCTTAAATCTAATACCTTTAGTTTTGCTATATTGTCTAATACCTATTAGTTAAGTGCTTATTGGTTTCACAACCACGATGCAAAGGTATAGCTTTTTTAGTTATCTGCAATAGAGACATGGGAATTATTATAAAAAATGCTATATTTCTTGACCTATATCATTTCGTATCTTTTGCAATCGTCCGTGAAAAGGGGCTTTGTGTGCGGAAATAGCTCTCGTGTGCGCGATAACGGATGCTTTTTAACCTGATTGGGGGATTTATAGCCAAGAGAACGAAGTTGCTTAAATCGTAACTCTATTTTTGCTTTTAACGCTGAATTGTTAAAACAACTGCTTCTGCTATGGGTTGTCAGGTAAGTTCAAGATGCGTTGGTTGCTGCTTCCCCGGAACTCCAGGTAAGGAGAATAGAGGGATTGTTCGAATTTACCGTCTACCAGTACATCGATATAAGTAAGAATGGGGCTGCGCCGAGGGTCGGCAAGCAATTCTTCGTAAGTATATCCGGTGTAGCACCAGATGTTCAGTCCTGTACGTTGGCGGAATTTCCGGATAACGGGTAAAAACTCTTCCGGATTGTAAAAAGGGTCTCCGCCCGAAAATGTAATTCCGTCCAGCAACGGATTGGCATTGATATGCTCAATGAACGTATCGATTTCTTTATCTGTCAAAGGCTTGCCGGCTTGAGGGTTCCACGATTCGGGATTATGGCAACCTTTGCAGTGGTGGCTGCATCCTGCCAGGTAGAGGGAAAAGCGTATGCCTTCCCCGTCTACAATGGTTTCTGGGTATGTATATAAATAATGAAGCATCTTTTAATGGTGTTTCACGCGGTCGTGCTCTTCGGCACGTTTGGCAGAGTTCCAACTGTTCAGGTCTCCGGTAAGATAGCCGGTGATGCGGCGCATACGGAGAATATTCTCACTGTTGCAGATAGGACATTTGTCGTAAATTACGCCTCGATAGCCGCAATGGTGGCAGGTGTCTACCGGATGGTTTATCGAACCGTAGCCGATGCCTTCATCGTGCATCACTTTCACTATCTTGGCGATGGCACGTACATTCTTTTGCGCCTCGCCGTCCAGTTCTACATACGTGATGTGTCCGCCCCGTGTCAAGGCATGGAAAGGAGCTTCGCATTTGATTTTCTCGACGATGCTGATAGGTTCCTTTACATCTACGTGGAATGAGTTGACATAATAGTCGCGGTCGGTTACACCCGGGATAACGCCGTATTTCTTGCGGTCGATGCGGGTGAATCGTCCTGACAGACCTTCGGCAGGAGTAGCCAGTATCGAATAGTTTAAGCCGTATTTCTGCTTGAAGCTGTCTGCCACACGGTTCATTTCCTCTACCGCTTCGTAGAGTGTTTCCCAAGCTTTGCGGTTATGGCCATGTCCTTCTCCGTAAAGTGCGACCATGGCATTGTGCCCTCCGATAAATCCGATACCTAAAGTACCTTGTTTCAATACATCGCCCACTTCTTCGTTCGGATTCAGCTTGCCTCCGCCTTTCCATACATCATTACTCATCATGAACGGGAATTGGCGGGCAAGTGCAGTGCGCTGGTATTGGTAACGCACGTAGAGTTGTTCGCCGATGAATTCCGCCATGCGGTGTACCGATTGGATAAACAATTCTTTGGCACGTTGTTCGATGACTTCCCGGTTTGCATTTCCTAATGAACTGTCCGCTTCTTTCCGCGCTTCGATGGCGAGGCGGGGCAAGTTCATGGTCGTGAATGACAGATTGCCGCGTCCCAAGCTGGTTTTTTCTCCGTTCAGGTTTTCGAATACACGGGTGCGGCATCCCATGGTTGCCAGTTCATACCGGTAACGTTTCGGGTCGTTCGGGTCCCACTTTTCATGTTTGTTGAAAGGAGTATCCAGGAACATGAAGTTCGGGAACAGGGCTTTTGCCGTGGTGCGGCAGGCTTTCAGAAACAAATCGAAGTTGGGCGCTTCGAAAGTCATATCCCCGTTCAGGGCTGCTTCGAAGTCGGTCATTGCTTTTTGGTAGTCGGCTTCCGAATAGGATACGCCGTCTTTCACCTTGAATATTTGGATGGGGAAGACAGGCACTTCACCGCGTGTGCCCAGTCCTTCGATGGTGGCTTGAAGCAGTTCTTCGATGACCATCCGTCCTTCGGCAGAAGTATCCGTTCCATAATTGATGGAGCTGAATACGACCTGGTTTCCTCCGCGCGAATGCATGGTGTTCAGGTTATGGATAAATCCTTCCATCGCTTGGTGTGTATCTTTGCGCACCTGTTTGCGGGCATTCTGAAGGATGTGTTCCAGTTCGTCTGTGGTCAGCACAATGCCGATGGCAGGCAGGGCAGCCAGCAGCTGGTGGCAGTCGTCTTTGGAGGGTTTGATGGAAGTCAGGTGTTTGTGCACCAGTTCCGACAATCCTTTCCCGTCCGCTTCCATGCCTTTCATTTCCGCATAGAAGGAGAGGGTGGAGAGGATGGCTTTCTGGAAACTTTTCAACACTCCTTTTGCCATGAAGAAGTCGAAGGCAGGGATAGCCTGACCGCCGTGCTGTTCGTTCTGGTTCGTCTGGAAGATAATGGTCGCCAGGGTGGCATAGCTTTGGATGGATTGAGGGGTGCGTATGCTTCCGTTTTTCGTGTGGAAACCGCGTTCGAACAAGTCTTCCAAGTCGTATTGAATGCATGTCGTGGTTTTGGTCGGGTAATAATCCAGGTCGTGGATGTGGATATCCCCCATGCGGTGTGCCTCTGCGTAGGGTTTGGGCAGCAGATATTTGTACGTATAGTCTTTGGTGACTTCCGAGGCGAAAGTCATCATCTGTCCGGCAGGCGTATGGCTCGACATGTTGGCGTTGCTCAGGTTGACGTCGTTCTTGTCGATTGCCACGATGCCGTCCATGATGTGTTTCATTTGCGTTTTCCGCTCGCGTTCGGTGTTTCGCCACTGGCGGTAGATGATGTATTTCTTTGCCACCTCGGGCTGTACCTTCATCAGTTCGGTCTCCACGAGGTCCTGTATTTCCTCCACACCCAGTGTCGGATGGGCGAAGTGAGCAATGACCCGTCGGGTGATATCCTCTATCAGGGCTTCCTGACGTTCCAAGCCGGTTGCCTGAAAAGCTTTCCCGATGGCATTCGAGATTTTAGACGCTGAAAAGTTTTCCCGTTTCCCGTCTCGTTTGATAATGCAAATGTCTGCTACGTTCATGTTTTTTTGCTTTTAAGGGGGTTGAACAAACATTTGCAAAGGTAGTAATTTGTTTCATTATTCAAAATCGAAGTTTTGCATAGTTGTCTAAATTGAACAACTTTAAAAAGTAAAATCACCGTTACAACGTATTGTAACGGTGATTTTTGGTAAACTTAATTTATAATAGATGTTCACTGTTTGATAATTCGAATATTCCAATACAAATAAGAAATGTATTTCTATAGTCTAATTCTTTACGGTTTCTTTCCCCGGCAGGTTGACCGGTTCCAGTCCCATCTGATTGGCTTTTTCCAGCATAAATCGGAAGGCGGCGTCGTGCTCGTTGGGAATGACACCGTCGAGGATGGCATCCTTGATGGCGCTCTTCAGGTCACCGATTTCGCGGCAAGGGTGCAGGTTGAACACGTGCATGATTTCCTCTCCGTCTACCGGAGGCTGGAAATTGCGGATGCGGTCTTTTTCCTCCAGGTCTTTCAGCTTTTGGCGTACCAGCTTGAAGTTGTCGAGGAAACGTTGCTTGCGGGCTTCGTTCTTCGAAGTGATGTCTGCCTCGCACAGTGCCATCAGGTCGTCGATGTCGTTGCCGGCTTCGAACAACAGGCGGCGGACAGCCGAGTCGGTCACTACGTCATCGGCGATGACAATAGGGCGCATGTGCAGTCCTACCAGCTTCTGTACGTACTTCATCTTCTCGTTCATCGGCAATTTCAGGCGGCGGAAGATTTCGGGCACCATCTTTTCTCCTACATAATTATGGTTATGAAACGTCCAGCCGAGGCGGGGGTCCCAGCGTTTGGTGCGCGGTTTGCCTATGTCGTGCAGCAGGGTCGCCCAGCGTAGCCAGAGGTTGTCCGATACCTTGGCGATGTTGTCCACTACTTCCAAGGTGTGGTAGAAGTTGTCCTTGTGTCCGCGTCCGTTGCGCACCTCTACGCCTTGCAGGGCGGTCAGTTCGGGGAATATCAGTTCCAGCAGACCGCAACGGTCCAGGTCGACAAAACCTTTCGACGGAATCGGGGAGAGCAGGATTTTGTTCAGTTCGTCCTTGATACGCTCGTAGGAGATGATTTTGATGCGCTCGCGGTTGCGCTCCAACGCACTGAATGTCTCTTCATCGATATAGAAGTTCAGTTGGGTGGCGAAACGGATGCAGCGCATCATGCGCAAGGGGTCATCGCTGAAGGTGATGTCGGGGTCAAGCGGCGTGCGGATAACGCGCTCTTTCAGGTCTTCCAGTCCGTTGAACGGGTCGACCAGTTCGCCATACCGTGCCTGGTTCAGGCAGACCGCCATGGCATTGATGGTGAAGTCGCGGCGGTTCTGGTCGTCCTCCAGCGTGCCGTCTTCCACTACGGGCTTGCGGCTATCGTGGCTGTACGATTCTTTTCTTGCTCCTACAAATTCCACTTCGGTGTCGAAGTATTTCACTTGTGCGGTGCCGAAATTGCGGAACACTGATACGTGAGCCTTGCGTCCCAGTTTCTTGCCTAAAGCTTCTGCGGCATCGATACCGCTTCCCACTACCACCACATCGATGTCTTTCGAAGGGCGGTGTAGGAAAATATCGCGCACATAGCCCCCTACGGCATAGCATTCCAGACCCAGCTCGTCGGCGGTTTCAGAAATCAATTTGAATATATTGTCGGTAAAATGTTCCTTTAGATTCATTCCTTATTGGTTTTCGTTTCGTCTTTTTTGTGTTCAAAACTTGTAAATAGCGTGCAAAATTACAAAAAATAGGGGAGCTTTACGGGATATAAACCGATTAAATTGTATTTTTGTTTGGTGAAAGCCGCAGGTTGATAACGGAGAACCACGCAAAAGGTCGGTGAAATGCAACCGATTGCGTTGAAAATCAACCGGATAATCTTTCTTGCGCTTTCGTTCCTGATTTTGTTTTTATGAAAATTTGGTTTGTATGAAAAAGATAATGGTAGCAGCCGTATGCTTATTGGCATTCCTTTCGGGATGCAATAGCGATTCGAAGCAAGCAGGAGTTTTGTTCCAGCGGGCGGAAATGTCCTTTGCTTCGGGGAATTACAGTTTGGCAAAGTTGCAGATAGACAGCATCCGCAACCTTTATCCCAAGGCGGTAGAGGTGAGGAAAGCAGGAATTCGCCTGATGCAGGAGGTCGACTTGCACGAACAGCGCAAGACCCTGGCTTACTTGGATAGCATGATGCAGGTGAAGCAAGCCGCGCTCGACTCGATAAAAGACCGTTTTGTGTTCGAGAAAGACACAGCCTATCAGGAGACGGGCAATTATTTCTATCCCACTCAGGTAGTGGAGAAGAATATCGGACGTTCTTTCCTGCGGGCGCAAGTGAACGAGCAAGGCGAGATGCTGCTTACTTCGATTTATTGTGCCGGCGGGAATATCCATCATACAGCGGTGAAAGTCAGTGTCGCGGGCGACTTGTTTGCCCAGACCAACCCTTCGCCCGACAGCTATGAGACGACCGACCTGGGACGTCCTATCGAAAAAGCCGATTATCGGGTAGGGAAGGACGACGGCGGTGTAGCCGCTTTCATCGTGGCGAATCAGGACAAACGCCGTTTCTCATTGGAGTTCATCGGCGACCGGCATTATAAGACCACCATGCGTGCCGATGATGTCAAGGCGGTGGTAGCCGTCAGCGATTTGGCGCGTATCCTTTCGGCGATGGAACAAATCCGTAAAGAACAGAACGAAGCAAACCTGAAGCTGAAGTTCGTTACCCGTAAGATGGAAGAAGCGGAGAAGGCTGACAAGGAGGCATCCTGAGCTTTTGGGCAGGATGTTTCGGAGGATAAACGGCTGGAGAAGGAAGACAAGATTCCGTCTCCAGCCGTTTGTTTTTCATTGCGAGGATACGTTTAACACGTCATCCCTCAGTCCGGCTGAAATATCAGCCAAGACTGTATGAAGGCTTGTTGATAAAGGTGTGAGTTCTTCACATACAATATCGAAAATCAAATCCGGGTCAATAGATAAATATTCATGTGAAATAATATTACGCATGCCTATGATTTGTTTCCAGGGAGTCTGTGGATAAAGGGCAAATAGTTTTCCTTCTGTTTTATTGTCCACTTGCCGAATGGCTTCTCCTATACTTTGTAGGCACATACATGTGGAATTGAACAAGACCATTCCATTTAACGACGTGAGAAAGTCTTGTACGTTACTGATTGTATGGGTCGTCTGAATAATAAAAATGGTTTGTTGTTCAGCAAATTGCAGTAAGTCTATCAGCTTGTCTTTAGACGTAAATCGCATCGTGCTCTAAATTTTGTCGGAATAACTGGCGCATGTGTTCATGCAAGGTAATCAAGTCTACTTTTACATTGAAACGTCGTTCCAATTCTTCTTTGATTGCCATATAAATGCGGAAGGAGGTTTTACGTAATTTGATGCAAACATCAATGTCGCTATCCGGTTGTTGCTCACCACGAGCTGTAGAACCGACTAATGCAAGCATTTCGATTCCGTATTTATCTCCTTCTGATTGTTTGAACTCACGGAGTATTTTTATCACTTCATCTGTTTTTTTGGAAACAGTTGTATAAACAGGTGTTGTCATAATGCCCTCCTTGTTTAGGAAAATTCTTTTTAACAAAGATACGAATAATCATTGAGAATAGAATATAAATATTGCATTTTTCTTTTGTCTTTCCGTTATGTGCTTGTCCGGCATTACTTGTTTGTCCGCTTTACGATGAAGATGCTGGCTTCGTAGAGGAGGAACATCGGCGCGGCTACCAGTATCAGGGTGATGGCATCGGACGTAGGGGTGATGATGGCTGATATGACCAGGGCAATGATGATGGCATGTTTGCGGTAGGTGCGCATAAAGGCAGAGGTGAGAAAGCCCAGTTTGGCAAAGAGCCATGCCAGGATGGGTATCTCGAACGTAATGCCTAACATCAGGCTTAGCATGGTGAGCGTGTCGATGTAGGAACTGAGCAGGATGGCATTCTCTACTTCGGCGCTTACCTGATAGAGGGCAAGGAAGCGGAAGGTGAAAGGGAAGACGAGGAAATAGCTGAACAATACGCCCAACAGGAAGAGGAGGTAGCCCCAGAAGATAACGCGCAGGGAATAACGCCGTTCGTTGGCATAAAGGGCAGGCGAGACAAAGCGGAACAATTGATAGAGGATATAAGGCGAAGCCAGTACGATGCCCGCATAAAGTGATACGCTCATGTGGGTGAGGAACTGACCCGAAAGCTTGGTGTTGATAAGCTGTACGTGGAAATCGGGAAGGGACAGTCCCGGAATGTGCAAGGCGTTTCCGATGCGGTCGAACCATTGATAGACGATGAAATCGTTTTCTTTGGGTGCCAGGATGATGCCGAACAGCTCGTCCTTGAACAGGAAAGCGACAATCATAAGCACGATTACCACGCCGATGATACGGAACAGCACTTTCCGCAATTCATCCACGTGGTCCCAAAAGGTCATATTCGATGCATCGGATTCCACGGTGTCCGTCTCCTCCTTCGTCATTTGTCTTTATCCGTCTTCGGTTGGTTGCTTTCGTCTTTCTTGGGGTCGGCTTTCAGGTCTTCTTCCAGTCCGTTTACGCCGTCTTTGAAGTTCTTCACTCCCTTGCCCAATCCCTTCATCAGTTCGGGAATCTTTTTCCCGCCGAAAATCAGCAGGACAATCAGCATGATGACAAGCAGTTCCTGCATGCCGATGCCCATGAATAAAAGTGTAGTAGTCATATTGATGGAGTCTCCGTTTTTGTTTTTGGGCAAAAGTATGGAATTTATTTGAACGCAAAGGCACAAAAGGCACGTTTTTTTATCCGGTTTTGGATAAATTATATTCTTCGTGCCTTTTGTGCCTGGATGATACCGTTTCCTTTACGCCATGCGTAAGGTCACTTTCTTCCAATCTACCAGGTTCCAGAAAGCTTCGATATAAGCTGCCCGGCGGTTGCGGTAATCAATGTAATAGGCGTGTTCCCATACGTCGATGACCAGCATAGGCTTCAATCCTTGTGTCAAAGGGTTGCCGGCATTGGAGGTAGTGACAATGGAAAGTTTGCCTTGCGGATCTGCCACAAGCCATGTCCAGCCGGAACCGAACAGGGTAGTGGCTTTTTGGGTAAATTCTTGACGGAAAGCTTCAGGCGACCCGAAGTCTTCGGTCAGTTTTTCTACAAGCTTGTCGGGCATGGCTGCCTGGTTGGGCGTAAGCGTTTCGAAGAAGAAGGTATGGTTCCATGTCTGTGCGGCATTGTTGAAGATGCCTCCGTCGGCTTTGCCGATGATTTCTTCCAGCGGCAGGTTCTCGAAAGGTGTTCCGCTTATCAGTTTGTTCAGATTGTCCACATAGGTTTGCAAGTGTTTGCCGTAGTGGTATTCCAGTGTTTCTTGGCTCATGTGTGGAGCCAGCGCTTCCATAGCGTAAGGAAGCTGGGGCATTGCATGTTTCATAGTCTTTGCTTTTAAAGGGTTTATAGATAATCAACACTGAAAGATACGGAAAAGTTTTGAGAAACAGTGTGTTTTTTCAAATTATAACATCTTCAATGCCAGTTTGATGACCCGCTCTACGGTTGCGTCGGGCTCGGCTTTCAGAATACTGGTGACGGCTTTTTGCGAAGGAGCCTGCGCAAAGCCCAGCATGACGAGGGCGGCTACGGCTTCTTCGTAGATTTCGGTGTTGAGGCTGGCGGTCATGGAAGGCAGGCTGCCCGTTTCCGTGATGCCTATGGCGGCAATCTTGTCTTTCAAGTCTACGATGATGCGCTGTGCCGTTTTCAGCCCGATGCCTTTTACGGTTTTCAGTAATTTATCGTTGCCGCTGCTGATGACGTTACACAATTCGTTGGGCGAAAGCGCGGAAAGAATCATCCGTGCGGTATTTCCTCCGATGCCCGACACGGTGATGAGCAAAAGGAAAAGCTCGCGTTCCTGCTTGGTGGCAAAACCGTAAAGCGTGTAAGCGTCTTCGCGGATGGCTTCGTAGATGAAGAGCTTGATTTCCTTTTTCCCCTGAATGGCTGAAAAGGTATTAAGCGATACGTTGATGCCGTATCCTACGCCGTTGCATTCTACTACCGCCATAGCCGGTGTGAGTTCTGTAAGTTCTCCTTTGATATATTCAATCATCTTTTCCCGATAAATTAAAGTTCAGGTGCAAAATTAGGCATAAGAAAGTTATAAATCATAAGTTTTGTGATAATAATTTCAAAATCGCCTTCTTCCGGTTTGCGGCGTATCGTTTCGTTTTTCTATCTTTGTGGCATGGAAATGAGGTGAGGCGCGATGCCGCCCTTTTATAATTAAGATTATTATTCATTTAAAAACCATCAAACATAATGAAGAAAATTAGAGCAGCCGTAGTGGGTTACGGTAATATCGGAAAGTTTACACTGGAAGCGTTGGAAGCGGCTCCCGATTTTGAAGTGGCTGGTGTCGTACGCCGTCACGGTGCGGAAAACAAGCCTGCCGAACTGGCAAACTATGAAGTAGTGAAAGATATCAAGGAACTGAAAGACGTTGATGTAGCTATCCTTGCCACTCCGACCCGCAGTGTAGAGCAGTATGCCAAGGAAATCCTGGCTCTCGGCATCAATACCGTGGACAGCTTCGATATCCATACACAAATCAGCGACTTGCGCCGTACACTGGGCGAAGTGGCTAAGGCTCATAATACGGTATCTGTTATCTCGGCCGGTTGGGATCCGGGAAGCGACTCAGTTGTACGTACCTTGCTGGAAGCGATTGCTCCGAAAGGCATTACCTATACGAACTTCGGTCCGGGACGCAGCATGGGACACTCGGTAGCCGTACGTGCCATTGAAGGTGTAAAGGATGCATTGTCGATGACTATTCCGGTAGGTACAGGCATCCATCGCCGTATGGTGTATGTAGAACTGGAAGAAGGTGCCGACTTCAAACAAGTAGAGGCTGCTATCAAAGCTGACCCGTATTTCGTGAATGACGAAACGCATGTGAAACAAGTGGCTTGCGTGGACGACCTGAATGATGTAGGTCACGGCGTGAACTTGGTTCGTAAAGGTGTATCGGGGAAGACACATAATCAGTTGTTCGAGTTTGACATGAAAATCAACAATCCGGCTTTGACCGCTCAGGTATTGGTATGTGTAGCCCGTGCGTCGATGCGTCAGCAACCGGGATGCTATACGATGATTGAAATCCCTGTAGTCGATTTGCTTCCGGGCGACCGTGATGAGTGGATTGCCCACCTGGTATAATCAGACCGGTAAAAAAACGTATTGGAAAGATGCGGAAGTGCAAAAAGACATGATTTGTACTTCTGCATCTTTTGTTTTATATCTCTCATCTTGATTTTTCACTCTCTATACCTATATAATATATAAATGGTAGGGACACACAACTGATTGGTGACGTTTAGGGAGGGAATCCGGTTGGAATAAACCGGGTGAGTGAGAAATTTTAACAGTACTTCTGCTTTAGGTATAACTGCTTTTTTGTTCCTTTGCAACCGTAAATCATAAAAAACGGAAAAGACAATGACTTTGGCAAGCATAGTATGGGATGTGGATCCCGTTTTGGTGCACTTAGGACCGATTGAACTCCGCTGGTACGGACTGATGTGGGGATTAGGCTTTATCTTGGCGTACGAATTGGTGTCACGCCTGTTTAAGAAGGAAGGTTATCCCGACAGCTGGGCAGACAAGCTCTTTGTATATTGCATCGTGAGCAGTGTGGTAGGATCGCGTTTGGGGCACTGCCTGTTTTACGAATGGGATTATTACGGCGCGCATCCGATAGAGATATTGAAAATATGGAAAGGCGGATTGGCAAGTCACGGAGGCGTGTTCTTGCTGATATTGGCATTGGTCTGGTATTCTAAGAAAGTGACGAAGAAAAGTGTATGGTGGCTTTTCGACCGGATGATACCGGCTGTAGCTGCCGTTTGTTTCTGTATCCGTTTCGGTAACTTGATGAATTCGGAAATCTTCGGTTATCCGACGACCTTGCCTTGGGGGTTCGAGTTCGTGCGTTCGCGCGAATGGCAAGAGCTGTACAATCAGAACGGCGTGGCGCAGGCGTGCCATCCTACCCAGATATACGAGATGCTGTATTGCCTGGCGGCTTTCATTGTCTCGTGGGTGATGTATCATAAATATCATTTGCAGAAGTACGTAGGATTGATAACCGGTGTGTCGTTATTGATATTCTTCGGTTCTCGTTTCGGACTGGAGTTTATGAAGAATCCACAGGTGGCTGAAGAAGTAGGAATGACGCTGAATATCGGTCAGCTTCTCAGTATTCCGTTGATATTATTAGGCATTTTCCTGATTGCTACGTGCAAACAGCGGAAAGAAGACTGGAAATAAGTGCGAAAGAATGCGTCCGATTTGGTTACCAATGAAAAAAGTCGTATCTTTGTGGCGGAAGATTAATCAGTAAGCGACAGGAAGGAGACGAGTATGATAGTAATTAGTACCAGAGATTTCAGAGCCAACCAGACGAAGTTCTTGGATATGGCCAAAAAAGGTGAAGATGTTATCTTGAAGTCTAGATCGTCCGGCAGTTTTAAGTTGACTCCTGTTCAGGAAGAAGATGCCGTTGTAAAGAAGCGTGATCTGACGGAAGAATTGGTTTCGGCTTTGCGCCAAGTAAGAGACCACATGGATGGGAAGATTAAACTTAAAACAGCTGATACATTAATTGATGAGCTTAGAGATAATACGTTCTGATTATTTTACGGTAGCGTTTAAAAAATTGGCAAAACGTTACAGAGGGATTGTGGATGATTATGAAACTTTTTTGAATAGTTTGCAGGCCAATCCTTTTCAAGGTGTTGAGATAGCTCCTCATATCCGCAAGATACGGATGAGCATTACGGCAAAGGGAAAAGGAAAGTCAGGCGGAGCGCGGGTTATTACGTTTAATGCCTTGGTATCAAATCAGGAAGGAAAAGTTTATTTGCTACTTATTTATGATAAGGCTGAGGCTTCGAATGTCAAGCTGAATGTCATTAAAGAAATCGTTAAAGATTTAGGGTTATAAATCCCGTGCGGTAGGTTTACCGTATTTATATATTATACATAAACAACAAATTAGTTATGCAAAGACGCAACACAATCGATTTATCACGTGCCGTTACCTCGTAGGGGATAGCGGTAAAGGGGTGTGCATTGTTTCATGGGGCAGGAATTGTCAGGATGGAACTGCATGTTTTGTATGTGATAAAATCGTGTCGTCTGAAAGGACGATAAGGATTGTTGCGCTCTTTGACTTCGTGTAAGTGGCAGGTGTGCCGGGATTGTTTTTTCTTCAGATTCTATTTTTATTCATCATTTAAATTTGTTGTTTATGAAAAATCATCTGATACATGCTACACGTGTAGCGAATGGAGCTGTTTCTGCTCCCGAATATGCAATTTATCATTTGCAAGTTAATGTTACGTTCGCAAAAGGTCTGACAGAGGTGCGCGAGCTTTCTGTCCGCTTTTACTCTTTCAATTATTTGTTTAAAGGCACCGATACCCGCCGGGTTGTTTCAGGTAGGGCTGTACGCAATTGGCATTTCAATGTCGCTTCGTCCGAGTATTGGAAAGCAGGTCATTATTGGGTGTTTGTCTATGCCGATGGCGTTCCCCGATGGTTTTCGGGTGTCTATTTGTTCGAAAACGAAGAGTTCACGGCTTGCGACCGCCTGATGTGTCTGGAGCCTGATTCGGTAGAAATGTTCTTTGCCGGTCAGGTGGCTTTCCGGCCTTGGTGGCAAGCGATGGAGCAGTTCCGCTTCGGCGAGCCCTTTGTAGTTCGTTTCCTGGAACAGCTGTCTCATCTTAAGCAATGTTTGAAGCAAAAATCAAGTGCCGGTTGTCTGCCTTCTGTTCGGGTGGAAGGGGATGTTAACGAAGCGGAAAGGTTTGCTTCGGAAGTCTTGGACCCTCTCATCGAGGAAGACTTGAAGTTGTCTTGCATACTGACCGAGGTGAACGGTACGGATGGGGATATGCTTTCCCTTCATTTGCTGGAACGGGTCTGTTACCTGGTGAAGAATCAGGCGGCTTCGGATACGCTGTTTGTCTTTTACGGGGATAATGACACGATGAATTGGCTGAATCAGAATTGTACAGCCTTTTCTTCCCTTTTCGATTCGGATTCTGTTTGCATTTCATTGCCGATGGGAGGTAACCAATCAAACGATGTCGTGCCTTTCTTGCCGGAAACGGAAGAACCTTCAGTGTCCGATGAAGAGGAAGAAGCGGAGGCAAACGAAAAGACAGCTTTGCAACGGCTGGATGACCTGACAGGGCTTGCAGGTGTGAAACATGCGGTACACGAAGCCCGTCTGATGGCTCTTTTTACTCAACGGCGTAAGGAACTGGGGCTGGATGTATCGGGTGAGAACCGCAATCACATCCTTTTCTTCGGCAATCCGGGCACGGGAAAGACTACCGTAGCCCGTCTGATAGGAGAAATCTATCACGAGATGGGTTTATTGTCGCGTGGGCATACCGTTGAAACCGAGCGTGCGAAGCTGGTAGGCGAATATATCGGGCAGACGGAGCAACGGACGAATGCCGCTATCGAAGCGGCACGTGGCGGAGTGCTCTTTATCGATGAGGCTTACACCTTGGTTCATAAGGATGACTCAAGGGATTTCGGCAAAGAGGCGATAAATGCGTTACTTACCGTACTTGCCGAACCGAATCCCGATATGATTGTCATACTGGCAGGATACGAAAACAAGATGCAGGATTTGTTTCAGTTTAATCCGGGATTGAAAGACCGTTTTCCTTTGCAATTTCGTTTCGAAGACTATACGGCAGACGAGCTGCTGGAGATGGCGCACCGTCTGTTGGCGGAACGTAATTTCGAGTTGACTGAAGCGGCTGCATATCGTTTGGAAGCTTTGGTGCAGGAAGCCGTGGCGCATAAAGACGAGCATTTCGGAAACGGACGTTGGATACACAATCTGGTAGAGCACGGCATTCTGAAGCGGATGGCAAGGCGCGTGATGTCCAAGCCTTTCCGTGACGATGATGCCGGTTTGTTCTGTCGGATAGAAGAGGCGGACATCTTGGGCGCAGAACAGGATTTCCTGCGGAAGGTTTTCCCTAAAGCGAATGTTCCGCGCCGAATCGGTTTCATCGCTTGAGGCAAAAGATTGCTTTTTCTGTGTTTGGTCGTATGAGGCTAGTCAATTATGATTAAGTTTGTGAAAGGGTTAAGAAAAACTGGATAGGTGGGTGTTTTATCGTTTTTTCTTGACAGATTAAAAAGCAGGGATTGTTTTGGAATTCCATAAGTTTGCTTATCTTTGTCATGGTAATAAATTAACCTAATCTTTTAGTTCTATGTATCCATTAAAATTTAGACCGATTTTGAAATCGACCATTTGGGGAGGAGAGAAAATCATTCCGTTTAAACACCTTGATTGCCAGCAAGAGCAGGTTGGTGAAAGCTGGGAAATCTCGGATGTGCCGGGTGATGAGTCTGTCGTTGCCAATGGCGCTGATGCAGGAAAAAATCTGACACAGATGGTGGATGAATATAAGGCTGCATTGGTAGGAGAAAGTAATTACAAGCGTTTCAATGGGAAATTCCCGTTGCTGATTAAGTTTATTGATGCGCAGCAGGATTTGTCTATCCAAGTACATCCTGATGATGAGTTGGCAAAGAAGCGTCATAATTCCTTGGGTAAGACTGAAATGTGGTATGTCATCGGGAATGATGACGGTAAGGCTCATTTGCGTTCAGGTTTATGCAAGCAAATTACCCCCGAAGAATATGCACAGATGATTGCCGATAACACGATTTGTGATGCACTTGCCGATTATGCCGTTAATCCGGGTGATGTGTTCTTCTTGCCTGCCGGCCGTATTCATAGCATTGGTGCAGGCTGTTTCATCGCTGAAATTCAAGAAACTTCGAATATCACTTATCGTATTTATGATTTTAATCGTAAAGATAAGAACGGCAATACACGTGAATTGCATACAGAACTTTCGAAGGATGCTATTGATTATACGGTGAGCGAAGATTACCGTACACATTATACTCCGAAACAAAACGAACCGGTAGAACTGGTAGCTTGTCCGTATTTTACCACTACGGTCTATGATTTGACCGAACCGATGGAGATGGATTACAGTGAACTTGATTCGTTTGTAATTTATATCTGTATGGAAGGTGCTTGCCGGGTAACCGATAATGAAGGCAATGAAATAGCGTTGCAGGCAGGTGAATCTGTCTTGTTCCCGGCTGTGACACAAAAGCTTTCTGTAAAGCCTGAAGGAAAAGTGAAATTCCTTGAAACTTATGTATAAGTCATGCAGGAGTTGAAAGTGTGTTTTGACGCTTTTATTTGACTGGACATAAAAACATCCATTATATTTTGGTTAAACACAGGAAAGCGCAGAAACGCAGGGTGGAATAAGCCTTTGCGCTTTTGCGCTTTTTGTTTGATACACTTTTGCATGGAATTGATGTGACTATAGCCGAATTTGAACAGGCTAAATCAGGGGGTATAAGTGATAAGAACAGACTCTTAATGGTAAAAAAGAAGAAGGACTAATGAACAAAAATCAAATATTGAATTATGTGTGGATATGTCTGATATTATGGATGACACTTCCGTTGGCTGCAGAAAATTATCCATACCGGAGTGATGTGCTTTGGGTAACCGTACCGGATCATGCTGACTGGCTGTATCAGACAGGTGAGGAGGCTAAGGTAGAAGTGCAGCTTTATAAATATGGTATTCCGCAGGATGGAGTGGAAGTTGTCTATGAGCTGGCTGCGGACATGATGCCTGCAAACAAAAAAGGTACGGTTACATTAAAAGATGGTCGTGCTGTTATCCAAATAGGAACGATGGAAAATCCAGGTTTTTTGGATTGCAGGCTTATGGCTAAATTGGATGGACAGACGTATAAGCATCACATCAAGGTAGGTTTTTCGCCTGAACAGTTGCAGCCTTATACGAAGCAGCCTGCCGATTTTGGCGAATTTTGGGAGCGGAGTCTGGCAGAAGCAGCCAAGTGTCCAATGAAATATGTTCTTGAGCCAGCGCCTGAGTATGCTTCAGAAACGACAGCATGTTACTTGCTTAAATTGCAATGCTTCCGCCCGGGATCCTATATTTATGGATATCTTACTCGTCCGAAAGCACCTGGAAAGTATCCTGTTGTGCTTTGTCCTCCAGGAGCCGGAATCAAGACAATCAAGGAACCGAAGCGTCATATTTACTATGCTGAAGAAGGTTGTATTCGCTTAGAAATGGAAATACACGGATTGAATCCGAGGATGAGTCCTGAAGAGTTTAAGGAGATTTCGGCTGCTTTCGGCGATTATTTGGTGTATGGCATTGATAACCGCGATAATTATTATTTAAAGAAAGTGTATTTATCATGCATCCGTGCCCTTGATTACCTGACTTCCTTGCCCGACTGGGATGGGAAGAATGTAATTGTTCAAGGAGGAAGTCAAGGCGGAGCATTGGCTTTGGTGACAGCTGGACTCGATAAGCGTGTGACGGCTTGTGTGGCAAATCATCCGGCTTTGAGTGATATGGCAGGCTATAAGGCAGGACGTGCCGGTGGTTATCCACATCTGTTTACAAAGTATCAAGGTATGGATACGCCTGAAAAGCTTCATACATTAGCTTATTATGATGTTGTAAACTTTGCGCGTCAGATTACGGTACCGGTTTACATGACGTGGGGATATAATGACAATACCTGTCCTCCCACGACCAGTTACATTGTATATAATGTGTTGACTTGTCCCAAAGAAGCTTTAATAACTCCGATTAATGAACACTGGACTTCAGAAGCGACTGAGTACGGACACCTGAAATGGATTCAGAAACATTTGAAATAAACTTTTTTATTTTTGTCTTGGTGGAACGACATACAAGACGAGCCTGCATTCCGCACGGAATACAGGCTCGTGAAATAAAAGTTACAGGTCTCGAATAAGGTTTGCTGCCTTATACTTCTACCAGTTTGTATTTCGGTACCATAATCTTCATCATAATCCAACTGAATAAGTATGCCAGTGATGCGACGATGAATACAATCATGTAACCGGCGTCGATTCCTTCGAAGCCTAAAAATGACATGTTGGTTTCTTTGGAATAGGTGAACAACAGTCCTGAACATTGGTTGAAAATCAAGCAGCCTACACCACCTGCCATACCTCCAATGCCGGTAACGGTAGCTACAGCCGATTTGGGGAACATATCACTCACTACCGAATATACATTGGCACTCCAGCTCTGGTGTGCAGCTCCGATAATACCAATGATAATGATGGGATACCAGCAGGAAGCTGCGCCAGCCGATTGTGCGAACAGACCAATCAGTGGGAAGAAAGAGAAAATCAGCATCGCTTTCATTCTGCCTTTATACGGGTCCATCTTTTGTTTTTCAACAAAATAAGTGGGCAGGTAGCTGCCGTAGAGTGATAACATTGAAATCAGATATAATGTAAATATCAGCATCATACCCATTGTGGAGTCGGAGCTGTAACCGTATACATCACGGATATATGCCGGAGCCCAGAAGAGGAAGAACCACCACACACCGTCGGGCAAGAAACGTCCGAAGATAACTGCCCAGGTCTGACGGAAAGTAAAGCATTTCCACAAGCCGATTTTCGGTCCATCGTTGTTGTCGCTGGTAACTGTCTTTTCGTTTACAGCATCCTGTTCGATGTAGTCCAGTTCGGCTTTGTTGACGTGTTTGCTGTCACGTGGACGGTCATAAACTTTATAGAACAGAATCATCCAGATAAGTCCGAAACCACTCATGACCATAAATGCCATTTCCCATCCGAAAGCACGGGCAATACCTGGGATGATGAACGGAGCAATCAGAGCGCCTACTTGTGCACCGGCATTGAACAGCCCTGTAGCGAAACCCCGGTCTTTTTTCGGAAAGTATTCGGCTGTGATTTTAATAGCTGAAGGGAAGTTTCCCGATTCACCGATAGCTACAATGCAGCGCATAAATACGAAGAGCCATACACTGACGGTAGAAACAGCTAAGGCTACATTGCCTACGGTTTTGATTGCTGCCAGGTTTTCGCGGGCAGCTTCGAAAGTAAACATCCATTCTCCACTTACGATGCCATTGGTTAATATGCCGGTAAAGGCATGCAGGAATGCACCTACTACCCAGGTGCCGAAAGCAATAAGATAACCGCGCCGGGTACCTACTTTATCAATGAATTTCCCGATAAACAACATGCTGATGGCGTAAACCAGCGAAAATACTCCCGTGATGGTTCCGTAGTTCGCATCTGTCCAGTTCAGTTCGGGCGCGATAAAATCTTTGTAAGTAAGCGACAGAACCTGACGGTCCATATAAGTTGCTGCGGTAGCTAAGAATAACATGCTACAGATTACCCAACGGTAGTTGCTCATCTTAGCTCCAGTTTCGTTTGAATTACTCATGGTATTAAAAATATGGTTTAATGATTGATTCGTTGGTATGTTTTTTATCTCATTTCAGTGTAAGAAATCTTGTCCATGTCTCCATAGTCCAGATTTTCACCTGCCATTCCCCAAATAAACATATAGTTGCTGGTTCCGGCTGCTGCATGGATAGACCATTCGGGCGACATGATAGCTTGTTCGTTTGCCATCCATACCAGACGTTCTTCCTGGGGCTCTCCCATCAGGTGACAAATCATGTTACCTTCGGGTACATTGAAATAGAAATAAGCTTCGATGCGGCGGCTATGCGTGTGGGCAGGCATGGTGTTCCATACGCTTCCCGGTTTCAGTTCGGTCAATCCCATTTGCAGTTGGCACGGACCTTCTTCCAGCACGTTGTTTACAATCAGCTGGTTGATGACACGGTCATTGCTCTCTTCCATCTTGCCGGCAGGGAATGAATTGGCTTTCAGCGAGCCTTTGCGTCCGTCGATGGTAATCAACTGTGTCTTGTATTCTTTGTGTGCCAATGCCGAATTGATGTAGAATTTGGCGGGCTTGTTGGCATCTTTACTCTTGAAAGTCACTTTCTGGTTGCCACGGCCTACATACAATGCTTCTTTAAATCCCAGTTCGTATTCTTTTCCGTCGACGGTTACAATACCTTCACCTCCGATATTGATGACACCCAGTTCGCGGTTGAACAGGAAATAGGGAGCTTTCAGGGCATCAAAGGTGTCCAAAGTCAGTTCTTTTGTCGCGGGCACTGCACCGCCGAAGATAAAGCGGTCGTACATGGAGTAAGTCAGGTTAATTTGGTCGGCTACCATTACTTTCTCCATCAGGAAACTGCTGCGAAGACGTTGTGTGTCATAAGTCTTTACATCCTGTGGGTTGCATGCTGTTTGCATACGGACATTTACTTGGGCGCTTGCCGATAAAGCGGCTGCGCTAAGCATCATTGCAATTGCTAATTTTTTCATTTGTATATCTGTTTAATTCGTTTTTTGATTATTATGTTTGTTGTTAGAAATTTCATCCTTAATAGCCTTTATGTTTGTCACTGTTTGTTTTCATGCTGCTTTACGGCTTTCCTTGATAATCCGGCGGCGGTTGAATATAGCCAGTGCCAGTGTAAAGGCAACTAAGAGGATAGCTCCTATTATTTTCATATTATATATAAGGTGGAAAATCGCCCACGAGAATATGCTTGAAGCAAAGTCGAGCGCACCTCCTTGGAAGCCTTCGGGAATCTTTACGGCAGAATCTTGTGTCTTGACATACACATCTTGGGCTGCCTGTGTAAAGAACGGGGCCAAGTCGGTGACGAAGTAGAGCCCTACAATCAAGGCTACCAAGCCGATGATGAACGTTTTCAGTACGTTGCCTCTTGTAATGGGAAGTACGGCAGGAAACAGGTAGAACATGCCTGCCAGCGAAGCTAGGGGCAGGAATTGGTTGCCGGGCAGGATGACCGACAAGAACAGAGTGACCGGAATGAGTAACAGGGAAACCACTAAGGTTGTGGGGTGTCCGATAACTAATGCCGGACTCATGCCGATGTTCAGTCCGCTTGCATTCTTGAATTTGCGTGCAATCAGTTCGCGTGTGGCGTCGGAAATGGGACGCAAGCCTTCGATAAACAGCGAGGTGATACGGGGAATCAGTTCCATGACGGCACCCATCTTGATACCCAGTCCTAAGATAGCCGGAATGCTGTCTACCAGTTGTTTGCTGTTTTCGCATGCTAAGGCGCCAATAGCACATCCGACGATGACTCCTAGGAACAAAGGCTCGCCCATGATGCCGAATTTCTTTTTCATTCCTTCTGCGTCGATGTTCAGCTTCTCGAATCCGGGAATCTTGTCCAAAGTCTTGTTGATGACAAGGGCAAACGGAACGAATCCTTGGCAGAAAGGTTGGGGAATGGAAATGCCGTCCATTTTGTCATAGTAAGTCTGGAATTGTTTGCAGGTCAGGTCTGCCATGACCAGTGTGATGATGTAGCAAATGATAGCGGCAAAGAATCCCCACCAGATATTGTCGGATGCAAAGTAGACTACAGCACCGATAAAAGCGAAATGCCAGTAGTTCCAAAGGTCGATATTGACGGTTTTGGTGGTTTTGGTCAGCAACATCACAATGTTGACCGCTAGGCATACCGGAATAATAAATGCACCTACCGAAGTATTATAGGCAACCGAGGCGGCGGCTGGCCATCCCATGTCGAAGATGCCTAAGCTCAATCCATAGATTTCGGTAACTCGTTTCAACGGGTCGCCCAAGCTGCTGGTCAGCAATGCCGTTACTACAGACAATCCTACGAAACCGACTCCAACGAGCAATCCGCTCTTTAACGCTTTACCGAATTTGATACCGATACATACTCCTAAAATTGTAAAAATAATAGGCATCATCACCGCTGCGCCCAAGCCGATGATATAGCTGAATACTTGTTCCATGTGTTACTTTTTCTTTTTGTTAAATGTGTCTATAAGGTTAATAAATGAATGTAATTGCACCAAATGTACGGTCTTTTCTTCTAATTTGCAATTGATTTGCAAAGAAATTGCGACCTTTGTATAAATTATGACGAATTTTTCCGTTATCGTACACGATAATTGTAGTTTGTTGAATAAATAATCTACTTTTAAGCCCAGAAAATCCACATGGGGATGAGGCTTTTTTCTTACATTTGTAAAAATTAAATTTTTGAGAAAGCATGAGATACAGGAACTTTTTATTGATGGGGCTGGGGGTTGTGCTGACAGCTTTTGGCAAAGTACAGGCTGAAACTGATTTTCCCGGACAACAGAAGCCTTGGTCTGTCCGTATGGCAGAATCAGAAATGGTACGGAATCCCGAGTCGTGGCAACTCGATTTTCAGCCGGCATTGAAATGGGATTATTGTCATGGATTGGAGTTGGGTGCCATGTTGGATGTGTACGACCGTTATGGAGATGATAAGTTTTTCGATTATGCTTTGGCGTACGCCGACACGATGGTCAATGCAGACGGTACTATCAAGAAGTATAAAGTAGAGGAGTACAGTTTGGACCGCATCAATTCAGGCAAGTTCTTGTTCCGGATTTACGAGCAGACTAAAGACCCGAAATACAAGAAGGCACTTGACCTGATACGTACGCAGTTCGACGGTCAGCCGCGCAATGACGACGGCGGGTTCTGGCATAAGAAAATTTATCCTCACCAGATGTGGCTGGACGGTATCTATATGGGTGTGCCTTATCTCGCCGAATATGCTTTCCGTAACAATGAGCCGCAAGCGTATCAGGAGGTCATCCGGCAAATCAAACTGGCTGCCAAGCATACGTATGACCCGGCAAACGGTTTGTTCCGCCATGCATGCGACGTGAGCAAGACACAGAAATGGGCAGACCCGGTCACCGGACAATCGCAGCATTGTTGGGGACGTGCGTTGGGCTGGTATGCAATGGCGATAGTCGATGTACTCGACTATATCCCGCAACATGAGCCGGGACGCGACTCGGTGTTGGTGATATTGAACCATATCGCCAAGACACTGAAAAAATACCAAAGTCCGGAAGGTTTGTGGTATCAGGTGATGGACCGCAGTGGGGATGAAGGGAATTACCTGGAATCTTCGTGTTCCTCGATGTTTGTCTATTCGCTTTTCAAGGCGGTGCGCAAGGGATACATTGACGCCTCTTATTTCAGTGTGGCGCGCAAAGGATACGAAGGTATCCTGAACAATTTCATCGAAGTGGACGAAAACGGATTGGTCTCGATAACCCGTGCCTGTGCCGTAGCCGGACTGGGAGGTAAGAATTACCGGTCGGGTGATTACGACTATTACATCAATGAAAAGATTCGGGATAACGACCCGAAAGCGGTAGGACCGTTTATCTTGGCATGTCTGGAATGGGAAGGGTTGCCGAAGGAGCAACGCCGTTTTGCCGAGCCGAGAACACTGGTAGTGGCTCAAGACGGTTCGGGCGATTTTACTACGTTGGGCGATGCATTGGAGTCGGCGCGCGCCTTTATGGATTATGAGGTGAAGGTTTATGTGAAGAAAGGCGTTTACCATGAAAAGCTGGTGGTGCCTTCGTGGCTTCAGCATATCGAATTTATTGGTGAGAATGCCGAACAGACGGTCATAACAAATGCGGATCATGCTAATATCAACAAGATGGGCACATTCCGGACGTATACGGTGAAGGTAGAAGGCAATTACATTACGTTCCGCAACCTGACCATCGAAAACAACGCTCCCCGCCTGGGGCAGGCAGTAGCCCTGCATACCGAAGGCGATTGCCTGCGCTTTATCCATTGCCGTCTGCTGGGCAATCAGGATACAGTCTATACAGGTACCGAGGGTACGCGCTTGTATTTTGAGAATTGCTACATCGAAGGTACTACCGATTTCATCTTCGGTCCTTCTACTGCTTGGTTCGAGGATTGTACCATTCATAGCAAGGCAAACTCGTATGTGACGGCGGCTTCTACACCTGCTTACATTCCTTACGGTTATGTGTTCAACCAGTGTAAGCTGACGGCTGAGCCGGAAGTAGATAAGGTGTATTTGGGTCGTCCATGGCGTCCGTATGCCGCTACGGTATTCATGCATTGCGAGTTAGGGAAGCACATTATTGCCGCTGGCTGGGATAACTGGCGTAACAAAGCCAACGAAAAGACAGCCCGTTATGCCGAATACGGTAATACCGGTGAAGGTGCCGCTGCAAAGGAACGTGTAGATTGGGTACGTCAGTTGACCGAAAAAGAGGCAGAGGGAATTACGATGAGCCGTGTCTATTCGCTTTCGAGCGACTGGAACCCGTGTGAATAAAAATAGGTTTTTACGTAGGACTGGATTTGTTAACCGGCATGCTTGCCAAACAAAGATATATCCGTCGATAGTTTCAATATAACTGAAACTGCCGACGGATATATTTTGCATGTGCCGGCAAAGTATATTTTTCTCAGTGGCTGTAATGGTAATTGGCAGGTTGCAGCCGTTTATATTACTTTTCAGCTTTTGGGGGGTTGCACTTATCGCTTCAGGTTTGTCAGGAGGGCATTGCCGTTTTTTATAGGGTTCCAGCTGTCATTGCCTGCCAATACTTGTTCGGGCTGATATTTTGCGATGTCGGTCAGCTGATGGCTGTAAGAGACACGTGCCGACGGATTGATCCCTTCGCCTGAGCTTTGGTATTCGGCGAAGAAAGCAGTCTTTTCATTCGATTCCTTGCCCCAGTTGTTCCAGCCTTCGGGCGTAATGTGGTTACCCAGTTCGCATTCGATGTAGACTGCCTGCGCATACGGACGCCACGGACGACCCAAATAAACCTTCTTAGCCTCATCGGCAGCAGTTAGACGGCAGTTCCAGAATACATAGCCGTAAGCTTTACCTTGGTCAGTAGAGGGCGCGGTTACATAGCCGTTGGCAAGGCTGCGTATCTCGCAATCCTTAAACAGGGCAGTGCTCCAGCCGAAAATGAAATCGACGGTTCCCTCGATATAACATGCTTCGTAATACTGGCGGCTGTCTTTGCCGTATGTGTAGAGTGTATCTTGATTACCGAGGAAGCGGCAACGCTTGAAATAAGCACGATCACCGTCGACAAAGCAGGCTACTGCCTGACCTACCCGTCCTGCCGTGTTGGCAAAGGTAATGTTTTCGGCATAGAAATCAGGTGCGTAGATGTAGACGGTAGACGAGCCGGAAGTGGACATCTCTTCGCCGAAGATGTTCTTTTTCGATGCGTAATTGTCGTCGGTGATGACGGCTCCTTCCTCGCCGATAAGCGATAGGTTGATTTTCGAAGCCGGAATGATTACTCGTTCCTTGTATTCGCCTTTACGCACGAGGATGGTCGTACGGTGGTTCTTGCGGAAGTCGGGGACAGCGTTGATAGCTTCCTGTACGGTAAAGAAATCGCCGCTGCCATCTTTTGCCACTACGAAATCGTAATAGCGCACGTACTTGCCCAGTTCAGGAAGCTGTTTCTCGATGGCTTGCACGGCAAGTTTGGCGACTTGGCGTGCTCCGTACACGTTGAAGTGGGTATTGTCTTGGCGTCCTTTGGGACAAGCAGGCGATACGCCTGCAGGAATCCACATGAAGAGTTTTTTCGAGCCCTCTACGCCCATGGATTCCACCAGCTTCTTGGTCGCCAGGTTAAGGTCGATAAAGGTAACATCCATTTCTTTTGCTACATTGCGGGGAGAGTCGAGGTATTTCCCGTGTGTATCTATCAGGGTGTCACCTTCTTCGATGGCATCTGCTTTTTCCGGACGGAAATCATCGGCTGCTATGGCGTTGGGATTCTCGCCGAAATTGCGGCGCACTACCGAATTGAATAAGACGGGGATGCCTCCTTTTTCACGGGTTTCGCGTACAAACTTCCGAAGGTTTTCGTCGAAAGTCGTGCCAGGGTCGGTATGGCGGTCGGGCTGAGGCTTTTCATCGTTATGTCCGAACTGGATAAATACGTAGTCGCCAGGACGGATGTTGTTGACTACTTTCTCCCAATGTCCTTGGTCGATAAAGGACTTCGAGCTTCTGCCGTTCAGGGCATGGTTGTCGATGCGTACGTCTTCGGTGAAGAAACCTCCCAATACATGTCCCCAGCCTCGTTCTTGATTTCCGGCTCTCAATGACTTGTTTGCCATGGTCGAGTCTCCAATCATGAAGATGGTGATGACCCGGTCGGACTTGAATGCCGACAGGAACAGAACTGCCAGCAGCGTGCAAAACAAATAGAATTTTTTCATAAACAATGGTTTAATTAATAGGGTTAGTTAGCATGTTAAATCATTTATGGTTTGTCCGGTTCTTCGATGTGGAACGCTTGGTTGAAAAACTCCAGTACTGCCTGTTGGATTTCCTTGCTGCAGAAGTGAGGCAGGTCGTACAGCCGAGTCTGGAATTGTGTTCCGGCACCTTGGCTTTCCCATACTTGTCGCATGGTCTCGTATGCCGACTTGACACCTTCTACGGGAAATAGTTTGTCTTTCAGCCCGTTGGTGAACAACATCGGCTTCGGACAGGCGATGCTTGCCACGTGCGGATAGTCCATATACCGCCGGATGTTCGGGATAATCATAGCGTATGCCGAGCCGCCTTTGTTCTGATTGTTGGTCAGTGTCATCAGGCTGTCGGTGGTGTTCATCCAGCAGACCGCTGCGCCGGCTTTTACGGCATCGGTAGCGGCAGCGGTCATCCATGCCCGGTGTGCTCCCATCGAGAATCCCATGGCACCCACCTTTTCTTTATCTACATTGGGCAGCGAGCTTAAGAATTCCGCGCTGCGGATATCATCCCATGCGATGAGCGCTCCCCACGACATCCCCATCTGCAGCAGGTTGGCAGACAAGGCTTGCTGCGAATCGTAGCGGGCATATTCTTTTCTTCCCCGTTCGCCCCAGAATAAGGCGTCGACTGCCAGTACAACATAACCGTGCTTTGCCAGGTAATCGCCTACGTATTGGCCGTCGTAACAACGTATCGCCCAGTCGTCGGCATCTTCCCGGATGACTTCCGATACATTGAACGGACGTACCATCTTTTCTTTTCCAATGGTGAAGTGCGCGCCGTGGTCGTGCAATAACAGGATGGCAGGGAAAGGTCCTTCGCCGTCGGGAATCAGCAAGTATGCCGGCACACGTGACCATGCGGATACATTAAAGGCGATTTTCCGTGCCGTGTATCCGTCCCGTTGTTCGCTTTCAAGCAGTTCCATGTCGAATGCCGCCTTGGGTGGAGCAGGCTGCATACACTCTAACAGTTTTCCGCGTGCCTGTTCCCGCCAGCGTTTAAAGTCGGTCTCGGGAGAGTTTCCCCATGCCATCGGATAGGTAAGGGTTTGCTTTAATGCCTGGTAGAAAGCGGGCATGTCGTTCAGGGTTTCATATCCGGCGTATGCCTGTTCGGCTTCTGTCTTTTTCAGCCATGCCGGATAAGCTTGCAGGACAGATTCGGGCGCATACGTGTACCAGGCATATCCCACCCGTCTTTCGGGAGCGACATCTGCCAGTCGGTAGACTTTCTTTCCGTCGCGGTTTGCCATAAAGGGACGGTTGGTATCCAATTCGTAGAAGCGTGCCCAGATGCGGGGTGCCTGCGGGTCTTCCACCACAATTCGGTCATAAGGATATTCGGGGTTGGTCATTTGCTCTTTGGATACGGGCACTTTTTCAATCCGGATGCCTTCGATAGCGTTTTTCTCCAGCCAGGCAACGCCGGCTTTTACTGCTTCTATCACTGCCGGCTCAGGGTGGGGAATCTCCATCAGCAGACGCAGGATGCCGCAGCTTTCGCCCGAAACCAGTGAAGGAAGCTCGAAACTGCGTGCCTGCACAGGGAGGAATGTCGTGTTGTCGTGCTGTTGTCCCCATACGGTCTTGATGCCTTGTTGCGTATATTGGGTGCGCAGGATGACGTCGATACCTTTCCGGAATGCCAGGTTGATTTTCTTTTTCATCGCGTCGTCCAGCCATGTATAATGGATGTCGCCTTCGTTGATACGCAGAAACAGTTCCAGTACACCCGTTGTCACGCCGTCGTTGTAGGTGATGGCATCTACGTCCCAGCCTCGCCAGCCGCCGTTTTTCTTTTGGGTTTTCAGCAGGTAGTCCAGCCCCTTGACAGCCGCGTTTTTATAGCGCGACTGTTTGGTCAGTGTATATACACGGGCAAGGTAGTCGATTTGCGAGTAAGTGTTACGGTTGTCTAGCGTGCTGAGCTTATACCGTTCCTTCAATGCGCCATAAACTGAATCGGCAGGAAGGATAGCCAGCCAGTCGATGTTCTTGGGCCAGCCGCCGTCGGGATTCTGGTAAGCGATGAAGTTGTCGGCTATCTCTTTGTATTGTTTGGGCGCATAACGGGCATAGTCCCGGATCGGATGTTCCAGGTTCCAGTGGTGTATGCCGTCCGACATGGCTTCCAGCGAAGGGATTTGTTGGGCATTGGCAAAGCCTGCCAGTGTGAATGCCCCGACCAGCAAGCTCCATAATCTTGTTTTCATCGTACTATCGTTTGTTGGTAAACTACGTTGCCTGGTGGCAGGCAGGGTGTAGCTTGAATTATTGTTGCGGATACAGGTGGTTGACCAGACTGTTGAGATAGACTTCCAGATTGGTATATTCCGGATTCAGCTTGTAGGCGGCTCCGTCGGAAGAATCGTTAGGGTTCAGTCCGTTTTGCTTTTCCCATTCATCGGGCATTCCGTCGGCATCTGTGTCTGCCGGTGCTGTTTCCGAACGGTATTCGGGCCATCCTCCTACATCGCTGGGCTGGTCTATCATGCCATTGGTGCTGCCGTGGCTTCCTTCGTAATGATAGATGCCTTGGCGGGTTTCGTCAGCGATGCGTTGGTCGTAAGCGTCCCGGCGGTAAGAAGCTCCGGCAAGCCGCAGGACGGATTCGTATGCCTCTTGTGCCGGTTGCAGGCTGGTATGCTCGGCAATGTCGAAAGCTTGGCTGGCAAGGTAATCTTTTTTGTCTGCCGTCTTGTCTTTCAGAATCAGTCCCTTGGTGTTGTCTTGGTTGACTTTCTGCATTTCTGCCCGTTGTTTGTCGGTCAGGTTTGGGCAAGTGTCATCCATGTAGTTTCCATTCAGGTAGAAGATGCCGTGTGTGCCTTTGGCGTTGTTGTTCTTCCCGTCATCGGGATAAGCGGTGAACAGACGCTTGTAAGACGAGACTGTAGCGGTGTAGGGACCGGGCTTGTAGTAATTGTTCAGGAAGTTGTACGAACCTCCTTCGCCGGCGTAGGCTCCGGCACTTCCGTAGTTATAAATGACATTGTTGAACAATTCTACCCGTTCCTCTTCCGGTTTGCCTGTATAGCGGCTTCCGCACAAGCGGGGCGTGCGGTTGGAGTGATGTGCCAACAGGTTGTGGTGGAACGATGCGGTCTGTCCTCCCCAAATTCCTCCGTAGCCGTGTTTGCCTTTTTCGTGTATGGAACGGAGCAGGCTTTCGCTGGCTATGCACCATTGCATGGTGAAGTTGCGGTTGTCGTAGAAGGTGGCGCATTCGTCGGTCGACCAACTGAACGAGCAATGGTCGATGATGATGTTGGTATGGTTGCTGAACCCGTTTATGGCGTCATCCCCCTTGTGCTTGACGTCTGCTCCCATACGTGAGCGGATAAACCGGATGATAACATTGTCTGCCTTTACTCCCAAAGAGTAGTTTTTCAGGCAAATACCGTCGCCCGGTGCTGTCTGTCCGGCTATCGTGAGGTCGCCGTTATTGATATAAAGCGGTTCCTGTAGTTCGATGATGCCGCTTACGGCAAAGACAATCGTGCGTGGTCCTTTCTTGCGAATAGCCCAACGCAGGGTACCTTCCGAACCGTCGTCTTTCAATGAGTTGACAATATATACTTTGCCTCCTGCGCCGCCGGTCGTATATTTCCCTGCTCCGTCTGCACCCGGGAAAGCCGGAATCTTCGAGCGGTCGGGGACGGGATAGTTCTCTATGGATGCGGCGGATGCATCCATGTATAAGGTAGGAAAGACTATCAGGCAGATGGTCAAGCATGTGTTTCTTATCAGATTCATATAGGTCATTGTTTTTTTTGTTTGTATTAGGGTTCGTTCTCAGGATACAGTTGATGGACAAGTTCGTTGAGATACACTTCAAGATTGGTGTATGACGGATTTAGGTTATATTTGCTTCCATCGGTTTCGTCATCCGGATTCAGGTGATGGCTTTCTTCCCATTCGTCGGGCATGCCGTCGCCGTCTGAGTCTGTCGGAGCGGTCTCCTGAGGATATTCGGGCCAGCCTCCCACGTCTTCGGCACGGTCTATCAAGCCGTTCGAACTGCCGTTGCTTCCTTCGGCGGTATAGTCGCCGTTGCGTACATTCTCAACAATGCGTTTGTCTGTTTCGTCTCTGACGAGCGAAGCTCCCGCATAGTCCAGCACCCATTGGTAAGCTTCCTGTGCCGATTGGGTATAAGCGTCTGCATCGGGAGTGATATTGAAAGCCTGTTCCGACCGTATCGCTGTTTCTCCGCCTTCAGGCAGCGGAACGTTTTTTTCATTAGGCTGTAGTCCTACCCAATTATCTGCATTGACTGCGGCAATCAGTGGACGGTAATCTTCAGGCATGTCCGGACAAGTGTCGTCGAAGTAATTGCCTGACAGGTGGAAGGTTCCCCATGTGCCTTTGGGATTATTCTGTGTTCCGTCATCACCGTTGGGTTGGAAAATGCGGTTGACGATGCTTTTCTTGGTACAGGTGGAAGGACCGGGTTTATAGTAATTGTTGACAAAGTTGAAATGCCCTCCCTCTCCGGCGTAGCCTCCGTTGGTAGGTCCCCAGTTGTAGAATACATTGTTACGCAGGTCTGTTTCCTCTTTTTCCGGAATGCCTGTATAGCGGCTTCCGCACAGACGTGGGGTACGGCTGCTGTGGTGTGCCATCAGGTTGTGATGGAATGTGGCAGGAGTTCCGCCCCAGATTCCTCCGTATCCGTGTGTGCCTTTGTTATGTATGGAACGGGCCAGGCTTTCGCTGATGATGCACCATTGCATCGTAAAGTTGGTGTTATCGTAGAAAGAGGCGCACTCGTCTGTACTCCAGCTCATCGAGCAGTGGTCAATCAGAATGTTTTGATTGTTCTTGCCCCAAAAAGCATCTGCTCCGTCCGCTTCATCCTCTGTCAGGTTGTCCGACCCCATGCGGAAACGGAGAAAGCGCACGATGACATTGTCGCTCTTGATAGCTACCGGATGCCCTTTCAGGCAGATACCCTTGCCGGGTGCTGTCTGTCCCGCTATGGTTACATCCCCGTTGCGGATGTCAAGTTCTTCTTGTAATTCAATCAGACCGCTTACAGCAAAGACAATGGTACGTTTGCCGCTTTGGTTTAAAGCCCAACGCAGGGTTCCTTCCGAGCCGTCATCGGCAAGTGAGGTAACAGTATAGACTTTTCCGCCTGCTCCTCCGGTGGTATATTTCCCTGCCCCATAAGCTTGTGGAAAGGCAGGTATGACACTCCGGTCGGGAGTCGGGTAATCGGGCAGCGCTTCCGGCTGTTCCGGTTCAGGGGATTCATCTGGCTCTTGTTCTTGAGGGATATCTTCTTTCAGCTTGGTTTCAGTGTCCGAGCAAGCGGACAAGAAGGCTAAACAGAAGATTGTGATTATCCAATGTTTGGGTAGATGTAGCTGTTTCATTATGCTTTAATTTTTCCCAAAGATAGGTTTTTACCTCCTCCAAGAGGTGTAATTTTTGTTTTTTCCCTCCTATATTTTATTTGTTTCTACAGTTGGCTGTTCCGGCTCCTTATCTTTTATTCCGAACAACCAGCGGAAGAACCGTACGAAAATATTGCGCTTTTTGGGCTTTTGTTCGGTAGCTTGCTGGTCAATGGTTGTCTGTACCAACGAGTCTTTGCGTGCTATCGAGTCGGCTGGCAACAGTAGGCTGTCTTTCTTCAACAGCAATGAATCGCGGCTGATGATTGACGAATCAGGTAATAAAGACAGCGAATCTGTTTGTAGTTTGAGTGAATCCGTCCGAAGCTGGAGATTGTCTGCTTGTAATGAATCTGCTTGTATCTTCCGGAAAGGAATCAGCGAATCAATACGCAGCGAATCTGTCCGGAGTGAGTCGGAGAGCAGGCTGTCGCGACGGGCGATGCTGTCGGTTTGCGCCAAGAGTGGTTTAGGTTGTACGGGTTTCGGGCGTTCTATCTTGAACTGTACAGGTACAGAATACTTGCAACGTACTGTAATGCCGTGGTCTTTAGCTGGAATCCAGCGGGGCATCTCTTTGATAACGGTCAAGGCAGCAGTGTCCATAGTGGGTTCCAGACTACGGACAATGGTGGGGGAGGTAATCAGTCCGTTACGTTCTACGACAAACTGGATGGCTACCACTCCTTCGATGCTGTCACGTTTGGCTTTTGGGGGATATTTCAGGTTTCGTTTCAAGTAGTTCATGAAAGCTTTCATGCCGCCGGGATATTCGGGCATCTGTTCTGCCGAAGCATAGATGCGGCTGGAGCTTTTACGGCTCATGGTAATAGGAAGCGGCTCGTTCGGGCTTTGCAGGAACGACTGGATGGGTATGGACTGATTGTCCATCCCTTCGGCACGCACGGTTACCGGATGGTTATAGTCGGCATCGATGTGGAACAGACCAATTTCATCCGTACTTGTCCGCCGTCCTGTTCCCTGGATGCTCACAATAGCTCCTGTGATAGGCTCACCTGTACCGGTGGTGACGATGCCTTCTACCGGAAATGTTTGTTGAGTTTGTTTGTATGCGACGATATCTTGTGGGCTGTCCAGATAAAATGTCTTTGTGGCGTTTTCCACTTCAAGCATGAAAGAAGCTACCGAGCGGTCGCGATCTGTAGGGAAATATAGATTTGCCCGGCGGGTATAGTTCTCGTCAATGGCATATTGAAAAGTAATGACACCTTGGTCATTGCCGGTATATTCTTGGCTTCTGCCAGATATTTTCAGAATCATACCTGGCTGAGGCTGTCCGTTCGATTTCAATACGGTGATGCGGAAAGAAGTTTCCGTATCGGCTCCTTGTATCCGTTGGGGAAGGATGAACATCAGACAGACAAAAACTATATATAATAAGGTATAGGTTTTTTCGGTTTGCTTCATAATTATTTGGGAAAATAGCGGTGCAAAGCTACGAGTATTCTGTTTTATTTCAAAGTTTATTGCGTTATTTCTATTTCCTTTCTTCGATTTTGTTACCTTTGTGCATAGAAGCTGAATAAAATGTGACAAGATGAAAAAGACTTTGAACGAATTCAAGAAGTTTGCGATGCGAGGAAATGTCATCGATATGGCAGTAGGTATCATTATCGGTGGTGCTTTCGGCAAGATTGTATCGTCGTTGGTGGGTGATTTGATTATGCCTGCGGTAGGCGTGCTGGTAGGAGGAGTGAATTTTTCCGACTTGAAGTGGGTTATCAAGAAGGCGGTGATGGAAGGCGACCAAGTGGTTTCGCCCGAGGTGGCTATCAAGTATGGCAATTTCATTCAGGTGACATTCGATTTCCTGATTATTGCCGTAGCTGTATTTTTCTTGGTGAAAGGCATCAATGCATTGGCAAAGAGGAAAAAAGAAGCCGAAGTGAAGACACCTCCTGCTCCTCCGGCAGATATCCAACTTTTGACTGAAATCCGTGATTTGTTGAAAGAAAAGAAGGATTGACGGTACAAGAAACAAAAGCACACAAGCTATAAAAAGAGCACAAAGATACAGCATGGATGTAGATGTATCCTGTATCTTTGTGCTCTTCAGTGAGACTGAATTTTATGCTTCCCCCTTCTTGTTTTGTATCAGTTCGACAAGAAAAGCGGCTATCAGACCGATGCCTCCGCCTATCAATATGCTGGCAGCATAGATGATGGCACTCTCTTCCGAATTGGTATGGGGGGCAAAGCAGTATCCTGCTATGATTCCCAATCCGATGCCTAGCATCAGGCAACCGGTGCGCAGGGTGGTATAGAAGGTGGAAAACTTCAGATGCCCTGCACGTCCGTTGCTCAGTTGTTCCGGACGGAGTTTTTCTATCAGCATCAGTCTTTCTTTGCGTCCTACTATCAGTTCGAATAACTTGTAGATGCAACCGAAAAAGATGGCACATACGCCGATAGGTACTAAAATATCTTCCATAATTTTTTGTTTTAATTTGTTCCTTTGCTCGTTTAGACGCAAAGAAATACAAAAGGTTACAACAGGGAGTGAAAATTCTTTTCGGATTTTTGTGTAACCTTTCGGAAAGGCCGGCGTCTAATGATATGAAATGAAAAAAGACGAGATGCATATTATCGGACAGGTATTGTCGGGGAAGACCGAAGCCTTTGCTTACTTTCTCGACACGTACGGACAGCAGGTCTTTGCGCTGATTGTCCGGATGGTATCGTCTCCCGAATATGCCGAAGAGCTGACGCAAGACACGTTTATGAAGGCTTTCCGCCACCTTGATTCCTTTGCCGGAGAGAGCAGTTTCTCCACGTGGATTTACCGTATTGCTTACAACACCGCCCTCTCGGCCGTGCGCAAGAAACACGACGAGGTGCTGATGATAGACGACAGGCAGTGGGAAAGGGTATCGGAAACAGAAATAGATGAGGCTCTTGATGAGGATTCGGAAGAACGGATTGCGTGTCTTCAGGCGGCTTTGTTGAAACTGACTCCCGAGGAACGTGCCCTCGTCACCCTCTTTTATGAAGAAGACAAAAGCATTGACGAGATAGCCGGCATCTTGAAACAAACGGTTGCCAACGTCAAGGTGAAGCTGTATCGTGTGCGGAAAAAATTGTATGTATTAATGAAATCAGGCGAGTGATTGCCTGAAAAACACCGGACTTTATGGATAAAGGATTGAAAAAAGCAGTGGGCAAGCAGCCCACATACCGTCTGCCGAGTAATTTCACTTACCGGATGATGCAGCAGGTAAGGGAAGAAGCTTTTGCGCGCGAGCGGCGTGAGGAACGCCGGCTGTGTCTTGTATTGACGGTTGTCGTGTTGTGCGCGTTGGCTGGTGTGGCATATCTTCTGGTCCGTTTCTGCGGAAAAGAACTGGCTGCGGTTTGGTCAGGTTGGGCGGAAGTGATGCCCGATGCCGCGACTCTCCGTCTTTTCTTGCCTACGTTTGTCTCTTTGTTATGTCTGGCAGGACTGTACCGCTGGCTGGAAAAGAAAATGTTTTCCCGCAAGTAGCGGTCTGCCGATGTCCGTATACAAAACAGATTCACCACAGATGTCCCGAAGGAAGCGTTTCCTTTATCGGTGTCATCTGTGGTGAATTTTTTATCAGTCTGTCCGGTTTACGCTTTCCGGTAGTTTGCCAGTGAATCGGCTTGGAAACCTTGGATGAAGCTGTTGTGCTTTTCTATTTCAGCTTCGGCGTAGTTAACATATACATCGAGCGACTGAGCGAACAGCTCGGGAGCTTTGGTCGCATCTTGTAAGAGCAGGTGACTCATTACGCAGACGGCTGCCATTTCATAAAGACGGCGTGCGGTAAAGTCGAGCAATTCCTGGTTTTGTGCCTCTTTCACCTTGGCTGTACATGCTTCGAGCTTCGCGGTCATGGCTTTCAGACGGTCCATATAGCCTTGGTATTCGGGTGCGCAAGGAACGGCTTCGAACTCGTGAAGCGTAGCGGCATATGAGCCGTTGGTGACGTAGCGGATAGCGGCAACGGTCTGCAGCTGGGTAGTTCCCTCGTAGATGCTGGTGATACGTGCGTCGCGGTAGATGCGTTGGCAGGCATATTCCATCATAAAGCCCGACCCGCCGTGTATCTGGATACAGTCGTAAGCGTTCTGGTTGGCATATTCCGAGTTCATACCCTTGGCAAGCGGCGTGAAGCTGTCAGCCAGTTTCGCGTATTTCTTCTGTTCCTGACGTTCTTCGGGAGTCAGCTTGCGCTCGCGGGCAATATCGTCGAGAGCCTTGTAGATGTCGACGTAGCGTGAAGTCTGGTAGAGCAAGGCACGTCCGGCATCGAGTTTGGCTTTCATTGTAGCCAGCATATCGTAGACAGCCGGGAATTCGATAATGGCTTTACCGAACTGGCGGCGTTCGCGGGCGTATGCCAGTCCTTCGTCATAAGCGGCCTGGCTCAGTCCCACCGACTGTGCGGCGATGCCGAGGCGTGCGCCGTTCATCAGTGCCATCACATACTTGATAAGTCCCAGCTTGCGGTCGCCGCAGAGCTCGGCTTTTGCATTCTTGTAAACCAGTTCGCAAGTAGGCGAGCCGTGGATGCCCAGTTTGTTCTCGATGCGGCGCACATCCACACCGCCGTCACGCTTGTCGTAGATGAACATCGAAAGTCCGCGTCCGTCGTGTGTGCCTTCTTCCGAGCGTGCCAGAACGAGGTGCAGGTTGGCGTCACCGTTGGTAATGAAGCGCTTTACGCCGTTCAGCCGCCAGCATTGGTTGGCTTCGTCGTAGGTAGCTTTCAGCATCACGCTTTGGAGGTCACTTCCTGCATCGGGTTCGGTCAGGTCCATCGACATGGTCTCGCCTGCGCAGATGCGCGGGATGAACCGGCTGTGCTGGTCTTCGTTTCCGAATTCGTAAAGAGTTTCGATACAGTCTTGCAGCGACCAGATGTTACCGAATCCGGCATCAGCCTGTGCCACGATTTCGGCGCACATCGTGTAGGGCGTAATCGGGAAGTTAAGTCCACCGAAGCGGCGGGGCATTGTCATGCCGTTGAGCCCGGCTTTCACCATGGCGTCAAGGTTCTGTTTCGTTCCCGAAGCATATTCCACGCGTCCGCCTTCGTGGTGCGGACCTTCCTGGTCTACGCCTTCCGCGTTGGCTGCAATTACTTCGCCGGTGATTTCGCCGGTAATTTCCAGTACTTTGTCGTATGAGTCGATAGCGTCTTCGTAGTTCTGCGGCGCATAGTCATACTGGTCTTTTTCTCTGTATCCGCGTTCTTTCAGCTCGCAGATGCGTTCCATCATCGCATTGTTAAGATGGAACTTGAGTTCAGGGTGTTCGGTATAAAAGTTTGGCATTTCGTTTTTGTTTTAAGGAGTTAAGGAGTTAAGAAGTTAAGGAGTTAAGCCAATTGTCCGGCTTGCCTTAATCTTCAAAATAGCGTGTCGCAATGCTTTTGCAATAGGCATTCAGCGTCTTGCTAGTTTCCTCTATGCTCCTGGTTAATGCATCATAATCGTTTTCGTTGATGTAGTTTAAGTCTTTGGATAGCAGAATATAGTATCTGCATTCTTCCAGACTTCCTTGAGCTATGTTCATTAAGCGGAGTTTGTCAGCTTTGCCCAGTCTTTTGTAACCTTCTGCGATATTGGCTGCGATAGATACGGCTGCCCGTTGGAATTGCGAACATAGTCCGAAACGTTCGTAGGCAGGGTATCGGGCGGTTATTGTGTATACAGCGACTACAAACTGATGGGCTTTTTGCCAAGCGATGATGTCTTTAAAACTTTGCGTCATCTTTCGTTGGTTATAAGTATTGACTTAACTCCTTAACTACTTTAACTCCTTAACTACTACTGAATTTATTTACTATTCTTCTTATAATACTTAATCATCTTCGGAATGACCTCCTCTACGGTACCGTTGATTACATAGTCGGCAATGGAGTTGATGGGGGCATTCGGGTCGCTGTTTACCGAAATGATGATGCCTGCGTCCTGCATGCCGGCTATGTGCTGGATTTGTCCGCTGATACCGCAAGCGATATAGAGTTTCGGATGAACCGTTACGCCTGTCTGGCCTATCTGGCGGTCATGGTCACAGAAGCCGGCGTCGACGGCTGCACGGCTGGCTCCCACTTCGGCATGAAGTTCTTTTGCCAGTTCGAAAAGCATGTCGAAGCCTTCTTTGCTGCCCATACCGTAACCTCCGGCTACGACGATGGGGGCGCCTTTCAGGTTATGTTTGGCTTTCTCTACATGACGGTCGATGACTTTTACCACATAGTCGGTTTCGGGAACAAACTTGGCTACGTTGTGGAGAATGACTTCGCCCTGATAGTTTTCGTCGAGGATTTCTTTCTTCATCACACCTTCGCGTACGGTTGCCATCTGCGGACGGTGTTCAGGGTTGACGATGGTGGCAACAATGTTTCCTCCGAATGCCGGACGGATTTGATACAGCAGGTTATGATAGGTGATGCCGTTTTTCTTGTCTTCGTGGTCGCCTATCTCCAGCTGGGTACAGTCGGCTGTAAGTCCGCTGGTCAGTGCGGAAGATACACGCGGGCCTAAGTCACGTCCGATGACGGTAGCGCCCATCAGGCAGATTTGCGGCTTCTCTTCTTTAAACAGATTGACCAGAATGGAAGTGTGGGGAAGGGAAGTATAAGGGTATAAACCCGGAGCGTCGAACACGTGTACGCGGTCTACTCCGTAAGGGAGCACTTGCTTTTCTACGCCGTCAAGCTCGTTTCCTGCACAGATGGCTTCCAACTGGCATCCTAATTCATTGGCCAACTTACGGCCTTTCGTTAACAGTTCGAGACTGACATCGGCAACGAGTGTGCCGTCCATCTCACAATATACAAATACGTTGTTCATAGTTTTATCCGATAGTATGGTTAGCCAATAGTTCGACAATCAAGTTTTCTACATCCGCATCGCTGCCCGTCAGGGTTTTGCTTTCCTTTGCCTGGAAGATGATGTTCTCTATCTTCTTCACCTTCGTGGGAGAACCCGACAGACCGCATTGTTTGGTGTCGCCGTTTACGTCGGCTACGCTCCATTCGGTAATGTTCAGGTAGGGACGGCTTTCATACAGTTCGGCGTAGGGCAGGGCAGAACCGTCTTTGGTGATGGCTGCTTTCTCTTGTCCGCCCAAGGCACGTTTGTACTTCATGACCAGCTTGGCGTTGCGCGGACGGCAGGGCGCTGCGCTTCCGTTTACGGTCAGCACGATGGGAAGCGGAGCTTCTACGATTTCCACACCTCCGTCGATATGACGTTTCACACGGATGGACTTTTCACCTACTTCTTCGATTTCTTCCACGTAAGTCACCTGCGGCAAGCCCAGCTTTTCGGCTACCTGCGGTCCTACTTGTGCCGTATCGCCGTCGATAGCCTGGCGTCCGCCAATGATGAGGTCATATTCGCCGATTTTGCGGATGGCTGTAGCCAGCGCATACGAAGTAGCCAGTGTGTCGGCACCGGCAAAAGCACGGTCGGTCAGCAAATAGCCGTTGTCGGCTCCTCTGTATAGTCCTTCACGAATGATTTCGGCTGCACGTCCGGGACCCATAGTCAAGATAGTGACGGTAGAACCGGGATGTGTGTCTTTCAGTCGGAGTGCCTGTTCCAAGGCATTCAAGTCTTCCGGATTGAAGATTGCCGGAAGGGCCGCACGGTTGATGGTGCCGTCGGCGTTCATAGCATCTTTCCCTACACAGCGTGTGTCAGGTACTTGTTTTGCCAAAACTACAATTTTCAAACTCATTTGATTAACTATTTTGGTATTAGTAAATTATTAGTTGTCGGCAAATTTAGTGAAACCATTTGTTTTGTGAAAAAGATAAGGCTGAAAAATGCAGTTTTATGCCCTACATTGACATGGATGATTCCCAGTTTCTTCCTTTTGTCACGGCAAAGTTAAAGGGCAATGTATCGGGACAAATATAGCTTCGTCCGAAATAAGATTAATAATCTTACAGCTGGAAGATTAATAATCTTACACGTGGAAGATTAATAATCTTGCAGGAAACGAAGCTATCTCTGTCGGAAGGAGCAGCTGATAAGAATCGCTATTATGTATTGAAAAAATAGTCTCAAAAGATTGTTGGCTACAGATAGGCTAACCGTCTTGTCGTACTTCTAAAGCGGGATAATATAACTTGATTGGTTGCAAGGCACGTTGAATGTCGCAAAGAAGATTTGTAAAAATAATCGGAATACCCTATGCAGCATTCAATGCGGTATGCTAAGCTTTATTGTTTCCTTTGTTTACCCTATCGCTAAAATCGTTGCTATGACAGTATGGCAATACGTTAATTATTGCAATCATCAGAAAATTGGTCATGTGAGATATGCTTTATTTTAATTCAATCAACGGGTAAATAATTATCTCGTGAGGAAAAAAATGAAATGAAATCATTGTTTTGCATCATATCTGAGTTTTGAAATATGGAAGTAGGTAAGATGCAATAGACCGTTATTTGTCATCGTACGGTGATGAGTTAAAGCATAACGGATATGTTTTATGTAAAGGTAAGTGAATGAAAGAGGTTAAGTTCCAATTTGCTCACCTTATAAATGAGGCGAGCAAAACCACCCAACTTGGCTTGTTCAGTTTTCGTGCGTTTTTGAATACTTAAACATCTATAGTAAAATGATAGATGCCAGTGAGGGAGGCTTTGAAGGAGTGCGTGATGAAGGTGGTATTCGTGCTACGCTTGATTTTGTGCAGAACGATTTGTATTATCCGACATTTGCTGACAAGCTAACCTATCTCATGTATAGATTCTGCTCTGGATACTTTTTCAACGATGGGAATAAGCGTATTGCACTGACTCTTGGAGCATATTTCTTACATAAAAATAATTACTATTGGCACGCTTGCATTTGTATGCGTGCGTTGGAGTCTATTATTTATCACGTGGCTGCATCAAATATTGACCAAGATTTATTGTTGCGTATCATAAATAGCTTTATGACGAGCAAAGATTATGATGAAGAATTGAAGATAGATATAGCCAATGCTATGAGTAAGGGTCATTTAGGCATCGAAGGAGAGGACTATCAAGAGTAAGAAGATGGTGTTAATCCGTAATGAATAACTAGGATGCCCGGCTTCATGTTCCTATTTTCAATACAAATTGGTCAGGGAAGTTTTTGGCGAACAAGTAATAACTGTATGTTGATTGTTGGACATCAGTAATCATTATAAATAATCGCAATATGGAAACAACAGCAAAGAAGGTGTACGCTCCCGATGATTGGTCTGTGTGGTGGCTATACATCTGAGAGAAATGCTTAGGGATGGATTGTAAGCAAGTGGAATGTCTCAAGGAAGATTTACAAAAAATCTATGGAAAAACCTTCAAAATTCGGCAGATTAACGCAATGTAATCTGTGAATTAAGTAGTTAGGAGAAAATCGCGGAAGTTGGATAGAGGGCTGAATAGCGTTTCAAAGCGGATTGGAGAAAGAGAACGGTTTCCTAATCGTTACCCGTCAGAAATGCAGATTTAACAGTCACCGTTCCGTTTGCGCCGCTCTGCGTAGGTTTGCTTGTCAAGGTTTAACTCGTTGATTTATAGTTTTGCAACCAAAAAAGAACGAGTATGACAAGGAGCACATTTCGCGTGCTGTTCTATGCGAACGGCAGCAAGGAGAAGAATGGAACTGTCCCCATCATGGGACGGGTTACAATCAACGGAACGGTGGCGCAGTTCAGTTGCAAGCGGAGCATCTCAAAAGAACTTTGGGATGCAAAGGGCAACCGTGCCAAAGGCAAGAGTTTGGAGGCAAGGGAAACGAACCTTGCGCTTGACAACATCAAGGCGCAAATCATCAAGCACTACCAGCGCATATCCGACCGTGAGGCGTTTGTGACGGCAGAGATGGTACGCAACGCCTATCAGGGCATAGGCGGCGAGTATGAAACGCTGCTCAAAGCCTTCGACCGTGAGAACGAGGTGTTCAAGAAGCGTGTCGGCAAGGACAGGAAACTGGCGACTTACCAGTCAAGGGTAGTGGCAAGGAACTATGTGGCGGCGTTCATCAAGTCGTTCTACAAGCGCAGCGACATGTCGATGCTGGAGCTTACGCCCGACTTCATCAAGGAGTTTGCGGTCTATCTCTCCACGGAAGCGGGATTGCGCAACGGCACGATATGGGAAAAGTGCATGTGGCTGAAAGGTGTGGTGATGCGTGCGCACTTCAACGGTCTGATACCGAGAAACCCGTTTGCGCAGTTCCACATCAGCCCGAATGTCAAGGAGCGTGAGTTTTTGACGGAGGATGAGTTGAAGGCGGTAATGACGCACGAGTTCGCAGACCCGAAGCTGGCATACATCCGTGACCTGTTCGTGTTTGCGAGTTTCACCGCCCTTTCTTTCGTGGACATCAAGGAACTGACCAACGACCGAATCGTGGAGGTGAACGGCGAGAAATGGATTATCTCCAAGCGTCACAAGACGGGCGTACCTTTCCAAGTAAAGCTGCTGGACATCCCCTTGCAGATAATCGAGCGTTACCGACCGTTCCAAGAAAACGACTTGGTATTCCCCAATCTGAACTATTGGTCAATCTGCAAACCGTTGAAGAAGATGATACGGGAATGCGGCGTGAATAAGGACATCAGCTTCCATTGCTCACGTCATGGATTCGCAACCCTGGCTCTCTGCAAGGGTATGCCGATAGAGAGCGTAAGCCGCATTTTGGGACATACGAACATCGAAACGACCCAAATCTATGCGAAGATAACCGTGGAGAAGCTGGATAACGACCTCACGATGCTGGGCGACAAGTTGAGCAAGTCATTCGGTAACATCAAGGTGGCAGGGATATGAAACGGGCAACAATCACGATGGACGGAAGCGGCAGGGTTGCCGTACCGTCCGATATAGCCAATGTGTGGATGAGCGAAATGGAGTTGGTAACGCTGTTTGATGTAATCGCCCCGACACTCCGTGCCGCCGTCCGAGCCGTGTATAGGAGCGGAGTGTTGCAATCTTGCGAAGTGGAAAGGCGCATCAGGCTGCCAAACGGTTATTATTTGGAAGTGTATGCGCTGCCAATGGTAATGGCACTGGCTTTCCGTATCAACACATCCAATGCCGCAAGAGTGCGTAATGTCTTGCTGGAAAGGCTGTGCTTGCGAAAAGACAGACAAATGCTTTGGCTTTCGTTAGGTAACAGCATATCGTGTAAGTGTTAGCGAGTGCGGTTGCGTGTCACTACGCCCATGCACTCACACAATCCAAGTCTGCCCGAAGAAGTACCATTTTCCGCTTCTTCGGGCTTTTTCTTTTCGCCTTTTGATGACTGATATTGCCCATCTTACTGCATTTTCTTATCCGTCGGTTTCTTTTGCGCCGTTCTGCATCGTTTTACGTATCAAGGTTTTAACCGTCATGCCGTAGCTTTGCACCCATGTTCAACCCGCCTGCCGACAAGGTGTCGGCGGCACAAAAACCTATATTTGAAACATGGAAAAGAAAGAAGAATTTATCCGTGTAGGCACCACGCTCTACAAGATTGTGAACCAGCCCCGCATTGACGGCGGCTATGTGAGGAGACGCATCGCATGGAACGCCGAGACCCTGCGACAGGACTACGGCAAGGACTACATGGCGGGCATCCCGAAGTATGACGGCTTCTGCACCGTACCCGACCATGTAGGCTACCAGCCCGTAGTCGGCAAGTTCCTCAACCTCTACGAGCCGATAAGCCATGTTCCCGTGCCGGGCGATTTCCCCTGCATTCGCTCGTTGGTGGAACACATCTTCGGCGAACAGTACGAGTTGGGCATGGACTACCTGCAACTGCTGTATCTGTACCCTATTCAGAAGTTGCCAATCCTCCTGCTCGTGTCCGAAGAACGGAACACGGGCAAAAGCACGTTCCTGAACTTTCTGAAAGCCGTATTCCAAAACAACGTGACTTTCAACACAAACGAGGACTTCCGCAGCCAGTTCAATTCCGACTGGGCGGGCAAGCTGCTCATCATGGTGGACGAGGTGCTGCTCAACCGCCGTGAGGACAGCGAGCGGTTGAAGAACCTCAGCACCACGCTTTCCTACAAGGTGGAGGCGAAAGGCAAAGACCGTGACGAGATAGGCTTCTTCGCCAAGTTCGTGCTTTGCTCCAACAACGAGCACCTGCCCGTCATCATTGACGCTGGCGAGACACGCTATTGGGTGCGGAAGATTGTGCCACTCCAAAGCGATGATACCGACTTCTTGCAAAAGCTGAAAGCGGAGATACCCGCCTTTCTCCATTTCCTGCAACACAGGAAGCTATCCAGCGAAAAGGAGAGCCGCATGTGGTTCAACCCGAAGCGGCTGGAAACAGATGCCCTGCGAAAGATAATCCGAAGCAACCGCAACCGTTTGGAGATAGAGATGGCGGAACTGCTGCTCGACATCATGGCAAGCGTAGGTGTCGGGGCTGTCTCGTTCTGTCTGAATGATATTGTCCCGTTGCTCGTCTGTTCGCAAGTCAAGGTGGAGAAGTCGCAGGTTCGGAAAGTGGTGCAGGAGTGCTGGAAGCTGACACCTGCATCCAATTCGCTTTCCTACACCACCTACCAATACGACTACAACCGTGAATGCGGCTATTCACCCGTCAAGAGGATAGGACGCTATTACACGGCAAGCAAAGCGCAGTTGGAAACACTCTGATATTTTGATGAAATGATGAAAGCATATATAAATATAAAGAATGACAGCGACTTACATTCTCATCAAACGCTCAACAAAAGGATTGGGCTGATGAAAAGAGGAAACGGACGCAGCCCCACACATCACTTTTCTTTTGGCGAGCGGTTTGATGAAACGCTGATGAAAGATTATTTCATTAGCTGTCAGTATATTAGACTATCCAATCATCAATTCATCGGATTTTCACCCCTCATCAAGTCCGCCGGAGAAGCAACAGAGGTGAACATCGCTATTCGCAGACAGGTCGGACGGACTTCCGGTTTGCCGACCGACAAGGGGAAACCGATGTCACTGGCGAAAAGAAAAGGCAACCAATGTCCGCCGACATCACCGCTGACGCCGCCGCAGGCTTTTGGGAAACAAAAAGCCATAGCTCATTAGGGCGTTTTCTTCACGCACCGCTGACGCTAATGCTAAAAACGCCCCAATGAGCCAGCGGGGGCGTACCCCTCTGGACACCCCGTTTGCCCCGTGCGGCATGACCGCAGGCAGGCGGACACCGACAGACAAGTTTGTATAACCTCTAAAACAAGAAACGAACATGGGATACATAAGCATCCAAATCAACAAGGCGAAAGGTTCGGCTGACACGGGCGCATCCGACCACATCGAACGCAAGACTACGCCCAAGAACGCAGACCCCACACGCACCCACCTCAACCGTGAACTGGTAGAGTTTCCCGACGGTGTGGCTGACCGCACCGAGGCTATAAGCCACCGCATCCGCACGGCTGGTATCAAGCGGAAGATAACGCCCGACCAAGTGAGGGCAATTCGCATCGTGCTTTCGGGCACGCACGAGGACATGGCAAGGGTGCAAGACGAGGGCAGGCTAAACGAATGGTGCGGAGACAACCTGCAATGGCTGC
>ENA-UOIW01000153-UOIW01000153.1-human-gut-metagenome-genome-assembly--contig:-P58-NODE-153-length-67162-cov-41.533491_pt1 | contig 67162 bp, 56 predicted proteins | sample MGYA00242334_ERZ723881 | MGnify/ENA metagenome assembly ERZ723881 | reverse complement strand
GTGAAAAGGCTCTGCATATCGAAGCAACCGAAAAGGCACACGCAAGAGCCGAGGGAAGAGCCGAGGGAAGAGCCGATTTACTCGAAGAACTCTTAAAGCAAGGTATAATAACCGAAGAGCAAGCCAAGAACTACAGAAGTTGAGTTAACTCACCACCCCACACCACAAAGGAGGACAATATGAAACGTACCCACACCATACTCGCAACAATAACCCTCATCAGCGTAATACTGACCAGTGCTTGCACGGCAGGCAGTGCAAACAGCACAACGTCCTCTGCACCCGAAACGGCAGTGACAACTACCGCTCCGGCAGTAACGGGAACGGTGATGGATAGAATTGACGAGCCGAAAGCAGAAACAACTACTGCTCAGACCACAGCTATCACAGCAGTGACCACCGCAAAGCCGCAGGAAACAAAAAAGGCGGAAACGACAGCAGCTACAGCAGTCACCACGGCAAAGCCAAAGCCGGCAACGACAACAACCGCCGCTACTACAAAGCCCGCTCCCGAATGGACAGAAACAAAGGCAAGCGGTACAAAGTACGTCAACACCGACTGCTACAGCCGTAAGAAAGCTGTACTCGGCGCTGACACAGTTAAGCTGTACAGCGTGAACGACAAGGTGACAGTAACAGCCAAGACCAACACGGGCTATTATAAGCTCTCTGACGGTAGCTTTATACACAGCGACTATCTGAGCGACAGCAAGATTGTTATACAGACTACAACAACCACAAAGAAAGCTGAAACACCTAAGCCTTCGCAGACAACAACGAAGAAACAGGAAAGCAAGCCGAAGTCCATATATGAGTATCCTTTCGACCTTGAAGCAATCCGACAGGTCATTATAGACGATGCGATCAATAATTATGGACTTGTGTTAAACGAAAAAATGAAAAAGGACGAAAGTCCTTGGTTCGCTCCTCTTGTTATATGGAAAGACGTAAATCCCAATGTTATTCGTATGAGAGTATCTGAAGAAGCAGAATCGAGTTATACAGGTGGATATATGCAAAAAGGTGACCACTTTAATGTATATATTGAAACTGTCCCTAACTTAAAGACAGACAAAAATGGCAATAGCGTTGAAGGCTACGCAATATATTTTTTGAGAGGAAATCTCGCAAGAAATTAATTAATAGCAACAAATAATACAGAGCTTTGATTTTTCAAGGCTCTTTTTCTTTTTCTGATGGTCAATTTAATATGAAAACTCAAAGCAGTCCGCACCCGTAGGACTGCTTTTTTATATATATTTTCAAAAAATCAAACAAGAAAGGACAAAGGTTATGTTTAAAAACAAATTCAAAAAGCTGACCGGAATTTTCCTTGCGGCAGTTATGACATTAGTCGCTCTGCCCATTCAGACGCTTGCGTCAGAATGGGGAGTAGGCGATAATGTCTATGCGGCTATGCTTGGCAACTACATCGGATCAGACAACGGAACATACGGTGATAAGCGTAATTACACATTCATCTATTACAAAGCTGACGGCGATGTTGCTACTGCTACAAGAGTAAAGAGCAATCACGCAAAGCTCGGTGTCAGCAAGAACGGCGTGACACAGCAGGCAATCTGTATCGAAGCCGGTGTGTCATATAGCACAGGAAGCTCCTATGTTGGTAAAGCATCAAGTGATGACTATATGCTTATGTTACCATCAAAAGCAAGGCGTGATTTAAAAATAGCTTTGCTTTGCGGTTTTAACAGCACAGTAACAAAATCTCCTGTTGCTAACACAAATCTTGATGATTTTTCCTTTGCAACGCAGATAATTGTATGGGAAATTCAGCAGCAGTTAAGGACAGGATATAACAAGGGCGATTTAAAAGCGAACAAGTGGGGTACACCCAAAGATGTATACTATGAACAGCTGAAAGGCAGACCCGCTGAAAAGTGCTATGAATATATTCTGAACAAGATGAAAGCATTTTCTCTTTTCCCAAGTTTTACATCTGCTGATAAAACCTCGATACCAGTTCACACAATGAAATATAATTCTTCAACGAAGAAGTACAGTATTACACTGCCGGACAATAACAAGAGCAATATGCCGGCAAGTGCATTCAACATTCCCGGTGTCACAGTAACAAAGAGCGGATATGACTACACTTTCAGCACAACAAGCAAGATAAGCGGTACTAAGGCTTGCACATACAAGGCGAACCGCACCACAGGAAAACAGCTTGTTGTGTGGAAATCAAGCGGTGGCGATTCTCAGACAATGGCTGACGGTATCGACGACCCTGTGCAGTTCTACGCAAACTTCAAAACCGAAAGCACAGGCACAGCTCAGATCAAGAAAGTTTGGGAACACAAGCACGACAGCTCAAGCACACAGGCAAGCAACAGCGACATCTATTTCACGATAAAGAATAGTTCGGGTTCGGCCGTGAAGGCTACAGGCAAGGCAGGCTCGTATACCTACTCTACAAGCGGTTCCGTAACTAAGTTCAAGCTCAACAGCAGTAACACTTTTTTAGTAAAATCGTTACCTGCAGGAACGTATACGGTCTACGAATTTGGTAATGACGGCAACGGTATACCGAATTATACAAGAAAGAATCTCAGTCAAACAGTAACCGTTACAGCCGGAGGCACAGGAACAGTTACTTTCAAAAATACGAGAAATACCGGTACGGGCAAGGTTATAAAAACTTGGGTAGACACCAACGGTAATGCCATAGCCGCAAGTAACAACGTTGAAAGAAATAAGCAGATATATTTCCGCATCAAAAACGCTGACGGAAAATATATAACTGTCAACGGTACGAAGTACAGCGGCTCATATACGTTTACAGGAACATCGACTAAAGCTACATCGCTGTATGTTAATCCCAGTACAGGTACTTTCACTGTTTCCGACCTTCCGACCGGAAAGTACACCGTGTATGAGTATGGCTCTCCGGAGGGCTATTCAGTTAACAAAGCATATCAGACAATTACCATCTCAAGAGATAAAACATCGTCCGTGTCTTTCATAAATAGCGAGGACAGCGGTACGGCTCAGATAAAGAAGGTATGGCTTTCTGACACTACATTGACCGCTACTCAGATAGCAAACCTCGAAAAGAATGTTTACTTTACTGTCAAGGACTCTGACGGTAAGTATATCAAGGTTACAGGCTCGGCAGGAGCGTATGCTTATGCCGGCACTCAGACTACAGCGAACAATTTAAAACTCAGCGGAAGCAAGTTTAATGTAAGCAAGCTCCCTATGGGAACATACACTGTAACAGAGATAAACAACGCAAGCGGTTATACTCCCAAATCACAGACAAAGACAGTCACTATCGCCAATAAGGGCGAAACAAAAAGCGTATCTTTTACAAACAAATCAACACCTGTTGTTGTTATAAGAAAACATTTCTCTGATGAGGACAATCTGACAGAAGCACAGCTCAAAGAACAGTATGCTAAAGTTACCGTAAATCTGCAGGTGCTTGGCTACAGCGGAAGTGTTTCCTCGAATCCGCCGGCAGGATACTATGTAGAATTTACCGGTTCTAAAGGTAATTATACATACAAAGGGCTTTCGTCAACCAAAACATCAGCGACAGATCTCAAGCTGAATGAAAACGGCGAAATGACTATATCGTTCGGCACTAACACCACTCCGTATTACTTAGCTGTAATCGAAACGTACAGCGGTACGGATTACGATGTTGATAACCGGGACCAGCGTATTGACCTGGGCAACGGGGACCCAAATACTGTAATCGACCTTGAAGACATTGAGCTTGACAATCAGCTTAAGACAGGCTCTGTGCAGATTGACAAGCAGTTTTTAAATGAAAACGGTGCTATTGAAAATATCCCAGATGACAAACTTGCCGAGGTTGCTTTTAAAATCAAGCACAACGGCAAATATCTCACCTTTACAGGTAGCAACGGTATCTACACATATAAAGGCGAGAACAATACGGGTACTGAATTAAAGCTGAACAAAGCCACATATAACTTTATTGCAAATGAGCTTCCCGCAAGACAAGAATACACAGTGTATGAAGTAAGCGGTACAACAGGTTACAGTTTCTCGATTGATCCCGTAACATTCACGATCACACCTGCAGGCTCGGTAAAGAAAGTGTTTACCAACAAGGCAATGACGGGTACGATAAGTATTGTAAAGCACAGTGCGGACGGTGTATTAAGCGGTTGGCAGTTCCGAGTAACCGGCACAGCCAAGACCGGACAGAGTTATGACAAGACCTTTACTACCGATGCAAAGGGTACAATCACGATAAGCAATATCCGTATCGGCGATTACAAGGTAACAGAGGTCAAGACCGGAAAGACAGTAGGATATATTACCGAGAACAGTAAAGACCTTGAGGTCAAGACCGATACTGTAACAACTGTTAACTTCGAGAACAAGCGTATGCGAATATCGTTATCAACAAGGTTGACGCAAAGACCGGCGAAAAGGTAACCGGAGCTACATTCGGTATCTATACCGACAGCACTTGCAAGACTACAGCAAAGGCGTATAAGTCGGACGCTGACAGCACACTTGTAAATGCAGAGATTACCGAAACAGCCACAGGAGTGTATACTTGCAATTATCTCCCCATAAGCAGTGCAACAGGCACAACTTACTATGTCAAGGAGCTTACAGCTCCCGAAGGCTACTACCTTGATACAAACGTACACGCTGTAACTCTTAAAACAGCAAATGCTACTGTATCGGTAAGCAATGAAATCGGAAAATCCGACTTCAACGAATATCCTTACGGTCACGGAGCTATAATCAAGGAATGGAAACTTGACAACGGCACAGCAGATATGACAGCCGATGAAATCGCACAGATGAAGGCAGAGCTTGAAAAGAGCCTGTATTTCACCGTAAAGGACAGAAACGGCAAGTATATCACCGCAACAGGTGCAGACGGAATATACACATATAACGGCGACAGCACATCGGAATTCAGATATACTCTGAAGAACAGCACATTTGCAATTGCAGAACTGCCTACAGGTGACTACACTGTGACAGAATTCAGCACACTTTCCGATTACACAATCAAGTCGGAAAATCCCGTGAAGATTACTGTAGTCAGAAATCAGACAGCAAAGGCAACGTTTGTAAATGAGCGTGATACTGGCACAGGCAAGGTTATAAAGGTATGGAAGCAGTTTGATACGATGACAGCCGCTGAACAGGCTGAAATCGAAAACAATGTATACTTTACCGTAACAGATAGCAACGGAGCGTATCTCAAGGTAAAGGAAAACAGCGGTAACTATATCTACTGCGGCACACAGAAAACAGAAACAAAATTCGTTCTGAAAAACGGCACATTTGCAATTGCAGAACTGCCTACAGGTGACTACACTGTGACTGAGTACAACAATGCAAGGGACTACAGTCCGAAACAGCAGACTCAGAAAATCAAAATCACCAAGAATACAGCGGCAGAGCTGACATTTACGAATGTCCGTGACACAGGCACAGGCAAGATTATAAAGGTATGGAAGCAGTTTGATACGATGACAGCCACTGAACAGGCTGAAATCGAAAACAATGTATACTTTACCGTAACAGATAGCAACGGAGCGTATCTCAAGGTAAAGGAAAACAGCGGTAACTATATCTACTGCGGCACACAGAAAACAGAAACAAAATTCGTTCTGAAAAACGGCACATTTGCAATTGCAGAACTGCCTACAGGTGACTACACCGTAACTGAGTACAACAATGCAAAGGACTACAGTCCGAAACAGCAGACTCAGAAAATCAAAGTAGTCAGAAATCAGACAGCAAAGGCAACGTTTGTAAATGAGCGTGACACAGGCAACGCAAGTATCATAAAGAAATGGACAACCCCCAACGGGCTGACAACAGCTCAGAAGGCAGAACTTGAAAAGAATGTATATTTCACTGTAAAGAACGCTGACGGTGCATATTTAAAGGCTGTATCAAAGAACGGCAAGTATGTATATAACGGCAGTCAGACAGCAGAAGCACGTTTTATGCTGACAAACGGCAAGTTTGAACTTGCGGAACTGCCGACCGGAAAATATACGATAACCGAAATCAACAATGCTGAAGGTTATCTGCCTAAGACACAGGTCAAGACAATCACGGTAACTAAGGACTCAACTGCAAGTGCAGAGTTTGTCAATAAGGTTATTGTCGGCAATGTCACATTAACGAAAGTTGATGAGGACTATCCCGAAAATAAATTGACAGGTGCTGTATTTACAGTTTATAAATCGGACAAGAAAACCGTAGTCGGCACATTAAAGGAAACCGAAACAGGCGTGTACAGCCTTGAGGGACTTGTGTACGGCGAATACTATGTACAGGAAACAAAGGCTCCCGAATATTTCGTCCGTGATGTGAATTTCTACTATTTCCAGATTGTAAATGACGGCGAAACCGTAGAAGTTTCCAACGATGAGCTTGGCAAGGGTACGTTTATCAACTCGCCTCAGAAGGGTGAAATCAAGATTGTAAAGACCTCATATGATAACAAAGTTGAAGGCATACATTTTGAAGTAACCGGAAAGACATACACAGGTCAGTCATTCAGTAAGATCTACACTACTGATGAGAACGGCATTATCCATATTACAGATCTAAGAGCCGGAGAATACAATATCCACGAAGTTGCAGATGACGCTTCTGTCGGCTATCTTTTACCGGATGATAAGCAGTTAACGATTGACCGTGACGGTGCAATGCTTGTTGCAGAAATGCACAACAGCAAGATACCGGAAAATCCCCCGACAGGTGCAAGCGAGGACAGCTTTACGCAGACGGCAGTTATTATCATTTCAATGGTAATGATGAGTGCGGCGGTTGTGCTTGTGTTCCCGTTATCGAAACGTAAGAGAAAACGCTAAGCAGCATTAATTATTTTATTGTCACCGGGCGGCAGAGAAGCTCTGCCGCCTTTGTGGTGGCGATTAAAGGAGGAGAAAGATGAAGAATATAGAAAGAATGCTCAGTAATTGCGGAATTACCTATGAAGTGTTACCTGAAAACGATAGTCTGAATAAGTTAGCAAAATCACTAAGGAAAAAGATAATTTTCGATATGCTGAAAGATGATAGAACGCTGTTTTTTTATGTTGTTGTATTGCTCGTTACTATGGCACTGTCGTTTATTAAAGGATACCCTGTTCCTGCGTTGTTTGTTACGATTTTATTTGTTATTATCATCGTACCCGTGCAATTGATATTGATCTTCAAATACATAAAAGATGTTAAAAACCTATATAAAAACAGAGCGTTCTATAAGTTGCTCACCGACGAACATAATGCAGCAGAACTCGCAAAGATGATTTACGACAATGTTTCTCGAACAGCATATAAAGTAAACGGTGAATCATATATGAAAAACCGCTTGCACAAGCGTTATCTTACTCATAACAGTGAGATCGTTTTAATTGCTTTTGGTGATTGTAATGATCTGAGCAGGGTGCCGATGATGATTACAGAATGATATAGGTGCGACATCGTGACGCACTTAAACAGAAAGGTGAATAGATATATGAATAGAAACAATGTGTTAAATAACCCAAAAGGAGAAAATTCAGTCATTGATTCATCTGCCAAAAAACTTACTTATAATGAAGAACTTAAATTAGTGGCAGAAAGATTTGATATGACAGAAAATCAGACCATAGAATTTGTGATTCACGAAATTTATAAATCAAAATGCCTTAGTTTGGGTTTGGTTAAAGCTTTGGAATTACTAGAAAACTATGATGAAGATAACGATGTTGTTAATGTAAAAATGAAACCGATTGATAAGATCCTCAGTAATCTATATGAAACAATAGGTATTCTTGAAACTATAGAAGAAAAACCTCCATTTTAATAATTGACAAAACAATTTCAATTGCTGTATAATTATGCTGATAATTAATTGCAAGGAGGAATGATGATGAGTAGCCTGCCGCAAGGAATTCACAATGCTGTTTGCATTGGCGTAATTATTACAGGTATAAATAAAGATAAATTTGGTTTAAGAAAAAAAGTAGTTTTGTTGTGGGAAGTTTATGTAAAAGATGAGATCAAAACTATGTCAAGAGAATATACATTTTCCTACGATGAAAGAGCAACACTCCGGATGCACCTTGAGTCTTGGCGTGGAGGTCCGTTCACTGAAGAGAAAATGTCAACATTTCAAATTAGAAATATTTTAGGCGTTCCTTGTAAGTTAGTTATACAAAAAAATGACGGCAAAAAGTACGTTCAAAATGTGCTTCCTTTCCCGAAAAATGAGAAGTGCATTTGTTCAAACACAAAATATATTTATTTTGACGTTAATGATAAAAGAACATACTCCGATTTAGAAAGAGTTCCTAACTATCTTAAGGAGAAAATAAGCAGAATTATGAGTACAAATCCAATAAATCTAAGTTAAGTTAATAAAAACAAAAAGCTGTACCTATGTGTACGGCTTTTTTATACATATAAAAGCACGGCAACCAAAACACCGGGTGCGACATGATGTCGCACTGCGAGATAGATTGACATATGATTTTCACAATGATAGAATAGAGGTAAATAAAATGAACGCAAGAAAAAAACTGAACAAACTGTGTGTTCAAGAATTAAACAATAATTCTAAGTCATACGATGAAGCATTTGAATTTATGAAAAAATTTATCTGCATTTATGAAAAGTGCAAGCCCGATAAGAAATACATTTCCGGACTATCTCATTATGACTTTATGTACTGGGTAAACCCTATCAGAGAAGCATTTGCAGAAAATGACTACAAAAAAGCTGTAGAAAAGCTGATTGACATATATATGGAACAGAATGATTATTTGTATCAATCGAGAGTAAAAGTTTCGATAATGATATTGTTACGACAATATGTAAATTCAGAAAGGGAAAAATGATGAACAGTAATGTGTGTACGGCTAATCAGAAGAATTATAATCAAGCAATGGAATATGTTAATCTCACACTTGAAAGAGATACAGCAACAAAAGCAGACAATCTTCTGTTTCTGAAATTTATGATTGATTGTATAGGTCGTGACATAGAAACAGATATAAATAAAAATGTAGCGAAAAACGACTTCCGTTACGCATTACTATTTAGATTATCAAAAATGTACTTCGAATTGCTAAATTCTTAAGTTTAAAGCGACTGGTTTCAGCCGCTTTTTCTTTTTCTGATAGCGAAAATACAAAGCTGTGCCGACGGGTACGGCTTTTTTATATACAATAAAACGGAGCGTCCTGTGCGACCGGAGCGTCCGGTGCGACATCGTGACGCACCTATAAAACAAGGAGGATAAAATGCAACAGCTTATAATTTTAATCGTGGCACTTGCTCTTGCAGGCGGAGTATATCTGTTTCTGACAATCAGCAAGAAGAAAAACAAGGAACAGACAGAAGAAAACGCAGTCGAGATGATGACTGCAAACGAAATGATAAACGTAAAGGATATTCGCAACAATTGCTTACACACGAATGACGGGTACACATTTACCTTTATCGAAATCGGTGGTATGAGTATGGAGCTTTTCTCGGAAAGTGAAAAGCTGGCGTACTGCAAAAAAATAACTTCCATCGTTTCACGTTTTCAGTTTCCGTATAAATATATGGCTATTTCCTCGCCGTATGTAATCAAGCATATGGTGACGGCAGACAGCAACAGGCTTAAAAATGCAAGCGGTCTGTGTAAGCAAATGCTTGAGGACGATATAAATTTCGCCACCAAAATGGTAATTGACGATAACAAGATTGACCGCAGATTTTTCTTTATGCTGTTCTCCAAAGATGAGGACGAGAAAACTATCCTCAAGCGTACAGAGGATACAATTAACGCTTTCAACAGCGAGGTGGACGGAATGTCCTGCGAGCTTGTGAAAGACAAGGATATTATTAAAATGTATAACCTTTTCACAAATCCCGCATACATAGCTTACGAAAGAACAGATGATGTATATTTATCTATGTCACAGATCATTGCGACAAATTCTTAAAGGAGGAAAAAATGAAAAACAAGAAGTACCAGTTTGAAATTGAAGAAAACAATGTAATTCGTGCCGCAATAGCCCCGATGGGCATTGATTTCAGACCGAATACCCGTTTTTATATGGGTGACTACATCTGCCGTATCTATGCGATAATGCAATATCCGCCTACGCAGGAATACGGCTGGGTATCAAAGATAAATAACATAGCAGGAACTATCGTAAACTTTACAAGCACACCGATTACAGAAACGAATATCGTAGAACAGCTATCGAAAATAATCAATGCTTCCCGTGCCGAAGCTGAGAATACCCGTGACGCATTACAGCGACAGAGAAAAACAAAAACAGCGGACGATACAACACGTCTTATGGCTCGAATGGAAGAAAACAACGAAAAGATAGCTAAATTCTGCTGTACTGTGATGGTTATGGGCAACGATGAAATCGACTTTGAGCAGAAATGCAACAGAGTTGAAAGCATAATCAGCGGTGTCGGCTGTAAACTGCGGTGTTTATCCCGTATGCAAAAGGACGCCTGGAAACACATATCCCCGTCCTACGCTCCTGTAGAGCTTATCGGTGATGTCGGTAATCGTCCTATGCCGGTTAACGCTTTCTACGGCGGTTTCCCGTTCCAGAACAGCGGCTTTAACGACGGCGTTGGTTATTATCTTGGTGTGGATAATGACGGTACGCCGATTATTTTCGACCTTTGGAAGCGTGACGGAGCGAGAACTAACAGCAATATCAGTATAATAGGCGGCTCCGGTAAGGGTAAAACTACACTCATAAAGCACATTATCGTATCAGAACTGATACGGGGAACAAAAGTAATTGTCATAGATCCCGAAACAGAGTACAAGGCTATCTGCGATATGTTCCGTGAAGATGGCATATCACGGTGGATAGACGCTTGCGGTGGCAGAAACGGAATGATAAATCCATTACAGGTACGTCCTAAACCACTTTCGGACGAGGAGGAAGAAGAAGCCGAGAGCAAGGGTATCAGTGAGCTTGCATTACATCTTAAAACGCTTGAAATCTTCTTTGAACTGTATCTTCCCGAACTTACTCAGATACAGAAAGCCTTACTTACGAAAGGGCTTATCGCTATGTATGAAAAATTCAATATAACCTGGGATACAAGCGTAACATTTATGAAGAATACAGACTTCCCGGTTATGACGGATTTGTATAACACTTTGCTTGAGCAGAGAAAAACAGCTGAAAAAGGTGTAACCGATGATATGGACAAGCTGATACTGCTGCTTGAAAATATAACAACCGGTGCGGACAGCTTCCTTTGGAACGGTCACACGACAATGCAGTCAAATGCACAGTTTATCGTGTTCGATACGCAGAATATGAAGATTATGAGCGATGCAATGAAATCAACGCAGTATTTTAATCTTCTGTCGTGGTGCTGGCAACAGATGAGTGCAGACAGAAGCGAAAAGGTGATGGTTGTATGCGACGAAGCGTGGCTCCTTATAAATCCCGATGTTCCGCAGGCGATGAGCTACCTTAGAGATACCGAGAAACGAGCAAGAAAGTACAGCGGCGCACTTGCCGTTGCAACGCAGAACGTTGTAGACTTCCTTGATTCTAAAGTCAAGCTGTATGCACAGCCTGTACTGGATTTACCGTCTACAAAGTTTATTTTCGGCTGTGAGGGCGATGACCTTAAAGCCGTATCGACACTATACAATTTTACCGATGCACAAAGAGAACTTGTTGCCGCAGGCAATCGTGCAGAGTGCCTTATGAAAGCCGGTGGACGGTCACTCAAACTCAAGGTACAGTTACCCGAAAAGCGTCTGAAACAGTTAGGATTGGGAGGTAATTAATATGACTGTATCGACGGCTATTGCAAAAATAATAACTACATTAGCGTCAAACGAAAAAGGAAGAAAGATAATAGGAGCAGCATTACTTACTCCGATTGTAATAATTCTTTTGGGAATCGGTGTATTTATTGCCTTGCTAACCGGATTGTTCAGTTTGCTTTACGGTGCAGTGCGAGATACAAGCGTCAGCCAATCGTGGAATGATATACGAAAAAATGTGGAATCCGCTCTGAGCGGTGTCAACTCCTCAATCAATACACAGGTCAAGAACGATACATACGGTTTTATGCCGGACTTTTCGATAAACCTGTCAAAGTCTGTTCTGCAGAAAACTTTTTCAGAGGGTAACAACTCGTTTTTGTTGCTGTACGATACCAAAGAGGTCAATGACAGCGTTGCAAAAGCGAAGAAGTATATAGATAAGCTGAAAAAGGTAAAATCACAGAAAGAACTTGAACAGCTTAACGAAGAAATTGATTTAAGCAGCTACAAATATTCTGAGCTTGCGAAAGATAAGGAATTCCGTGACGATAAATCGTATGATATGAGCAAATACAGTCAAAGTACGGTACAGCTTATAAACACACTCGTCAAGCCCGAAATGCCGACATACGACTATGACGAGGAAACCGTAACAATTGACGGCGTAAAGGCAAAAAAGCAGATACTTACTGTACATAAGGATAACAAGACTCAGATTGTAGAATACACCTGTTACGGCGAAGGTGACATATATCTTCCGAGATTGCTTGCGTTATATCAAGCGGAAACATTCAGCCGCTTTGAAGATATGGCAGAAAGTGATGCAAGCGGACTTGATAACGATATAGCAAGTGCTATCGAGAACGTCAGCTCAGATGAAAGCGGCGGTGCAACGGCAGATGGTTTTGACGTTGCCTGTCTGAATGTGTTCCAGGCACAGGAGATAGGACAGATATTCGAGAGAGCGGCTCTTGAGGGTAAATTTTCCGCAAAAGTCAGTACGGAAAAGAACGGTACTACAGAAAAACTGTCAATAACGGTAAAAACACCGTCTGAAGATGACTGGTACGAAATGTTCAATGTAGACGAGAAGTACAGGGATTACACCAAAGAAAACACGCAGATAATCGAGCGTATCTTATCCGACGCACAGATAAATAATTTGTACATATCGGTAGATAGTACAGCTCAACGTGCATTGTTCGTGTACTTTCAAGGCTTTTTCAATCTCCCGGTCGAAGCCGATGATTTAAAGGAAAACACAAACGGTATCCTTACAACGCTGAATGACTTTGAAACAATACACAGCCGTGGCACAAGCACGATAGGAAAAGCATACGAATCGGGTATAACACTGTATCTGAATGATGAGGATACTGAGGTCAGAGCGGAGATACTTCCCGATGTAGGCGAGTGCATACAGGATGTGTATATCTATGACGTTTATGACGCAGAAAAACGCAAGGTAGTAAAAGATAAGCCAAATTATACATACAACTGCTCGGCGGTACAGCTTGCGTACATAATTGATACGGACGTGTTTGCAGAGGAATACGGCTTTGATTTTCCGACTATCGTAACAACCACAGGTACGGAAATAAAGCACGATGACGGTGTTCTGACGCTGATGATAGAATACAGCTGTCTTGACAGGCTTGAAACTATTTCGGAGCAGGACATAGGATTATCACTGTATGACGTATACGACAAAGACGAGAAGATAGTAATAGGCTATGCTCACTCCGGCAAACACAGCAAGGAAAAGGACGAGGGCTTATCAGCGACAGGCTGGAGCCATACATTCGGAAGTGAGATAATACCGCATTTGTGCGTCAAAACTGCGTTTGTAGACGGAGAGGTAACGCCTCCGGAGCTTGATAATCCGCATATCTATGACGGCTTATCGGTGCGTTTTGTCGGAGCAAAGGTAAATCCTTTGCTTTGGTTTAAGGCTTACAGGACGGACGTTAACAAGGACCTGCTTGACAGCATAAGTGCGATACAGGTGATAAAATAAAAGGAGAATTTGATTATGGAAAATGAAGAAAAGCTGTTTGATACATTCGGTGAATATCTTGACAAATGCGGTGATGTGGAATTTGATTTTTTCTGCGATGACCTGTATTGTGACCATACTGTAGTATGGAACAGCTATAATGATAAGCTGACAGAAAAAGCAAAGGAAAAATGGAACAAACTGCTCGGCTCAAAATATGAAGTTACTTACTCCGACGATAAGTATCGTATCAGACAGATAAACATACCTGATGAAAATCTGCGTAAATCCTGCCTTGATTTTGCGTATGCACAGGCGGGATATATTCCGGCATCAGAGTACGATGAGCTGTTTTGTAGCGAAAACCGCATTTGCATAGGTAATTGTTATGTGAATTTCGGAATCAAAACAACATCGCTGTCCGGAGAAACAAGACAGGATTGCGAAAATCTGAATATGACGGACTGTATGACGCTGTACGGACGAATAGCAATGAACAATCCTGTCAGCTGTGAAACAGCACTGACTGTCAATGCAGTGAGCGTAACAGGAAATACAACCGTACCGCTGATAGTATGCAGAAAAGGCACTTTCAGCTATGTGAACAATTGGCAGACTGACAAATTACTCGGTAATGAGAAAATGTTTAAGATGATAGCTGATAAGGCGAAGATCGAAGCTAAATCCTACAACAAATTTGAAGAAGAAGAACCGGAGGTATAAAAATGTTTTTATTCCCGCTTTTAATGGTAGAAAAGAAACGTCAGACAATGCTCAGCGAGATACGCAAGGAGCTTGAGATGAATCAGAAGATAACAACAGTGAACAATCTTTCGTATTTTGTCAAGGAGGAACTGAAATATTATGAGTACATCACTCATATCATAATCGACCTTGAATTTATCGAGGAAAAGGGCGATGAATTCCTTACGAGCTTAAAGGCTCTTGTGATGGCAACGGACGTGCCGATAATCATATACGCCGAAGGAGTATATCCCGGTGATATGCTGCTGTCGGAAATAGCAAGACAGGGACTTGCAAATATCATAGGCGAAACGCCCAAAACGTTAAAGCAAATAAGCCGTAACAAAATGCAGAAAGACCTGCGTGAAGCACTGATAAAGTCAACTGCCGACCGCAGAATAGGGCTGAGGGAAGAACGTCAGAGAAGATTTGACGTTACATATATCCCGGTGCAGAAAGGCAATAACAATGCAATACCGAATTATAACAACTGCGACCTGCATTTATCAATCGGTTTATTCGGAGCAATGCGTCGTGTCGGTACTACAACATACGCAATACAGCTTGCGGAGTATTTCACAGCAAGAGGAGCAAAGGTAGCGTTCTTCAGCAAGAACGAACTTACTGACGGCGATTTAAACATTCTCCAGGAAACATACAAGGAAGAAACGGTGTCAAAGGGAACGTATTTCACATATCGTAACATCGACTTCTATTTCTTCGGCAGAGTGCCGGAGAACTGGGGTATTTACAATGTCGTAATCAATGATTACGGCACAGACACAGAGCAGTTTGACAACTGGCTGTCCTGTCACTACAGATATATTGTGAGCGGTTTCAACGAAACCGACATAATACAGCTTATGTCACTGCTCGAAACCGACAAGAATGATACAAAGCGGCTAATAGGCAGAGATTACAGAATAGCGTTCAATTTCGGAGATCCGTCAATGTGTGGTGAACAGTACAGGTATCTTTGTTCAAATCTTGCAACTTCGGCAAGAATTACGATGAACGGCTTTCTGCCGTACAAGTTTAATTTGCCGCAGTGGTTTTTGCAGACGTGCGACACGGAATTTGAAAACTACAGAATGTATATCTCAAACATAAAGAGATAACGGAGGTGGCAGTATGGCACATCTTGAAGAAGATATAATTGAACGAGCAAAAAATACCGATATGATAGCCCTTCTCGAAAGCGAGGAGGGCTTTTCCTTTAAAAGCACTTATGGGGAAAGGGAATTCAAGTGCATCGAGCATAACAGCCTTGTTGTAAACGGCAACCGACGCAGATGGTACTGGAACAGCCGACAGGTCGGCGGAAACAATGCAATTGATTATCTTGTAAAGATACGGGGTATGAATTTCAGAGATGCCGTATTGCATCTTGTCGGAGATAGGGAGCAAACGGCATATACGCCGATAAAGAAGGCGGTAACGGAAAATGTATCTGTATCAAAACCTGTACGGTTTGTTCTGCCGGAACAGGCTCACTTTCCGGACGGCAGACGAAATTACAGTAATATCATTGCTTATCTTAACAAGGGCAGAAGTATTGATATGAACATCATCAATGCACTGATAGCTTCCGGTCAGATCTATCAGGGAGTGCAGTACAACGGTTTGCATATAGTCGGATACAACGATGAGGGAATGGCTTTTTATCGCTTTAATGATAACCGTGACTGGGTTGATTATAGATTGCAAACGCTGAGAGCTTCACCGACAGCAACAGATACATATCAAGCTGAAGCTGTTTCTTCAAAATATGTTGATAAAATTCTTCTGAAGGATAACACAAAAATATTTAAGAATAATCTTGTTATATCGACCGGGAAAAACGCTCAAGGTGAAATATCCTATGCAGCATTCCGCATAGCAAGCACAAATTACAGATTCCGGGGAGAAGTAGCCGGGAGCGATAAGGCAAGCGGCTTTCTGATTGAGAGCGAGGGTATGAACGATTGTGTGTATGTTTTTGAATCGTTCATCGACGCTATGAGCCACGCCAACCTGTACAATATAAAGTACGGAAATAAGGACGCCTGGAAACTGCACAACAGGCTTGCTCTCGGCGGTACAGCTGATACGGCTCTGATGGAACTGTTGAAGCTAAACCGAATATCCGCAATATTTGTCTGTGCCTGGATAATGATAGTGCAGGACACACTGCGGCAAAGGAAATAGCAGGTAAGCTCAGAAGTATGGGATATGTGAATATCTATGAACGTTATTCCAATGAAAAAGATTACAACGATGAGCTTAAAAAAGTAAAATCAATAATAAACGAACAAGCAGAAGAAAATGAAGTATAAATAATATTTTGACAATTCAGATATATTATGTTAAAATGAGGTGTCGAATGAAAAAATCGTATTATTTTTCAATATGGGCTTGCACAATTTGGGGCATTTTAGTTGCTTTAAATTATTCATATTTTCAAGGAGATAAACAAAATATGGACGATACTACAGTTGACTTTATTCAAAAGCTAATTATTGCAATTTTGCCGGCACTTATCACCGGTTTACTTACTTTTTTTATCGGAAAAAAGTCCAGGATAAATAATTTGTCTAATAATATAGATGAGTTAAAAAATCTGATTGGCTCTCAAGAAGGAACAACGTTGACGAAATACGTTTCTGATACTTTTAACAGCATAAAAGAAGACATCGGACGTCAAGACAGAGGGTCCCTTAGTAAACAACACGATAATTTGCAGAATATGCTTAAAAAAGAAATCGAATTAATAGAAAAAAGAAATGATAGTGATACAAATCGGTTACTAAAATTTGATAACGAACAACAGAATATCGACAATGCAATAAACCAGTTTATTTTGTTTCAAAAAAGCTGGTATAAACAGGTAAATACTATAACTGAATTGCAAGCAGAAAACAGCAAGCTTAACGCAATAATAAAGGAAAAAGAAAGAGAAAATGATGCTATTAGAGAAGAACTCAAGAATACATATCAATTGGAAATAAAAGTATGCAACGAGAAAATTGAGTCCTTAACTCAGCAAAATAAATTGTTATCAAGTAAATTAGAGGCAAATCGTATAAATCATCAAAACAAATTCACAAACACGAATGTAAAAGATGAAATTATATCGAAGAACAATTTCAGAACTAAAGATGATGATGAAATAGAGTTGTAAAGCAGAGAGTGGCAGTTAATGCCACTCTTTTTTGATAATTTAATAAAGGAGGATAACCCAATGCAGAACAGCAAGAGCTATTTCGTACTGCCGAATACTGCGTTCGGCTTATCCTCCGAAGAATTTTCTATCCTTGCTTATCTGCTGTCAATTCCAACGGCAAAAAAGCGTGTCAGACAGCAGACCATAGCAGAGAAGTGCAATATAGGCAGTCGCAATACTGTAACAAAAGCAATAAACAGCCTGCTTGCAAAAGGATATATATTTACAAAAATCCGCACAAGACGTGTTAATTACTGGTATGGCACAAATATCTATTATCTTAACGAGGACGCAGTATGCGATTTTTCAAAAGGATACACATTGATACAGCGGAGCGTTTTTGAATACGGCTTATCGCCGGCACAGCTGAAGGTATATGCTTTCATTGCAAAATCAATCAATTCAAAGCTCGGCTACTGCTGGAACAGCTATACCGATATATCCAAAGGCACAGGTATGTCCCGTAGCACTGTAATTGCTCTAATACATCAGTTAGAATACAGAGGGCTTATAAGCAAGATACGGAAAATGAGATACGGCTGTCCTAAAGTTTATGCAGACAATGTTTACTGCATAAAGGTGAAAAGAATGAAACGCATAAAAAAAGAAGTACAGCCCCGCAAAGACTGCACCTCTCAACCCGTTGTAAATTATAACTTACAGCTTGATAATAACACAGAGCCTGCATTTTGTCAAGTCCTACTGAGCGATTTTTTGCAAACGAGGGGTAGTCCGAAATATGAGCATCTATATATTACCCAGCAAGTTAGCCACAGGAAAAGAAAAGTAAGTAAATTAAATTTACTATATAGCAGTATATATAGGATACTTAGGGAGATTTATTCCTGTTTTTCTTCAAAAAAGTCGTTAAGAAACCGGATAAGGAGAAAAAATAAGGCTCCGCCTTGATATTTGATGTTTTCGGCTTTTCTTTTCTGCGGCTGATTTAAGGTGCGACACGGTGACGCACTTGTTTTGTATAAAAAGTATACGCTACTTATTGCAGTGTCTGCTTAGATATAATATATAAATATTTACATCAAAAAAATTGAAGTTGATTATTAATGTTTGATTTAACATTACGAATATTGAGCTTATCATCATACTCAATTTCTCCGCTGATTAGTGGAGATAATGGGTTATGTTTGTTATGGTTTTTTCGTGCCATTTCACAGTTGAAATTTGCATAACAGTACATACAGCCATTTTCACAGGTGTTATACATTCCAATATCAATACTTTCAATACATCCGCAAATGCTTCTTTGATTTTTATCTTTCCCAATTTTGAGTTGGTAATTTCCAATTCTTTCAAGCCTACTTTTATCAATACAACAGGCATGTTTGATATTCAAAGAAGATAGATCATATTCTTCTGTGCAAGTATCAATATAGATTCCGTTTTCATGAGCAATTTTTGAAAAAAAACTCATTAATTCAAGGACTTCTTCATTTGATGGTGTATGAATATTGAGAGATTTAGTGTTTCTCTCCGTATTTTTATATAAATCAACAAAGCTAACTGTACATTTTTCTGTGTAGTTGCATAAGCTGTCACATAGTTTTTGAAAGTATTTTTTGTGGTATTCTCTTGTGTAATGTTCATTTATTAATATAGGATCATATCGCCATACAATTCGTTCTTTGCCTATTATAGAAGAGAGCTTTTTAAAAGTTGGAATTATAACATCGTTTTTAGAAGGAACATTTTTCTCTATATCTTTTCCATAAGAATTGAGAGTAAACTGAAAATAATATGTGTAGTTGTCAAGTTCGTGTATTCTTTCAAGCATAGGTGTAGGATTTTTAGTCCAGAAGACAATACCATCAACTACATCAGGAGAAAGGCTTATTTGGCTTATTTGATGGATATTCATCGGGTTTCTTACGCAAACATAACCTTCTTTTAACCTATTAAACAACCATTCAGAGTAAAATGAGGGTATATCTGTTCTTCGGCTTGCACTAATGATCATCATTTCACCTTCTTTATTATCATTTGAGCACTTGCACAAGTATTAAATGGAGAAAAACTGCTCAAATCAGACAAGTCAAAATAGTTCTTATTTACTGGCTGTGTATCACCATATGTATATCCTCCATTTGCTGAATTGTCGTTATAAAAATGATTCTTATGGTATTTTGTGTTTTTTAATTGTTCTTGTAAGTTATCAAAATATTCTCTTCCACCATCAAGACGACGACTTAAATTTATGTCGTTTAATATGATGTATGAATTTGGCAAAATTTTGCTGTTAAAGTATTCAGCAAATTTTTTAATAAAATAATAAATGTTCCTTGTCAAAGTGTGCTTTTGCATATCTGAAAATACATATTGAAAAATAATTAGATTTGGTGTCCAATTTTCTTGTGCAATTTTGTCGATATATTGGCACATATCATCATAGAAGAAGCTTACATTCATATGCTCATTTTTCATTTTGATAATATCTTGATGAATAATTACCCAGACATCTTTACTGTAATCAACACCATGGTATTGAACATCATTAAATGAAAGTTCTCTTTTCTCTTTGAGTGCATCCAATGCAAATAAATCAGTACAAGGACCACATCCAAAAGATAACACTCTCAATTCATCAATATTACAAATATCACTGCAGTTTTTAATTGCATACATTAATTCAGATGTGTATCTGCAAGAATATTTGCACGTATAAAAGTCAGCCATATGAACACAGTCATATTTTCTTTTTGGAGCATCATCTGGCACATGAGCAGGAAAGTGTAAATAATCCAGGCACACTTCACAGTTATGAGGACAGTAATTCCCGAATGAACAATCTTTGCAATGCTCACATTCCTTTTTGTCATAACGTTCTTTGCATTTTTTAATAACATTTGAAATCAACATATGATATACTCCTTTTTTCAATTTGTGTAAAAATTATAAAATCAACCGAATGCCATCAAGACAAGCTTTAATTTTTAGAGAAAATAATTAAAGAAATCTGCTTTTAATTAAGCGTAGAATTCAAATAAATTAAAATACTATATTATAATTTTAACACAAAATTCGTTAAGTTTCAATATAACACATTATACATTTGGATTAAATTTGTCGTGAAATTCTGTATTGTAATGAAAAACGACCTCTGTCAGAGCAGTAGCTCCGGCAGAGGTCGTTTTTTATTTCTCCTCGGAATAGCTTTCAGAAAAAAGAAGTCAGAAAGCGTTTTGTATATGTTTTGCACAATATAGCTACTAAAAAATCAGCATTTTTACTATAATTTTTTGTGCCTTTACCGTTGACAAAATTACCAAAACACGGTATAATTATCAGTAAGGAGTGATATATAAAAAACACTCCGCAGGAGTAGGGCTTTGCAGAGCCGTTACTCTTTTCATCAGACGATGTAGACCCATCAACTGAAATAGCGAAGTGGCTTTATCTGTGTCCTATAGTACCATTATAGCACAGATTAAATAGATTTTCAAGGGCTTTCAGATTGATTTTTTACATTTGTCTGAAGGCTCTTGTTTTTTGTTGAAATATGATATACAAGGCGTAAATCCGCAGTGTATATCCCAACCTGTCCTTGAGGCAGTACAAATTGAATGCCGACCATTGTCAGAGATGACCTACAGCCGAGATAACTACGCATTAGTTCTGAGAACATCGTGTAAGCAACACGGGAGAGGAACAGTAAACGCCGGTTTACTGCAAACCACCGACTAACAAGTCACAGTTCAGAAACGCCGCATTCTGCGGAGCGAGTATACATACCGTACCTCTAATACGGTTGAGCTACATCGGACCGGGTAGGTGTTAAGCTACGGAGAGATGCGAGAGCGTTAATCAAAACTATGAGTCGGAACGCAAAATGTATAATATATCATGGCGGAGTAGTTACCGCTATTCCGCTGTGATTTTTATATTTATACCTTTAGGGACACTGTTGTACAGTATCCCTAAAAGTGTAAATATTGTTGGCGCAGAAAGAGGGATTTGAACCCTCGCGCCGGTTTCCCGACCTACTCCCTTAGCAGGGGAGCCCCTTCACCACTTGGGTATTTCTGCATGGCGAATTAATAATATAAAATTTAAATGGTGCCGCTGATCGGACTTGAACCGATACGGTATTGCTACCGAGGGATTTTAAGTCCCTTGTGTCTGCCGATTCCACCACAGCGGCATATTCTGTTGTGCGGTGATTAACCTTGATATATTATACACTTATTTTTCCTGCTTGTCAAGTGCTTTTTGAAAATTTTATTAAATTATTTTCTGCTTTTCCATCTTGTTTTTTATTCCGAAATAGTGTAAAATATTAAATGAAATATACCTAAAAAACAGGATACAATTTCCAACAATTCTATAGTTATCATGAAAGGGGAATACAAATGAGGATAGCTCTGTTTACAGAAACATACCTGCCGAGCATCAACGGTGTAGTCACCCACGTTAAAACTTTAAAGGAAGGTCTTGAAGCGCTCGGACATACGGTACTGGTGGTTACCGCAGATTCAAGAGTAAACAATCACGTTATTGCGGACGATGTAATGTACTGTCCCGCCGTAAAACTCAAGAAAATCTACAATTATGATATAGCACCGCCTATAAGCAAGGAACGTCTTGATAAGATCAAGAGCTTTGCTCCCGACATAATTCATATCCATAACGAATTCGGAGTAGGCATTTCCGGTGTACTTATCGCAAGAACTCTCAAGGTACCGCTTGTATATACGCTCCATACAATGTATGACGATTATGTATATTATGTAGCAAAAACAAAAGGCTTCGGCAAGATTGTAACTTCCGCCAGCCACCTTTACGCAAAGATGCTCGCATCAACAGCTTCGGCTATTACAGGACCGTCCCCCAAGGTTTCGGAATATTTCAAAGCTTGCGGTGTAAAGAAGCCCGTCCACGTTATACCGAATTCAGTGGAACTTGACGTATTCAAGCCCGAAAACGTTGATAGAAACGATGCTGTCAGGATGAGAAGAAAGTTCGGATTTGCCGATGACGATATGGTATTCTGCTTCTGCGGCAGACTCGGCAAGGAAAAGAACATAACGCTTCTTCTTGAATATTGGGCTAAAAATGTCAGACCCGAAGATAAAATCAAGCTGTTCATACTCGGTGACGGACCTTTGCACGAACAGCATTGCAAGGAAGCAGATGAACTCGGTATATCCGATATGGTGAAATTTGCGGGCAGGGTAGAACACCCCGATTTACCCGTATATTATGCCTGCTGTGACGCATATATCACAGCGTCACTCTCCGATACCTGCTCAATATCCATGCTCGAGGGTATGGCTATGCACCTTCCTGTTCTCAGCCTTAAGGACGATCTCAATGTCGGACAGGTAAAGGACGGCATCAACGGCTATAACTTTACCGATGCCGACAGTATGTACGAGCTTCTGAAAAAACTCCGTGATATGCCTAAGGACGAGCTTGCCGAGTTTGGCAGGCGTACAAGGGAGTCAATAAAGACATCCGGCGCTATACGCCTTGCTAACGATTTGCTCGATGTGTATAAAGAGGCGATGGAGGTTTATAAGAAGAAGAACAAAAAACGTAAGCTCAAGAAACGCTATCGTGTTATAAGACACAGATATGTTAAGCGTTCCGTAACAAAAACAGGTAAGTCTATATAATAATAAGCGGCGGATCTAAACAATCCGCCGCTTGCTTATTCCTTCACGATTTTCAGCACAGGGTAGCCGTCAATATACGGCTTTATGATATACGGATGCTTTTTGGCATAATCCAGCATTATATCCGCAAGCGAGCCTTGTTCATTATATCTCTTGTTTATGAACGTTGACAACTTGGAAACGGGCAGAGCGGACACCGTTTCACATACGGGCGAAACGGTTATGCCGAGAAGATTTTCGCTTATGCGGTTGACTCTGAAAGGCCACACACGGCAATCAAAAGGCTTGTTGTCACCGAGCGCACAGCCCTTTTCGGTAAGCATAGGACAGTAGGTAAGCTCGTCGCCGTCCTTGAAGTGCATCACAAACCTGTAGCCGTCCTCATACGGCTCAAGCTCAGCGTTTTCATCAATGTTCTTTTTTATATATTCTGCCGTTTCGGGCGGAATAACAGGTATCTCCCATATATCGTCCTTGTCGAACACGCAACAGACACGGCACTTTGCGCAGGCTTCACGGCTGAGAATTTCAGTAAGCATTTAAAATCATTCCTTTCGGTTATATCTTATCACAACTGTGAGCAATGTGCAACCGTAAAATTTTGCTTTAAATTACTGTAATTATGTCAATTTGGTTACAATTTGCAAAAACTATTGATTTTAACACGTTGTTTTGGTATAATTAATGATAACTCATACTGTGTATTCAGTGAGAAATTTTGATGTTGCATCTGTGCAGCTGTTGAACAAAGGATATTATATGGAAAATAATAACTCAGTAAATTTTGCAGATTACGAATTTATACCGAAGCTTTTAACTCAGATTGAAAAAGTCATTATAGGCAAGCATGACGTAGTGAAAATGCTTGTTGCCGCATTGCTTTCCGGCGGTCATGTGCTGATAGAGGACGTGCCGGGTACGGGAAAAACAACGCTCGCAATGACGCTCGCTAAAGCGACCTCGCTTTCGTGCAGACGTGTTCAGTTCACTCCCGATGTCATGGCGTCCGATATAACAGGCTTTACTATGTACAATAAGGAAAGCGAACGCTTTGAATACCGCAACGGACTTGTTATGAGCAATATTTTTATTGCCGATGAAATAAACAGAACCTCCCCGAAAACCCAGTCGGCTCTGCTTGAGGCTATGGAGGAGAAGAAGGTAACGGTAGACGGTGTCGCACATAAGCTCCCCGATCCGTTTATGGTAATTGCCACAGAGAATGAATTCGGCTATGTCGGAACATATCCTCTGCCGGAGGCTCAGCTTGACCGTTTTCTTATAAAGCTCTCCGTAGGCTATCCCACGGCTGAGGACGAGGCAATGATTCTTTACAGAAGAAAAAACGGCGACCCTATCGAAACCGTTGAGCCTGTATGCAGTGCCGATGATATTACACGTTGCATTTCTGCCGTAAGAGATACGCATATAGATGCGGCTATATATAAGTACATCGTTGATATAGTTTCCGCTACGAGAAACCATCCGTTTGTGGCACTCGGCGCAAGCCCCCGTGCGTCTATCGCTCTTATGAGAGCGTCGCAGAGCATCGCTTTTATGGACGGCCGTAATTATGTTACCCCCGAGGACGTAGCGCTTATGGTGAATTATGTCCTTCCGCACAGAATACATCTCACTCAGGAGGCAAAGGTCAAGCGTGTAAGCGTTGGACTTGTTATTTCCGAAATAATGAAAGCAGTAAGACCGCCCTTTAAAAGCAACGAATAAGGCGAAAGGTCGGTTTGTATGGCTAAATACAGATTTTATTATATATTGTTCGCCGTTGTCAGCACCGTGCTTATGTTTTCGTACAAGAGCAAGCTGACCTCGGTGCTTTTCCTTATTGCGATTGCAATTCCCGTAATTTCATTCGTTCTTCTTGTTTTTTCAAGACTTCTTGTCAAAATCAGAATCGAATACCGCTCGCTCACAGCGGAAAAGTTTGAAAATACCGATATTTCGGTAACGGTCACCAACCGTTTTATCATACCCTTGTCGCCTGCGGAGCTTATAGGCTGTTTTCCGTACAGGAACAGTGAAAAGTTTGAATATCACAAGCTGATGATAAGCGTACCGCCTTTTTCTTCCGTTACGGTTAATTTCAATTCACCGATAAGGTTCAGAGGCGTTTATAAGTCGGGTATTGAGAAGTTGGTGATATATGACCTTTTCAAGATATTTCGTATGAACAAAACGATGAAATGCTACGAGGATTTTGTCGTACTTCCCAGAAAGCTCGTTATCGACCCCATAATCGACACAGGCGACGGCGACAGTGAAACGCTTTCGCAGAATAATTTTTCGCTTGATAAGAACGCTTTCGCAAGTATAAGGGAATACAGGGCAGAGGATTCCATCAAAAATGTTCACTGGACAATGTCCGCAAAGCACGACAAGCTGATGGTAAAGCAGATGGAACGCAGTATAGGCGGAAGCTGTGTGATTATTCCCGACCTTAACGAATATTTCCCGTTTGACGAGGATAATTACGAAGCTACAGACAGCATAATAGAGGTAATGCTTGCGCTTAACCTGTCGCTTATCTCAATGAAACAACGTTGCCTCAATGCGTGGTATTCTCCTGCGGACAAGCAGTGCGAGCAGTTTTCCGTCAAGAATGAAGAAGACAATATGCTGCTGTTTGATATAATCAGCAGACTTCCTCGTCAGACGGATACCTTCCTTCCCGAAACCGTTGCGAGAAGCTGTATGGAAGCCTCAGCCGATATATCTGCCGTTTACTTTGTCACATCGCAGTTAAGACGTGATTTTATCGGCAAAATGACCGATATTGAGTTGTTCCGCAACAAGAGAGTAAAAATCCTGCTGGTCAGCGGAGCTATCGAAACCGATGAGCAGGCAGAGCTTGCAGATGCCGTTGCGTTGACGCAGGGCTTTGAACTTTGGAAGATAGATAAGGATAATATCGTTCAGTCGCTCAATGCGGCGATAGAATTGCATAAAAAGCAATGACAACACATCCGGAATCTTAAAAAACATAACGGAGAATAGATTTGAAACGTAATAACAGTAAAAAGGGCAGCTCCGCTAAACAGCAGACGATTGTTCTTGTCGGGAATACTTACCGCAGGAACGTGAATCCGATACCTGTCATAGCGGTCAAGCTGGTTCTTGCCTATATGCTCACTGTCGGCACTGTAATGAGCTTTATCAATATATACGCCATACCGTTTGAATTCGGCTCTGCCATAGCGCAGGTGCTTCTTTTCGTGACGGCTTTTATGCCTGTATTCATATTCATAAAAAAACGCTACGCTTTGCCTGCGTTTGCGGTCGGTGCCGCTATAGTGTATTTTTTCTTTCACAAATCAATAAACGAATCGCTTATTTTATTCAAGGATTACATTTTTATTCAGCTTGACAGCAGGTTGCTTTCCACGTTGCAGTATGTTCCCGTCAATTCCCATGCGTTCCTTACAAGAACGCAGGATTTTGTCAGCGGGATGAATACGGCTATGCTTATTCTGACCTGCATAATCAGCTTTATATGCGTGCTGTGCTGTTATAAAAAATTCCACCCTATAGCTGTAATAGTTACATGGAGCGTGATGTTCATACCTTCGTTTATGTCGGAGGACGCAGATTATTCCGTGTACATTCTGCTTGCGATAACCGCATTTTTCGGACTTCTTGCGATAAACTCGGCAAACGGTTTCTATTCGAAGGTGCCTGTAAATAATGCGAATGGTGCAAAAAATAAACCATCCAACGATGAAAAAACGTTCAGAAAAAATCTGCGTAAGAAAAATCCGTTGCAGACGGCAAAATCTGAGCTTTCACGCTACAGCAGGAACTGCCTTTGCGGTATACTTGCGGCTGTTATCGCATTCGGTGCGACCTTCGGCTCGCAAAAGCTCTTTCCCGATATGAGCTATATCGATACAGACAATATCATAAACTCTACCGTAAAATTCTTTACAGATATAGGAGAATACTTCAGCCTTGCGTTTTCGGGCAATGCAGGCGGGCTTTTCAACGGCTATTTTTCATCGGACAACTTTCTTATCAACAACAATATAGAACTCAATGCGCCGCCGCAGTCGGCAAATGAACCTGTGCTTAAAGTAAGATCGACCTACGAAACAGGTATGTACCTTGTCGGAGACATCGGCGTTGATTTCACGGGTAAAAGCTGGGTGAGCATCAGAAAAAAGGTTGGAAAGGACCAGCTGTACAGCGGTGAATATAACATCAGCGACAGCTTTTCTCCCGAAAAGATAGCACAGGTAGAGCAGTATATGAGATTGTTCGGCGGTCTGACGCAGAAGACGCTTACGTCTGCGGATTATTCTTATATCTACGAGCACTCGGAATCACCGGGTTATGCGGGAATACGTCTTGCTATGGAGGAAAACAACTTCAGCGAATATCGTTTCAATCCGAACTATATGTATTCCTCGCAGAGCGTAAGCATTGAATATCTCAAGAACACAAGCATTGTATTCAAGCCATTCCTTCCCGATAACAACGCCTATATGAAAAATGAGAATTTCGATTACTACGGCGATACGATAATAAGAATAGCTGACAGAAAAAACTGGATGAAGAGTTTTGAAACAAATGTTCTTATTCCGGCTAATACAGGAACATTTGTGTTTGCAGATGATGCTATGACCGACAGCGATAAGGCGTCATTGCTTTATTCTCTCGGATTCGGCAGTTACTCGGACGCAATGACATATATCGAAGATAAGAAAGAATACGACCGTTACGTCAGAAATACCTACACCGCAGTTCCCGAAAGCGAAAAGGAAAACATAAGAAGATTCCTTGACGAATTTGAAGGCAAAGACGGCGATAACGCAGGTACCGTTGATAACGAACTGCTGTATGTTTACGGAATGTGCGAGTATCTGCGTTCACATTACGCCTATTCGCTTACAGCCGATAATACTTCCGACAAAAGCAATACTATGCTCGGAAACTTCCTTTTCGGTACAAAGCAGGGACACTGTGCCCTCTATGCCAGCGCAATGACGCTTGCACTGCGTGAAAAAGGTATACCTGCCCGTTATATAACAGGCTTCACAACAGGAAAGCTCGAGCTTAACGGAAGCACGGGAATGTACGAAAAAACCATACACGAAAACTCACTTCATGCGTGGGTTGAAGTATATACTGAGGATTTCGGCTGGCTGCCGTTCGATCCGACAGGCTACGGCGGAAGCAGCATCTCAGGCGATTATATTGATCCTTCCCGGACGGACGCACCTGTAACTACAGCACCGCCTCAGACGACCTCAACAACGGTAACTACGACCGTGTCACCGTCGCAGACAACAGCTGCGACGCCGCCCGTTACATCCGCTCCTTCTGACAATTCTTCGGATAATTCGGGTAACAATCCTGGCAGTGACGCACCCGGTAAAACCGACTATTCACTTCTTATAAAGATAGCTTTCGCCGTACTCGGCGTAATTGCACTTACCGCACTGATATTTGCGTTTATCAGATCGGTAAAGCGTAAAAACGAAAACCGTATGAAGAGCTTTAGAAAGTCAAAGGATACAGTTTCCGCCGTAAAGGATATGTACGGCTTTATTATGAAGCTGTTCGGTACTACCGATCTTGTTCCGTGTGACAATGAGCTTCCGCTTGAATTCGCCGTCCGTGCCGATGAGAAGCTGAAAACGCTCGGAACGGATACACGCCTTGTAAGAATTATGAACATAATCGAAAAGGCTGAATTTTCTAACGAGGAAATATCCGAGCAGGAGCGTGCCGAGGTTTACTTGTATACAAAACAGCTTTATGCGCTTGTGCTTCAGAACTCCGGACGTATAAAAAGAATGTGGATTAAAGTCACTTTTTGACAATTAATTCAATATAATTCTTGTAAATTCCGTGATAATCTGTTATAATTATATCAGAAGTAAGCAAAATCTGCAAAGCGGAAAGGAAATATAATATGAGACTTATAACAAGATCTGATTTTGACGGTCTTGCCTGCGGCGCATTACTGCTTGAGGCAAAGGTCGTTGACAGCTGGATGTTTGCTCATCCGAAGGATATTCAGGACGGGCTTGTTCCTGTAACAGAAAATGACGTTCTCGCAAATGTACCCTTTGCTCCCGGTTGCGGACTTTGGTTTGACCACCATTCAAGCGAGGAAGAACGTCTGAAAATAAAGGGTCATTACAAGGGCGAAAGCAGGATTTCTCCCAGTGCCGCCAGAATCATATATGAATATTACGGCGGTAAGGAGCGTTTCCCGAATTTTGACGATCTGATGCTTGCTGTAGATAAGGTCGACAGCGGACATCTGACCGCAGAAGAAATACTGAACCCTACAGGCTGGATACTTATCGGCTTCCTTATGGACCCACGCACAGGTCTCGGACGTTTCAGAAACTTCAGGATAAGCAACTATCAGCTTATGGAAAAACTGCTTGTCTGCTGTGCGACAATGTCTACAGAAGAAATTCTCAATATGCCCGATATACAGGAAAGAATCAAGCTGTATAACGAACAGACCGAGCTGTTCAAACAGATGATAGCCGAGCATTCAAGAGTTGAGGGCGATGTTATCATATCCGATATGCGTAATGTCGATCCTATCTATACCGGAAACAGATTCATGATATACAGCCTTTATCCGCATCAGAACATATCCGCATGGATAGTAAACGGAAAGGGCGGAAAAGGATGTTCAGTAGCGGTCGGTTATTCTATACTTAACCGCACGAGCAATGTTGACGTAGGCTCGCTTATGCTCAAGTACGGCGGCGGCGGTCACAGAGCGGTCGGCACCTGTCAGTTCAAGGACGAGGAAATCGAAGAAAAGCTCCCGATGCTGCTTGACGAGCTTGTAAATTACGACAGGTATTATTCTGCAACTCCCGTGTAAAGCACGGCTTTAAATAACGAAAGGTACATATATGACGGTACAGGAATATGCGGTTAAGCTCCGCAGTAACATTTCAAAAATCATAAAGGGCAAGGATGATAAGATAGACCTTGTCATAATGGCTCTTTTAAGCGGCGGTCACGTTCTGCTTGACGATGTTCCGGGAACGGGCAAGACAGTTCTCGCAAAAGCACTCGCAAGAAGCATTGATGCCGGCTTTTCAAGAATACAGTTTACCCCCGACCTGTTACCGTCCGATATTACCGGTATCCACTTTTTCAATATGAAAGAGCAGGAGTTCATGTTCCGTGCAGGTCCTGTGTTCACGAATATTCTTCTTGCCGATGAAATAAACCGTGCTACGCCCAGAACGCAGTCGGCTCTGCTTCAGTGTATGGAAGAAAAGCAGGTAACGATAGACGGAGAACTTTTTCTTATCGATAAGCCGTTCATCGTACTTGCAACGCAGAATCCCGTAGAAACGGCAGGAACTTATCCGCTTCCCGAGGCACAGCTTGACCGTTTTATGATAAAGCTGTCTGTAGGTTATTGCGACAGGGAATCGGAAATGCAGATACTCGATAATTCAAGAGCGGTTCACCCTGTAGAAAGTCTTACTGCCGTAACCGATAAGACAGAGCTTCTTGAAATGATGAACAGAGTAGAGAATATCAAGGTGAACGAGGCTGTAAGAGGATACATTGCCGATATAGGAAATGCCAGCCGTCATAACAGCGAGATTAAGCTCGGCCTCAGTACACGAGGACTTATTGCACTGAAAAATATGTCGCAGGCAAGGGCGGCACTGCGTGGCAGGGAATTTGTAACCCCCGATGATGTAAAGGCAGTCGCACCGTATGTCTGCGTACACAGACTTATCTGCAGAAGTACGGTTATGCGTGACCCCGACAGTGCAAAACGTGAGATTCTTGACAAAATGATAAAGGAGCTTCCCGTTCCCACGGAGCAGATTTAAATGGAGCTTGTAGCGATTATTCTTGTGATTGCGGCGGTAGCAGCCGCAGAAGTGCTTATTTTCGGAAAGTACGCACTGAAAGGAATATATTACAGTGCGTCGGTAAACAAGGCCGAGGTCTACGAGGGCGAAACCCTCGAACTGACTGAGGTCGTTGAGAACCGACGCTTTGTTGCTTTGCCGTGGATAAAGACGGAGCTTTCCGCTTCACGCTGGCTTGCGTTCAGCAGGAAGGATTCCGCCGCACAGACAAGCGGCGGCGACAATACCTTTATTCCGGGCGTTTTTTCGCTGAAGCCCCGAAGCAAATGTACAAGAGTCAGAAAAATAAAATGTATGAAACGTGGCGTATTCTCCTTTGATGATACGGTTGTGACCGCTACAGATATGCTGGGTCTTGTAAGAGTTTCAAGAGGCTTCAAGGTCGGTATAAGCATTACCGTTCTGCCTGTCGGCGCAGACGGAGAAAATGCGGTGCTGTCATTCAACGAGCCTGTCGGTGAAATTCTTGTCAGACGTTTCATAAACGAGGATCCGTTTATGATTGCAGGCTCAAGGGAATATACGGGCAGAGAACCGCTCAACCGCATAAACTGGAAGTATACCGCAGTTACCGGTAAGCTGATGGCTATGAACAACGAGTTTACCACCTCACGAAACACCCTTATACTTATGAATATGCAGAGAAAGGGAGTAGTGCCGGTAACGTCCGCAGATATTAGAGATACAGAAGCGTTTATAAAGCTGTCCGTCAGGCTGATGTGGGAAAGCATTGACAGCGGCTGCGGTTTTGCTTTCGCAACAAACGGCGGTAACCCAAACGGTACAGCCACCGGCTTTGTAAAGACAGCCGAACAGTGCGAGGGTGTACTCAGAATGCTCGCACAGCTTTCCGACAGCTGCAGCTTTGATTTCGGCTCGTTTCTCCATGCACTGAATTACGGCAGTTTCACAGATGTGATTATTCTGACGCCTTATATTGACGATGAAATGGCGCTGTTTGCAAAAGAGCTTGAAAGCCGTGACAAAGCGGCGGTTTTCTATACAACGGGCAACATTCCCGAAAATACAGACGCTCAGATATTGCACGCAAGAAAATTCTCATACACGTTTAATGCAGGCTATGCGGAGGGTACACAATGAAAAAGGATTTTTTAATGAAATGCGTTGCCGCACTGGCTATGCTTCTTATTCCGCTGCCGCTGATGTTCGTTTTCGAGGTGACGGCTTTCAAGGGCTTTATGCTGTGGCATTATCCGATATACTATGCCGTAGCCGCCATATCCGCCGCATCCGGCTATTTTCTGATGTGCCTCAGACGTTCACGGCACACTCCGAAAACGATTTTTCTTGTAAATACGCTTATTGCTCTTACGGCAACGGTGCTTGTCGTTCTTGTAGCCGTAGTTTCCTCGCAGATAAACAACGTACTTGGCGAAAACGGCTTTAACGTATTCTATTTCTGCGTTGCTCTTATGCCGTCTGTTATTGTATGGTATCTTCTCGGAATGAGCCTTAAAAAGAACAGATTTGACGATATATTCACTCCGGTATGGCTCGGAATATATCTTGTCGAAACGTTCATCTGCTATATTTTCTGCTGTGTAATGTCGGCGGATATGGAATATCTCGGCGCTTCGGAACACAGGATTTCGGTTCTTCTTGTGGTAATGGCGCTTCTTACGGTATTGCTTATCAACCAGTCGAATATACGCTCCGAGATTGACAGACGCAGAAACACCAACCTTATAGTACCCAAAGGGCTCAGACTTTACAACGCAAAGCTGATAGCGATAGTCGGTGCGGTGATACTTGCGGCGCTGATGCTCAAGGATTATGTAGCCGCAGGTCTTACCTGGCTTGTGAAAATGACCGTTAAGATAATAGATACGCTGCTCTTCAACATCCGCTTTCTGCAGACCGAGCAGATGACCCCTGAGGACACACAGCTACCCGATTCCGATTTTCTTTCGGCTGAGGGCGAAAGCCGTGATTTTCTGCTTTATATTCTTGTCGTTGTCATTGTCGTACTTGTTATCGTATTCAGAAAGAAAATACTGTCGCTGATGCGAAAGATAGCAGGACGCATCTTCGGAAAATATTCAGTCGATGACACTGTGCAAGAGGTTTATGAGGATTACACAGACAGCTACGAGGAGCTTGATATAAGGCAGGAGAGGATAGTAAACGAAACGGATAAGGACTGCCTTAAACGCTACCGTAAAGCTAAGGATAACAACGAAAAATTCAGGCTCGGCTACAGATTATACGCTATGTGGCTTTCAAAACGCAGTACGGAGGATATTTCCACGAAAACAGTCGAACAGCACCGCATTATCTCCGAAAAGCTGTATCACGGCACAAACAATATCGGAGCATTTTCCGACAGCTACAGCAAAATACGGTACGATGACGAGCCTGCGACCGCTGATGACATTCTTCTTTCCGACAGCCTCATAAACGAGCTTTATAAATAGCACAATGTAAAATTTGTGTAAAGTCTATTGACAATTGTAAATAAATGTGTTATCATTTCCACATGATAAAAGGGAGTAGTCGGGGGATCGGTCACAGAATGATCCCTGTACGGTGTCGTCAATACGATTTCAAACGCTTTAAGCCTCAGAGATCCGTGCCGTACTGAGTATACGCTTATGACAAGACTTTTGTCGCAATTTCTTTGCGGCAAAGGTCTGTTTTTTTATGCCTTTGCCCAAAACACGAAAGGAAAGGTTACGGTAATATGAATTATTACGACATGAACACACAGGAGGTTCTTTCACAGCTTGATACAAGTATGAACGGACTTACAGGCGGCGAGGCTGAAAGCAGGCTTTCCCGTTACGGAAAAAACGAAATAACCGAACAGAAGAAAAAGGGCGTTTTAAGAGTATTTGCAGAGCAGTTTGCGGATTTGCTTGTAATTATTCTGATAATCTCCGCTCTTGTTTCTGTTTTCACCGACAACATAGAAAGTGCGATTGTTATCATCTGCGTTATCACTATGAATGCGGTTCTTGGCACTGTCCAGCATTTCAAGGCGGAAAAATCGCTTGAAGCGCTCAAGTCAATGTCATCACCCACTGCAAAGGTAATGAGGGATAACAACATCCATATCGTCAATGCGTCCGATGTAACCGTCGGCGATATTGTACTGGTAGAGCAGGGCGACATTGTCTGTGCGGACGGCAGACTTGTTTCGTGTGCGTCCCTTCAGGTAAACGAAAGCTCGCTTACAGGCGAAAGCAACGGAATAGACAAGTTCACCGTGATGCTGACAGGCGAAAAAATACCTCTCGGCGACAGAAAGAATATGGTCTACACAGGCTCTCTTGTTACGGCAGGCAGAGGTATGTTTGTTGTAACAGCAGTCGGAATGGATACGGAGCTTGGCAAGATTGCAGGGCTTATAAACAAGGCTGAGCGTAAAAAGACCCCGTTACAGCACAGCCTTGACAAGTTCTCAAAACAGCTTTCTATAGCTATTCCCGTTCTCTGCCTTATAGTTATGATTCTCTATATCGTAAGAGGAACACCCGTGCTTGATTCGCTGATGTTCGCCGTAGCGCTTGCTGTAGCCGCAATACCCGAAGCGTTAAGCTCGATAGTCACTATCGCTCTCGCCATAGGTACACGAAAAATGGCGGAGCAGAACGCTGTAATAAAGGATCTCAAGGCGGTCGAAGGCCTTGGCTGTGTGTCTGTTATATGCAGTGATAAAACAGGAACGCTCACCCAGAATAAAATGACCGTAAGACAGGTCTATTTAAACGGCAAAGAGCAAAACGCCGACGCTTCTGCCTGCAATGCGGATTTCGCAATTCTCGAAAGAGCGATGGCTCTGTGCAACGATGCCGCCTATTCTGACGGCAACGCCATAGGCGACCCTACCGAAACCGCACTGTCCGATTACATCGGTGTTCCGGTTTATGAAAAGATTCGCTCCGATTATCCGAGAGTTTCCGAAATACCGTTTGACAGCGAAAGAAAGCTGATGAGTACCTGCCATATAGTTGACGGCAAGCGTACAATGTTCACAAAGGGCGCAACAGATAACCTGCTTTCACGTCTGGTTTCCATCTGCGATAACGGCACGGTCAGAAGCATAACAGACAATGATAAAAATAACATCGCACTTGCAAACGAGCATTTTTCCGGACAGGGAATGCGTGTGCTTGCATTCGCCTATAAGCTCTCCGAAAATGAAGCGACAGACACGGAGGATAACTATATCTTCATAGGTCTTGCGGCAATGACCGATCCGCCCCGCCCCGAAAGCAAGGCGGCAGTCGCTGATTGCATAAGAGCAGGAATTAAGCCTGTAATGATAACGGGCGACCATAAGGTAACGGCAAGTGCGATAGCAAGAGAGATCGGCATTATGCGTGACGGCGATATAAGCCTTGACGGAGTTCAGCTTGACGAAATGACCGATGAGGAGCTTGACAGCGTTATCGAAAAGGTTTCCGTTTATGCCCGTGTATCTCCCGACAATAAGATAAGGATAGTTGAACGCTGGCAGAACAAGGGCAAGGTAGTTGCTATGACAGGCGACGGTGTAAATGATGCGCCTGCGCTGAAAAAGGCAGATGTAGGTGTTGCTATGGGCATCACAGGTACGCAGGTATCAAAGGATGCCGCTTCAATGATACTTACCGATGATAATTTCGCTACTATCATCAAATCTGTAGCAAACGGCAGAGCGATTTACGCAAATATCAAGAATGCCGTTAAATTTCTGCTGTCAGGCAACCTTGCGGCAATAATCGCAGTATTATGTACCGCTATACCCGGACTTCCGACGCCGTTCACGGCTGTTCAGCTCCTGTTTATAAATCTTCTTACCGACTCACTGCCTGCAATAGCCATAAGTATGGAAAAAGCAGATAAATCGCTCCTTTCGCAAAAGCCCAGAAATACAGGCGAATCCTTCCTTACAAAAGCAATGTCGCTCGGCATAGTGACAGGCGGAGTGCTTATCGCCGCCGCGGTAATGACAGCCTACTTTATCGGAAGTGCAGTTTCAGCCGAGCTTGGCTGTGCAATGGCATTCAGCACACTGTGTATTTCAAGGCTGTTTCACGGCTTCAACTGCCGCAGTGATAAATCAATATTCAAAGTCGGCTTAACGTCAAACAGATTCTCACTACTTGCTTTTCTTGCAGGAATAATATTCCTTGTTTTAGCGGTATTCGTTCCCGGTGTAAGCGGCTTGTTCTCGGCACAGCTTATGAATATCGGATATTTCGGTATCTCGCTTGCAATAGGCTTTGTACCTACGCTGATAATACAGCTTGTAAGAATCATCAGAGAAGCACGCAGAAAATAATCTGCGACCGATATAAATCAAAAGCAGTTCTGAATGAAAAAAAGGTTTACATTTCATTTTGTATATGGTACAATAAAACTGCGGTAATACCGTAATTTTTGTTTGGATGGTAAATAGTATGAGCATTGAAAAGAAACTCTGGGGCAATCATAACGGAAAGGATTGCTACTTATTCACGCTTGAAAACGGCAATATGACAGCCGAGATTACAAACTACGCAGGCTCGCTTGTAAAGCTGATTGTACCCGATAAGGACGGTAACAAGGGCGATATACTCTTAGGCTATGATACGCTTGACGGTTACATAGCAGGAACAAGCAGTCAGGGCGCTTTAGTCGGAAGATATGCAAACCGTATCGGCGGTGCTAAGTTCACCCTTAACGGCGAGGAATATACTCTTGCCAAAAACGACAACGGCAATACGCTCCACGGCGGTAATGTCGGCTTCAATAAGAAGGTCTGGGATGTCAAGGATTACGGCGAAAACGGCAATCCCTATGTAGTGTTCTCCTACACGAGCGTTGACGGCGAGGAGGGCTTCCCCGGAACGCTGACGCTTGATGTTAAGTATACTCTGACAGCCGATTCGATTGAGATATGCTATAATGCGGTAAGCGACAAGGATACGGTTATGAATTTCACTAACCACTCGTATTTCAATCTGAACGGAACCGACGCAGGAAATATCAAGGAACATATCGCACAGATATTTGCCGATAAATACACCCCCGTAAGCCCTGTGCTTATCCCGACAGGAGAAATAGCAAGCGTAAAGGGTACTCCGTTTGACTTTACCGCACCTAAGAGAATAGGCGAGGATATGGATAACGGCAAGCTCCCCGGCGGATATGACCACAACTATATTTTAGGCGAAACAAAGGAAATGAGAAAAGCCGCAGAAATTTATTCCGATAAGACAGGCAGAGTAATGACCACCTACACCGATATGCCCGCTATACAGTTCTATATAAGCGGCGGTCTTGGTGGTGAAACAGGCAAGGGCGGCAAGGAAATGTTCAAGAATCAGGGCTTCTGCCTTGAAAGCCAGTTCTGCCCCGACTCACCCAACAAGCCGCAGTTCAAGCCCACTTGCGTTTACAAGGCAGGGGAGCAGTACAACTTTACTACCGTCTATAAGTTCTCTGTAAAATAAGAAATATAACAAAAATACCGCAATCCCATCCGGAATTGCGGTATTATATTACTGCCCGAAATGTGTTGTTTCCTTCGGCTCAAGCGCAAGCTCTTCCTCCTTGCACGGTCTGACAATCAGCTTAGATATACAATTATCGTGAACCTCGATAACCTTGAAAATTATATCCTTATAGCGAACCTTCGGGTGTTCGCCCTCTTCTTCGGGAATATATCCGAGCAGATCAGTAACAAAGCCTGCGATAGTGTCATATTCGTGGTCTTCTTCAAGCTCATAGCCGAACAGTTCAAGCACATCTTCGGGATCGGCCTCACCGCTGACCTCGTATGCGCCGTTCGAGCGTGGGATTATCATATCCTTTTCCTCGTCATACTCGTCCTCTATGTTGCCCATTATCGACTCGATTATATCCTCAAGCGTGATGATACCTGCCGTACCGCCGTATTCGTCAATCACAATGCCCATACCCGACTTGAGATTAGTCAGGAACTTGAACACGTCCGAACAACTGCACGATTCGGGAACATATACCGCCTCACGCAGAAAGTCCTCTATTTTCAGCTTATCCTTGTTTTCGTTTCCGACAAGGCAGAGAAGATCCTTTACTATGATTATTCCGACTATAGCGTCAATGTTTTCCTTGTATACGGGTATTCTTGAAAAGCCCTTTTCAAGCGCAATATAGACAATATCGTCAAGAGATGAATTTACATCTACTCCGACAATGTTCTTTCTGTGCGTCATTACATCCGATGCGACAAGATCGCCGAACTCAAATACGTTATTTATCAGCTGTGCCGATTCGTCCTCAAGGTTGCCGTATTCGTTGCCCGCATCGACCATAGACATAATGTTGTCCTGCGTGGTTTCTTCCTTGTCGTAGTAGCTGTCGCCGAGTGCCTTTGATAACAGCTTATCAAGACCTTTGTTCAGTAAAATCAGCGGTGCAAGCAGTATCTTTACCACTCGCTTAGGTTTTCGGGGGTCTGCGTCCATTTTGTTTCCTTTCAAATATCAAAATATATTTTTCGGCAGAACTTCGTGTCCTGCCGCACATTGTAGAAAAGCTCTATCTTTTAATAATGGGGTTGAGGGGCGTAGCCCCCAATAGGGTCGAGGGGCGATAGCCCCAGCAAAATAGCCCCGGCACGGATGCCGGGCGTGTATGCCCAAAGGCTCTATGCAAGGACGCATACAAGTGGTCGAACAAAGTCGGTACAGGACGCACCGACAACAAACGACCACGATTGCACAGATGCAGAGCCAACAAAGCATACACAGCCCTTCCCCATGGTGAAGGGGTTTGGGGATAGGGATAGAGAATTTTCTATATTTGTTAAATTTAATTTTCGGCAGAACTTCGTGTCCTGCCGATATCTTTATATATCTTACCATATTTTATGACATAAATCAAGACTTTATATCAAGTCCGAAGAAACGCACCGCATTTTCATTGCAGATTTTAATAGCTTCTTCAGTCGGTATGCCCTTTATTTCAGCCATCTTTTCCGCTGTTTTATGCGTCATAGAGCTGTCACAGCGACTTCCTCTGAACGGCACGGGTGCCATATAGGGGCTGTCCGTTTCAAGCATTATTCTGTCACTTGGGATAATCTCGCACGAATGTACCGCCTTTTTAGCATTCTTGAATGTCAATACACCTGTAAAGCTGATATATGCACCGAGCTTTAAAAGCTCCTTTGCTGTTTCCGGACTTCCTGAATAGCAATGAACCACAAATTTATCCGGAGTAGTGCGGTGCAGTATTTTCATCATATCTTCCGTAGCGTCACGGCAGTGGATAACGGCAGGAAGGGAAAGTTCGTTTGCAAGCTTTATCTGATTTTCAAATATCTCCTGCTGCCTTTCTGCGTCATAGCCGTCATAGTGATAGTCAAGTCCTATCTCGCCTATAGCGACCGCCTTTTTATTCTTCGCAAGCGTTCTCAGTATATCAATGTAATTATCGGGTGTGTCGGCTATATTTTCGGGATGAATGCCTACCGCACAGAATACATTTTCGTAACGCTCCGTAAGTTTCAGAGAAAACTCGCAGGTCGGAATATCCACGCTCATATTTATGATTGCCAACACATTATCGGATAAAATGCGGTCGAGAACCTCATACCTGTCCTCGTCAAACCACCTGTCGTCATAGTGTGCGTGAGTATCTATAATTTTCATTACTTCAATATCTTTACGCTGTCACGGATAATCAGCTTTCCAGTTACAAGCGTTCTGCCCCTTGAATAATTTTTATCCCTTATCTTTTTGATTATCGTTTCGACAGCTTCATAAGACATTCTCTTGCTGTCAACATCTATTGTTGTAATACGGGGATTTGAAATAGTAGAGTAGATGTGGTTATCGTAGCCGACTATCGAGATGTCATCGGGTACTACATAGCCCTCGCTTCTGAGCTGATTAAGCAGGCAGTATGCCGCCTCGTCACAGTTGCAGACAAAAGCTGTCGGCTTCTGTACAGGAAGGTCAAAGTGAGGATAGCTTGTGCCTTCGGGACCTCTGTCGTCAATTACCCACTCACTACGCAGCGGTATGCCTTTTTCAAGCAGAGCCTTGTAATATCCGAGGTATCTGTCCTGTATGCTTGATGTTGACGTTATAGTACCGAGGAAGCCTATGTTGCGGTGTCCTGCGTTTATAAGATAGTTTGTAAGCATATAAGAGCCGAAGAAGCTGTCTGAAAGAATGGTGTCTGTGCGGTTGTCACTGCTGTAGAAGTCAAGGAAAACCACAGGAATATCAAGGTCCAGCAGCTCGCTTACATATTCATCGTCAAACTGTCCGAGTACGATTACGCCGTCAACCTTTTTGTCCGATACCGAATTCGGCATTGAACGGTTTGCCTGGTCGCTTTCTGAAATTACATCGAGTATGCCGTAATAGTTCTGCTTTTGCAGAAGCTCCACGATATGACGGTACATTACCCAGTAGAACGCACTTGCGTCATTTATAAAGTGCTTTGCCACTACTATACTTATGTTGAATGTAAAGCCTTCCTTAGATGACTTTGACGTGTAGCTGAAACGGTATCCCATTTCGTTTGCCTTCTGCTTTATCTTCTCACGAAGCTCATCGCTGACGCCGTCCTTGTCGCCCAGTGCCTTTGATACTGTAACGGTGCTTATATCCATAGCCTTTGCTATGTCGCTCATTGTAACGGATTTTTTCTTCATCAAATCTTACCTCTGTACTCGTCAATTTAGCTAATAACTTTATATCTGCCTTTATATAATAGTGTAACCTAAAACCGAGCTTTTGTAAAGTAACTTTTTGCACAAAAAACAACCGTATATATGCGTTCTGTTTATAAAATTAGCTAAAGTTATAATTGTAACGCTCCGTTTTCACTGTTTTAAGCAGATTCAGGGTAAAAAATGTACACTTTTTAAGAAAATAATGCGTTCTGATGAAAACCGTTATCACGATTTTTTTGAAGTAAAAACCTGCGCTTTGTAACAAATGATAAAATTACATATAGAATTTTGGTCAAATGTTACATTGAAAACGGTTTCACAATACTGTATAATTGTAATATAGTTTAATTGAGGGAGAGTATGCTGATGAGTGTTACTATCAAGGACGTTGCAAAGGCGGCTAACGTTTCCGTTGCAACCGTTTCAAGAGTTCTTAATAAAAAGTCCAACGTTTCCGAAGAGGCGATACAGGCGGTAAACAGTGCTGTTCAGGCACTCGGATACAGCCCTAGCTTTCTCGGCAGAGATTTAAGAAAAAGCGAAACGAGAAGAATACTTGCAATCATAGCGTCAACAGAGCAGAGCTTCTACTCGGACGTTATAAGAGGTATGGAGGTAGCCGCATTCTCGCAGGGCTATGATGTTCTGATTGCTACCACCCACGACGATCCAAACCACGAAATGCATCTGCTCGGTATGCTTTTCTCAAGAGCCGTAGACGGTGCGGTACTGCTCGGTCCTAAGCTGGACGCCGCAACCATCAATTCGCTCGGTGAAAAGCACAATATAGCAATGTGCCTTGAACGTCTTGACAACTGTAACGTGCTTACCGTTACAATAGATAACGTAAAGGCAGGCCGTGACGCAGTAAACTACCTTATCCGCAAGGGTCATAAGAAGATAGGCCTTATCACAACTTTACAGAGAAGCCAGTCGAGTATTGACCGTGAGATAGGCTACAAGCTGGCGCTCAAGGATAACGGCATTCCCTATAATGAGGATTACGTTTATTTCGGCGGCTATGAAACAGAGCAGGGTATGAGAGGCTGTGAATACCTTATGAACCTGCCAAGCCCCCCGACAGCAATATTCTCGATTTCAGATATAATCGCAATCGGTGCAATGAACTATGCACTTTCAAAGGGCTACAGGATAGGCAAGGATCTGATTTTCATGGGCTTTGACAATATCCAGTATTCCCATATGTTCGTACCCCACTTATCTACAGTCGAACATCCGTGTTACGCACAGGGCAAGCTGGTAATCGAGAAGCTGATTGAAAATATGAAAGCGACAAATCCCGACCACAACCTTTATACATTACCGCACAGCCTTGTTCTGAGAGAATCCACAGGCGATTGATATAATAATTGATATAAAAAGCATCACCCCGTTCACTTATGTGAACGGGGTTTTAGTCTGTCGATAATCTTATTATTATAGCCTAACTGTGACATATATCGCCAACACCGCTGATAACACTTTCCGTACTGAAAGGCATTAATATTTTCGTGAGTGTATCAGTGCAACTGCACTAACATTGACCTTTCAAAAAAAAACGCCACTAACCTAAGATATATGTACTAATATGCGGACGTGTAGCGTTAAGCGTCCCTGCATTGACAGGACATACAATGTTCAGGTAGTTTTACGAGTTACGCCCACACCCCGACGGGGTGTGGGTATGGGTAAGGAAAGAGGGATGCCAAGCTGAGCATTGCTTTAGCAATGCTCCCGCTCCTCACGTCGCTCAAGAGGAATAACTGATTTGGGAGAAAACCTAAGGGACAGGGAGAGGGGCTGTCAAGTCCAGCGGAGCTTTAGCGGAGTGCACGAGCCTTGCGTGAGCGAGGCTCAGACTTGTACCTGATCCCTTTGGTTGTCTCCCTCTTTCATATCGACAAGTGTACCCGCTCGAATAGCGAACCCGAGAAGTGCTATCCGATAAAAAGAACTATCGGTAGCTTGCTATCGTGGTCTAAGCTGAATGATATAGCAGAAGCACATCGAATACAAGATTTTATCTACACGCATCACCCCGTTCACCTATGTGAACGGGGTTTTACATTACTGCTGTTCGGCGTTATTCTTATTTTTCTGCTTTTTCGGCTTCTTTTCGTCAACCTGCACTCTATCCGGGTTGCAGTCCTCAAACTCGAACCAGAACGTACTGCCGACACCGACCGTACTGTCTGCACCGAAATTTAACCTGTGCATTTCAAGCACACCCTTTACGATAGACAATCCGAGTCCGCTGCCTTTCTTTGCACGTTGATGCGTTTCGCCGTTCTTCTTGACACGATAGTATCTGTCCCAGACATATTTAAGATTTTCCGGGTCGATGCCTATACCGCTGTCGCACACCTCAAGTCTTGCTGTTGTCGGTGTCTTGTGATACAGATTTACCCTTACAGTCTTGTCATCACCTGTATAGGTCAGAGCGTTGTTGATAAAATTGTATACTACCTGATCTATCTTTGTAATATCCGCATTTATAAATATATCCGGCTCAGCATTCAGCACCACGTTATAGTCCTTGATTTCATTCAGCAGCGAGAAGCGTGGTACTATTTCACCGAGATGCTCAGAAAAATTCACCTTCTCATATTTAAGCTCCGCAACGCCGCTCTGCAGCTTTGACAGATCGAGAATATCCGTTACAAGCGAGGTCAGCCTGTCCGTTTCATCAATTATGACCTGCAGATGCTTTTCACGCTTTTCGGGGTTATCGCCCGAAAGATCCCTGATCATCTCCGCATAAGCCTTTATCATCGTAAGCGGAGTACGCAGATCGTGCGAAATATTCGCCATAAGATCCTTACGCAGAGTATCCGCCTTTGCTATTTCCACAGATGCGGAGCTGAGCGTATCTGTAAGCTCGTTTATCTCCGTAAAGCTGTTCTTCTTCACAGGCATATCAAACTGTCCCTGCGGCAGCTTCAGCGCCGCCTTTGATATATTGATTATAGGCTTTGAAATGCTGTTTGAGAAGATGATTGACATTATGAATGCGACAATTATGATAATACCTGCGGTAAGATTAAGCTGGCTGTGCAGAATTGCAGTCGTTGTGCCGAGCGGCTCAAGATAATTGAATATATACAGCCTTACGATACCGTTTGTTTTAAAAAACGTGCTTTCCGTACCGTCGTCAAGCTGTGCTATCAGCACAATTGCCTTGCTGTCATTGTTCGTTCTCGGAATTGTAGCGGTGAAGAACGTATTTTCGCCGGAAATGATTTCTTTCATATCGGTGGGCGAAAGGCTCGTGATAAGCGAGTACACCTCTTTGTTGCTCTTGTCGAGCGAGCTTGCCCTGAAGTAAGGGCGGTTGCTGTCGGAGATTTCGATGTATATCTTCTGCTTGTCCGCAATATCCGAAACGATAGAATTGAGGTTTTCGGGCTGCTGCGACCACGCATCCTTTATTTGCTTTGCGGCAGAAGCCGTTTCCTGTATCTTCATATATTCGTAGTAGCTCGAAAGCAGCACTACCTGAAAAAAGTACAGAAAAACTATAACTATTAGCGAGAACAGCACAAATGTCAGCCATGAACGGAAACGTATGCTGTTTAGTCTGTCTTTCATTGAAAAGTGCCTTCCTGTTCTGATGTGTACCGATATAATATTACAGCCGCCACTCAAGACGGCTGTAAAAAGTATTTATACCTGGAACTTGTATCCCATTCCTCTTAACGTTACAATGAATTTTCTGTACGGACCGAGATTGTTTCTCAGCATCTTGATATGAGTATCAATGGTTCTGTCGTCACCGAAGAAATCATATCCCCATACCTCCTCAAGCAGCTTGTTTCTTGTAAGCGCTATGTTCTTGTTCTTGACAAGATAGAACAGCAGGTCGTATTCCTTAGGCGTAAGGTTGGTCTTTTCGCCGTCTATGAATACATCTCTTGCCGTAAAATTGATTTCAAGACCCTCAAATTTTACTGTTTCTCCGACAGGCTCATTTCCGGATTTATTACGTTTGATTATCGCATTGATACGGGCGAGTACCTCTTTGGGCGAGAAGGGCTTTACCACATAATCGTCAACACCCATCTCAAAGCCGAACAGCTTGTCATATTCCTCTGTTCTTGCCGAAAGCATAAGTATAGGAGTATTCTTGAACTTTCTTATTTCCTTGCAGGCTGAAAAGCCGTCAAGCCTTGGCATCATAACATCCATTATTATTATGTCGAAATCCTGCTCCTTCGCCATATCGACAGCCTGCATACCGTCTACCGCCTCATATACCGTATGACCCTCATATTCGGCATATTCCTTGATGACCTCACGGATTTTCTGTTCGTCATCCGCTACGAGAATTTTATACATATTCTTTATTCCTTTCTTTTCGGCTATCCGTTTATTGTAAAAAAAATTCAGTTTAACAAAGTAAACTGAACGGAGATAAAATAATGCACAAATCAAATTATCAATGAAATGTTGGGAGAGGAAATTATGATTATTGAATTATTCAACCACCATAAAATCTGTCAGTTTTACCTGACGCCTATTATTATATCCGCCTTTTATGATGAAAATGTGTTTGAAGTCTAAAAAAACGATAAATCGCTTTTTCACTTTATTTACTTATTTTTTATCCGCTATGCCTCTCATGAATACTCCTGCGAGCTTTTCACAGGTTTCGGGGGGAACTGCATATAACGGACTGTTAAGTGTTGAGCTGTCACCAGTTGGAATAGCGATCTCAAGCCTTCCTATGCTGTCTTTGATGTTATAGCTCATCTTACCGCCGATATATCCGATATACAGCTTCGCACTGTACATTTCGAAATCGTCGGCTATCATTCCCGTATGCGTATCGGCTGAAATCGAGAAGGACGAGCTGATGTTGATGTTGTTGTCCGAAACGCTGACGCTCAGCACGAACAGATTTCTGTCCGAGCATCTCACCATAGCTTTGAGTACGCTGAACATACATACATACAACAGCTTTTCGCTTATGTTGACAGGTATATCCTCATATATCGGCTTGTCAGTGCTCAGCTTGAAAACAATAGGAATATCACTCATTTCCTTGTTGGCACGCTCTATTATTTTGTTCAGCTTTTCAAAGAAATATATGGCGGGCGCAGGGGGTGTCTTACGGTAAATGACCGTGGCAAGCTCCGACAGAACCTCGATATTGCGCTGTATGCTGTTCAGTGCATTATCTTCATTGCAGCTCTGCGTCGCTTTTGCAACATCACTTCTTGCCTGTGAAAGCATATAACATATATCGGCATAGGTGTTTGTGCTTCCAAGCTGCATCAGCACATCGGTAAGTGTATTGACACGCCACAGGATAAAACTCTCATCTCCGTCAGCAAAGGAAGTGCCTTGAGCAGAGTATTCCTTCCCGTCGATATTTATCTGTTCGGTAAGAATATCGCAGTTTATCCCTTTCGGGAAAACGATTGTTTCTCCGCAGGCTGTATTTTTCCATTTGATATTACCGAATTCGTCACTTAAAAAGAACGGTGTTCCCGATGAGCCGTAAAGCATTTCGAGAGATTCTGTTATTTTCTCCATAGTAATTGTGTCCTTTACGGAATTTTATTTGTTTTCGTTGTCTTTTATCAGCTTCTGCTGTTTTCCTTTATCGTCCACAACATACACCCTGTCAAGCTCGGACATAAGACCTCGTTTGAAGGAAGCTCTGTATTCGTTGCGAAGCTCAAGCTGTTCCTCCTTCTCCTCGGTTGTAAGCTCACGCTCCCTCGATTGACGAGCCAGATAATTTATCCTGTCTATTTTAGCTTTATCCATAATTAAATTTCCTTTATTCAAGATTTTTTATTTTTGTGATTATTCTGTTCGGCTTTTTAAGTATAAACCATACTGCCGCCGCTATGAATGTGCCGGTAACAACTGCGGCAACCGCAAGAAACGGAAGATACGCAAATACGGACAGCGAGTATATAAGCGAAGCCGCAAAAATCTGTCCTACGTTATGCATCACCGCCGAGAATATGCCGGCAGGGAATACTCCCCACGCTTCTTTTATAAAGAGATGCGTGACTGCCATTGCAGTAAACGACAGTGCACCGCCGCACAGAGAAAACAGCAAAGCTGTAATATTGCCCGATACAAGCGCCGACAACAATATCCGTGCAATAAGTATCAGTGCGGTATCGTATGCTTTCCACCGACCGCCGAGATACAGCGAGAAAAGAACAGGGAAGTACGCAAGACCTATTCTGAAGCCCGGTATTGCGACAACCGAAGGTATCATTCCCTCGACAATATACAGCGTAAGAGACATTACCGCAAGAAGCGCAGAGAAAACTGTTTTTTTAACTGTCATAGCTGTATTCTCCCCGTCTTGCTTCAACACGGATAACCAGCTTGTGAGGCATACATACTATAGGCTGAATTCCGTCCGATACAGGCGCTGTCTTTACGCATATTTTGTCGGGGCAGTCTGCGTCCGAAACGCTTATAGCTCCGCCGCTGACCTTTATAACATTATAACCACCGTCATCGGAATATACGGTAAACGTCTGCTCGCTTTTGCTGTCAAGCTCTACAGTTTTTATCAGCTTGCCGTTACTGTAAATGCAGGCTGTGTGTCCTGCTGTTGTTCTGCCGACAAACAGAATGCCGAGCAGTGAAAGAAAAACGATACATACGATTATAATAAGGCATACGACCTTGCGCTTGTCGCTGATAAACCTGCTCATGATGCTTTGAAATCCGCAGATATGCCGTCCGAAACCGAAACGGTACCGTCATTTCTTGTGATGATATATTCCGCAATGTTGTATTTTTCGTAAAACTCAGCGGCTTTTTCTTCACCCATCACGAAAAATGCAGTAGACAGCGCATCGCTTATAAGACCGCTTGCAGAATAGACCGTACAGCTTTTTATTCCGCTGTCGGCAGGATAAGCCGTGGACGGATCTATTATGTGGATGTACTTTTTGCCGTTATGCTCGACATATCGGTTTGCGCCGTTTGAAGTGGCAATGTAGCCCTCATCTACAGTGAGAGTGCCTACAGGCGTGTTCGTTTCATCGGCTGTGATTGATATTCTGCGGCTGTTGCCGTTATCCTTGCCTATCGTAAGAATGCTTCCGCCGAAATCCACCACTGCGGATGTAACTCCGGATTTTCTCAGATACGAGTCAAGCATATCCATAGCGTAGCCCTTTGCCGCCGCACCGAGATCGAGCGAGAAGCCGCCGTCGGTAAAGCAGACAGCAGTATTCTCATCATCAAATTCAATGTTGCGGTAACTATGCTTTCCTGCGAGTTTTTTCAGCTCATCGCTGTCGGGCATAGGCGGGTTTTCCTTACCGAAGCCCCACATATCCGAAATATCGCCGAGCGTTATATCAAAAGCTCCGTCTGTAAGACGTGAAAGCTCTGTACAGCTTTTGAGCAGATTATATGTCGATGTGTCGACCGTCACTTTTCCTGAACCTGCGTTTTTGTTGATTTTTGAAATTTCGCTGTCCGCTTTTGTTCTTGAAAGAGTATCGTCAAGCTCGTTGAGCATTCCCACAGCGCCTGTGCAGACTTCCTCAGCCGATATGCCTTCACTCGTTTCATATATCGCAAACGATACGAAAGTGTCAAATGTAAAGCTGTCGTGCCTGTAAGGCTCAGCCTTGCCGCACCCGCCAAGACAAACGGGCAGGGATACCGCAAAAAGCAGTGCCGGGATCAAAGATGTTTTTTTCATACCTTCTCCATTCGTTTTGTACATACTATTATATACCAAAAGGACACAGATTTCAACTGATTTTTATTTAATTTATATTGTATTATTGTCCGATTGTGCGTCTGCAACAAAAAAGTTGCATTTAAGACGGGTTTGTGATATAATCATTTAGTATGGAATTTTGTTTTTTGTTTTGGCTGTAAGCACAGCTCAGAACATATGCTTACGGAGGCTGTATGCGTATTATCGGAATAGACCCCGGCTATGCGATTGTCGGTTTCGGTGTCGTTGATTATATCGACGGAAAATTCAGCGTCAAGGATTTCGGCGCAATAACAACCGATAAGGATACACCGTTTCCTAAGCGCCTTTGTGAAATATATGAAGATTACTGTCAGATACTGGATAGCTGGAAGCCCGATGCGCTTTCAATAGAACGTCTTTATTTCACGAACAATCAGAAAACAGGAATAGATGTCGCACAGGCGAGAGGCATTATAATAATGGCGGCGGCACAGCGTGGCATCGAAATAAACGAGTACACGCCCCTGCAGGTAAAGCAGGCTGTCGTAGGCTACGGTCAGGCGGTAAAAAAACAGGTGCAGGAGATGACGAAAAACATTCTCAAGCTCTCCTGCGTGCCAAAGCCCGATGATACTGCGGACGCACTCGCAATGACAATATGCCACGCCCAGACAAGCGGCTCATTGCTCAGAAACATAAAGGCATCAAATATATAAGAAAAGAGTTTTGATTTATGATATACAGTGTTAACGGAACGGTAGACCTTATCGAGCCTAACCTTGCGGTCATTGACTGCGGCGGTGTGGGCTATGCCTGCCGCACCACAGCGAATACGCTGTCACAGCTTAAAATCGGTGAAAAGGCAAAACTGCTGACCTATCTTTCCGTAAGAGAGGATGCGGTCGAGCTGTTCGGCTTTTATGATGCCGCAGAGCTTAATTGCTTCAAGATGCTGATTTCCGTTTCCGGTGTCGGACCTAAAGCGGCACTGTCAATATTATCGGGAATGACACCGCAGGCATTCGCACTTTGCGTTGCGTCCGGTGACGGCAAGACGCTTACAAACGCACCCGGCATCGGCAGAAAAACTGCAGAACGCATCGTCCTTGAACTTAAGGATAAGGTGTCAAAGCAGGACGTAGCCGCAGGTGTAAAGGGCAGTGCAGTGCCGATAGTCGCCGCCCCGTCAAATACCTATGCCGAGGCAGTATCGGCACTTATGGTACTCGGCTATTCAAACGGCGAGGCAACATCCGCACTCAGCGGACTTGACCCGTCAGCACCCTCAGACGAGCTTATAAGAGCAGGACTTAAAAAGCTGGCTAAATTCTGATGCTCGTCACGCATTAACTTTGAAGGGAAAGCGTATAAATGATTGAGAGAAATGACCTTTCATATACAGCCGATGACGAAGGCGCAAGAATAGTTGAGCCTCAGTTTTCCGCAGAGGATACCGATGTTGAGTTTTCCCTGCGCCCAAGAAAGCTGAATGAGTATATCGGACAGGAAAAGGTAAAGGAAAATTTACAGGTATATATACAGGCGGCGAAGAAAAGAAACGAGAGCCTTGACCACGTTTTGCTGTACGGTCCTCCCGGACTTGGCAAGACAACGCTTGCAGGAATAATAGCAAACGAGATGGGCGTTAATTTCAAAGTCACCTCAGGCCCCGCTATCGAAAAGCCGGGCGAGCTTGCGGCTTTGCTTACAGGGCTTCAGGCAGGCGATGTGCTGTTTGTAGACGAGATACACCGCCTTTCAAGACAGGTAGAGGAGATACTCTATCCCGCTCTTGAGGACTGCGTGCTTGATATTATGATAGGTAAAGGGCCTTCTGCCCAGTCGATAAGAGTTGACCTGAACAGATTTACCCTTATCGGCGCCACAACAAGAGCAGGACAGCTTACAGGACCTCTGCGTGACAGGTTCGGAGTGATAATGCGTCTTGAAATGTATACCCCCGAGGAGCTTTGCGATATTGTAATGCGTTCATCGGTCATACTTTCCATTCCCTGCGACAGAAGCGGCGCTATGGAGATAGCAAAGCGTTCAAGAGGAACTCCCCGCATCGCAAACCGCCTGCTTAAGCGTGTGCGTGACTTTGCGGAGGTCATGGGCAACGGAAAGATTACAAAGGAAATGGCAGACATTGCGCTTAACAGGCTTGAGATAGATAAACTCGGTCTTGACAGTCTTGACAAGCGTTTCCTCACAATGATAATAAACGGCTATAACGGCGGTCCTGTCGGACTTGAAACGCTGGCTTCGGCTCTCGGCGAAGAATCGGTCACGCTTGAGGATGTATGCGAGCCGTACCTTATGCAGCTGGGATTTATTTCACGAACACCCAGAGGCAGATGTGCGACCGAGCTTGCGTATAAGCATCTCGGACTTGTGCGTGACGGTCAGCAAAGGCTTGATTGATTTATAAAGATAAATTGCAGACTGTCGAAAAACCTCTATTGTTATCAAATAATTGGGTTGAGGGGCGTAGCCCCCAACAGGGACTAGGGGCGGTAGCCCCAGTAAATAGCCCCTTCCCACGGGGAAGGGGTTTGGGGTTTCGGCAAGGATGCCGAGATAGAACGCCCAAAGGCTTTGCAGGACGCAAAGCCCACAAAGCGTTCTTATAGGGATAGAGAATTTGCTCTATTTTTTATAAAAGCAGACTTTTTCTCCAAAATGTGATTTATAAAAATAGATTGTTGTGTTTGAAAAAAAGAAGAAAGGTATTTTAAGCATCATGGGCAGATTATTCGGAACAGACGGTGCCAGAGGTATAGCCGTAACAGAGCTTACCTGCGAGCTTGCAATGAATATAGGCAGAGCCGCAGCCATCGTACTTACAAAGCAGAAAACTCATAAAGGTAAAGCAAGGATACTGATAGGCAAGGATACAAGAATATCTTCGGATATTCTCGAATCTGCGCTTATCGCAGGCATAACCTCGGTAGGTGCGGATGTTGAGCTTCTCGGAGTAGTACCCACACCCGCAGTAGCCTATCTTGTAAGATATTACGGAGCAGACGCAGGCGTGATGATCTCAGCCTCGCACAACAGCGTCGAATATAACGGCATAAAGCTGTTCTCATCGACAGGCTTCAAGCTCCCCGATGACGTTGAAAACGAGATAGAGGCGCTGATACTCGACACTCCGGAAAAAATGACGCTTGTTGACGGCTCGGATGTCGGCAGAGTAAGAACTATGTACGGTGCCGTAAGCGAGTACAACGAGCATATCCAGTCGACCGTCGACGGTAAGTTTCAGGGACTTCTTGTTGCAATAGACTGTGCAAACGGCAGTGCAAGCGCAACCGCAGAGTCGCTTTTCTATAAGTTCGGAGCGGAATATGTATACATCAACAACGAGCCGGACGGCCTTAATATCAACGATAAATGCGGCTCCACACATATAGAACAGCTTGTAGAGCTTGTTAAAAAGCGTGGCTGTGACGTGGGCTTTGCGTTTGACGGCGATGCGGACAGATGCCTTGCTGTCGATGAAAAGGGCAACATAATAGACGGCGATAAGCTGATAGCTATCCTCTCACGTTATATGAAGGAAATGGGTACGCTGAAAAACAACACGGCTGTCGTCACCGTAATGAGCAATCTCGGCTTCCACCGCTTTATGAACGAAAACAAGATAGAAACGGTATGCACGAAGGTCGGCGACCGTTACGTTCTTGAAGAAATGCTGAACAACGGTTATAATATAGGCGGCGAACAGTCCGGACACATTATTTTCCTCGACCACGCAACCACAGGCGACGGACAGCTTACAGCGGTGCAGACCCTTGAACTGCTGTCGAAATGCAAACGTCCGCTGTCACAGCTTGTAAAGGATATACCCGACTTCCCGCAGCTCCTTGTCAACGTAAAGATTACCGAGGACAAAAAGGGACTATGGGACAAGACGCAGAAGATAACCGATATTATCGCACAGGCTGAACAGGCTATGGGCGAAAACGGCAGAATACTTGTCAGAGAAAGCGGAACAGAACCGCTTGTACGAGTTATGATAGAGGGCAAAGACGAAAAGGAAGTGCATCATTGGACCCATCTCATCGCAGACACGATTAAAGAGTGCCTGTGCCGATGAAATGTTAAAGGAGTTTTTATGGCAAAGATAGAAGCAGAGCTGTACGGCAATTTCGATATTATACTTATGGATCTTCACAACACCGTTATGAGAGGCAGCACCAGCGCATCTCTTGAAGAAAGCTCGGATATAGTAGTCGGCAGCACCCGATGCGCCATCCGTGCGTATGAGCGTTACAGCTATCTCGGCAGTGGCAGAGTGAGTATGAACGTCACACTGTTCCAGACGGAAGGCAGAATATTCGTTTCGGTAATGTCGACAGGCGGCAGTCAGGCGGTATTCTTTAAAATAAACAGGATTGGCGAAAATTCGTTTCTTAACACGATACGACCGACAGTAGACAGTTACAGGATAAGGTGAACAAACTTGAGAAAATCACAGGATTGGCAGGACTACAGACTTATAGATGCGTCTGACGGTCAGCGGCTTGAAAAATGGGGCGGAATAACGCTTGTGCGACCCGACCCGCAGATAATATGGAAAAACCCCGACCCCTCGCCGCTGTGGAGCAAGGCGGATGCGGTATATCACCGTTCATCAAGCGGCGGCGGAAACTGGGAATACAGAAAACAGCTCCCTGAAAGCTGGAACATAAGCTACAAGGGACTTACCTTTATGGTAAAGCCCACAGGCTTCAAGCATACGGGAATATTTCCCGAGCAGGCGGTCAACTGGGATTTATGCTCAGAGCTTATAAAGAACGCAGGCAGAGAGATAAACGTGCTTAATATGTTCGCCTATACCGGCGGCGCAACGCTCGCCTGTGCAAAGGCAGGCGCAAAGGTATGTCACCTTGACGCAGTAAAGGGTATGGTGGACTGGGGCAGGACAAACGCAAAGCTCAGCGGTCTTTCCGACAAGCCGATAAGGTGGATAGTAGACGATGCGGTAAAGTTTCTCGGCAGGGAGATAAGGCGAGGCAACCGCTATGACGGCATCATCCTCGACCCCCCAAGCTACGGCAGAGGAACAAACGGCGAGATGTGGAAGCTCGAGGACAGCATATGCGACCTTATGAATATGTGTACCGAGGTGCTTTCCGATAACCCTCTGTTCATTGTACTCAACAGTTACACGACAGGTCTTTCCTCATCGGTAATGACTTACCTATTACAGATGACGGTAGGCAGAAAATACAAGATAAGAGTAGATTCGCAGGAGATAGGACTTCCCGTTGAACAGACAGGGCTTGCAGTGCCTGCGGGAAACACCGCTGTAGTATATTTCGATTAAACGGCGGCAAAGGAGAACGGATTGAAAGATAACGAGATAATTAAAACCGAAGACCTTATATTCGATTATACCGTATTTGACGAAAACGGCGATGAAACAGGCAAGAACCGCATTCTTACCGACATAAACCTTTCGATAGAAAAGGGCAGCTTCGTAGCTGTGCTTGGCCATAACGGAAGCGGCAAGTCGACCCTTGCAAAGCACTTCAACGGCATTCTTCTTCCCACCTCGGGCAAGGTGCTTGTTGACGGTATAGATACGACAGATGAGAGCAGGATATACGATATACGTCAGACTGTCGGAATGGTTTTCCAGAATCCCGATAACCAGATAGTAGCGACTATAGTAGAAGAAGACGTTGCGTTCGCACTCGAAAATCTCGGCGTACCTCCCGATGAAATACGCAAAAGGGTAGATGACGCACTGAAAACGGTCGATATGTACGAGTACCGCAACCACGCTCCGCATCAGCTTTCCGGCGGTCAGAAGCAGAGAGTTGCGATAGCAGGCATAATCGCAATGCGGCCACGATGTATAGTAATGGACGAGCCGACCGCAATGCTTGACCCAAAGGGCAGAAAAGAGATAATGGCGACCATAAAGACGCTCAACAAGGAGCACGGTATAACCGTTGTGCTGATAACTCATTATATGGAGGAGGCCGCAAAGGCCGACCGTGTTATAGTTATAGACAAGGGCAATATACTGCTTGACGATGTGCCGAAAAGGATATTCTCACAGGTTGAGCTGTTAAAGTCGGTCGGACTTGACGTTCCGCAGGCGACCGAGCTTATGTACGAGCTTAAAAAATGCGGACTTGACGTTCCCGATGATATAATAGATGAAGATGAATGCGCACAGGTGCTGTACGACATTCTCAAAAATAAGGAATAAAAAATGAATGTGATAGAACTTAAGGGGCTTACCTATAAATACAGCGTCGGCACTCCGTTTGAGTCAACCGCTGTGGATAATGTAGACCTTACTATAGAAAAAGGCGAATTCTGCGGAATAATCGGCCACACGGGAAGCGGAAAATCAACGCTTATCCAGCACCTGAACGGGCTTGTAAAACCGACATCCGGTGAAGTGCTGATAGACGGTCAGAATATATGGAGCAAGGGCGTTGATATACGCTCGATAAGATTCAAGGTAGGACTTGTATTCCAGTATTCAGAGTATCAGTTGTTTGAAGAAACGGTGTACAAGGATATAGCATACGGTCCTAAGAATATGGGCTGCGATGAAGCCGAGATCGACCGCAAAGTGCGTGAGGCGGCAGAAAATATGGGTATCCGTGAGGAGCTTCTCGAACGCTCGCCGTTTGACCTTTCTGGCGGACAGAAACGCCGTGTCGCACTTGCAGGCGTTATTGCAATGGATCCCGAGATACTTATCCTTGACGAGCCTGCGGCAGGACTTGACCCTATAGGCAGGGAAAAGGTACTCGGCAAGATAAGCGATTACCACAAGAAATACGGCAAGACGATACTTCTTGTTTCTCACTCTATGGAGGACATAGTAAAATATGCCGATAAGGTGCTTGTTATGAACAAGGGCAAGCTGTTCTGCCACGAGGATACAGACAGCGTATTCGCAAGACAGGACGAAATTATAAAGATAGGTCTTGATGTTCCTCAGATCACAAAGATTATGATGAAGCTGAGAGATAAAGGTGTAGATTTAGGAAAAGATATATATACTGTTGAACGTGCCAAGGACAGAATAATGCAGTATATAGATAAAGGAACGATATGCTGAAGGATATTACAATAGGACAGTTTTTCCCGGGCAATTCAATAATCCACAGGCTCGACAGCCGTTTCAAGATAGTGCTTGATATAGCCTATGTTGTAATGCTGTTTATGGCGGGAAATTATTGCTCGCTTATCTCGGCGGGACTGTTTATGCTGATTATTTATATGATGTCGGGGATCAGCTTCAAGCTGATTTTCAAGAGCCTTAAACCAATTATGCCGATAATACTGTTTACCTGTATACTGAATCTGTTCTTTATACACGGCGAGGGAGATCCGCTTGTAAAACTGGGATTTATCACGATTTACGCAGAGGGCATAAATACATCGGTGTTTATGACGGTGAGGATAGTGTTCCTTATTGTCGGAATGTCGCTTCTCACCTATACGACCTCGCCCATAGCGCTGACTGACGCAATAGAGCGTCTGCTGTCGCCGCTCAAGAAGCTCCACTTTCCCGTTCACGAGCTTGCTATGATGATGACTATAGCACTGAGATTTATCCCTACTCTTATTGAAGAAACCGATAAGATAATGTCGGCTCAGAAGGCAAGAGGAGCAAACTTAGACACAGGCGGACTTGTAAAGAAGGCAAAGGCTCTGATACCCGTGCTGATACCGCTGTTTGTGTCCGCTTTCAAGCGTGCAAACGAGCTTGCTCTTGCTATGGAGTGCCGTTGCTACAGAGGCGGTGAGGGCAGAACACGCATGAAACAGCTTAAATTCGGAGCAAGGGATATTGTCGCAACGGTTGTAATGGCTGTAATGTTCACATTAATCATTCTTATGAACATTTATGTGGCTGTACCCGGAATTTAAGGTGAACTATGCGTAATCTTAAAGTAACAATGGCATATAACGGCACTGCCTATCACGGCTACCAGCGCCAGAACAATGCAAACAGCATACAGCAGACAGTCGAGGAAGTGCTTTCAAAACTGCTCTGCGAGGATATAACGATAAACGGCTGTTCACGGACAGACACGGGTGTGCACGCAAGAGCGTTTGTGTTCAATGTAAAAACGAACTGTCCCATTCCCTGCGAGGGCTTTATAAAAGGCGGCAACGCACTTTTACCGCAGGATATAGCCTTTCTTTCCTGCGAAGATATGCCCGACAGCTTTCACGCAAGGTTTGACAGCAAGGGAAAGGAATACATATACAGGATTTACACAGGTGATGTGCGTGATGTTTTCTCGGCGGATACTGCGCTTCATTATCCCTATAAGCCCGATATTGAGAAAATGCTGAAAGCGGCACAGCTTATAGTAGGAGAGCATGATTTTGCGTCCTTCTGCAAGGCAGAGGCTAAAGAGCATCTGCTGACCACCGTCAGAACCGTCTATTCGATAGATGTTGAGCAGACGGGCGATTTTGTCGAAATTAAAGTCTGCGGAAACGGCTTTCTTCACAATATGGTAAGAATTATAGTAGGAACTCTTATTTATATCAGCGAGGGAAAACGTACAGAGCAGGATATAATAAACGCACTTACAAAGCCCGACAGGGAGTTTGCGGGAAAGACCGTTCCCCCCTGCGGACTGTATCTCAATAAGGTATTTTACGAAAACGATGTTTAAATGAAAGTGGGGTAAATATGAAAGTACCCGAAAAAAATCCTCTTGAAACGGATAAAAACAACGATATAAACGATGTTTCTCTTTACAGGAAAAAGAAGAAGAAAGCAAAGCGGATAAGAAACCTTATAATTCTGCTTGTTGTTATTCTGGCTCTTATTCCTGTATGGATATACCGTGATACGATATTTGAGCCTCTGCGTGGTATCGCCTCAAGGATACAGACTACCACGACCGAAACGGCAGGCTACCCGATAAGTCTTACCGGCAGGTCAGACTACAGCTTCTGCGCTATGAATGACAGCTTTGCGCTGCTCAGCGACACTTATCTTTATTCGTATAATGAGAACGGAGGACAGAATTTTGCCTTACAGCACGGCTATGTTCACCCTATGACCGTTTCAAACTCAAAACGTGTGGTTATTTACGATAAGGGCGGTCACGATTTTTCTCTGTTCAACAAGACCAGCGAGATATTCAAGCAGAATATCCCCGATGAAGTCATAGTATCCGTTTTTCTCGGCAGCTCCGAGCATACAGCCGTTGTGACATCGGGCGGAAGATACTCAAACGTTATCTATGTTTATGACGGCGGCGGAAAATGGCTGTATACACAGCGTTTCATTGACGATAACGTTATGCAGGTCGCATTCTCCGATGACAACAGATTTATCTATGTTACAAGAGTGACCTCGGATAACGGCGATATTGTCACAAAGCTCTCAAAATACGATATTGCGGGTGACGGCACTGAGCTGTGGACTCAGACGATAAGCGACTGCGTTTCACTTGCCCTTTCGGTAAACGGCGGTACGCTGACCGTAACGGGCGACAGCGAAATACGCACCTATAACACCGACAGCGGTGAGCTTATCGGTAATTACAGCTATCAGGGAACGATAGAGAACTTTGACGCTCTCTCATCGAAAAAGGCTTTTGTGCTTGATAATTATACGGACGGCGGAAAGAAGCTGGTGCTTCTTGACGAAAAGTGCGAGGTGACCGCCCAGGCAGAGGTATCCTCCGATGTAAAGCGTATAAGAGTTATCGATAACTCTGTCATTGTAATGACAGAATCTGATATAACACAGTATGATTATTCGCTGGCGTCTGTAAAGAAAACTCTGCTTAAAGACAGCTATTCGGATTTTATAAAGGTTGGCGGCTCAATACTTCTTATGGGGTATGACAGCCTTGATTGCATACAGCTTTAATTGCAGAAAGGAAAGAATATGGGAACTGAATTTTTCTGGTTTTATGATGTTATTCTTGCGGCTATACTTATAGGTATGATGTTCATAGGAGCTAAAAAGGGCTTTGTCCGTATGGTGCTGAGGCTGTGCGCCTTTGCGGCGTCATTTGTGATAGCGCTTATGATAAGCAACGGCGTTTCAGGCTGGATATATGACAGCTTTATCAGTAAACCGCTCGAACAGACTATCTCGACTTCTATAAACGATGCGCTCGGTGACAACGTTGTTACACAGATAGGCAAGATAGATATGGAAAAGGCGAAAATAAACGGTAAAAGCATTGACAGCCTTGAGCTGAAAGCCGATAAGGCAGGCAAAGTAACCGTAAATCTCGGTAATGTGAACTTAAGCAACACAGGCATAAGCAAGGTCGATCTTACCTCATTCGGCGTGGATAAAAACATTGATTATTCAAATATCAATCTCGGCTCTGTGCAGATATACGAAAGTGATATTGAAAAGTACGGCATAGAGAATATGATACTTACTGAGGTTCTTGCACAGAATATCAAGAACAGCGAGGTGGCCGACAGCGTAAACGAAATAATAGATAAAGTCGGTGAAACCGTTCCTGCTCTCGACCTTAAAGGCAAGACGATAGAGGACATTGACAGCGGTACGATAAACAGCGTTGTTGTAAGCGTAGTGCAGTCATCGGGCAATCCCGGAAAGGCTGTTCTTGACAACGTTGCAAAGCCCATAGTGCTTGTACCGTTAAGAACGATTATATTTGTCGTTCTGTTCATTCTTATATTTATTATCCTCTCGATATTAATAAAGGCGACATCCGTTATAAACAAGCTGCCGCTTATCGGACAGCTGAATTCGCTTCTGGGCGGTGTTGCAGGACTTTTGCAGGGACTTGTAATAGTGTTCATTGTTGTGATAATAGCCCATATGGCTGTTGAGCTGACAAACAACACGCTTATATTCCTGAACGATATGACAATCAACAAGTCTTTTGCGTTCAGTAAAATATACAACTTCTCGTTCCTCGATTTCCTTAACTAAATACTCAGTTAACAAAAGAGAACTATAATAATAAGTAAGCTGTTAACGGCAGTGTTATTTTACGAAACCGCCCCTTCGCATAAGCGATAACAGCTTACAATACAATAAAAATACAAAAGAACCTAAAGAAAGGTTGGATATAAATGCTTTGCTCAAGATGTAAAAAAAGACAAGCGGTAGTTTTTATCTCAACAATACAGGGCAACGACAAGCGTGACGAGGGGCTTTGCCTTATCTGCGCAAAAGAGCTCGGTGTTCCGCAGGTAAACGACTACCTTGAAAAAATGGGAATCAGCGATGAGGACCTTGAAGAAAGCTATAAAATGATTTTCGGTGACGTCGATGAAGAAACAGACGCAGACAGCGGTGCAGACGATGACTTCACACCGGGCGGCGCAGGCACAATGATGCCGTTCTTCAAGCGTTTTGCCGCAAACAAGGACAGCCAGACCGAAAGTGAAAAGCAGGACGTAAAGGACGATAAGAAGCACAATAAGAAAAAAGAGGAGAAAAAGAGAAAATTCCTCGATACCTATTGCACCAATCTTACCGCCAAGGCAAAAAAAGGCGAGATTGACCGTATAATCGGCAGAGAGAAAGAGATCTACCGTGTAATGCAGATTTTATCCCGCCGTACAAAGAACAACCCCTGCATAATAGGCGAACCCGGTGTCGGTAAAACCGCTATTGCAGAGGGCATAGCTCAGAAGCTGGCGGACGGCGATGTTCCTTTCAGACTTCAGGGTAAGGAGCTTTATATGCTCGACCTTACCTCCCTTGTCGCAGGCACGCAGTTCAGAGGTCAGTTTGAAGGCCGTGTGAAAGCGCTTATTGAGGAGATAAAGACCGCAGGTAATATAATCCTCTTTATTGACGAGGTTCATAACCTTGTCGGCACAGGCGACAGCGAAGGCACTATGAATGCCGCAAATATCCTTAAGCCCGCTTTGTCAAGGGGAGAGGTGCAGGTCATCGGCGCTACAACGTTTAACGAGTACAGAAAGTATATCGAAAAGGATTCTGCACTTGAAAGACGTTTCCAGCCCGTAACGGCAAACGAGCCGTCAATAGAGGATACTATCGAGCTTTTAAAGGGCATCAAGGAATACTATGAAGAATACCACAAGCTGTATGTCAGCGATGATATTTTAAAAAGCTGTGCCGTTCTCAGTGAACGCTACATTACCGACAGGTATCTTCCCGACAAGGCGATAGACCTGCTCGACGAGGCGGCGGCTTGCGCCAGCATAAACAGCAAGGAGCTTACCGAGTACGAACAGCTTAAAAAGAAAAACAAGGCTCTTGAAACCGAAGAAAACAATCTGTCCGCCGAAACAGAGAACAAGGATTATCAGCGTATAGCCGAGATAAAGACCGAGCTTGCTAAGAATACAGCCCGTATTGACGAGCTTGAGCCTAAGATAAAGGAAGTACACGTTACAGAAAATGATGTCTGCAAGGTCATCGAGCTGTGGACGGGTATCCCCGCAAGCAAGCTGCTTGAAACCGAATTCAAGCGTATCGCAAACCTTGAAACCGTGCTTAAATCAAAGGTAGTCGGTCAGGACGAAGCGTGCGAGCTTGTAGCCGCCGCTATAAAAAGAACACGAGTTCAGCTCTCCGCACGTCGCAGACCTGCGTCATTCATTTTCGTAGGACCTACCGGTGTCGGCAAGACCGAGCTTGTAAAGGTGCTTGCAAACGAGCTTTTCAATACGGTCGATCCGCTTATAAGGCTCGATATGTCCGAGTTTATGGAAAAGCACAGCGTTTCGAGAATTATCGGCTCGCCTCCCGGATATGTAGGATACGATGAGGCAGGCCAGCTCACCGAAAAGGTGCGCAGAAAGCCCTATTCCGTAATTCTCTTTGACGAGATAGAAAAGGCTCACCCCGATGTAATGAACATTCTCCTGCAGATTCTTGACGAAGGCAAGGTAACCGATGCTCACGGCAGAACGGTCAGCTTCGAGAATACCGTAATCGCCATGACCTCAAACGCAGGCTCATCGTTCAATACAAGCGGTCTTGGCTTTGCAAAGAGCGAGGCGGATATTTCAAAGGACAAGGCAATGAAGGCTCTTGGCGAATTCCTTCGCCCCGAATTTTTAAGCCGTGTTGACGAGGTAGTAGTGTTCAAGCCCCTCACCCTCGATGCCTACAAGGGCATTGCCGGACTTATGATAGGCGAGATGAAAGAGCCTCTGCTTGAAAAGAACATTACGCTTAACGTCAGCGATGAGGCTTATGAGCTTGTTGCAAAAAAAGCGTCCGGCGGCAAGTTCGGTGGCAGAGATGTCCGCAAAGTTGTCCGCAAGGATATTGAGGACAAGGTAGCAAATATCATAGTCGAAGCCGACGGCAACATATCACAGATAGACGTTGACGCAGACGGCGACGAGATAAAGGTAACAGGCAAGTAAAATAAGCAGGGCATTGCATTAACTCCGGCAGGTGATGCAATGCCTGTTTTATAATCGAAAGGATTACTATGGCAGTAATTATTACAGGCGGAACAGGAGCTATCGGCAGCGCTATGGCTCGTGCCTTCGCAAAAACAAACGATGTTGCTATAATCTACAAAAGCTCCGATGAAAAAGCCCGTCAGCTTGAAAAAGAACTCGGCTGCAAGGCATATAAGGCAGATGTTGCCTCCGCTAAAGAGGTGTCGGCTGCGGTAGATCGCATAGCAACCGATTTCGGAAAAATTGATGTGCTTATCAATAATGCCGGCATATCCCGGATTAAAATGCTGAGCGATGTCACCGAGCTTGACTGGTACAATATGATTGATGTTCACCTTACGGGCGCATTCAATATGACAAAGGCGGTACTGCCTTTTATGATAAATCGCAAACAGGGAAGCATCATCAACATTTCGTCGGTGTGGGGAGTATACGGAGCGTCCTGCGAAGTGCCTTACTCAACGGTCAAGGCAGGACTTATCGGCTTCACAAAATCGCTCTCCAAAGAGGTCGCCCCCAGCGGAATAACCGTAAACTGCATCGCCCCGGGAGTAATCGACAGCCCTATGAACAACGCTCACCTGTCGCCCGATGAGATGAACGAGCTTATCGCCGAAACTCCGCTCGGCAGGCTCGGAACACCCGATGATGTGGCAAAGGCGGCTGTATACCTTGCTTTTGCAGGCTTCGTCACAGGTCAGATACTCGGAGTAGACGGCGGATTTTATTGATTAACTTAATACATTTGAGCTGTACATTTTGATAAAATGGGGTCGCAGGGGCGTAGCCCCCGACAGGGTCTAGGGGCGGTAGCCCCAGCAAAATAGCCCCTTCCCACGGGGAAGGGGTTTGGGGATAGGGATTGAGGACAAGCACTTTTTTGAAAAAACATACTTTTTCTACAGTCTGAAGCTGTACCTTTTCGGTACAGCCTTTTCTTTTTCCCTGACAAACAGTAATATTATGTCCCGCACCCTCATATATTGTGTTAAAACCCGTACAAGAGGGAAACAGCTAAAGGAGGATTATATGGACTTTTCCGTAAAGAAAGAGCCTGTATTTGTCACAGAAGTGATATATGACGGACAGGCGGAGCAGGGTGTCGAGTTTGATTATGTCCTGCCGGATTATTACCCCGACATTTTCAGAATATTAAGATGCACCCTTCGTCCCGGAATAGTATCCTGCAACATTTCGGGCGACAAGCTGATACTCGACGGTGTGATATGCATCACCGCACTCTATCTGAGCGAGGGCGGAGGTATGGAGTGCGTAGAGCATCGCTACAGCTATTCAAAAACGGTTGATCTGCCGAAATCAGCCGACAACGGCACGGTAACTGTCGAGCCTAAGGTGGATTATACTACCTGCCGTGCGGTTTCAGGCAGACGCATTGATGTCAGGGGAGCGGTCAGCTTCAGAATAAAGGTCGAGAACATAACACCGTTTGAGATAATAACGGATATTGAAGGCTGTAACATACAGACAAGAAAAAATAAAGTAAGCTGTACAAGAAAGCTCACCGCAGGAAAGCAGTTCGTTGTTCGTGAAGATATAGGCGTATCCGGCATTGACGGCACAGTGAAAGCCGTTGTAAGCTGTGATGCCACAGCTGTCGTTAATGACTGCAAGATAATCGCAGACAAGGTTGTGCTTAAGGGCGAGGCAAAGCTGAAAGCGCTGTATCTTGTCGGAAGCGATAACGGCACATATCTTCAGACAATGGAAGCCGAGATTCCGCTCAGCCAGATAGTCGATATGCAGGGCATTGACGAAAGGCACACCTGCTACGCCCTGTTCAGAGTTCTGTCATGCGCTCTTACGGTAAAGTCCGCCGATGACGATGCGTCTGGAGTATTCGGCTGTGAGCTGACAATCGGCTCTCAGATTACCGCAACGCTTGAAGAAAGCATTTACCCCGTCACCGATATGTATTCCACGTCCTACGAATCAAGCTACACCACTTCTGCGTTAAAAACCGAATCCGACCACAGATTTATCAGCAGAACGCTAAATATAAAACAGCTTATCGAGTGCGAAAACGGCATTCCCGACAGCGTTACCGATGCTGAATGCTTCGTATCGGAAATAATCTGCAGACCGTGTGAAAACGGCAAGCTTAAAGTGAGCGGTAAACTGCTGTGCTTTATCAGTGCCGTAAAGGACAGCGAGCCTGTATTCATTGAAAAAAATCTGCCGTTTGATGTTACCGAACAGCTTGGTATGGTTACCGAAGGTTGCGTAATACAGCCTGTCGTGAACATATCGTCCGTAAGCTACAGCATTACCGATGACGGTATCGAAATAAGATGCTCGCTTCTTATGCAGGGATGTATGTATGTTTGCGGCACAAGTCAGATAATAAAGCAGATAGAGCTTAACGAAAACGCAGAAAAGCAAAAGTGCGATGATTATTCGCTGAAGCTGTATTTTGCCGATGAAAACGAGGATGTATGGAACATAGCAAAACGCTATAACACTTCTGCGGCGGCGATAGAATCCGAAAACGAGGTCACCGACGGCAAAGTGTCAGGCCTGCTTCTGATTCCGATAATATAACAATACTCAAGATACGGCATTTTGCTGACAGATAAGGAGAATTTATGCCAAAATCAATTTATAAGGATATTTCCGAGCGAACAGGCGGAAATATCTATATAGGAGTTGTCGGTCCCGTCCGTTCGGGGAAATCGACCTTTATCAGCAGGTTTATGAACGTGCTGGTCGTACCGTCAATCGAAGACGAATTCCGCAGGGAAAGGGCAGTGGATGAGCTTCCTCAGTCTGCGGCAGGAAAAACGATAATGACCACAGAGCCGAAATTCGTGCCTGAGGAAGCGGTAAATATCACCGTTGACGAAAGCGTGGAAATGAATGTAAGACTTATCGACTGCGTAGGCTACATAGTACCCGGCGCAAAGGGCTATATAGAAAACGAAGCGCCGAGAATGGTCAAAACGCCATGGTTTGACGAGGAAGTACCATTCAATATGGCGGCGGAGGTCGGTACTCATAAGGTAATCACAGAACACAGCACCATAGGACTTGTGGTAACCACAGACGGCAGTATCACCGATATTCCGAGAGAGGAATACGAGGCGGCGGAGGAGCGTGTGATAAACGAGCTGAAAAGCATAAAAAAGCCGTTTACCGTAGTGCTTAACTGCAGCGATCCCTCATCGGAAGAATCAAAAGAGCTTGCTTGCAGGCTTTCGGAAAAGTACGGCTGTACCGTTACACCGCTGAACTGCCTTTACATCACCGAAGAAAATATAAAGAAACTGCTGTCCGATGTGCTTATGGGCTTTCCCGTAAGAGAGATAGGCATAAAACTGCCGAAGTGGTTAGCGTCCCTCGACAATGACCATTACCTGAAAAAGCAGGTATTCGAAGCTGTAAGGACATCTGCGGAAAATATCTCCTGTATGGGTGATTTAGACAGCTTCACGGGCAAAATAGGGCAGTGCGAAAGCGTCAGCCGTTGCAGTAAGGATAAAACGGAGCTTGGCTCGGGAACAGCCTATGTCACAGTGGAACTGGGGCAGGAGCTTTTCTATAAGGTGCTTGGCGAAACCACAGGCATCGAGCTTAGCGACGAGGGCGACCTTATGCCTTGTATGATTGAACTTGCAAGAATCAAGAAAGAGTACGAAAAAGTCAGCACCGCACTTGAGCAGGTCAGAGCCACAGGATACGGGATAGTAATGCCGTCTGCCGAGGAGCTTACCCTTGAAGAACCCGAAATTGTAAAGCAGGGCGGAAAATTCGGCGTAAGGCTCAAAGCGTCCGCCCCGTCAATTCATATGACCCTTGCAAATATCAACACTGAGGTAAACCCGATAGTCGGCAGTGAAAAGCAATCGGAGGATTTGGTAAGGTATCTTCTCAGAGAATTTGAGGAAAATCCCACAAAGATATGGGAAAGCAATATTTTCGGAAAATCACTCCACGAGCTTGTAAACGAGGGCCTGCACAATAAGCTGAGCCGTATGCCCGATGACGCAAGAGCAAAACTGCAGGAGGCGATACAGAGGATTATCAATGACGGCTGTAACGGGCTTATCTGTCTTATATTATAAAAGTCCGCCATATAAAAAGACCGCACCTCATCACAGGTGCGGTCTTACTCTGTCGATAAACCGATTATTATTAAAGCCCACGCAGTGAAATATTTCACCAACCTCGCCTCGCACCAACCCCTCCAAAACCACACTATCCCTCGAAAATCGCCATCACCCTTGCCTTATGAACGCTCTGTTGGTTTCGCATCCTTGCGAAACTCTGGGCGTTCAACTTCGGGCATCCATGCCCGTCCCTTGTCAAAGGTGAGGTGCTGTCGCCCGATAAAATTCGGGCGACGACCGGAAGAATTGCAACACCTACTGCGCCCTTTCCGTTTCTCTGACACCTCCGTTAACAATCCCTCAGTCACAGTGACGGAAAACGTGATTCTTCGCCAACATATCTTTTACTTTAATATAAAGCAATATTGAAAAACAACGTGCTTCACTGTGCCAGCTCCCTTTACACAAGGGAGCTAAAGGTGATACTGCTTTACCAACCTTTCCAAAACCACACTATCCCTCGAAAATCGCCATCACCCTTGCCTTATGAACGCTCTGTTGGTTTCGCATCCTTGCGAAACTCTGGGCGTTCAACTTCGGGCATCCATGCCCGTCCCTTGTCAAAGGGAGGTGGATTGACGACAAGGCACAAACCTTAACATTATTGCATTTACTTGTGATATGTCCACCCTTTTTATATTGCAAGCTTTTCTGCCGCCAAGACGGAGGGATTGCCACACCTACTGCGCCCTTTCCGTTTCTCTGACACCTCCGTTAACAATCCCTCAGTCACAGTGACGGAAAACGTGATTCTTCGCCAACATATCTTTTACTTTAATATAAACATTATTGCATTTACTTGTGATATGTCCACCCTTTTTATATTGCAAATTTTTCTGCCGTCAAGACGGAGGGATTGCCACACCACCAACCTCGCCTCGCACCAACCCTTCCAAAACCGCACTATTCCACCCGCTTTTCGTAATGCCAACATCTATATGCACGATACGCTTTCAAATTTGCACTATCCTATTCGCTTTTCGTAGGGGAGTGGGCTTTGTCAAGAGTAACATGGTTTACACTTTGTGCAAGCACATGGTTTACATG
>ENA-UOIW01000144-UOIW01000144.1-human-gut-metagenome-genome-assembly--contig:-P58-NODE-144-length-69411-cov-26.149879_pt1 | contig 69411 bp, 78 predicted proteins | sample MGYA00242334_ERZ723881 | MGnify/ENA metagenome assembly ERZ723881 | reverse complement strand
ACTTTGCCACAGGCATGCCCGGCATGGAAGGAAGCGCTCCCGCCAGGCCCGACTGCAGCTTGTCCAAGGCGGACTTCGAGGCCGTAAAAAGGTCCGAAAAGCCCCGTCTGACGCTGTTGCTATCAACGGCGTCAGCTATATTTTTGAATACATCTGACATAGTGAGAATTTTTTAGAACGTAAAGAGGGAGTAGCCGAAAGGTCCTGTCGGACCCTTCAGTTACTCCGGGAAAGGCTTATTTATGCATCCTGCGCATAATCGCTGCTCCACTCATTTTCATCATCCCCCTTTGTTCCCTCCAGCTTGATGACAAAGCTCTTTGCCGGGAAATAGGGAGTCAGGTGAATGTCGAGGAAGATACGGTCCTTCTGCTTCGGATCTCTCTCAAAGCGCAGGATCTTGAACTTTTCAATCAGGCGTCCGGGACCTTGTATGCTGTCCAAGAAATTACTAATTTGACCGCGTAAATCCCTCTCAGCCTTGCTGTTCCAATTTTCGAAAGCACGACGGTTAAGAAAATCCATCAATACTTTTGTCACCCAATCGAACACACGTACCACCGAATAGGTCTGCAAGCCCAGGTTGTCACCGTTGAACAGGGTCTTGGCCGAGAAAGCCATGACTTTGCCGTATTCCTTTACCATCGGTATCAGACCGATTTTTTCTATTTCGGAAATTTCGCTTTTCTTCAGACTGAAAGCCACACTGTCCACCTCGCTCATGGAGCCGTACTTCTTTCCGGCAGTGACCTGTGCCATCACCGTCTTATAGACACTGCCTGCCAGTGCAGCCGAAGGCGGAATCAGCAAGTCCTCCGTTTCTCCCAGTTCGGCATAGCGCCCACGTCCTACCAGATAGTTGCAGGTCATGCAAACGTTGGACTTGTACACATCGCCACCCGTCAGGTTGGAATCAAAGAACATCTCAATCACATCGTCGGGTTTTTCAAGGTCAGCAAAATCGGTAAAAATCATGACCTTGTTGTCGTGGGCTATTTTAGCCCATTTCTCCACCACCTTGTTGGAGCCCAGGTATCCGGGAATTACCAGCAGTGAATAATTGGTACGCAAGTCCAAACGGTCATAGTTGGCACGAAGCTCGTCGGCAATGGCGTCGATAAAGAAAGAGTTGTCCAAATCGGTAAGCTGCGCCATGGAAGCATTGACGATGGATACGTTCTTAATCTTGTCAGAATCCGTATTCTTGTAGAAAAGCATGACCGTGCGGTAGGATTTTTCCAGCTGTTTCACTTCTTCTACCGCCTTCAGCTGATTTTGAGAAAGCAGGTCGGACACAGCAGCAGACTTTTTCTGGCACAAATCCACCATTTCGCTGATGGACTTGCCGTCTTTCAGCATATCTATCCACATCTCAATCCTTTTTTCCAGTTCCTTACGCTCGTTAGCCCGTTCCCGGTCAGTAAGGAATATATTCCGGCGTGCCTTGCGTTCCGGATTCAAATTCTGTATGCCGTCCACCGAAGATTCCAAGACATTGAAACCTCCGAACTTTGCCAAAGCCTGTAACTCCGCATTCAAGTTTTTGGTTTGTACCGCAGCCTGCTGTTGCTGTACTACGGCTTCCTTCTGTGTGTTCTGTTCACTCATGGTTCTCATTCATTTACAGGGTTAGACTTCTCGTTTCCTTTTAATTCGTCCAACATGATAGACAGTGTATTGACGAACGCCTTGCGTGTGGCCGGGTTTTCCAAGACCCGTTGCAGCACCTTGTTAGACCGTAATGATTTCTCCATCCTGTCGGCGAACTGCTTTTCAGCATTCAATCCCGACAGGAAAGGACTCTGTTCCGTCATTTTCTTCACGGAGAAGTCTCCCACATTGTGGAAACGGAAGTTTTCTTCTACAGGAGCACCTTCCGCATCAGCGAACTCGATATCGATTTCCGGCTGGAAATGTTCAAAGACTTCGTCAATGTTAGTCAGGCCGGTGACCACTTCGGGAGCTACCGGTTCGTCCTTTGTCAATTGCTCAACCAATAATGTCCGGTTTTGTGGAATTTCCGCAATACCTTCGGAGGCATCCATTTTCACTTCATTTCCGCCTATTCCGTAATTTCCTAAATCCATACTTAATTCGTTTTATAATTAAAAAATATGTTAGTAAATCTCATTCAACCGAAAATCTTACTTTTTCTTCTGGCCTTTGCCTGCTGCATGGCCGGGTTCTCCACCTGTTGTTTCCAATCCTCTCCCAACCATTCCTGAAGCTGGCGTTCCAGAATCTCCATATCAATCGGCGCACGTACCTGCCTGCCAATGTGGAGCGCCAGATATGCCGCATAAGTAAACGTGGAGTTCCGTCTGATGTCTTCGGAAAGATAACTCCCGGCTGCCAGAGCAAGCAGAAAATACTCGAAAGCCTGATTCAGCTGTCCTTCCTCATAGCGTAAAAAACCACACATACGATAGCCTTCCATGACATAGTAGGAGTCTTTTTGTCCGGTAGCTTTCTCCGCCAGTCCTTTATACAGCGCAATTGCTTCCTCCCGTTTTTTCTCTGCCGTCAAAACAGCCGCTTTCATGGAAGTTGCCATTTTCCAGTAGCTATATCCAGCCGCTTCGCCCTTATCCATCGCCTTTTCCGCTTCCCTGATCGTGTCGTCGCTGTACTTTATGCTATGTTTGTATTCCCGAATCGCATAACACGCTTCAGCGGCGATGAACAGGGCGGATGTCAATATATTCGTATCCTTCAACTCCCTGGCAATATCCAGCAGTTTCCGGATTTCCTTGTCCAACAGTTTCCAATCCTGCTTTTGTGTGCAATCCATGACGGCGCTCACCTGCTGTTTGAACCGGTTTTCGGGTGCAATCAGGTCATTGCCTGTATCAGCCCGTGCCATCCGGTTATGCAGGGCCGCCGCCATATCAAACTTGGGACGGATATGAATTACAGCCGAAGATTCATTCAGATTGACACTTCTGTTTTTCTTCATGTCAATGGTCGTTAACCGGATTCCCTGCGGAATCCCTTCTTCCAATGCCTTCTTGAACCATTCGGTCCTGGAAAAGTCCCTTTCCTGTCCCGGAGGAAAATAGATGCAGAAACAGGCATTCTCCAACCCGGATATGCACGCCTTGAAGCGCAGCATCTCTTTCCACAGATTGGCTGTCGTATGTTCGACAGACGTGTCCGGAACATATTCTTCTTTCAACAACCCATCGTGCCGCAAGGCCTTGATGATGTCATATTTTTCCTCCACTTCCTCTGAGAACCATCCGACATATTCCTGCCACAAGCGTTCGGTATATTCATCCTCGCTTCCCTCATACGGTGTGTCAAACCGGAAGAAAATATCTTCGAACTGTCCTACGGGCGAACGCTCGATTTCCAGGAACCTGTCAACCAGATCCACATCGTTTTGTCCGACAATCCATATAGCCAGTTTCCAGTCCTTCTTATCGACAATATCCGCCCAATAATCGACAGCCTTGTAGTATTCCTGTACAACAGACGCAGATGCTCCCATATCCTGATGGTTTTATGAGTTTAACTTTATGACTCCTCCTATTATCGCTACATCAGCTGTTCCTTCGATTGCCAGGTTCGTGCCTTTGACCGTGCCTTTTTGAGTGCTCAAGTCATATTCTTTGGAAGCCTCCTGCTTGATATTGGTTCCGCTGCTGCCGATTATCTTCTTTTCACCGCTAAGTATCATGTTCTCACCGCCCGACAACAGTGTAATGCTTTTCCTCCCTTCAATGGAAATCGTATCAGACTGCAAGCCGATAGACTTGCCATCCATGATAATAACCGATTCTTCTTCGTTGGTGATGGTAACGGTCTTCTTTGCCATTATACTAATCGTATCTTTTCCGTCCAGCAGAACAAGCTGTTTCCCAGTCTGATCCATGATAGTGATACTTCCCGTCTCATCATCAAAAAGGATGGTGTTTCCACTTCGGGTAATGATACTTTTCAGTTTGTTGTCCTTGTCTCCGCCTTTTCCCGAATCCTTGTGGAACATGGCTCCGGTCACATAAGGACGGTCCGGATTGCCGTGTTCATAACCGACCATTACCTGGTCTCCGACTTCCGGAACAAATACCCATCCACGGTTCTTGGATACTGCATTGCTTGTTCCTGCATTAGGACTCTGTACCCTGATCCAGTTGGTCGTCTTTCCTTTTTGCCAGTCAAAGGCCACTTTTACACGTCCCTGTCCTTTTTCGTCATCATTCTTCTCCACCGTTGCCAACTCAGGCAATGCCACTGGCATTTTCACATCAGGAACAGGAATGTGTACCGTCTGGTCCGGGATGCCGACAAAACTATTCACATAATGCCCGTCCCGATGCACTTCGTGGGTGATTTCGGTGATACGGAATTTGCCTAAAGGCGACAATTTCATCCTATCCGGGAAAGCCACGTCGATAACCTCTCCGATCCTGATCAGACATGTCTTGCCAATGCCTTTTATGTTCAAGAGGCCGGCACCGGATGAATTCTTTACAATTTTCATCTGTTCGTCCAATCCCGCCTTGTCGGTGACATGCGGATTGGCCGCAGAAGTGGTGCGGGCACTGTAAGCCTTTTCCGAACAACCATGAGCTATGGACTGGAGATCGTTCATCCCTTCCGGTTTTGCGGGCGTATCTGCATTATGTATTTTGTTCTCCTGCGCTACATAATCGTATCTGGCAGATTTCCCGGGTACCAGATTGGCTACCAAGCGTACTTCTTCCAAGTCCACATCATACAAGATCTTCGTAGGGTCGTCCTCCTTGTCCGGCTTGCCAAAATAAGTTTTGGCGCCATCGTAATAAAACCATTCCCCATACAAGGCTGAAAGACGGTTTATAAAATCAAAGACACTTTCGTTGTATTGTGCCATGTAAGGGATAGGCAAATTATATTCAGGATTAGAGACCAGATTGACTTTACCGTACTCCTGTGTCACTTCCTTTATAATGGCGGATAAGGTCTGGTCCGTCCATGAATCGAGTGTTTTATTATTTTCATACAGTATAGTAGGGCTTGCTCCATGAATAGCCACTCCGCCAGTTTCGCCTACACTTCCAATCATTTCCACCTGGTTGATAATTCCCTCAAAATCATAACCTTTTCCAGTCTGCTTGTGGACAAATGAAATGTTGACGGTCTCCCCAATGTAATTGATGAATTTCTCCGGAGTCTGTTGAAAGGTGTTGTTAGGCGACAGATAGTTTACAATTATAGTAAACGTATGATGCCGGTTGAAACCTTGATGAAGGCGTAAAGAAACGAATTTTTGTTCTTCCCCCTTCACTGTGACTTTTGTGGCTACCAAATTCAGAAAACTTGCTCCCATACTTATTTATCTATATAAATTTCACTTATTAATCCGACTGGTCGGTATGTTTTTGAGTGCCGAAATAACCGGAATTGGTATATTCCGGCACTCTAAGAATTTGACTAGAAACAACCGTTAGTTGTTTTCCGGCCAGTCTTGTACAAATGTAGCATCAGCCATCTTCACCGTTTGAGCAGAGATGGAGAATTTAATCGTCATCGGATAAGAGTTTGCTACATTCAGTGCCTCCTCATACTTCACTATATACCCGTTCTCAAATACCAGTTCCTTCATTTTGGCATCCTCGTCTGCTTTCTTGAAGACGATGTTTCCGTTTACAGGCTGGTACTGCTTGAACATTTTGTCCAGTACAATCGTATCCGGAGTTGATTCAACCTCGACATTGATTGTACCACCATAGATGTCAGATGCCGGACGACCCTTAGGATCTACATCACGGTTGAACTTGACATCCCATCTCAACACATCAAACTCTTTCGAGTCCGAGAACTTAAATGACGCTTTAAATGCCATATTCTCAAAGTTTTAAGTTAATAAAAAGGTTAATTCTGAAATTTTCAGCCATCCATGATCGGTTGCCCTGTCATTTTTGACTTCTGATTTCGGTGCCCAATATATGGCATTTTGCGGAAATAACAAAGCTTTTTTGGAAAAAAATTCGATTTTTCCTGAAAAAATGCCCTTTGGCATGAAAAAAAACAGCTCTAAAAGTAGCTGATTTTCGTTTTTTGCCTTATATTTGCAGTGTTCTCCTGCGCAATTTTAAATCTTATTGATTATGGATACAGGAGTTGGTTTCATTAATCTTGATGATTCTGTAAAAATTGCGCTTAACATAGCACAGGCAGTGGCCCGTGAAAATGCGAACGAATATTACACGCCGTCGCATTTGTTAAAGGCCTTACTTCATAAAGAAGTAGGGTTGAGGGATTTTGTATTAAGTATAGGCAAGGATTTGGGATATTTGGAAGAATGGGCAGATGTCCATATCGAGCAATGCCCGAAATCTACCCAGTTGTCTGAAATCAAGCCGTCGGAAAAGATTGACAGCCTATTCCGTACTGCCGATGACGTACGTATAGAACTCGGACTGTTTGACATTAATCCTATATGTGTATTGGCTGCTCTGACAAAGCCTGGAGTCGCCTATTCAAGTGACCAGCTCAAATCCTTTCCCATCCTTGAAAAGGATATCCGTTCCATATATTATAATAATGAGCCATCGGGCAATTCTCCTGTTCCTATGACGGAAAGTTCTGTCCCGGTATCCAACCCATCTTCCTTTTTAACCAAATACTGCATGGAGCTTACTGCCGTTGCAACGAACAGTCTGCATCCTGTAATCAACCGTGACCGCGAGAACCGCATGATCATGGAGATTTTAGGCAGCCGAACCAAATCCAATGTGCTGATTGTCGGCGATGCCGGAGTCGGGAAGACGGCTCTGGTTTACGGACTGGCGTGGGACATCGTGAACCATAAAGTACCCTCCTTCCTGGAAGGAGCCCGTATCTTTGAACTGGATAACGCCTCACTCATAGCCGGAGCGACGTACAAAGGAGAAATAGAAGACCGCCTGAAAAATATCCTGAAAGAACTTCGCGGCATAGACAACGCCATTCTGTTTGTTGATGAAATCCATGTATTGCTGGATAGCCGTCAAGGAAATTCGGGTGCCGGAAATGTGCTGAAACCCGAATTGTCGCACGGCAACCTGACCGTGATAGGTGCCACCACCATTGATGAATACCGTAAGATCATCGAGCCGGACCATGCCTTTAACCGCCGTTTTGAGGTGATACAAATCAATGAGCCGGACATGAAGTCCGCCATTCAGATGCTGCATTCCGTACAGAAACAGTATGTGGACTACCACCAGGTGAAAATCAGCGAAGACGCAGTAGCCGAATGTGTGCGCCTTGCCAAACGGTATGTGAAAGACCGTCGTTTGCCGGATTCAGCCATCGGACTGCTGGATATGACACTCTCTGCCATTAAGATGGTGAATGAAACGGGGAAAAACGATGCGGAAACCCTGCTTGGCCAATTGGACGAAATTGAGCAGGCGGAAAAGGATCCTGTAGAGAAGGAAGAGGAACTGAGGGACCTGATATTTCTGATGCACAATAAGTTAAGTCCAATCCTGTTAGGGGTTATACCTGACGAGGCGGATGTACAAGAATTGCAGAAGTATGAAGAATTGGTGTCTTACCTGAGAAATGCGTTGGATGCCATTCTCCAGTTTACTGAAAAGAAAATAGAGGAAGTCGGAGTCTATGAAGTAGCCGCTGTCGTTGCCAGCAAGACAGGTATCCCTATCGGTAAAATACAGTCCCAGGAAAAGGAACGACTGCTCAATATGGAGGAGTATTTGCGACGCAGGGTCGTCGGACAGGACCGGGCGCTGAAGACATTGACGGATGCCATTCTGGAATCCCGCAGCGGCATGAACAAGCCGGGACAACCCATCGGCTCCTTCTTCCTGCTGGGACCCACCGGAACCGGAAAGACCGAACTCGCCAAAGCCCTGGCGGAAACACTGTTCAATGACGAGAAATCAATGATCCGCTTTGACATGTCGGAATTCAAGGAAGAACATTCGGCCGCCCTGCTATACGGTGCGCCTCCGGGATACGTGGGCTATGAGGAAGGCGGCATGCTGGTCAACAAGATACGCCAGCAACCATACGCCGTCGTGCTTTTTGACGAAATAGAAAAGGCGCACCCGTCCGTATATGACATTTTCCTGCAAATCATGGATGAAGGAAAACTGCATGACCGGCTGGGAAAGGAAGGGGATTTTTCGAACTCCATCATCCTGTTCACCTCCAATGTGGGAAGCGAGTGGCTGACAAAACAACTGGAATCGGGCAATGTGCCGACCACCAACCAGATAATGGAGGTGATGGGGCAGTATTTCCGTCCGGAATTCCTTGCCCGTCTGTCGGAAATCGTACCGTTCTCCCCTATCAGCGAAGATATCCTATTGAAAATATTCGATATACAATTCAACGGGGTCAAGAAACTGCTGGACAAACAGGGTATCAGCATCATCATCAGCGACGATGCCCGAAAGATGCTTGCCCATAAGGGTTTTACTCCCAAATACGGCGCACGCCAGGTAGCCGGCGTAATCCGTAACTATCTGCGCAGACCCATATCACGCCTTATTATCAAAGAGGAGCTGTGCCAGGGAAAGACACTGGAGGTCGGCCTGGATGAACGAAACGAATTAACCTTGAATATTCACTCCTAAATTTTGTATGCACTATGTTTGGATATACAGTATTCTTAAAAATCGGCAATCTGGCAGCCACCTCGCTGACAGATATGTATAAGGACAGTTACCAACTGATAGGTTGTGAATTCGGATTCGCCCAAGGGATAGATGTCAAGGGACAAGTGCAGACGGAAGTCAAGGGCGGAACCTTTTATGTGACCTATCCCCACCTGCCCAACCGGGACATGATCCAGTGGATGCTGGATGCGCGCAAATATCAGAGCGGCGCCATCGTCGTGCACGACAACCAAGGCTCCGCGCTTGAGAAGATACTCTTTGAGAAAGCGACCTGCGTGGATATGGAAATCAGCTATATCCGGCAGGGTAAGGGCTATATTGCGACCAAACTGACCGTACAGGCACAGAAACTGATGTTCGGTACAGAGGAATTTGAAAACCAGTGGGTACTCTAAAAAAGATAATGCTATGGGACTCTTTAATTTTCCACAAGTGGATAGCGATGTGAATGTCATATTCAGCATTGACGGCGACGAATATGCGGTAGAACAGTTCAAGATAGGTTTCCACCAGCCTGTTGACGGGAACAAGAACCAACCGGAAGGAGAAGTGCGCGGAGGGCGAATCATGATTGTCCTTTCGCAAACGGTGAAAAACAATATCTACGGATGGGCCATCAAGCCGTGGGTGAAAAAGAACGGAGCGGTGCTGTTCAAGACCGGTACGTCCGGGGTAATATTTGAGGTGGCGTTTACAAATGCGTACTGTGTCAATCTGAGACGGATTATCGGGGGGATGGGACAAGGATTATCAACGACTCTGATTCTATCTCCAGAGAGTGTAAGCGTGAACAGTATTGAATTTGATAATCGGTGGGTGAAATAATATGACAAATTATGTTGAATCATATATTACTTTAGATGAATTTAAAGTAATGCAACTTTTGAAAGTTCCATATACAGGATTTGTTCGTGGTATAGGTTATACTTATCCAGAATATTTTTCTTTGGAAATACCTATGGATGATTTTATTTCCAACTACTCTTGTTGGAGTTGCAAGCCTATGTTTGTACAAGCTATGGATACTTCATCTGAGGCTGTTATTAGAAGTTTACAAATATCTACAGATAAACTTGCTTCTTTATTAATACATACGCAAGGAGGAGAATGCTATTTCAATATGGGGAATGGAAATATTATCGCTATACCTAAAAATGCTCAAACTAATTTTTCAGTCAATATTGATTATACTTCTTTTCAGTTATGTGTATCATTGAATGTAAAGTTAGAGGATGGTAGTGAAATTAATCAAATGACAAATTGTTCTATAAATGATATTTTCTTGAAATTTAATATTGATCCATTATCGTTGTGTTGGGATAAAAATGAAACAAGCTCATTCAACAAAGATGAAAAATTGGAAGAACCAGGTTTTTGGGAAGGTCTTATACCTATATGGGGATCAGGAAAATCTGCGTATGTAAATTTTAAAAATGGGAATTATGGTTGGGGCATATTTTATGTAGTAGTGGCTGTCTCTGATATATTTTTAGTAAAATCAATAGGTCAAGGAATATTAAAAGGTGCATGGAAGATGGGATCGCATAAGTGGTCTGCAACTAGACAGTGGTTATTAAAACATGGATATGCTAAGAAAGGGCAACCTGTACATCATTGGGCGATTCATCAAGAGATTGGAAAAAAATATAATATTGAATGGTTGGTTAATCAACCTTGGAATTGGAAAACATTTCCAGATGCTGCTTCACATATGCGTTATGGACATGGAACTTCATGGAGAGGGCTTCCTCCTGGTGCATGGTGGGAACAGGCATTGTATGGTACTCCATTATGGTTTAAGTTAAGTATTTTTTCATCCAGTGATCAATTGATTGATGGAGGAGAATTAATTTATGAACAAATAATAGATGAAGATAATGAAAACTCAACTGGTATTCCCGATATTTATCTTCGTCCCTAAGGATAATATGCCTTATATCTTTTGGGAAGAAAAACTTTATAAAACAACAAATACTCTTCTGATAAAGAAATGGAAGAAGAATAGCATTATTATTGATTCGTCAGGTCTGAAATACATTGAGAAAGGTATATTCATGACAGGTTGGAGAGGTATATATGGATATTTAACAGGAATGAAAGGACGAGTAATTGCGGTTGATTATGAATATGATGAAAATATTGAAAAAGTTTCACTAAGAAATCTTCAAGAATTAATTTTAGAAAGATTTCCCAAATCAAGATGGTTTCATTCACATTGTTGGAAAAGTATTGAGGATTTTAAGAAAACATTGTTTAGTTGTACATCTTTTGAAGAAGTTGCTCGATTATTTGTGCGAAAACCTTCAAATAATTTTCTTATAAGAATTTTTAAAGGATACTAATATGAAGCAATATAAAATATTAATCATTTACACAATCTCCAATGACCAATCAAAGCAATCATTTGAAGAAGAACTGGAGAAATACGGGCTGGAACGGATAGGAACGCAAGACATCTTCGCTCTCCCCTTGGAGGAATACCGGACGAAGGTGCAGGCATTCAAAGCCTATCTGCGAGCTTATGTACGCAAACATCTGGACAGCCAAGACACGGTGCTGTTCGTGGAGTCACGCATGAACGAGGAACGGACCCTGACCGCCATGCTGCAAACCAATCTGACGAGTGAAGAAGAATAAATAAACATAAGGATATGAGTGCACAATCGTATATCAAGTTCTGGACCGCCGAACCCTCGGAACATGAGGAAGTGCAGGCATACGACCTGCTGAGCTATGAGTATGACTTCGAGAAACAGGCTCGTCCGAACGGGCAAGCAAGCGGCGAGACACACGGAGGCAGGATGCGGGCAAGCATTGCGGGATTCCCTACGGAAGAACTGCTGGAATGGATGTTCAATTCAAAAATCCTGAAAGACGGGGAAGTGATGAACACATCCTGCCTGAGCGGTGCGCCCAAGGAAGTTATCCGTTTCAGAGGCGCACAATGCCTTGAACTTGACGTGCATTCGACAGTAAAAGAAAGCCGGACTTCGTTATCCATCCATTTCAGGGAAATGGAAGTCGGGGATTCGTGTCACTTAAACTTGAAATCATGAACTGGTTTACCTCTTTGTTCAAACGAAAAGACTCCGCCGTGCCGGATGACCGGTACGTGATGCGGCTGAGCGTAGGTCACGAGACATACGCGGTAGAGGAGTTTGACCTGAAATTCAAACGCGATACCGACCGCAACGGACTGCCGGAGGGTGAAGCATACGGCGGCTTTGTCACCTGCACGCTTACCGGCATGCCGGGGGACGGACTGCTGAGATGGGCCGCGTACAGCCGGATGTACGAGGACGGAGACCTGCGGATTTACCGGAAAGACGAACCCGACCAACAGGCCGCATTCGCCTTGCGCTTTACAGAAGGCAACTGCATCCGTTTCCGGCGAAGAATAGACCATACCACCCATGAGTACAGCATCGTCCTGCTGTTTGCCGCGAGAACACTGAAATTTACGAATGAAGAATTTGAAAACGAATGGCACTGACGGATATGGAAACGAAATTTTGCAAACTGCCTTTGGACTTTGAGGCCCTGCTGAACGAAGATGTGGGAAACAACCATCTTGCCTCGTGCAACGAGATTGATTCGATTGACCAATTTATCGAGTTGCTAATCAGCACGGCCCCCGGAGAACATGCCTTTGACAAGGAGTTCGGCTGTGAGATATTCTATCTCGACTTTGAAAGCATTGTCTCCCATACCCGTTGGGAAGGACAATTCTCAGAATACATTACGAAGGCAATCACCCGATACGAAAAACGTCTTACGAACGTATATGTACGGGTCAGCATAGATGACGCGACCCTACAGGACAGCGTATCCGGCGTTTCGACCATCAAGAAACGCGTTCAGGTATATGTGTATGGCACCCTGGTACACACAGGAGAGAAACGGTGCTTTTATTATGTGATTTATTTAGGTCCCATTTCAACCAGATAACAAGGAATATGAGCATAGAGAAATATAACAAGGAACAGATCAGGAACCGTATGCTAAAGTATGCTGCGACTTTCTGGGGAATCAAAAAAGCCGAAAATTTTGATCCGGTCGTCAAGCTCCTGCTGGAAGCATTGGCCAATGAAATGTATATGCTGGGAGAAGATTTTACCGCCATCGAAACAAGGCTGCTGGAAAAGACCGCCCGAATTCTGACACCGGGTATCCTGACCTCCCCTTTCCCCGCACACGGCATCGTACACGCTTCCCCCGTCGAACCCGTTTATCTGATTACGCGAGAATCGGGCATGTATTATGAAAGCGATTCGCTGATCCGGAAACTGTCGACAGGAAGTATTTCGTTTTATCCGGCATGTGATACGCTACTGCATAAAGCCGACATAAGATATATGGTCTGCAACAACCTCCTGTACCGTGTAGACCATACCCTGGAAAAAACCATGATTGCCCGTACGGAATCCAGAATGACTCCGCGTACCGTTTGGCTCGGTCTGACTGTGGATGAATCCATTACCGACCTTCGGAATTTCTCTTTCTATCTTGATTTTCCAAATCTTACGGAAAGTTATGAATACCTGTTCCTGCTTCCCTGTACGGAATGGTCCGTCAAGGGAAAGCAGGTTGTCATGCTGCGGGGAATCTACGAAAAAGACGATACACAAGATAACCCCATCCGTGCGTTTTTCCAAAACTATGATGCGATGTTCCTCATAGACAAGGAAATCATGGAAATCTACAATAAACATTTTCTGAGCGTCCAGCAGTCTTTCCCACTTGATGATTCCTGCAAAGAGACATTGCCAGAAGAACTGTATCCTTGTTTCAAGGAAGCCGTGCGGGAAAAAATGCAGGACAAACTGGTCTGGATAAAGATACAATTCCCCGCCCATTTCACTACAGAGGTTATGGATGAACTGCAAGCTGGAATCAATATCGTACCCGTCGAAAACAAACTGTTACGCGAACAAGTGACCACTCTTGAAGACACTTTCAGGGTGATTCCCTTGCGGACGGATAATTATGAATCCCTGTTGTCCGTACACAGTGTGAAAGACTCGGACGGGAAAAGCTATCATGAACTGCTGTATCCGGAGGGAAATTCCAAGTCAGGCTATGGCACGTATTCCATCCGTAAAGGAGGGTGCGAACGGTTTGATTCCCGTTCTGCCAAAGAACTGTTATGCTATCTGCTGGATCTGCTGGATGATGAGACCCATGCATTCGGTTCCGTTTCGAGTATCAAGCTACAGGCACTCGCCACCCAAATGGAGCAACTGATGGCACAAATGAAACAAGCAGTTGACAACATGAATGAATTCAGAGAGACACCCTACTATCTGATGATCGACCAAGTATCCGGTAAGAGCCAGGTTACCGTCAAATACTGGACCACCAACTGCGAGATAGGAAACCAGATACAGGCCGGTGTGGACCTGTCACCCAATGCCACCACTTATCTGGACCCAAGGACACTTGCACTTGTCAGCACCACCTATGGCGGCAAACAGGCTCCCCAAAACCGGGAACGCATAGACATTTACAAATACGGTTTCATTTCACACGGCCGTGTATTGACCCAGAATGATATTATCAGTTTCTGTAAGAAAGAGCTCGGAGAACTGCTGGTACGTACGGATGTCAGGAACGGGGTAGAAATCAGCCCGATGCCCAGTGAAGGACTGATACGTACCAAAGAGGTACATTTGATTCTCAAAGAAAAGCTGGACGACCCATCACAGGAGAAGCAGATGAAAAACAATCTGAGGACCAAGCTTTCAGCCTGTTCGCCAGATACATTCAATTACCGGATATTCATCGAATACAATAAAGCCTAAATAACTTATAGCATATGGACCCAGTTACCCAACATCTCATTTCATCGTATCTGTTGATGCCCCTGCTTACCGTAATTTTCGGGATAGCAGCCTATTTCATCGCACGGAAGAACAGACTATTGAACAACAAGAAACTGATTGTTTATCTGCTTCTGTGCAGTATCGTGCTTGCCCTGCCCGGGCTGTTCGGATTTATGGACTACAATTTCATGCCCTATATCTATATCCTGCTGGTTATCCTGTACTGGATTGGCGGGTATTATAACCGGTACATCCTGCGCAAAGTGTTTTCTTCAGGCAAGGAGATGCCCTCTTTCGGCATACAGTGCCTGATGACAGTCACAGTCATGCTGTTAGGTGCCGGAATTTTTTCGGTCGTCTTCAACCTCTGCAACGAACTTCAATACGGGATATGGGCTTCGACCTGCATACTGCCTTTTGTATTTCCCCTTCTATATACCCAGACAGTAAAAAGCTATTTCGACATCCCCGTGGAAATCTATAAAGTGTGGAAATATTCGGAAGAATATGATTCAGAGACCCTGTATATCAACCGCGAACGAAGTATCGTCATCGACGTGGACATTTTCCGCAGGGTAGATGACCAGGTATCGGAACGTATCACCGGCAAGGCCTCCGAGGATGTCATTTTCGGGCAATGGTTCCAGCGTATGATTGATGACTGCAACCTCAAATCGCCCTCTTCGCCCATCGTTTATCAAAATGAAGGAGGAGCATATTATGAATGGGTATTCTATACCAAATCCTCTTTTTTCAGAAAGAGGTTCTATATTGACCCGGAACTTACACTTGCGGAAAACAAGCTGAAGATGCATGATGTGATTATCGCCAAACGGGTAGCGAATGAACTAGTAACATATAAGGAATATTAAAACGCAATATTATGGCAGGAAATCAAAATAAAAGGGGCAGCTATCCGCTTGTGAACTGGGCGGACGGCATGCCGGTCAAGAAGGAGCACTTCGTCCAGCAAGAAAACCATTTTACGCACCGGCTGTGTGAATACCAGTCGTATCATCTGAACCGTACGAACTACGGGCTTTTACCCTTCAAGAAAGGAGAACCCGTTTCCGGAGATTTCAGCATCACGGAACTTGTCACGGGAACTTTGGAAGTCCGCCTGAAACGGTGCCATGCCATTACTTCGGGAGGATACCTAATCGATTATGACGCAGGAGACAATGATGAACTGACGGCCAGTTTCCATATTTCTGCCGATGAAATGGAAGACAAAGATCTGCGATGGGATGTCATCCTGATGGCCGATCCATTCGAGCACCGTCCTTCAGGTATTCCGGACGAAAAAGAATTAAGTCCCCGGCAACCCAACGCATTGCCCAAATATGCGTTAAGCGTACTGCCGACAGGGCAAACCAACGGAGGCGAGCTGGGCAGGCACTTCCTGCTGATCGGACGTTTGCGCAAGAACGGCAACCGCTGTGAAGTGGACGGTAACTTCATACCTCCCTGTACCAGCATGTCCAGCCATCCTGACCTGAAGAACTATTATGCCAAATTCGGGCAGCTTGTCGATTCCATCGAAAAAGCCTCATTCGATATTCTCGCCAAGGTGGAAAATGCGGAAAAGCAAACGGCGCTGGCCACAAACATCGGCATGTTGTGCCGTCATATCATGCTTTTCATATCCGACATTTATTTTTCCTATCGTAATGAAGGGCAATACTATTCCCCCTTGCGTTTTCTGAATGTATTTTCCACACTGGCACACCACCTGTACGTATGCCTGAGTTTTATGAGCAAAGAGGAAAAAGAAGACCTGTTGAAGTACTTCAATGAATGGAACGGCATCACTCCCGGTGCATACGAAGGGCTGTTGCGGGAAAATTGCGGCTTGCTGTATGACCATCACAATATCCGTCAACTGATGGTAACTACAGAGCGTTTCCTATACCTGTTCAATGACCTATGGACCACTCTCAGCCGTCTTGAATACATTGGCAAGCACAAGGAGAACATCGTGGTTGCCGAACGTTCCAGACAGCCCAAGGAATCCAGTGAGACACGTTGGAACATATTGGACTAACCTTAATACCCGGAAAGTTATGGCAGAAGAAACTGACAAAATCGTATGTTTTGACGAACGTTCCCATCCGTTCAATTTGCCGGACACCGACTTCAAGGCGGAAGTGGTGGCCAGCGGACTGAAAGAAAGCGGTTACGATGCGGAACGCACCCTCATTTCCAGGTTGGGGGACATACGGCGTGGCTTTTCGAAAGACATCCACGATGTCCACTCGGAATATTCCCAATACGACCTGACAGATTACCTGTATCTCTATGTGAACAGACGGAGTATTTATGACACACTCCCCGAAGGGATTTTCCATAAGAACCTCTATCAGTCCGACAAAAGCTCCAAAGAGCAGATACTGGATGAAATCCGGATTCACCGAGATGAAGAGTTCTATGCCCGGCGCTTCTTCAAGCCTTTCGAGATAACCCTGGACTACATGCTGGTGAGTTTCCAAAACAAGGAACGCCGTATCGATGAAATGAACGTGCATCCGGACTTTGTAAGCATATTCTCCGATCAGTGGCCGGTGCTGAAACTGCTGCCTGTCCATCTGGCGATTATGCTTATCCGCATGTTGGCCTATATGGAACAGATTACCGTCAACCCTTCCAAAATAAGCGAGTGCATGAGCATGCTGACCGGAGTGCCTATCCGTCTGCAAAAAGGAGAGAAAAGCGTAGTGGAAGCAGACCCGCATCTTGTCCCTAAATTGGGAGAATGCCTTTTGGGGGACACCATGGTCCTGGGGAACCGTTTTGCCGACGGCACTTACCAAATGCTGTTGGAAATCGGGCCGCTGTCAGCACAGAAGATGGAGACCCTATTCTCCGATACCATTGACCGCCAGATACTCAGCGACCTGATGGACCTGTTCCTGCCCGCTGACAAGGAAATACAAGTCCGTTATATCATACAGCAGGAGGACGCCCAGTTCAAGCTGGGAAATCCAACGGAACAAGGAGCCTATTTAGGAATCAGCACTTATTTGTAACCCATAAAACACCTATTCGATATGAAACCGAGAAATAATACGGAAGTAAGGAAAGCCTATCTGAAATTTTCCTGTTACCTGACGGGTTGCGTCATTCTTGCCGTAGCCATATTTGCCTGTTTCCTTAAAACGTCTAGTACGGAAGTGAAACGGATCACGGAACAGACATTGAAGTATGATTATGTCTATGCCAAAGAACTTTCGTTGTCAAACAGCGTGGATTCGGTCTATCAGTACATGAAACTGATGAACACCTCGCCACAGATTAACGATGTTCTTCTGCAAAGCGTTGTCAGCGTGCGAAAAATGAACCTGTTGAAGTATATCCAAAGTATGGATGACAAGGATTGCAGGCTTTACAAGCAACTGCTGGGGAACATCAACATGTTCCTGAGTGTAAAAGACTCCATCCGCCTGTTGAGCATCCAGGAAGAGATGGTAAAGAAAGACCTGATGCAATGTATCCAAGACAACTGGAAGACACGTCGCAACCTGAATGTCGGTTCCAACAGCAACCAATAAAACTGCATATTATGAATGACAATAAAAAAACACTGAACAAGCGGGAGACCCTGATGGGGCATATCTATGTATTCCTGTTCTTTTTCGCAACAACCGTGGCATGTTGTCTGGCAATATTCATGTGGAATTCGGATTTCAAGATGTTTGAAGAGAAGGAATTCGTGAAAATAAAGATGGACCGTATCAAGGATTTCCAACAGGAACAGACCGACAGCCAACTGGCCATAGATTCCCTGTTCCGTAAAATCGAAACCTTTGAGCCGGGGGTACATGCCCAATATGAAGAAGACGATATCCATTACCTGATAAACAACCTGCGCAATATATACGAAAGAAACAGTTGGGACAAACGGTACAAGCTGTTTATGCACATAGCCGACTTTTATGCCATGTGGTTGGCAGACAAAAAACAATTGTGGAGTATCGAACAAAACATACAACTGTTCAAAGCCAATCTGGAAGAATGCGAGATCGGATTGCAGAAAAAAGAAGAAGACCTGCGCTCAGGCACTAAAAATAAATGACATGGGAAAGATTTATACCAGGAAGATTCTGTTTGTAGCGGCAGCCATGCTGCTGTGCATACTTATTGCCGTGCTGATCCGGATATTTTTCTCCAGCCGGACCGTGCGGATGACACTGACCCCCATAGAAGTGGAGGTCGGAGAACCCATCTATTATGCGGACAGTACCCGCAGGGCAAACACATGGCTCTGGGAGTTCGGCAATGGAGATGTCTCACACGAACGAAACGGACAATATGTGTTCAAAGAACCGGGACGTTACCAGGTACGCCTGCAAGTGGACCATTCGCTGGAAAAGAAGCAGATCATCACCGTACGGAAGAAAACAAACACTTACGGGAGCGAGCAGCTTGTAAAAATGAAAGCTCCGGCGAGCGCTTTCCAAGGTGAAATCGTGTCTTTCAAAGGATACGGCCCCTCGAAAGAGTGGCGGTGGCAATTCGGCGAATCAGGAATCGTTGACTCCCGAGAACAAAATCCGCTCTATGCCTATTCGGAACCAGGCGAATATGAAGTGCTGCTGACCACGGAAGATACGCAATATCCTGTACGGCACAAGATTAAAATCCTTCCCCAGTATACAGAAAATGACTCTACTGATGTGCTTGTCATTATCGGAAACGATATCCGTGAACATTTGCAGGCCATCGTGGACGGCAGACCGTTCAATACCCATTATAACTATATCCTGAAAAAATATCTCTGTGGGAATCCGGACATAGCCGTCACTGTCAACAACCATAAAAAGAATGACTTCTATTCTTACTGCCAGGGGCTGAAAATCATCGCGCGAAAGAAAACCGTGATTGATGAAGTGTTTGTCGATATGGGCGATGACCTGAACAACGAATGCGTCATGCAGCTGATGGTGACCCAACACGAACGTTTTTCCGAATCAAAAAAGTAACGCGCCATGAAAAAGAACTTTATATCGCATCTGCTCCAGACTGGATGTATTTTCAGCATTGCCTGCCTGACAGCCTGCGGACCGGTACACCGTTTTACACGGGTGAAGAATGTTCCGCGCGAATATGTGCGGAACTATTCGGTGGAAGGAGTGAAAGCTCCCCGCAGTCTGTCGTTGTTCAAGCGCAATCCGTGGATTGTATTCGCCAAGGAACAAGGGACAAGCTATCTGAGCCCGAGCGGAAAGAACGAAATGCAGGCTGTGGAATACATGGATGCCTTTCTGGTCATCAAACGGAAAGGAGACTGGCTCAAACTTATCCAATATAACCCCGCTATCCTGAAAAACGGAAAACTGAAAGAGTGGAAACAGGCCCAATATTGCGGTTGGATGAACCAGAACGACCTGCTGCTGACCCGGAGCGGATTTACCGATGTCCTCACGGGATTCAAGAACAAGCAAGTGGTCATGCTGAGCGACACCGTGGCATTGGCCAATCCCTCAGCATATTTTACCAATGATTCTGTGAAACTGTTTGAAAATACCGACCTGACACAGGAAGCCGGCAAGACTCCGCTTTACAGTATCGTGTACCCTTATAAAATATCGGAAGACAAGGGATGTGTACTCGTGGCAAACAAACCGCAGCTTGACGCCGACAGCATAGGACAGACGGTTGTCGGATGGATAGACAGAGGGCTGCTGACCGCTGCCGGGCAACAACTCCATATAGACATAGCCTCGCTGCCGGACAGTACGCTCATCTTCAAAGACAGAGAACGAAAGGACACCTTGCGGCTGTCGGGCGGCGACATGAAGCGGAAACTGGAATTTGCAGAGAGCTATCCTACCATCCGGTACAGTCCAGTATTGTTTTACAAGGAGAATGACACAAGCCTGTGTTTCAGGACGCATATTCCGATGCCGGTCATTGACAAACAGGAAAGCTATGTGTTGAATGTCAACGGAAATCCGATTTATTACAGCACTTTCAAGAACAAGATAGAGAAGGACTTGCAGAAAATAAACCTGGTGTTTGTCCTGGAAGGAAAAGAGAACACCATCCAGCAGTTTCCGGCCGTGGTGAACGCTATTCAGGGATTGCAGTCGCAACTGGTAAATGACGAGAGCTTTTCTTTCAGGTTCGGCGCCGTGCTGACCTTCAACGAGCCGGACAACCGGACAGACCCCATCTGCAAACTGACTCCCGACTACATGGAGCTGCTTGACTTCCTTTCCGCCAAGGCACGTAATGCCAAGCAACTGAAACCCACATACGGACGGTTCGGCAGCTGGTCAGGTGTTCAAATTGGGGCGGAACAGTTCAACAAATGCCCGGACGAGACCAACATACTGGTTGTCATCGGCGACAAAGGGTTCAACAGTGAATGGGCGGACTCCACTCTGGTGAACAAGCTGGTGAAGAACAACTGCCGCCTGCTGGGTTTCCAGCTTTACGGGGGAGAGCCGGACAACTTCAACAACTTCGTGCTGCAAATAGGGAACATGATAGACTGCTCGGCACCACGCATCAGCCGGAAGAAACGGGAGCTGGTGGTATATCCCGAGCAAGTAAGGAATGAAAACGAATACACGGAAGTGGGCCATAACACCTACTGCCTGGACTTCCCCAACCGGAGCATGACACAGGGATGGCTGGTGTTTCCGCAGAAGAACGAATCGCTGGAACTGGAAGGGCTTACCTCTGCCTTGGACTCCATGCTGCTGCAAGTGAAGTTTGACAACACCCTGCTGAGCAACAGCCTGACAAGGGCATTCGACGAGGTGGGAACACATCGGTATAAGGCGGACTCGACAATGACAGACTACTACCATATCCGCCAGGCAGGGGTGCAACCGATATTGTCCGTGCTTCCGGGCATCGAACCTGCCTGGAACCTGCCGGCACAGCCTGTCGTGTTGCCGGACTCGCTGTCACGGACACTGGGCTATTATCTGCTTGCCAACGAAGAGGAATTCAAGCGCCTGAGAAAATATGTAGAGGAACCCGCCAAACTGATTGTGGACTATAAATACGAAGCCGTCAAGAAGAAAAAACAGGCGAAAGTGAACATCTGCGACTGCCCGGACGACTATTTTCGGACAGACACCGAAGAATCCACCGTACGCGTGAAGACGGACAGCCTGAACGTGCCGGAATATGCCTCTACCCGCCGTGTACGAAGAAAGCTGGTACGGCATTTCCTGTCAGAACGCAACACGGACAAGTATTGCAAGATGAAAAGGAAGGCCTTTTTGAGAATGCCCATATCGGCAGCCTTGCAGCGGTTTACCTCCTGTCCGGCGGATTATCCGTTTTTTGAGGTCTATCGGGTCAAGGATCTGAAGGACAAGGATATGATTACGGACGTGGAACTGGACATGCTGATTGAATACTTCAAGGAAAAGAAGAAAATGCTGGACGAAGCAGCCGGCAAGTCGTTCAAATCCAACGGGCAGACCTATTACTGGATAGATAGAAAAATGTTACCATAAAATTATGTTTTATGCCAAATCATTATAAGAATATTTATATAAGCAAAGAGGAGTTTGATGCCTTAGTTGGACTCAATATTCCTTATGAGGGGTTTGTTATTGGAGTTGGATATGCTTGCCTATTGCATGATGCATTAGAACCAATACAGTTTGAATATGTGAAAAAAAGTATTGTTTCTAATAATACTTTTTGTATTCCTTTTATGACACAATGTATAGATAATTCACGTGAGGCTTTTACGTTAAGTTTAGGTGTTAGCCAGCAGGATTCTGCACTTCCTATAGAAAAAGTCTTGAATAGTGATGAAGGATATTTGATAATAATTTCTAATCAGGGAGAAATTCTTAGAAAAATTGAAATAGAAGGAAAGAATATATACATAAAAGTAAATAAACAAGCTTTTGATATTATTATTTCCAAGTTTTTAGATGTGTCTGATTATTATGCTTTATTAACATTAGGAGCATTGAGGAACGCAGAACTTAATACTGGTTATCAATCGTTAATTGCAGAACCACAAACTTATGCAATACAGATAACTGGTAAGATGAGAAGTGGAAACGATTTGTTAGGGGATATAACTGTTGCATTTGTTTTAAACTTTGATGATGGAACTTCCATTGTTTTAGATTCATTTGAGGGTGTTGCGGGTGGTTATGGAAATGGTGCTCCTGAAAATGGGAATTATGTAACAAGTAATTATGCTGATAGAGGTCCTCAGAGTAATTGGTATAATCGTGGTATGACACGTGATGAAATCGGATTCAGTTTTAATTTAGATCCATTATTCTTAACAAATAGAAGTTTATTAAGAATTCATCCAGATGGAAATAATGAAGGGACATTGGGATGTATAGGGTTGAATGGAGATAAAGATGAATTGTTAAGATTTAGAGATAAATTACGGGGGTATCTTAAATTACAAAAAGGAATTCCAACTAAAATATACATAATTGATAATCCTAATAATGCCAATTGGGGTAAAAAACAAGTTCCTAATATTAATGAATGATTAAGTTATCTTGATTATTATAAGTATTATATTGTTATTGAGTAATATTGATTATCCTTTTAAGAACTATAATGAAGTTTGTCATGGGATAATGAGTAATTCTGTTATTGACAATTTTGATGACATAATATTTATTCCTGATACTACTGTAAATGAAAAGTTGTATCTGAATAATTATAATTCTATAATGTCATTTTATCCTTGTATAGATAGTTTATACCTTCATTTAGAACAAGATGTTTATGCCTTTTGCTTATTTGCAAATATTTCTCATACACAATACCTAAAGGCTTTCATTTATGAAGGCTCTTTGAAAAATGAATTCTCTTTATTTGAAATTGGGTATTTAAATCATGAAAATATTTTTTCTAATGGTCAAATACATGATACAAAATATTCTTCTTTTAAAACAGAATCTGGGTTATCCTTAGGAATGGATTTTGAATCTGTATTAAGTGTGAAAGGCAATGAGTATGATTTACAAAAAAGGGATAAAGATTCTTTGATTATATACAGAATAGAGGCTGATGATATCTCTGGATTTTGCAAAAAGTATAATATGCCGAGTTATAGTTTGTGTTTAACTATCAAGAATTCTAAAGTGAATAAAATTGTATATGGATTCGATTATCCATGATTTATTATAGTCATTTATTTGAAATCTTATCGTTATGATTTATCAGGCAATATTAAAAATCGGAGGCAAAGAGATACCGTTGCTCTATTACAGCTACCGGTGTCATATCCGGCACTGTGACGATCCGAATTTGGGGCGAATCATACAGCTGCATATCCAAATTTGTGAAGAGACAGGTAATCGAGAATACTTACCGATTGAAGGGGATTTGATTACGCTCATGTTTGAATGCAGCGGTGACGAGCAGTTTTTCTATGACTGGCTAAACGAAGGAGCCATGCACTACGGAGAAATCCATTTCATCTATAACGAAAATGAGGTTGTGGATATTTTCCGGTTCTGGGACTGTTTCTGCTTGAAGATAGAGGAAAGCATGAGTGCCGGGAACTCTCCGATGGTGATGATTGTGTACCTGTCGCCGGGGATTATCAAGAGGAATAATTTGGAGGCGAGGGAGAAGGAATGGAAAGTGAGTGACCCCGCAATCCAAAGTAGTGCAGAGAATTTTGTCAAAAACGAAACGGAAAAGAATGTAAATACTCAAGGAAATACTAATTTTACCAGGAAATCTTCTGAATCGCTTTCAGAGGCTGACCAGGCAATCATTGATGCCCAAGTGGCGAAAATGAAACAAATATCAGAAAAAGAGGAAAAACGGTTTAAAACTTTATTAGAAAATGAAAATGAAGATGAACCAACCAATAAACAAAAAGGCAATTATGGAGAGATAAAATCCTGCCTTAATTTGCAGACTAGCGAGGAATTAAAGAAAGGTGTAAATGGCAAACGATACAATTTGAAAAGAATCGGTGATGACGCACCTGACAGCTTGGATTCTAAAATTAGGCACGGTATTGATGGAATTTATGAGAATTTGACACCTGTGCCTAAATTTATTATTGATGAAGCTAAGTTTGGAACCTCAAGATTAAATCCTAAAACAAAAGATGGACCTCAAATGAGCATTAAATGGATTTCATCAAGAGTGGCTCAGTTAGGTTTTGAAGGAATAATTTCAGAAGAAATTGCATCGGAAATTCAAGATGCTTTAGATGAAAACGCTGTTGATAGAGTTCTCACTAATATATCTGAAGCTGGAAAGATAAGTATGTTTTTAATTACAGATAATGGTTTAATAAAAATGAATGTTGAATAGAATTAATGTATAAAAATATGGTTTTACGAGATAGTTTATTTACAGAAAAGCAATATTTAGATCAACTAACTAAATATTCACGGAGAAGTAAACAACTGGAAAATAATATTGATGAACTTCTTAAAGCGGAAAAGGAACATGTGCAGCTATATTCGGCTCCCAATAAGCAAGTCCTTCATAATAAATACAATACACTTTTTGGATGTAAACTAAATTCTTTTGTGACAAAATATTCAATGGGAGAAGATGTGGTGAAACTAAAAAGTGATTATGATAATTTGGTAAAAATATTAATGGATAACTGGACTATTACAGGTGGATATGTACAGATGCTATGGATGTTATCTATAGGAATAATGTTAGATACAGATATTAATAATATACAGATATTATCTGATATGATAAATGTTGAACATGTTGATGATTTTCTATACAATATTTTAATTAAATATAGATTGCCAAATTGGGGAAGAAATTCGAATACTATTTTGTTCCCAATTCCTTACCAAAGTATATTATCCATATTTATTAGTAGCAAACAAAGTAACTTATTGGCTATTGAAAAAATAGAGAAATATATCAAAAAGGAATGGTATCGAGGGCACTCTGATTGTTCATGGTATAATGACCATAAATATGGCATTGTTCATAACGGTTACTGGAGTTTTGAAAGTGGTGCATTGGTCAAGGTATTGGGACTTGATGACAGTATTTTGAAAGGACAACCATATTATCCATACGATATGGTTCATTGGGCAGATGGTCAAAAGTAAGTAACAATTAAAAATGAAACTGATATGAGTTATTATATTCATGCTTATTTAGTAGATGCAGATAAAGTAAAAGCCGTTTACGGTTCGCACGATGTGGATTTGTTGAACCATCTGTCTTCTTCACTGAAGGAGAAATTAGACAGCTTGAATAATTATTTTGGAAGTGAAATAAGTCCGTTGGAAGATGCTTACAGTGTACTCGCTGACATTGTAAACGGAGAGAAACGTTTTCCCCACATGGCATTCATGTATGGATATGTGTATGAAACAATTTGTGAATATTATGGGCGAATCATCTATAATGCCGAGAATTTGTGGCAACTGGACAAACAGAGCACTTTCATACCTATTCCACTCAGTGATAGTTTTCCTTATATCATAAGCATTCCGGTGTCAGAATTGGAAATCAAGAAACAGCAATATACAACACTGGAAGCAGGGAACGGCATTGGTGATTATGATTATGAAGAAGAAATGGATGATTTAAATTTTATTTTTGATGAAGCCATTGAAGCCCAGAAAGATTTGATAATTACTGTTTATTGAGAAATGTATGAATGATTTTCAAACATCCAACCAGTTCAGTTTATCCGTTGTATTTTTCCTGACTATTGATTGTAATTATGACTATACAATGGACTATATGGAAAACGTAGCCCGGAGCTTCACCAAGAAGTATCCGAGCTACCTTATCCATAAGAAAAGCGAAGACAAGATAAAAGCCTTTTTGACCGACAGGGTAAAAGCCAAAGTGGAAAACTTTGTGAATGCAGAGGCTAAGAACGTGACAGTAACCGAGGTGCGGGAAATAGCAGACCTGATAGCAGAATACGAGGGAACGGAGAACTCGTCCCCTTATGGAAGCCATCCGGCAGACGCCCCATCGCTGGGAAGCACCGGCGTGGAGCTTGCCATGAGCGTGGACACAGGCGCATCGGACATCCGTCCCGTCAATGTAGCCAAGCCCGCAGACGCATCGGGGAAGCCCAAGATAATGAAGCGGAGTGTTATCCGTGTAACGGTGGAACTGGAAGTGCAGATGGAAACCAAACAATACCTGCAATTTCTGCAACAGGTTCCGGACCTGTTCAGCCTGCATGAATTTCCCAACTTGAGATGTCGCGTGACGTGCAGCCAGAAAAATGTGACAATCAACGAAGAACCTGCACCTGTTGAGGTGAAGGTGGTAGAAGATAGAAAATACCAGCGCTGGTTTGTTGCCTTTACACTGTTGATGATATGTTGCATGGGTGGAATCATTGCCCTGTTTTTTTCCATTCCGAACCTGTATAAACAGGATATTCATTTCTTGCGGAACGATACGATACATCAGGACTTTTCCATATCTAACAGCATGATAGACCTGGATAATGTGAGCCTGATTAAAAACGGCGGGAAAGACACGCTTATCATCAAAGACAAAAAACTGATTATTGCCAAGTAAAAAGGAATGCTTATGAATCCAATGGAAATACAACACCTCCAAACGGCCCTGTCGCAAAGCGGATGTCCGAAAGACCTACTGGCTGATTATCTGGATTTTCTGCAAAACGGAGGACAACAAGTGGAAATCGTACGGAACAACATCACCCAAGTGTTTCAGAAAGAAGCCCTCTACCGGAAACGTAGACATGAAACCATGGAGGGGACAGTAACCTTCCGAAACAAGAAGCAACATGGAACCGGGAACTCGGACACAGGCGTGTTTATCGGGATAGAATTTATCCGCTGTTGTTTCTCTCATGGAATTCCGGCACGGATGCTGAAGGTCGTGAGGAAGCATGGAGAGGTGGTGGAGATTGTTGTGGGGTTTGGGATAAAGTCTATGTGTCTTTAGTTTATAACTATAAGAAGAAGATGTAAAAACCGTTTATACAATACTATATGGAAGCATATTTAAGGAACAAATTGCAGGTAGAAATTGCGAATGCATTAAAGTTGATTTGCAAGTTCAAAAATTTGAGGAAATTGTCTGTCATACAGAATAAATCTGTAATTTTGTCATCAGTAAGCATAGCGATTATCGTTTATTCTTTTTAGAATTTCGTACTATAAGATACAGCGAATTTCGCTAATTATTATTTTCTGTAAAACTTGTAATTTTATCGATTTTACGTCGGCATATCAAAATGGGAAAAAGAACAATCATTATTGATTTGGACAATAGTCTGTATGCTCACGAATTCGTGAATGAACAGCAGATTCACCAAGAAGATTTGGATAAGGCAATAGGTATTATCCGAAATCATATAAAGCGGTGCGAAACATCAAAAAGTATTGATGATGTATTCCTTAGTCATATCTATCGCACAATTGGAGTGTTCGGTGACCGAGGGTCAGGTAAAACATCTTTTATGATAAGTCTATTGAATAGGTGTAAGACCGAGATGGAGGAGGTTGAAGTGTTGAAGATGATTGACCCGACCCTTGTGGAACACAAGAAGCCAATTGTACTCTGTGTGATTTCGATGATACAGCAAAAGGTGGAATTCAAACTAAAAAAGCAGGAATGTCAAATTACAGGTGATGCTTACGAAAAAAGAAAGGACTGGAACAATCTTATGGCAAAAATCTCCAAAGGTATTTTTGCCATTGACAACGTAGGTAAGGGTTATGATGACTCCTTGTGGCAGGACGAAGCATATGTAATGTATACAGGCTTAGCAAAAGTGAATGAAGCCAATGCTTTTGAGGAAAATCTGAGGGAGATGATAAGATTTGCATTGAAGATATTGGATAAGAAAGCCTTCATTTTGGCCTTTGATGATATTGATATGGATGTAGAACAGGGATGGAATGTGCTTGAAGCATTGAGAAGATATTTGTCTGACACGCATATCATTTCTATCGTTAGTGGCAATATCAAGCTTTATGGCACACTGGTACAATACGAATTAGGCAAAAATCTGAAAATGCCAAATGACAATGCCCGTAAAATAATGTCCAATGAGATGGAAAGCCAATACATGCTCAAACTATTGAATCCAGCTTACAGAATCAACTTATTGTCACTAAATCACTTGGTAAAGAATAGCAATAACATTGTGAAAGTGAAAAACAAGGAAATTGAGGAAGGCTTGACAGATAAATACCGAAGCATCTTGGAGGGTTTCGGTATTCTGGATGTCCCTACACAAAATACATTTATCAATTTTCTACTGTCGATGTCATTGCGTTCGCAGATTCATTTTCTGAATGATTCCTGTGCGGAGCAGAAAGATATTCCTCCATTGGATGTGTTTACCTCCAGGCTGTATGCTTCTAGCATTGATATAGAAGCATTGAAGACAAACGTACAGATGATTAACATCGTCGTATTAGAGTATTTGAATGCCCAAGCAAATCTGCCGGATTGTTATTTGCTGATGCCGACATTGCCAAACAAGGACGTAAACAGTAACTTCACGGCTCTAACATTTATGGAGTGTTGGCATCTGAGAAACAATGCGTATTTGGTATTTGATTACTTGCTGCGAATCGGTTATATCAGGAATGTAGTATTGCCGTTAGAGAAAAAAGATTTAACCTTAAAACTGTGCAAATATGCAGGATGGAATCAACAGATGTCGCTGAAAAACAACATCGGACTAACTATGGCTTACTTGGCAGGTAAAAAATTGGGAAGCATGAAGGAACATATATCCTTATATGCCATGGAGGAAAAATCCAAGAAAGGTAAGGATACACAGAAAAATGCTCTGGACAAGGTATTGAAAGAAGAAAACAATCCTTTTACAAAGTTGATGGCCATGTTTCCTTTCATACGTATAACGCACAACAAGGACAATGAGAGTAGAAGTTATTACTCGTTCATTGCTTTGCTCAGTGTGGTTGGAGATGTTCTGAAATGTATGGAAAAGGAAGAGATGATAGGACGTATTAACGATTTGAAACTCTTCCGCAGTTATCAAATGCCACAAGATGAGGTTGATTCCGTGGAAGATGAGAGATTCAGTGGTGATGATTATGGCGTTGAGATAAGGCAAGACGAGATTATAACGTTGGCAGAATTTATGTATCAATGGAAAGAAGCCTATAGGGATTGTTTCCTTCCGCCATACGCTTTGGGAAGGATTATGACCAGGCTATATAGTTCATTGCCTAATGTGGTAGTTGGTTCTGTGGGACAAATGATGAATGTCATGGTGGCTAACTTCTTCAACTCTTGTTTGATTGAAGAAACCAAAATCCGAATTCCCGCTCAGGAACAAAGCAAAGTCAATAATAGCAATTTAAGATCTGATACGAGATACTTTAAAGACAATCTGGGTAAGAGTGATATCGTCAATCAACTAAAGTTTACAACATGGATAATGTCTTGTCCCATGCTGAACTGTTTTCTTGATGATGAAACATATAACAAGGTGGAGGAGTTCGTGTCTGAAGGGTTAAAGAAAGACAGAAAGTTATATCCTGTATATGAATTGCTATGCCAGATAAACAGTAAAGATGATGGTGAAGCAAAAGCCGCAAACAAACCTTCTTTTTCCGGAGGAAAAGACGGATGGAAGGATACAGCAGAAATCCTGCACAATAATCATATTAGTGATGATGAGATTCGTGAAAGGATTGTTAACGAAGAAAATATTGATAAAATAATTGAGTATATTAAGGCAACAGGCCTTTTCAAGAGTGTCTCAAAAAGATCCATAGAATCGTTTAGACTGTATTTTCGGGCAGAAGGTGCAGCAGAACCACAACAACCCGAAAACAGAAATGAATAATATGTTGTTATGAAAAGCGAATCTTACCTCAGATATCTGCTGTCTGACGATACCTCTCTGCGAAAATATTTTCAGGAGAGAAAAGCTGTCAGTTTACAGGATGTAAGACGTTCCTTATTAATAAAAGTAAGGAGTTTAGGTTATTCTGTTCCTGACCATTACTATCGATTAGGTATTGAAGCATCTTTCCTTGATATCAAGGAAATAAGCGAGTTATTTACAAAAGGTCTGCTGAAACTTGCTGACGAATATCTTGAAATACATAACGGGAAAGTATATGTAAAGGGGGAACGAATGAATGACTGGCAATTGCTGCTGCCACTGATTCCACCACTTCTGCTGACAACGATAAAGATATGGAAAGAATACGGTTCAAATATGGATTCGATTGCGGATTTTGCCTATAACTGCTTGTTACCGACAATCAGATATACGGCAATGCCATCAGCCTACCTCCCAGAAATGGCTGTTTTGAAGGAAGAGAACCAAGGATTTGATGACTTACACATTCATTTGAACGGAGCAGTTGAAACAGATTTGGCGTGGCATGATTTTTTGCGCTATCCCAAGGCGGTTTATCAAGAGATATACAAAGCTTATGGCAATGACAAGGTGAGGGAGCAACTTGAACAACTGACAGATATATCCAATCCGATAGAATTCATGCAGCTATTTGACATAGCAGGTAGAATAAGGAAATGGCTTTTCGGCAAGGTGATGTGTGGAGAAGATATCTTTAAAGCAGGCGCTTTTGAGGATCTTCTGGTCAAACTCGTAGAAATGTCTGATTGTTATTATGATCATCCTTTCGAACCATTAATGGAGAAAAGTACATCTCCCTTGATACTTGAGGGATTGTTGTATATAAAGACGCTTGGTTATATGGCAGGTCATCCTCAAGATGCTGCCGTAGCAGGTGCATTCCACTATTATCTTCTCATTTTGGGAATATGCAATAAACTCCTGGTGCAACAAACGGACGCATTCGGGTTTGAACAGTTTCAGAAATATACGTCCAACAATTTTAGGGAGTTCAGTGAAAGGACATATCGGCAACGTTTCCTGCAACTTGCTGGAAATGATATGAGTAATATACGTCATATAGAGGGACGATTCTCTCCAAAGAGCACGCTGGAAGAAAATGTTGATATCATCAAGAAAATTATTGATGGCTTTGATTGTTTGAAACACAATCGAGAGGTAGTTGGGATGGGAGTACCGTCTATTGCTTTAGTTGCACATTTCATAAAGAGAAGCGATAATAATAAAGGAAAGGTACGTTTTGAAAGGTTGCGCACAGATCTTGAAAGAAAGACGGATGTGCTAATTGCACTGATGAATACAAAGAGTACGTTTTCCAACATGGTAACAGGTGTTGATGCGGCAGCTAGTGAGTTTGATACCCCTCCAGAAGTGTTCGCCTCTTCATTCCGCAGATTACGGCAACACGGTATGCAACATTTCACCTATCATGCTGGGGAAGACTTCTTCCACGTGCTCAGTGGTTTGCGGGCAATTTATGAAGCTATTGAATATCTAGGGCTACAAGCCGGTGACAGAATTGGTCACGCCACTGCAGCAGGAGTGGATATTAAATTGTGGAAAGAGAATGTCGGCAACTGCCTGTGGATGCGCACTGAAGACTATTTGGCGGACTTGGTATTTGCATACCATTTGATAGCAATTACCAAAGAACATACCCTAGAGTCTATGCTTCCTAAGATAGCCCTTCGAATTGAGGAATATGCGGCTAAGATTTACCCTGAAACATATAGCGTATGTGAACTTATAGATGCATGGCTTAAAAGGCAATATGATCCGACATTGTTATTCAATAACAAGCAGCCAAACAAATTGGAACAGTTATACCTCTATTATCATTCGATGGATGGACGTGAGAAAGGGGGAAAAATTATATTAGTTGACACATGTGAGCTATTCGGAGAAAGAGAATTGGTGTGCCTTCAAAAGCTTCTTTTGAAAGTGATGCACCAGAAACAAATTATCATTGAAACATTACCGACAAGCAATATTATCATTGGACATCATCATACTTTTTCAACATACCAACTCTATAATTGGTATAAGTGGAGCAAAGAAGGAGAAAAGATACCTGCCATAGTTGTTGGTACAGATGATGCAGGTATCTTTGCAACCAATATTTACAACGAGTATTATCACATTTATTGTATGTTAGTTTTTGACAAGGGGTTAAGTCCCTACGAAGCCATGGATTATATAGAACGTTTAGTTCACAATGCAAAGGTATACGCATTTTAATAATAGTGTTTGTGTGGATACTGTTGATTAAGACACTATCCAAAAATAAGCATAATTTGGTTCATGCTCCTGATACAATAAAAGACATATATAGAATAAGGTCAGGTTTAGGATAGTGATAATCAAAAGGCCCTTATTCTATATAAACTCTAATAAAATTTTATTCTTTGGACTCTTCATCATTCTCTTTCAGCCCCAACCGTTCACACAATTCCGGGTCTGCCTTGATGCGCTCCATCTCCTCATTGACAATCGCCTGCGCATCCGCCTTGATGCGGTCGTAGTTGCGCTGGATCTGTTGGAGCATGATATCGTTGCCGTCCCTGTCCTTGAAAGCGTTGATGACAGGTATCTTTTTGTACGCTTTCTCCTCGGCACAGACCTTGGCATGGTCCACCACAATCTCGGCGTGGAAAATCTTCTGGTCAATCTTCTCGCCGAAGTTGTCCGACACCGAACCAACAAAGGTACCCTGCGAAAGGTTGGCGATCTTGGATGCCGGAATGAGCGAATCGAGCTGGGTATTGATGGAGGTGGACACGTCCTGTCGGTTGATGGAAACGGACTGCCGCTGCTGGAGCACCTTGCCGAAGCGCTCGGAAAGCGTCTTTGCCGTTTCTCCCACCACCTGGCCGCTGAAAATGTTGCCTACCGTATTCTGGATGACCTTGGACTCTTTTTCACCATAGTCCCGGTTGAGCTGGCTGAAATCCTGAAAACCCAACAGGACAGCCACCTTGTTGCTTCGGGCAGTGGCTATCAGGTTGTCCAGCCCGCGGAAGTAGATGGTGGGAAGCTCGTCAATAATGACCGTGCTTTTCAACTGCCCCTTCTTGTTGATGAGCTTGACGATGCGGGAATTGTACAGTCCCAGGGCTGCGGAATAGATGTTCTGGCGGTCGGGGTTGTTGCCCACGCAGAGAATCTTGGGTTCCTGCGGATTGTTGATGTCCAGCGAAAAATCATTGCCCGTCATCACCCAATAGAGCTGCGGGGAAATCATACGGGTCAGGGGAATTTTCGCACTGGCTATCTGACCCTGGAGCTGATCCTGCGCTCCGCCTTTCCAGGCATCCATGAAAGGAGAAAGGTAGTTCTCCAGTTCCGGATAGGAAGTCAGAATGGTAAATAGGTCGGAATACGGCTTGTTCAACAGTTCGACGGCATGAGGGAACGTGCAGTAGATGCCGCCCTTGAAAATTTTGAGGTACCAAATGATGGCTGCAAGAAGGATAATCGGAGACTCCACGAAGAAGTCGCCCTGTTTCTCAATCCAGGTGCGGTTCAAGTTGAGCATAATCGTGTAGCTTGCCTCGTACGCATCGGATATGTCCGTCATGAACTCCGGATTGATGGGATTGCAGCGGTGTGAGCGCCGCGGGTCGTCAAAGTTGATAACATAGAATTTGGGAGTGACCTTGTACTTGTCCGTGTTGTGCAGCAACGTGTTGTAGGCAATGGTGGAAAGGTCGTCGAACTTGTAGTCGTACAGGTAGCAACTGAAACCCTTGGAAATCATCTGGCGAATATAACTGTTGACCACCGCATAGGATTTGCCAGACCCCGGTGTGCCCAGCACAATGGAGGCACGGAAAGGATTGACCACATTGATCCACCCGTCGTGCATCCTGCCCCCGTAACGGAAGCGCGTAGGCAGGTTGACGGAATACTCGTTCACCATCAGCCGGGTCTCCTGCATGAAGCTCTCGTTCTCGATGTTGAAGCGGTCCTCCATCAGCCGGTGCCGGAACAGACGGCTCATCCACAAGCCCGCCTTCAACAGGCAGAGATAGCCGACAGCGAGGGTAAAGACATACAAAGCCGTGACCGCCCCGTGAGGGAGGGAGAGGTCCAGCAGCCACCAGTTGAGAAAGAACAGCACCGTCCCGGCGAAGAGTGCCGTACCGATTTCTTTCCAGGTAATCTTTTCTCCTTTGACACCTATCGTACCCAGGCAGGATATGGTCAGCAGCAGGACTACTGCCAGCTTGCTCCAAAGAATACAGTTGAAAATTCCCGTGGTACGGTTGAAGTTCAACAATATCCTGTCCACCACCTCCAGCGTCAGGTTCCAGTGGTGAAAACTCGGATAACAATACACATAGACGTGCACCACCCCAAGAAAAATGCTTACTGCCCTGCCGAAATCCATGATTTTGGCAAGCGCCCTCAAATCGTCTTCCTGTTGCATAGAATTAAAAAATTATTCGTTGTTCCTATACGGTCAAATACCGCGTGACCTGCGTTTCTGCTGTTTTTTCTTGCGTTTCATACGGCGGCGGAAAGCCTCCTCCTCGTAGTCGACCGCCGGATTCTGTTCCATGGAGAGGATGCCGGCCGCCTGTTCCAGCACGCTGCCCTGTTCCGGACGGCGGCTGCGCCAAAGTTCGGCAGAGGAATCCGTCCGCGCAGGAGCCGGGATGCCTTCCCACCAGCGGAAAAGTTCGTTGAGCACATTTGCCGAGAACTCCTTGCCCATGCGCGAGCCGTTGAACACCTCGCGGCGGTCACGGTCGATGAAAGTCACTCCATATATCCTGCCGGACGCGTTCTCGCGGAACACTATCCCGATATGCTGTCTGTCCAGCATCCTGACCAGCTCCTCCCGCGAGCGGGCGTTGCGCATGGCTTCCGCCACCTGCCGCTGTATGGACGGTGCCCACCTGCCTTCTTTGAAGTCCTTCGCATGCACCAGCATCCTCCTGTCCAGCCCTTCCTTCCCGAACCGTTTGCCGAACCGGGAACTCTTGAATGGCGGGCTGACCACCTTCCCGTTGTCGTCCGTTGCCGCATACACGATGCCGGTATAGGACCTGCCGCCGTATTCGCCCCGCACCAGCTTCGCTTCAATATTGAGCGTGGACAGCAGCGCGCTGTATTCGCCGAAGGTCTGGAAACGGTAGCTTTCCAGCACGGCTTTCAGCGTGTTGCCTACCTGGTGGCGTACGTCACCTGACGAAGCATCCACCTTCTTCAGTTCCGTTCCCCACTCACGCCCCTGCATTTCCGCACTGTTGCGCAGACCGAATTCCTGTTCCAGTTCACGGCAGGCCGTCATGGACCGGCGGTGTTCGTAGGCATCACTGATTTTCCGTCCCTCATCGTCCACGCATACGCTGACGATGTGGATGTGCGGATTGTGCGTGTCGCCGTGCCTGAACACGATGTAAGGCTGGCTGCCATAGCCCATCTTTTCCATGTACTTTTCCGCCAGCCCTTCCAATTGTCCGTCCGTCAGCGTATCTTCCGGTGCCGGACTGAGGGCGATGTGCAGGACCGGCTTCTCGGTACGCCGGTTCGCCAGCAAGTGGTTCTCGAAGGAAAGCAGCGCCAGCCGCATGTCCCCGCCCGGCTGGTCCGGACGGTCGGATATGATGCGGTTGCCTGAAAGAACCTGTGCCGTACCTGCCGCCACCTTGTTGAAATTATAGGCAAGCGCCCCGTAAAGGCTTGCCCCATGGCTTATCTTTGCAACCATTTCCGCTGGTATTCTTCGGTGAGCGCCATCACTTTCCTGCACACGAGTATCAGTTCCAGGTTGGACTTCTCCAGCCGGTAGAGCAAAGCCATCGCCCGCTTTTCCCCGAAGTTGTTGCGGATGGAACGTACCACCTGGTTGTAGTTGCTGCCCACCGCCTGGAACTGCCTGTAGAACTCGGTCAGCCGGACGTAATAATCCATGGTCGCCTTGTCCACCTTCACCACTTTGAGTGTGCCTCCAAAGACGGCCTTCTTGATGAAAAGCGTGCGGTCCCTGGCTCCCGATTCCTCCAACAATCTGTCGAACTTCGCCTTTTCCGCCGCATTCAGGCGGAAGCTGTATTTGTAGTCCGCCGGATCGTTTTTGGGCTTCCTGCCTGTTCTTGTCCTTGTGTCTTTACCCATAAATTTCCCTTGTTTTCGACTTTGGAGAAAAACGCCCGCTCCGGGCGGGCCGGAGGTCTTTGTCGGGCAGAAGCATTTCTGTCGGACAAAGACACAACTTGCTCTGTTCGTTTGAACAGAGAATCCGCCTTCGCCGGATTGCCGTGCGACGCTTGCGGAGCGTGGCAGGCCGGTGAAGTGCCTTTCCCTCTTCCGTCATGATTCACGGTGCAAAATTAGTCCCTTTCAACGGGCTGTCAAACAACCGTTTGCCTGACATGTGAGGACATCTGACGTCGTATCATGCCAAAGCACTCCCCCGGTCATCCATGGGACGGAAATACTTCCTACTTTTGACGTGACGCAAGAGGGCATGCAGTGCTACGCATCCGTTCATATCCTGCCATACACAAGATATGACAGGGATGTCTTGCTTCCAACATTGCATGGATGCCATGTATGAGGCAATGCCGGACGGGATGCACCGCCATACGAAACGTATTGCCCTGTCGCGTGCCATGAGAGTGAACCGGAAAATGAATATTCACCTAAATTCAAGAAGTTATGAGAAAGAAGAAAAGCCTGTTTGAAAGCCTGTGCCGGAAAAAGGAAAGCGGCGGCACCATCCTGGTAGAGAAAATAACACTCGGCGCCGTCCCGGATGACCGGGAAGGAAACGCATCCGAAGACTTGCGGATGCAGGAAACCTATGAAGACCTCTTTCTGGACCGCAACGAAACCGTACACCGCAAGCAGACTTACATCAGTTGTGAAACCTACTCCCTGCTTGCCCGCATATTGCCCATGGTCAAGGAAGGGATGACCGTGCCCGCCTTTCTGGACAATGTGCTGGCCCATCACCTGAAGACCTACGGGGCGGAACTGGAAGAACTGTTTCACCGCAAGCTGGATGATGTAAAGTTCTGACCGCAGCCTTGCAACAGGTATCGTGACATGGTACAGCCACCGTTGCATCACTTGCCGTGACACAGTACATACAGGGATGCAACAGGTGCATCGGATATGTCAATGTCTTGTGACCTGTAACGCCCTGCATTGCCTCCTGCAAGTATGGCCCTGATACATCCCATATTATATTGCATGGATGCATTGGTGGCAATCCTGCCATGCATTCTTTGTTGCCATACACTTTGCCATATATACAATGCACTATCGTATATGCCGCATTGTAGCAACGGGCGCAGTGTATGCGGCAAGGCACTGGTGCAAAGCATTCTGTATGACAATCCTTATCTGCAAGCATAACCAATCAATCCAAAGAAAATACAATGGAAAAGAAGAAGAAAGAACCTTTGTTCGTTGCCTTGAGCAACCAGAAAGGAGGCGTCGGCAAGTCCACGCTGACGATACTCCTTGCCAGCTATTTCCATTACCGGAAAGGCAGAAACGTGCTGGTCGTGGACTGCGACTATCCGCAGCACAGCATCCGCGACATCCGGGAATGGGACATCAAGACAGTGGAAAAGAACGAAAAGCTTCAGGGAAAGCTGCTGGAACAGTTTGAGGGAAGCGAGCGGAAAGCCTATACCGTGCTGACCTCCACCCCCGAAGACGCCAAGCAGACCGCCTACGAATTCCTGGACCGCTCGGAAACCGCCTATGACCTTGTGCTGACGGACCTGCCCGGAACGGTGAATGCCGCAGGCGTGTTCCGTTCCCTGGTGAACATGGACTATCTGTTCGTGCCGGTGACACAGAACCGGATGGTCATGCAGAGCAGCATGAACTTCGTGCTTGCCATCCGGGAACTGCTTTCCCGCAATGACAGTTTCCCGCTGAAGGACATCCGCCTGTTCTGGAACTGCATGGACCGCCGGGTGTCCAAGGAACTTTACCATGCCTACACGGAAATCTTCCGCCATCTGAAGCTGAAGACGCTGGAAACCGTATTGCCGAAGGCGGAACGCTTCAACCGGGGCATCTGCACGGACGGCCAGGTATTCCGCAGCACGCTGTTTCCTCCTTCGCCTTCCCTGTTGAAAGGGAGCCACATCGACCTGCTTGCCGACGAACTGGAAACGATACTCGGACTTACTGACTAAAAATACAGCATACTATGGCAAACAGAAACCGTAAAATATACGATGTGGACGAGGATGTCCTCAAACGGGTAGTGGCGGGAGATACGGCCGCCCTTGAAGAAATGACGGACGACGGAGCATCCTCTTCGCCTAAAAGGAAAGACGCAAAAGACGGAGGAAAAGAAACAGCATCCCTTCACGGGGCACCACCGGAACAGGAAGCGTACCGGAAACGCTTCCTTGCGGAACGTCTCAAAGGCACCCGGCGGCAGACCTACATCCACGATGCGCTGTACCGCGCCATCGCGGGTGTACTGCCGGTAATCGCACCGGACCTGTCGGTGCCCGCTTTCGTGAACAACGTGCTTTCGGACCACTTGAAGCAGTATGAAGAAATTATCAATGGGATTTATAATGAAAAAGCCACTCAAAAACCTATACAATGGAAGAAGTAATCTATCTGTCGGTACGGACAGCTTGTGCCGCCTATATCTTATACAAGGTATGGCAAGCGAAAAGCCAAGTCAAAAGAATCTGTGATGCGCTGTATGCCGTTTCCTCCTCCGCCCAAGCGGAGAAAAAAGGAACGCCGCTTCCCGAAGCGATTCCGGAAGCGGATGTGATGGGCGGTACGCAGTCCGTCTATTTAGACGAGAACATAGGCGAAACGGGAGCCCCTTTCCTGAGCCTGCCTCTGGAGAAGGATTTTATCGGCGAGGAAGCGGAAATGCCGGAAGAGGACGTGGAATGCACGCTGGATCTGGAACGGATGCGCCTGTTGCAGGAGGAACAGGAGGAACTGGATGCCATGAATATACCCACGGAAGCCGTGTCGCAACCGGTAACACAGGCGGATCTGGTGAACATGGCCGACGTGCTGTTCAACCGGAACCGGGCCAGGGAGAACGAGGAACAGTCGTCCCGTGCCGCCCTTACGCTACAGGCGATACGTGAAACGGAAATGTTCGCGGTCATTGAGGCGCAGGTGGAAAACAAGGAGGTCATCGAGGAGCTGATGGGAAGGTATCTGGATGAAGAGGGGAATCCGAAGCCGGTCAGGAACAGCACTCCTCCTAAAAATGAGTCCGGAAAGGATTGGAAAACACTGATAGTGTAAATAAAAACGCCCGATACAGTTGTTTCACACGTGTGTGAGTCTATGCTGTGCCGGGCGTTGTTATTTTTCCTGTCACAAAGGCAGTTCCTGCAATTTCCCGATATCTGTCCTGATACGGGTAATTTCATCATATTGCCCAAAAGCCAGAGCCGACCTCATGACATTCTGTTCAAAATCCACCCCGGTATTTTCACACAGTTTTTTCCCGATGGACACCAATGCATTGTAGAGGTCATGGCCGCGAACATACAGGTAGGCATTCGTTTCCCGCAGTCCCAAAACTTCATAGCGGCCCCTCTCCACTCCAAAGTCAAACCCGTATTGCGCAGCCACGTCCACCGTTTCAGCAGCCAGATTTTCTTGCATGCGCTTCAGGAAAGCCGCACCGTTGCCCAGTTCATCCCCTTGCCGGTATTGAAGCGCGACACACCGGTGAAAGTCGCCCCGTTTGAAACGGGGATGATTCTCCCTTTCCTGATGCAGCATCAACAGGAAAGGCTCGTACACGATCCGGGAATATCCTTCCAGAAAAGAGCGGAAGTCAAACTGTTTTCTCCCTTCCACTTCATCAAAGACCTGTTGCAATTTGTCGGCAAACGCACAATGGTTTTCCCAAGAATAGGTATAGGTCTGTAGGATTCCCCTTTCCGCCCGCAGGTCCTCACCGGAAAGATAGCGGAGGTCACTATCTATGCAGATAAAGAACCGTCGGGAAAGGAAGTCCTTGTATTTCAAGCATTGTGTACATCCGGTAGTGGGAGAACCTTTCTCATTGGTCGTTGCCCGCATGAACTTGTAATGTCCCGTGCGGTATTGGGAAAGACACTGTTGCCAGAACCAGATGTCATCCGTATCTTCCACATGAACCACGGCATCTACGTTGTAGAGCCTGGCGGATGCCGCCAGCCCTTTGGCCGCTTTGGCATAAAAGTCACGCTTATCCGCTTCCATCATGGCCGCTCCAAATCTTGAATGAACACAATCTTGTCCTCCCAGCCATTGGCAAAGATGTTCGGGGAGTGGGTGGTCAGTATCACCTGGCAATACGGATTCAACTGCCGTATCCATTCGATCAGACGATCCTGCCAGCTGATGTGCAAGGAGATTTCCGGCTCGTCCATCAACAATACATTCGGTTTCTCTTCCTGAAGGAAAACGGTGGTCAGAATCAGCAGCATCTGCTTCTCACCGGAAGACAGCTGGTCCAGTTGGATTTTTCTACCAGAGTTATCACCAGTTGATGCATTGCCCGCCAAATGTTTTCCTTCTGTTTCCCGGATTGAAAAAACAAGTGTGTTATTTTGCGGGTCTATCGTAATCTCTTTGTCTGTTTCCTTAAACAAGGTATTAACCAATTTGAAAAAAGTGTCGATCCGCTTCCGAATCATATCCGCCTTGTCCGGATAGTTCAACATCTTCATCCGGTAATCGAAAAAAGAAGTACCTTCCCCGTTCTGGTTGATGACATGTTTGAGTTCCTGAAGCAATATGCTTTCCGTCTTTTTCTTCGCGTTGGCAGGCACGTCAAATGAACGGATGTATGTGACCGGACTGTCGATGGCTGTGCCACTGACAGATTCGGCAATCCCTTTCTTTATTTTCTGTCCGGTATAGTAATCCGACATCAGGTTGAGCAGGGTGGTCTTTCCACAGCCGTTGATGCCGACAAGGATATTCACATCATCGTGTATGCCTTCCCATTGCAGGTCAAGCCTTCCCCACATCCTCCGTACCTGAAACCAGCCTATATATTTGCCTTTATTTTCCATACAAATTCATTTTTGAAATACAAAACTATTAAAATTCAGGCAAATGCACAACTTCTGTCCGGCAAAATTGCTGAAACTGCGTTGTTTTCAACCCGTTCCATTGCTTATGGCATTATTTTTCTGATAGAGAACAGACAGCCCTTAAACAAAAAGTTCCGCCCTGGTACGCTGGTCGGTGGGAAGCGTGGCGGATTCTAGCGATGCAAAGGTATGCTTTTTATTTCTACATTGCAAAACTCCGGATTGGAAATCCGAATGGGACATTTATAATGTTGCATATAGCATGGCTCCTGATACCTGAAAACAAAGCATAAAGGATACTGAATAATCCTCGAAACTGACATCTGAAGACATCTGCTGACACGTAATGAAGCCTTTGTCGCATAAGACTTTATGTCCGCTTATATTTGCACCGAAATCAATTGTGTAACCCCAAAAACGATTCAAGCATGAGAAAAAGAATCCTTTTTACCGCATTGAGCGTATTAGTGACGGCAGGGGCTTTCGCCCAGGGCGAGGGACTTGCAGGCATCAACGAGGCCACCAGCCTCATGACCAGCTATTTTGACCCGGCGACGAAGCTGTGTTATGCCATCGGCGCCGTGCTCGGCCTGGTGGGAGGTATCAAGACCTACGGAAAGTTCTCCAGCGGAGACCCCGACACGTCGAAGACCGCCGCGAGCTGGTTCTTCGCCTGTATCTTCCTGATTGTGGCCGCCACCATCCTGCGTTCCTTCTTCCTCTGAGCCTATGGAGTACGACGTGAACAAAGGCGTGGGAAAACAGGTGGAGTTCAAGGGGCTGACCTCCATGTACCTCTTCATCCTGGCGGGCGGACTCGCCGCCGTGCTGCTGGCGGTGGTCATCCTTTACCTCGCCGGTGCGGGGCAATGGACCTGCATCCTGGGCGGCATCTTCGCCGGCAGCCTGCTGGCCTGGGGCGTGTTCCGGCTGAACGCGCGGTTCGGCGAACACGGGCTGATGAAGATGCTGGCGGAAAAGCGCCACCCGCGCTACCTGATCCGGCGCAGAAAGATATTCCGAATGTTGAACCCTGAAAGAAAGCCATGAGAAACATACTGAAAGCCGAGACACTGGAACGGAAATTCCCCCTGCTTGCCGTGGAGCACGGCTGCATCGTGTCGAAGGACGCGGACCTGACGGTCGCCTTCGAGGTGACGCTGCCCGAGGTGTACACCGTGGCGGCGGGGGAATACGAAGCCATCCACTCCGTGTGGGTAAAGGCCATCCGGGTGCTGCCCGACTATTCCATCGTGTGCAAGCAGGACTGGTTCACGGAAGAGAGCTACCGGCCGGACTGGGAAGGCAGGGAGATGAGCTTCTTGGCCCGGAGCTATGAACGCCACTTCAACGAGCGTCCCTACCTGAACCACCGCTGCTACCTCTACGTGACCAAGACCGTGCGGGAACGGAGCCGCCGGAACAGCGACTTCAGCACCCTGTGCCGGGGGCATATCCTGCCCAAGGAAGTGACGGACAAGGAGGCCGCCTCCCGTTTCATGGAGGCGGTGGAACAGTTCGAACGGATTGTCAACGATTCGGGGCATGTGCGCCTGCGCCGCCTGCCGCCGGAAGAAATCACGGGCACGGAAGAGCGTCCGGGGCTGGTGGAACGCTACCTGTCCCTTTCTCCGGAAGGCGGGCAAACGGTGCTGGAAGACATCTGCCTGGAGCCGGACCGGATGCGCATCGGAGACAAGCGGCTGTGCCTGCACACCCTCTCCGCGGCGGACGACCTCCCCGGCAAGGTGGGCACCGACATGCGCTACGGGCGGATGTCCACGGACCGCAGCGACTGCCGCCTCTCGTTCGCCGCCCCCGTAGGACTGCTGCTCCCCTGCAACCACATCTATTCGCAGTATGTCTTCATCGATGACGCGCGGACGGTGTTGCAGGACATGGAGAAGACCGCCCGGAATATGCTCTCCCTCTCCCGGTACAGCCGCAGTAACGCAGTAAACCGGGAATGGGTGGAAATGTACCTGGACGAGGCCCACACGAAAGGCGTGCTGCCCGTGCGCTGCCACTGCAACGTGCTTGCCTGGGCGGAAGACGGGGAAAGCCTGCGGCGTGTCAAGAACGATACGGGAAGCCAGCTGGCCATGATGGAATGCACGCCCCGCCACAACACGGTTGACGTACCGGTGCTGTACTGGGCGGGCATCCCCGGCAATGCGGGCGACTTTCCTGCCGAGGAAAGTTTCCACACCTTCCTGGAGCAGGCGGTATGTCTGTTCACGGAAGAGACGAACTACCGCAGTTCACCCAGCCCGTTCGGCATCCGTATGGCGGACCGCCAGAGCGGGGTACCCGTACACGTGGACCTCAGCGACGAACCGATGAGGCGGGGCATCATCACCAACCGCAACAAGTTCGTGCTCGGCCCGTCCGGAAGCGGGAAATCGTTCTTCACCAACCACCTGGTGAGGCAGTATTATGAACAGGACACCCATATCCTGCTGGTGGACATCGGGAACAGCTACCAGGGGCTGTGCAGGCTGATCAACCGCCGCACGAAGGGCGAGGACGGCATCTACCTGACCTATGAGGAAGACAACCCGATCGCCTTCAACCCCTTCTATACCGATTCCGGAGAGTTCGACGTGGAGAAGCGCGAAAGCATCAAGACGCTGATACTGACCCTCTGGAAACGGGAGGACGAGGCGCCGAGCCGTTCGGAGGAAGTCGCCCTGTCCGGCGCGGTGAACGCCTATATCCGGAAAATCACGCAGGACCGGAGTCTGAGACCGGACTTCAACGGTTTCTACGAGTTCGTACGCGACGATTACCGCCGGATGATGGAAGAGAAGAAGGTACGTGAAAAGGACTTCGACATCGACGGTTTCCTGAACGTGCTGGAACCCTTCTACCGGGGAGGCGACTATGACTTCCTGTTGAATTCCGGCCGGAAGCTGGACCTCACGAACAAACGGTTCATTGTCTTCGAACTGGACAACATCTCCTCGAACAAGGTGCTGCTGCCAGTGGTGACGCTGATCATCATGGAAACCTTCATCGGCAAGATGCGCAAGCTGAAAGGCGTCCGGAAAATGATACTGATCGAGGAATGCTGGAAGGCCCTGATGTCGGCGAACATGAGTGAATATGTAAGATATTTGTTCAAGACCGTCCGGAAATACTTTGGGGAAGCGGTAGTGGTCACCCAGGAAGTGGACGACATCATCTCCTCGCCCATTGTGAAAGAGGCCATCATCAACAACAGCGACTGCAAGATTCTGCTTGACCAGCGGAAATACATGAACAAGTTCGACCAGATACAGAAACTGCTCGGGCTGACGGACAAGGAAAAGGGACAGATCCTCTCCATCAACCAGGCGAACCGCCCGGGTAACGCCTACCGTGAGGTTTGGATCGGGCTGGGCGGCACCCGTTCTGCCGTGTACGCCACGGAGGTAAGCGAAGAAGAGTACGTGGTATATACGACGGAGGAATCCGAGAAACTGGAACTGCAACGGCTGGCGGACGGGCTGGACGGCGACCTGGAACTTGCCGTGCGCCGCCTTGCCGGAAAAAAACGCGATGAAAAGAAACAACCCTAAAAACAGAGACAATCATGAAAAAGAACAGACAACTGCCGAAGCTGGCCGCCTGCCTCATGGGGGCGGCAGCCCTGATGCTGCAAGGATGTGCGGACATCAAGGGGCCGGAAACGGAAAAGCTGTGCGGGCCGTGGACAAGCGTGGAAGGGAAACCCGACGTGCTGGTTTACCGGGAAGGGGATTCCTACAAGGTGACAGTGTTCGCCCGCAGCGGGAAGACACGCCGCCTGAGACCGCAGACCTACCTGCTGGTGGAAGAGGACGGGAATCTCTTCATCAATACCGGATACCGCATTGACGTGGCCTACAACGAGGCTGCCGACGTGCTGACCTTCTCGCCGGGAGGCGACTATGTGCGGAAGGAGGTGCAGCCATGAGGAACGGAAAAATCCTGGCATTCGGCCTGGCGGTGGTGCTCGGCACGTCCGCCGTTCAGGCACAGTGGGTGGTGAGCGATCCCGGGAACCTTGCCCAGGGCATCATCAACATGGCGGAGAACATCGCCCACACCTCGAAGACGGCCGTGAACACGGCGGAGAGCTTTGCAGAGACCGTGAAAATCTACGAACAGGCCAAACGCTACTACGATGCGCTGAAAAGCGTGAACAACCTGGTGCGTGACGCCCGCAAGGTACAGGAAATCATCCTGATGACCGGCGAGGTGTCGGACATCTACGTGACGAACTTCGGGAAGATGATGGACGATGAGAACTTCTCCCCGGAAGAGCTGGACGCCATCGCCTTCGGCTACACGAAGCTGCTGGAAGAGAGCAACGGCGTGCTGCAGGACCTGAAACAGGTAATCAACGTGAGCACGCTCTCCATGACGGACAAGGACCGCATGGACGTGGTGGACGGATGCTACCGCAGCATGCGGCGTTACCGGAACCTGGTAGGCTATTACACGAACCGCAACATCGCCGTCAGCTTCCTGCGTGCCCGGAAGAAGAACGACCTGGACCGCGTGATGCGGCTCTACGGGAAAGCTGACGCCAAATACTGGTAGCCCATGACGTTGCTTTCAATAGACTTCACCAACCTGCACACCGTGCTGGAAAGCCTCTATGAAGAGATGATGCCCCTGTGCGGCGACATGCTCGCCGTGTCGAAAGGGCTTGCCGGGTTGGGCGCCCTGTTCTATGTGGCCGTCCGCGTATGGCAGTCGCTGGCGCGGGCCGAACCGATAGACGTGTACCCGCTGCTGCGCCCCTTCGCCATCGGCATCTGCATCCTGCTGTTCCCGACGCTGGTGCTGGGCACGCTGAACAACACGCTGGGGCTCATCGTGCAGGGGACGCACTCCATGCTGGAGACACAGACGATGGACATGGAGAAATACCGGGAACAGAAGGACAAGCTGGAGCGGGAAGCCATGCTGCGCAACCCCGAAACCGCCTACCTGGTCAGCGACGAGGAGTTTGACCGGCAGCTGGACGAGCTGGGATGGTCCGTCGGGGACGCCGCCACACGTATGGGCATGTACATGGAAGTGGGGATGTACAACCTTGAAAAGAACATCCGGGACGCATTCCGCAGCCTGCTGGAACTGCTGTTCGCCGCCGCCTCGCTGCTGATAGACACGGTGAGGACGTTCTTCCTCGTGGTGCTCTCCATCCTCGGCCCCGTGGCCTTCGCCTTCTCCGTGTGGGACGGGTTCCAGTCCACGCTCGCCCAATGGTTCACCCGGTACATATCCGTCTATCTCTGGCTGCCCGTAAGCGACCTGTTCAGCTGCATGCTCGCCAAGATACAGGTGCTGATGCTCCAGAATGACATCCTGGAACTGCAAAACAACCCCGACTATTCGGTGGACAACTCCAACGCCGTGTACATCATTTTCATGCTGATAGGCATCATCGGTTACTTCACCGTGCCGACCGTGGCGGGATGGATCGTGCAGGCAGGCGGAGGAGGGAACTACAACCGCAACATCAACCGCAGCGCCGTGAAAGGCGGCGGGCTGGCCGCAGGAGCCGCAGGCTCCGCGCTCGGCAACGTCGGAGGCAGGCTGCGGGGAAAATAACCCAAGAAAAACAGATTATGGAATTCAAGTCATTGACCAACATTGAAACGAGCTTCCGCCGCATCCGCCTGATGCTGGCCGTGTTTGTCGGCTGCTGCACGCTCGTCACCGGCTATGCCCTGTGGAGCTCGTTCCGATTCGCCGAAAAGCAGCGGGAAAAGATCTATGTGCTGGACGGCGGGAAGTCGCTGATGCTCGCCCTTTCGCAGGACCTCTCCCAGAACCGTCCCGCAGAGGCCAGGGAGCATGTACGGCGTTTCCACGAGCTTTTCTTCGGCCTCTCGCCGCAGAAGGACGCCATCGAGCACAACATCAACCGTGCCTTGCAGCTCGCCGACCGGAGCGCCTACCGGTACTATACGGACTTCGCCGAGAAAGGCTACTACAACCGCCTGATATCGGGCAACGTGAACCAGGTGCTCCAGGTGGACAGCGTGTCGTGCGACTTCTCCGTGTACCCTTACCGGGTGAAGACCTACGCACGCCAGCTGATTATCCGCGAGAGCAACGTGACGGAACGCTCGCTGGTGACCGGATGCGAGCTGCAGAACACCTCACGCTCGGACGCGAACCCCAACGGGTTCATCATCGAACACCTGGTAATACTGGAAAACAGGGACCTCAGAAGCGCGGAACGATGAACAGGCGGAAAAACTTCTGGAAACGGGCGGACATCCGGCTGCGGATGTCCTGCCGGAAGCTGACGGAAAGGCAACGGGCCGCCGTATTGCTGGCCCAGTTCCTGCCTTTTCTTGCCGGGTGCGTCTACACCATAGGCACCGCCCTGCAGGGATTCGGGCAAAGGGTCAGTCCCGGGCCGGAGGTGGAGCACATCCGCCCCATCGGCATCACATTCGGAACAAAAAGTATGAACGAAAAAGAACAAGCGGAAAACAGACATGAAAATGAACATCGGAAAACTCAGGACGCTACTGAAACTGCCTCCGCCCAAGGAAGGCGGCAAGCCGCTGACTGAAGAACAGAAACGGAAGCGGGCCGGATACATCGTCTATCCCGTCCTGGTACTCCTCTGCGCCGGATGCGTCTGGCTGGCCCTGTCCCCTTCGGAAAAGGAACAGGCAAAGGCCGGGCAGGGCAATGGCTTCAACACCGAAATCCCCCTGCCGGAAGACTCCCGGATACAGGAGAGCAAGGTGGCCGCCTACGAGCATGAGGAACTGGAAAAAAAAGAAAAGGAGCGCAGGAGCACTTACCGGGAGATGGCCTCGCTGCTGGACCGGAAACAGGCCGATACGGTGCGGTTGCCCGACCTGCCTCCGGATAAGCCCCGGAAAACGGCCGGGCAGGAAACCGCCCGCTCGCCGTCCGCCGCCTACCGCGACATGAACCGCACCCTGAACAACTTCTATGAGCCGGCCTATGACCGGGAGAAGGAGGAACTGCGGAAACGCGTTGCGGAACTGGAACGGCGGCAGGCACAGCAGCCGGAGGCTTCCTCGGAATACTCGATGGAAGAGAAACTGGCGCTGATGGAGAAATCCTACGAACTGGCCGCCCGCTACAACGGAGGGCAGACGGCACAGGTCCGTCCGGCAACGGAAAGACGTAAGGCGGAGGCCAGGCCGGTGACGGCTGTCCGGCACCAGGTGGTATCCTCCCTTCCCCGTCCGTCAGACGACCTGGAACGCGCGGCGGCCTTTGCCGGGGAAAGGAACACGGGGTTCCACACGCCGGTCGGAAAGACGCTCGCTTCGGCCAGGAATACCATCGCCGCCTGCGTGCACGGCACCCAGACCGTGGCGGACGGGCAGACGCTTCGCATCCGCCTGCTGGAACCGATGGCGGTGGACGACCGGCTCATCCCGAAAGGGACGGTGCTGACCGGCGGCACACGGATGCAGGGGGAACGCCTGGACATCCTCATCTCTACCGTGGAGCATGACGGGTCGGTCATCCCCGTGGAACTGGAAGTGTATGATGCCGACGGGCAGCAGGGCATAGCGGTGCCGAACTCGATGGAATACGATGCCCTGCGCGAGATAGCCGCCAACATGGGAGGCTCGATGAACAGCAGCATCAACATCTCGACGGATGCCGGGGCGCAGATCGCCTCCGACCTGGGGAAAGGCGTGATACGGGGCGTGTCGCAATACGTCACCCAAAAGATGCAACGCGTGAAAGTGACGCTGAAAGCCGGACACCGGGTGCTGCTGTACCCGCCCGGACAATAATGAAGAAGAACCAAAGGACATGGAACAAACGATTATTCACCAAACAAGCAGACTTATGAAGAAAATCCTGATTCTGACTGTCGCCCTGTTGGGCATGAACGCCGCGCAGGCACAGCAAAGCAGCGGCGACTGGTTTGAAGGGCTGAGCCGCAAGATCGGATTCAGCCAGATGATTCCCCCGCACGGGCTGGAAATCACGTACGACAAAACGGTGCACGTCATCTTTCCTTCACCGGTAAGGTATGTGGACCTGGGGTCCACGGACCTGATAGCGGGAAAGGCGGACGGCGCGGAGAACGTGATCCGCGTGAAGGCCACCACGAAGAACTTCCGGCAGGAAACGAATATGAGCGTGATTACGGAAGACGGAAATTTTTACAGCTTCAATGTGAAGTACGCGGACGAGCCCCTGCTGCTGAACGTGGAGATGTGCGACTTCATCCATGACGGGGAAACGGTGAACCGCCCGAACAACGCGATGGAAATCTACCTGACGGAACTGGACAACGAGTCGCCCCGCCTGGTGCGCCTGATCATGAAGTCCGTGTATGAACGCGACAAGCGCCGCATCCGCCACATCGGGTGCAAGCGTTTCGGGGTACAGTTCCTCCTGAAAGGGCTGTACAGCCACGGCGGGCTGCTCTATTTCCACACGCAGATAAAGAACACCTCGCACGTGCCCTTCGATGTGGACTTCGTGACCTTCAAGATAGCGGACAAGAAGCTGGTGAAGCGTACCGCCATGCAGGAACAGGTGGTCTATCCGCTGCGGGCCTACAACTACGTGACCCGTGTGGACGGGAAGAAGTCCGAATGCACGGTGTTCGCCCTGCCGAAATTCACGATACCCGACGGGAAGAAACTGGTCGTGGAAATGTACGAGAAACAAGGCGGGCGTCACCAGACCTTCGAGCTGGAGAATGAAGACCTGGTACAGGCCGAGACCATCAATGAACTGCGTGTGCGATGAAGGGGAAGGTATTGTTTATAACCCTGCTTCTGTCCGTTCTCCTGGCAGGACGGGCGGAAGCCCAGCGGTGCCTGCCGGGCATGAAAGGCATACAGGTGTCAGCGGAGATGGCGGACGGATTCTATTCGCAGAGGAACCGGAAGGATGCCGGTTATGCCTTCTCGCTTGCCCTGTCCACCTATGACAAAGGGGGCCACAAGTGGGTGTACGGCTTCGGGATGATGAAACGGCATTATCCCTACCGGAAAACCCGGATTCCGCTTGCACAATATACGGGGGAAGCGGGATACTACTACAATTTCCTGTCCACACCGGGCAAGACAGTGTTCCTGAACGCCGGACTGTCGGGCCTGCTGGGGTATGAGCGCGTAAACGGCGGGAAACGGATGCTGGAAGACGGGGCCGTCCTGCAGGAAAGCGAATCCTTCATTTATGGAGGTTTCGTGACCCTCGAAGCGGAAGCCTACCTGAGCGACTGCACCGTACTGGCTTTCCAGTTGCGGGAACGCATCCTGTGGGGCAGCGCGGCCGGACATTTCCATACCCAATACGGAATCGCCCTCAAATACATATTCTGAACCTTACTGAAAACAAGAAACAATGATGAAAATGATGAAAAAGACATTTGACCGGATGAAAGCCGCCTGCTGCCTGGCAGCGGCGATATGTTGCCTGGCTTCCTGTGACGAAGGGCCGGAGGTGCAGCAGGAATACCCGTTCACCGTGGAAGCCCTGCCGGTAACGGATGAACTCGTGGAAGGGGAAACGGCGGAAATCCGCCTGGAAATCATTCCCGAAGGGGAATTCGACGGCACCGTCTACACGCTGAGGTATTTCCAGCCCGACGGGGAAGGCATCCTCCAACTGGCGGACGGCACGGCACTGAAACCCAACGACCGCTATCTGCTGGAAGACCTGAAATTCAGGCTGTACTACACTTCGGAAAGCAGCGATGAGGCACAGGCCATCGACCTCTATTTTGAAAACAACTGGGGAGCCGTCTGCCAGCTCAGCTTCAGTTTCAATGCGGAGGACAGCGCTCCGGAAGAAAGCGTGACGGAGCCTGTCGGAACAGGAACGGAAAACGGAGAGGAGGGCACGGAATGAACATCCTGCTGTATGCTGACATACCCGGATTGCCGGAGTATGTCCTGCTGACCCAAAAGGCGGTGACCGTGCCTGCCATCGGCGACCGGCTCCGCATAAACGCGGACCGGCTTGCCTGCAAGTTTTCCCGGCAAGTGCTGGAAGAAACGCCCGCCTGCCATTGCTTTGAACGCAACGAAAGGACAGAAAGCATGAGTGTGGGGGATTTCCTGAAGGAGTGTGAACTGACGGTGAGCAGACGGGAATGGAGTTATGATGGCGGCACGCCCTGCTGCACGCTGGATGTGGAGGTGGTGGAATGGTAAACAGGATGAGAAGAGCCATACCCGCCCTTTGCCTGCTGGGGCTGTTCCCCTGCCTGCTGGCGGCGCAGGACATGGAGGGACTGAAACGACTGCCTCCATTTGAACGCGCCATCCGACTGGTCATGCGGTACGAAGGCTGGCACGGGCCGGACAAGGCACCGTACATCGCTTACGGGCACCGCATCCTCCCGGGTGAACAGCTGTCCTACGGGATGAGCCGTGAGGAAGGAGAAGCGTTGCTAAGGAAAGACCTGCTGGAACGGTGCGCCCTCTTCCGGCGCTTCGGGGCGGACAGCCTCCTGCTGGCAGTGCTGGCTTATCAGGTCGGCCATAACCGGCTCCTGGGATACGGAAAGATGCCCAAAAGCAGGCTGATACGGAAGCTGGAGCGAGGAGAGCGGGACATCGAACGGGAGTACCTGTCGTTCCGGTGCTGGAAAGGCCGGGTCATCCCTTCCATCGAAAGGCGGCGCCGGATGGAACTGGCACTGCTGTATGAACCTTGACTTCAGTAGTTTGAATCCTCCGGAAAAGCTTCCGGGGGATTTTTCATTCCATAACGGTTAACTTAAATCCTTATGAACATACAGACAACCAAACAGATACGCATTGAAGACTATTTGCACACGCTGGGACATTTCCCGGTGCGGCAATGCGGGGCGAACTTGTGGTACCGTTCGCCGCTGCGGGAAGAAACGGACGCATCGTTCAAGGTAAACACGGCCCTCAATAAATGGTTCGATTTCGGCATCGGAAAAGGCGGCGACTTGATTGCCCTCGCCTCCGAACTGTACGGGTCAAAAGATGTGTCTTACCTGTTGCGACAGATAGGAAGCCAGGCTCCACACGTCTGTCCTATGACCGACCCATTCCCAAAACGGGAAAAGCCGAAACCGGCTTTTCAGGACGTGGAAGTGAAGGAACTGGCATCGCCTGCCTTGTACCGCTACCTGAAAGAAAGGGGCATCGATGCGGGAACAGCCCGCAGGGAATGCCGGGAAATCCGTTACGAGGTGGGCGGGAAACGCTATTTCGCGGTCGGATTTCCCAACATGAACGGCGGGTATGAGATACGGAACCGGTATTTCAAGGCCTGCATTTCCCCGAAAGCCGTGTCGTATATCCGGGAACCGGAAGGGAAAAGGCCGGTGTGCTGCCTCTATGAGGGGTTTATGGATTACCTGTCGTTCCTGACATTACAGAAGAAAGGTGTTGAGGGCTTTCAGCCGGGCTGTGACCATATCGTGCTGAACTCTGTAGCCAACCTGACGAAGGCTGTGCCGCTGTTGGACGGTTACAAGGAAATCCTTTGTTTTCTGGATAATGACCGTGCCGGGAAGGACGCCTTGAAGAATCTCAGGGAAATATACGGGGGATATGTGAAAGATGAATCTTTTAAGTACTCAACTTGGAAGGACCTCAACGATTATTTGAAAAGTCTGCTGTAAATCTGTTGCGAACTTTCCCGCATCCTGCTTTGAAACATAGAAATAAATTCTGATTACCACACAATTATACCAACCGATCTTTTTATATTTGCAGAATATAATTGTTGCAAAGACTTTTGCCAACATCCGGCAAACTTATACCTGACAGATATTATGGCCTATCAAGTGACTCTGAGAATGCAAAATGGTGTAGAAAGAGATGTAGCATGCTACAGTTATGAATGCCATATTGCCCACAGTGACCGTCCTGATATCGGACGGATTATTGCCGCGCATATGGAGGTCTGCCAAAAACTTGGCACCGCAGACTATCTTCCTGTAGAGGGGATTTGATTGCACTGACCTTTGAATCAACCGATCATGACAACTTCTTCTATGAATGGCTACTTCAAGGTAGTATGGCAAACGGAGAAATCGAATTTGCCACAGGGGATGACATCGTGGACATATTCCGTTTTTGGGATTGCTATTGCGTAAGTTTGGAAGAAACCTTGTGTACAAGAGAAGTGCCCATGCTGATGACTGTGCTTCTGTCACCTGGCATCCTCAAACGTATGAATTGTGAACCGCGAGAGAAAGTGTGGAAGGTCTCGGATATTAGCGTGAAGCCAAGGGTTGTGGATAATGATGAAAAGCAAGAAATCTTCATAACAGATGCTTATTGGATTGATGAGAACAATGCAATACAAAAAGATTCTTTTCCTGATATTCCTTTTACTTTATATGTGAAAGTTGATACCCCTATTGTTGGGAAACGTGTTGATTTAAATTTTAAGTTTGATGATTCTGGCACTTATAAATGTGCCAAATATTCAGGCATAATAAATAGTGAAGGTATTATAGTCATTAAGAACTTTAAGTTTGAGACAGTGCAATATGAAGAAAATTGAAATTACCTCTCCGCAAATATATGGTAAAGCCTATTTAGGCATAAGAGAAATTACAGGATGGTGGTCTAGTAAAAACAGTTCTGACCTTCAATATAAAATTACTGAAGCCAGACTTGAAGATACCGTGTATTTTGTAATCAAGACAAGTGGTGTTCAGAATGGAACAAAAATTGATTTACAATTATATAACTTGGAAGAGTTTCTTTTTTTAGACTACCTGTGTCCTGATAAATATAAGTTTAATGGAAAAATAGAAACAGCCTATACATATATACAAAATAATTATGCTATAATAGAGCTTCAACTTCCAAGGACATGGACAAAAGACATAAAAGAAGATCAGGGGAAAATTGAGCTATATTGGAAAATTAAATGTGATAATATTGATAAAAAATATCTTCCTAAATACAAAGCAGATTATCTATCTGTCAGATATTCTGATAGAGATCTTTATATAAAGCCATCCAAAATAAACCCTGACTTTCCAGAGTTTTATGATAGTGATGGATCTTTATTGGTTGTCGCAAAAATTTCTGAAGTAGAATGGAAAGATGTTGATTCTTCTGAGAACAATAATGATGAATGCATAGATATAGGTCAGTCCGAGATATATAAAACATTATATGGTAAAATTTTGCAACCGATAATAAAGGATAAAATACAAAATCTTGCATTAGTGAAACTGTCAAGTGGGTATATGGTTGACAATAATGGCTATATATATACAGATGTCACATCAAATGGGACCAAAAGGAAAATATATTTTAAAGAGATATATACTACAGATGGAATGCTTATCGGAAGCTTTCAAGGTAAAAACTTCTCATTGCCAAATGGAACAACTACAGTTGGGATTGATCAATATCGTTTCTTTTCACAACATGGTATGAGAGCTAAAACATTAGGATTTTTAAGCCAAGCAAGTGGTATTTGGGATATATTTTCTTTTATTGACATTCTAAAAATGGGATTAGATGATGAAAAAGAAAGTTTACCAATACCTTTTTCTGGCGCAGACGTTATAGGCATGTTGGCACAAGTAAAATTCCAAGAATTTGATGAAATCTATGAACAATATCAAAATGACGAGCTAAATAAAGCTAAAATAAATGGATTGAATGCCGTAAATAAATGGATAAGATCGCCAGCTGCGGAGAATAAATATGATTTATTAGAAATTTCACATATAACAGCCGGTAAAGCTCTTTTAGGAGAATTTAAAACACTTACTGATTTAATTATGTTTGATGATAGCTTAACTGAATCGGAAAAAGATATTTTTATTTTATTGAAAGTAAAATTAGATCCCATTACTGATAGTGAGATTTTTGTAATTGAAACGTTTTTTAGAAAATAATTAATAGATATGATAAAACAGATATTGTTGTTTGCGTTAGTTGTTATTATAGCTTTTCTTTCTTGTTCCTCTAATAAAAAATTAGTAGTAGAACAAACTAATTCAAATTATCCAATAATTTTAGTTAAAGGTAAGAATTCAAATAAAATTGCAACAATTAGATTTCCCCTCGTTTTTAATATTTCAAAATCATCTTTTGAGAATGATGTTAAAATAGGCTCTCTTAGTTATTTGTACAATAGTTCATTATCAAAAAAGGCAACTTGGATGGCAGGAGCGATATTATACAGTTCCCAAAATGATGAATTACAACCAATAAAGGGGTTGCAGAAAATTGATCTTACAAAGAAAGAGTTTGTCGTATATACAAGACATTACATTTCTTATAGTATAAATGATGATTTAGGACATTTTTTTCAGCCATATTATGATTATATGAGTGAGAATAGTAAAGACACATTACATATTGAAAGTCTTCAACAATTAAAAAAAAGGGAACCTGATTTAATTAATGCATTCCTACAAGGAGATAGCCTTTTATTTAGAGTGTATTATAATAATAATTTGATTCCATATATAGTTCCTGTTCAAGCTAAATAACAAACTCTTTATATAGAGATTCTATGTTTTCACATTTACATGTATGACGAAAAATGTAATCTCAATTTTAAACTGAATCTTCACTGTTTTTGCAAACTTTTAGATTCAGGTTCAAAATTGAGATTTTTATGCTACAACTACAACATCAAGTATGTATGCTCCACCCGTGAAAAGGCTCTAACAGAACCGCAAAGGACTCGTCCGGCCTGCCATGATAGAGCAGTCCGCCCTCAATGCCAATCCTGCCATCCGGATAACGCTCTCTGAAACCGAATGAATAAGGAGCAAAGTCATAATACAACTCAATCTCACAGGGACGGTTCGGATTCTTCTCCCAACTCTTCAGTCGCTCCAGACATTTTTGGAGCGTAGTGTCGCCGATGGATTCGGCATACTGCACTACCTTGTCGTAGTGCTCCTGGCTACATAAAATCTTCATACTTGTTTTCTTTATAAGGTTTATACTCAATCAAGGACAAATTCGTCCTCGTAAACTTCCAGTTCCAATCCGCTTCCGCATATACGCACCAGCCATGTATATGGCAGGCGCTTGATCAGCTCGATGTTGCGGTACCCCTTATAAGGGCGTACCAGCGTGGCAAAGTCCCCGGCTTTCATTTCCGCATCCGTTTTTCAGTTCACCTTTACCCGGTTCAACAACTGGCCGGAAATCTCATGAAGTTCGCGGCAGCGTTCCGGCTGCTGTGCCCGTGCGAATGCCGTGATGCCCTGGGTCAGCTTCCAAAGCGTGGCACCGCCCGTCACCCCGTCGTCCGGGTTGTTGTTCATCAACAGCTTTTCCACCTCGCGGCCCTCGTTCTTCAGCAAGGCGCCCCGCTGTACCAACTGTTTCAACTCCTTGTCGAAATCCACGTCCACCTCGGCGGCTCCCTGAATCTCCACGGCCTTCTGCATGAGGGTGTCCCGGCTGTACAGCCCTTTGGTCAGGTCGGAAACCGCAGAGACGGTAGTCTGCGTATCCAGTTCGTAAGTCTTTTGGGAAAGGGCCATCGAGTCGGGCAGCTTCGCTCCCAAATGTACCTGCCGCATGACGGACTCACGCACCATCCCGTTGAGGCACGCCCCGTTGAGCAGGAAGGAACGCATGTCCACCGAACCGTTCCCGTAATCGGACGTAGAGAAACGTGCCCCGGCAAAGATGACGACTGTACCGTTCTTGCGGGTAGGAATCTCTATGGGAGTGGGCAGGATGGTCTCGCACCAGACCTTCGTATCGTTCATGTAGGCATCTGAAACGACCGCCCCCTGGTTTGCCGCCTCCCGGATGAACGCGGTCAGGATCTCCACCGAATTGAGCCTCCGGTAAGAATCGGACAATATGCCCCGCACTTCGGTTCCTACCGCCCGGACCAGCACACGTGTCCGTTCCGTCCAGCCCGAATGCTCGTTCAGGATGTTGGCGCACAACTGTTTCTGCCATGCGGCTCCCGCCGAAAGTTCACGGAGGTATTTGGCCGGGATGCCCATCTTTTCGGAAACCTGACCGATGGCATTGGCGTGCAGGCTGAAATCACCTTCGGGCATCGAAAGCTGCACCCGGCCCGCCGCCTTGAACGACACGACAGGATGTTGTTCGCCGTTTCTGCGGCTGACCCCGATGGGTGCGATGTAGTCCTGTGCGATTTTTCCCTCTTCGAGCAGCCGGGTGATGGTGCCCATCACATCCTGTTGCCTGCCTTCGACCATCCGCCGTACCTTGTTAATCACTACCTGATTCAGTCCTTGCTGCTTCTGTACCGGCGCAGCTGCCGGCATTGTCAATGTTGCTTCCATAAATGATTCTCGTTTTAATATTGTCAGATAAAGTCTTTTTTCAACGGCTTTCGGGAACAACCGCTTATGAACCTCTTCATAATCCGTTGGTATTCCTCCTCGCTGTACCCGCCAATGCCGAACAGTTCATAATATCCGGGGAACGGATATTGTTCCGGTTCCGGTGAATGGACGCTGACCGTCTTGTGTGCAATGACGATATGGCGTACAAAGCGGTAGCATTTGTGCAGGTCATCCAGTATGGTATATTCACGGTCCGTATGCGGCTCGTAATACCCGCAGGAGATATTGGCGCAGGAAACCGGAAGTCCCCTTCTTTTCAACACATACACATCCGTTGTGGCACCCTCGACCGGTTGGTAGCCGTATTTGGGAGCGGCGGCACATCCGATGAAGTCGCATGTACAGAGTTCCGTGCCATGTATGCGGGTGACAAAGTCCGAATTCCCCCGTCGGTCGCACTGGAGCACGAAGCGGCAGTCCGAAAAGAAAGTCATGTCCGCCTCCCGGCTTCCTATGCAGCCGTTCTCTTCCTGAACGAAGAAAGCGCATTTCATCACCTTGAAATCCTCCAGGCATTTCAGGCAGACCCAGATGCCGTTCTTGTCATCGGCGCCGATGCCCGTCATACGCTTGTGGCGATGGTCGTAACCTATCACCATGGCATCCGCCACCACGTGTGCCCCGTAAGTGCCTGTCCTGTGGCGGTGTACCTCATCCACATGCGCCACGACGCACGGATAAGTCTTTGCCCGACCCTTTACGGCATAAAGATTGCCCTGCCGGTCCTGCCAGCAGGAAACGCCCATACGCTTCAACTCCGCCTTGAGGTAACGGAGCATGGGCTTTTCCTTCCCCGACGGGGAAGCTATGTTATAGAGTGTCATCAGTCTTTCCATAAAATTGATATTTGAATGTAATACATCAAGCACAGGCGTACACCCTTGCGGATATACGCCTGTGACAGTTCTCATGACATGAAGAGTTTCTCCAACTGCAGATATGTCCTGAACGTTGGGATCGGCCGGCCTTTCTTGAACAGCACGGAAGGATAAACCTCTCCTTTGTAATCCCGTACAGTACCTTTGATCACTTCGCCGAAAACGGTGCTGGCATAAAGGGAAGACTTGCATGAGGAGCAGAAAACATTTCCGAAATCGCCATGTATCTTGCCGCAGCCCGGACATACCTGCATTGTACGGACGGCGCTTCCCCCCGTATTCCGGCAGGTGGCAATCTGGCCGTTCCCCTCGTAATTTCTCAGTTCTATTTTCCCGGCTTTCATGGCAATGCTGTAAAACGTATCCATATAAGGCACCCCTTTCTTATGCCAGCGGAAAGCCGGCACATCCACGATGAGTGCCAGTTGGAGTTCTTGCCCTGCCACAATGCCTTTTTCTTGCAGGCTGTTCAGTGCCACATATTCCTTGGTATGGATGTAATCGTTGACCTTTCTGCGCAGGAGGATTCCGATCCGGCGTGCCTCATTCTGCATCATTCCTATGACAAACGCATGGGACGAATATATCCGGTCCGTCAGCGAAACCGTGTCCAATCCGTAATCATTGCCCGGACAGCGCACATGCTCCCACACGATGGCACGTCCGAGCACATTGTTGCTCTCGTCCCTTGCCACCAGGATTTTCACCCCGGCAAAGTTGGCGTAAAAATCCGCGGCATTGCGTGCCTTGTCCGGATAACGCATGCAGGAACTGTGCAGGGTTGATGCCGTATCGTCCGCTATCGGAGAATAATTATTCCCGTCGTATGCCTCGTAAATGTTCTGCAACCCTTCCAGCAGGCGCACGGTCACCTTGCTGTCCACGCAAATGGCGCTGGCGAAATAGGATACTTCTGCTTCCGGATACTCCGGCAGGTTCTTGAACAGCTTGACGAACGTGGACGGTTCCATATCCACCCGGTTTTCCGGGAACAGGGGAGCCTGCGGATTGTTGCGGTCCGGAAAATGCTCGTTGGACAGATCCTTGTTACAGGCGGTGAACACGATGCGGATTTTCTGGAACCCGTCGCAGGATGTCCGTTTGCGTTTGGTGGAAAAATGGTTGTAGAATCCCCGCACAATCTCTGTAACATCCACATTCTTCTTCAATTCGGCAAGGATGTCCCTTGCGATGACGCTCCCGTTTTCTGCCGCATGGGCCAGACGGGATTTCAGTTCATTGCTTGCATTCACTTTCATAATTTTATCTGTTTAATAATGGATTATTCATAAATTCAACACATACTGATCCGTTCGATGAAATACGGAATGAAGTCATGTTCCAGACCCAGGCTGTCGCATGCCTGTGCGAAATCCTCCGCACGGAGGTCATCCGCGTCCCTGTAGTCCAACAGGTTGCGTATCTCACCGTCCAGATACTCCTTTGCTTCCTCCGGAGTGCAGCCGCATGAGCTGCAGATCCGGCCAATAACGGATGTTGTCATAGCTGTATTCTTTTAGAGTTTACGGATAACCGCCGGCTTGTCCGGTATTCTTCTTCACTCATCTTGCGTATAGTGGGAATGCCGGTACGGGTAAGCACCGGATTGACCAGCCAGCCGTCGTTGAACTTTTCAGGTTGGAGGCTGTCGTGCCAGATAACCTCACCCACACCACCGTGAACCAGCATGTTGCATACGGTCATCAGGCAGCAGGTGCGGTTGATGTCCTCACCGACCAGATAGCCGCCGAGATTGCGTACGTGCCAGGCAAGCAGCAGGCGTCCGCTGCCACAGGTCGGATCCCCCATCCGCTGTCCGGACGGATGTTCTCCCGTATCGGCGCAGGCCGTCATGAGTTCGCAAATTGGTACCGGAGTGAAGAACTGTCCTTGTGCCTGTTTGGAACCCGTGGAAGAGAACGCCATGTAAATGTCACCGAACGGATCATACCAGCTTGTGTCTTCCTTTAACTGGTGTTGCATGAGCCGCACCCATTCGGAAACCATGCCCATGAACGCGGCATTCTGCTGCCGCTTGTATTTCCAGCTTTTGAGCGGTGGCGCACCGGGCGAGAAACCGTGGATGACAAATGTCAGGAAATCGTTGAATACGGTCAGCGGGTCATAGCCGCAGGCATGGGCGAAATCCGCCATCAGCTTCGCCAAGGGCTGTATCTCTTTGGGAACCGGGTATTGTGCCATAGCCTTCAATTTTTTAGGGTTGTCTGTTTCCGGTTATGAAGGTAAAGTTCTACCTGTCTTGCCACCATGTTGCAGAATTTCTGCCCGTTTTCCTCCTCGCTCCTGAAATAGGCCAGCATATCCCACAGGTTGCGGTTGAAGTAAAGCGTCCATTTCTCGTAATAGTGCTGTCCGCAGACTTTTCCGAAAGTTTCCTGAAAAAGCGGAAGGGTCAGTCCTTCGCTTGCGTGATGATTGTACTGCCACAGGGATACAACCAGCATTTGTCTGTAGTCCATTGTTACCATACATCCTATTTTTTAATGAGACATCTGCCTGCTTGCAGGCATTCTTATTTCTTGTCGCAAAAGTTGGCGTTTGACCCGGGACCGTGCAAGGCTTGGCGGGAAAAAATACCGCAGCGGAGCGAGGATGATTTTTTCCCGGCCAACCAGCCCCATGGGGGCCGCCTTGCACGGTCAGCCGGGCAAACGGTTATCTTTGCTGCAAGAAATGAGGATGACATTCTATCTTCTGTTTTTTGTGCCTGGCGTTTCCTGCAAAAATCTCAAAATGAAGGATGCCTGTTATGTAAAACTCTTCCAGACCGGGAAAAGCGAGTGACTTGAGGCTTTCCAGTCCGTTGCAATAGAAAAAAAAGCTGTCGTCCGTGTCCGGATCCGCCGTTTCCGAAAGCCGGATATTGACTTCCGGATAGCTGCCGCCGTCATTCCAGGCAATGGAACAGACGGCATAATCCGGTTTGCAGCCGTTATTCCGGACAAACCTCCTGAAACCGTTCTCCATGTCCTTTTGGACCAGGCCCCGGCTTTCACTCGACGGCGTGTCAATGACGGACAGTTCTTCCGCATAAACTTCCACTTCACTCATGCCGTTCCCTATCAGCAGCACCCGGGAGTCAAAGCCCGGAATTTCTGCTTCCGTTATTTCTGCATTATATTCTTCATTCGTATCAAGCACCTCATAGACGCCTGATGTTTCTCCGGCAGGGTCGTTCCAGTACATTGCCTGTTTTTCCTTGAATTTTCTCATTTTATATTTCCAATCATTATTAGCCCCATCCGGCTGGACAGGGCTTTTGTTCAATCACACTCAGGTCATTATGCGTTCCGTATGTTCCGTTTCTCTCTTGACGCTCCGGAGGCGTTTCAAGAGGTGCAGGAAAATTTCACGGTCGTAGATACGGTACAGGAACCTTTTGCCCGTTTCCTTGATTTTTCCCGTGAAGGTGACGGACTCCCTGCCTGCCGGATATTGGAAGAATGTCCCTGCCGCTAACAAAGTGTAACCGTCCTTCTCCATATAATCCATGAATCGGTCCAGGTCATCGATGCCTCCCATTCCCGCGTAGTAAGTGAAATGATGTCTGCGCAGGCTTCGGAGGATACGGGCGACATCCTTGCGTGCCTCCTGAACGGATTCCATCTCTCCGGATACGGTCAGGTTGCAGATGAAGCGTGGACCGCCTTTGCCTGTAATGAAGAAATAGGCGGTTCCCATTCTCCAGCAGTTTTCGTCTGTTCCGGAAGAAACAATATTCCACTTACGGATTTCCGGTTTCAAGGTGATACGCCGGTAATGTTCGCCTATCTGACGCTGCAGTTCCTCGTGGGGCAGATTGACAGGACGGATACCGGTAAAGCATCGGCCGGATACTTTGAAATAAAAGTCATGCAACTCCCAGTAATAAGGTGTCGCATTAAAGAAGCAGTTCCGGTTCCGGCGAATGGAAGGGAAACCGCACTGTTCCTCATACCATGACCGGTGAACTTCCCTGAACGGCGCACAAAGGGATTCCATGTAAATACGGTTTTTCTTTTGCAACTCCTTCGCTCCAAAAGCATACAGGTACGGGTTATGTTCCTTTTCACGCAATTCTATGAGGGTGTGTCCGGAATCGTCACAATGTACTCCGTCAGACATGACGGTCAGGACATCTCCCCGGAAATACCGGGAATCTGCCACATATTTTCTTTTATCATGGTCCATTGTCATGCGTTTTGAAGGTTCAACAATCTTTTTGCCGCCCGCACCGCATTCATGGTCAGTTGCCGTTGCCACGCCTTGTTCTTGGGGGACCAGCGGAAACCGTTTGACTTCAACTCTTTACGCCTGGCATCGTCCGGAATGCCGTCGAAAAGGATCTGAAGCCGGTCAATCTGCCGGTTCCACACCAGCCTGCCTCCTTCAAAAAGGATTTCACTGTTTTCCTCCTGTCCGGAAGCCCGCATTTTCTCTCGTACGCGAGCCGCCATTTCGGGGAACTGGAAGAAACGGTTGCGCGGGGTGATAATCGGCTTTTTTGCATCGGCATTACAGGTACGGATAAAGTCAACGGCTTTTTGTACGGTTTCCACTTCACCCCAGTTGACGTAGGTCATTACCTTGTTCAGGATGCTGCTGACGAAAAGCGCCCGGTTATACCCCCGAATTTTTCCGGTATCCAGTTCGTGAATGGTTTGTGCACTGTCTGCGATATCCCTTTTCAGACTTTTCCAGGCGGCTTCCTGTTTCTCCTCTTCCGGACGCGCTTCCTCCTGCATCCGCTTCATGGCGGCAAGGAATCGTTCCCGCCAGCTTTCAAGCTCCTCCTGCCTGTTCCGGCAGGCCTGCTCCGCCTTTTCCTGTTTCCGGCAGTCGAACCCGGCCGGTCCGGTCACAGCCGGGCTCGCACACCGTGACAGGCTGCCGAACAAGTCGGAAAGGCGCTTCCGGTAGCCTTCCTTGTATTGTTCCCGTTTTTCTTCGGGAATGGAAGGCAGGTCGGCACACAACTGCTTTTCATGGCGACAGATGTCTGTCTGGGCACGTTCCTCCGGGTCAAACGAATTCCACCGGTAGGCACTGCATGCACTGTCATACAGGTCTTCCAGATAGCCGGGATATCTGCATTCGACAATTTCCCATTCCTTGAAATCCGCCGGACGGATTACCTTCTCTATTCCATCAGTCGCCTCTATGGTGTGCACATACGAATGCATGCCCGTACAGCGCTTTCGAAAATGAAAAAGGACGGGAACTTCGTCCGTCCCCGTCCTTCTGATGCTTTTCGCACGGTAGGCGTTGCTCTCCGTGAGCATGACAGCCTGTTCTTTCGGAAAGCCCGCTACTTGTCCTTCACGGGGTTTCGGTGTCGTTGTTGTCATCATTGTTCTGTTGTTTTAGTTAAACATAAGTCTTATTGGACTGTTTCAATATTCATATTTTCATCAATACCGGTCATAACTTGTTGACGCTTCTGTATATTCCGGAGTGACTTACCGTCATACAGGTTGACTGCCCGTTCCACCAAAGGTCGCCGATATGTGTCAGACAACTCCGCATAGAAACGTTCAGCCGCACCGAATACGCCATTGCCGGACAACAGGCACCATTTTTCCCAAAAATGACGGGACATGTTCCCGTACACGATTATGCACTCTTCCTGGCTCCAGGTATTCCACATATAGTAGAAGAAACTGGAAACTGCATTTTCTGCTTGAAAATTCATAATTCTTCTATTTGAGGTTATATATAGTTCACTTCAGAAACGTTCTTCCTTCCCGTCATATGTCCAGCGGAAAAAGCGGTCTCCTTCAGCCCATTGCATGGCCCGCATGTACAGATAGAACGCTTCTTCCAATGTCAATCCATCTGCCGGTACGGATGCCAGCATTTCACCCATACATACTTCACTGTCACCATAACCGGATTTTATTTCTTTAAATTTCTTATCGCAAAGGGTACTTTGTAGAGGGCTGTTGCCGGAACAGCACAATTCTTCTTCAAAATAGCCCTGTTTGCTTTCAGACATTCCTGCCCGTCTTTCTGTTTTATTTTCCATTTTATCTGCTTTTGAGAATTATACAATGATTGTCAAATTGGTTAAGAGACAATCTTTAACGTTTCACCGAAGAAGGAGTCACATGCTCCATATACATGTTGAATGGAACATTCGGTCTCTGACTTTTCGTTGTCAAGCCTGAAGCGGAAACAGTAGCGGCCTTTGGGTTTTAATTCCAACTTTACATCCTGTTGCAATTCCATCCCAAGCAGGCTGCCTCCGCCGTATATGGAACTGAATATGCCGCAATAGTTACCTTTGGGGATAATGACTTCCTTGAATGAGAATCCGATGTCATATAAGTCCTTCAGACTTACTTTCCCGATATAGGTCAGCAAGTTTGCACCGCAACAGGAATTGATAAGTTCCTGATAGAAATGTTCGTAGGACACTTGTTCCTTACCGTACCGGCTTTTCCTGTCCGGGAAACGGCCATGTGCCGTGTAGCCCTTCTCCACAAACATCTTCTTTACCCTGGCAGGATTGAGCTTCAAGGCATCCACCATGTCACCGAAATAGGACTCCTCGTAACGGTACCCTCCTTGTGATTCAAACCAGTTGGAATTGATGCAGTCGTAATCGGAAAGCATCTCCACCCGTACCGGGATGTCATCCGTATGTTTGATCAGTTCCGTCAAAACGTCTGAATCATCACGGGCATAAATCTCGCTCCTTATTTCATCGTCGTGTTCCTCAAAGAAAGTTTCCACTTCCTCCTCATCGAAATCATGGAAAAGGATGCATTTTCCCTTGAGCTTTTCCATAATCCCTTTGGCCGCATCCCATGCTGAATCGTTATACCACCCGTCTATATTTTCCCAAAGGGATTCCGGACTTTTTTCATTCAGGCATTTTTGGATCAAGGTATAATCAGCATTAAAATTGTCCCTGTAGTCCACCCATGCCAGCGTATAGGAGTCTTCCATCAGTGATTTCACCAATTCCATTGTCAGTTTTTTCTTCATTGAAGTTACCTGTGTACGGCAGGATTTGATTTCCCGTACATGATGTGTATGAAAGTGCATAAATGAAAAAAGGCGGCCTTGCGGTCGCCCTTCCGTTATTTCTCTTCCTTTTTTATTTTGACAAGCTGCCTGAAACGTGCGGCTATTTCCCCGCATTTGCTCCAGGCAAGTTCCTTATACTTGCGGCGAATGGCGCAATATTCCGGCCAGGATTTGCCCCTGAGTTCATCCCGGTAGGAATCCATGCGCAGTTCGGGGTATTCCCGGAACAGCGTTTCAAACTCCTTGTGCCATTTGCGTGTCTGCCACGTGCCTTCCGCCACCAGGCTAATGAAATCGAACAGTTGTTCGTCTGTCCTTACATCCAACGCAAGGAAGTGGTCAATCCTCGGCCATACATTGTTGGAATGCTGCCACGTTTCTATTTGGTGGGTACGGGCGTTATAAATCATTTTGGTAATTATCTGATAACTCATATTTGTCAGTTTTTAATTGTAATGCCATCATCTCATTCCTGCAAATCTTCATAGTAAGGGACATTGAAATGCGCCGCCGCCTCGTCCATCTCCTCCAAACGGATTGCTTCCATATCCGATGTCTCATCGTCACCGGCATTTATCCGTTCTTTCATCTTCCGGTGCATCCTGCGGACTATCTTACACATGGTCTCATCATCCGTATTCTTCGTACGAAACGGGTAGGAAAGGTTTTCAAGTTCGTAACGGGTCAGGACGGTAGTGCCATAGCGGAAAGGCTTTTTGTAGAAGGCGTCGTCCGTGTCAGCCGGCTGGAGTTCGGGGGCGGGATCGAGGCCGTGACTGAAAACAATGTAATTGCTGCTGCCCCGTTGGGTCTGATTGTTTTCCCGGAAGAAGTCCAGGTCCCATTGTGTCAGCCGGAAGCGCTTGCGGTTGCTCGTCAGGTAATCCGTCACTGCTTCCTTGGAGGAGAATGGGGCGACCAGTTCCATGCTGGCCGTGCTCAGCCAGGCATCGCAACGGTAGAGCAGCCAGATTTCCTTTTCTTCTGCCGGAAGGTTGTCCCCTTGCCTGTCAAAATCGTGAATGGCGTTATCCAGGCTTCCGAACGCAAGGCGGGCTTTGTCCTCCAAAGGAATGTCCGCAGAACTGTCGTTGAAACGCCTCTCGACAAAACTGCGGAAAGTGCTGTTGTTCAGATATTCCTGCGCCTCCTTGTCTTCGGGAGCCAGCATAATATTGACACTAATGAAATCATTGGCCGTAAGCACGTGCTCTTCCCTGTTGTATTCGTCCTCCGTCCTGCACACAGCAAGGGAAGGGCTTTCCGCTTCCACCTCGATCACGCGGCGGAGCGTTTCCTCAATGGCGATTTTATGTTTCATGCTACCATATTTTATGAATGGATAATTCCAAGTATTTCTTCATCACTCAACGTGTGAATGTCCTCATCGCTCAGGAAACAGGCGAATTCTTCCAGCATTCCGGCCGCTTCCATCAGCAAAGAACCGTCAAACTCCAGCCTGGCTTCCAGCCGTTCCGTGGAAACCTTATATCCGTCCACTTCACGCACAGGATATGCTATTCCGAAATAATATACGCTGTCTGTAGGATACTTGCCGTTAATTCTCGTTTGGTTTACTTCTGTTCTCATATTTGCTATTTTTTATACGGTTAGACATGACCGGCTCTTGGAGCCAGTATTTCTGTTTCTTACGTGCAGGGTTGCTTCCTGCCGGGATTGTGCAAGGCTTGGCGGGAAAAAATACCGCAGCGAAGCGAGGATGATTTTTTCCCGGCCAACCCCAACGGGGCATGGCCTTGCTCAATCCAAAGGCAGGGGGCTAGATTTGCTGTAAGAAAGAGAAATATGGATTGTGCTATTAAGGTGTGGACAAATACAATATCACTCTTTATCAATTTGAAGAAGAATTATTTCAGTAGATTATATACTTAGAATTATACGCAATTCAAATAAAAACCGTATCTTTGCATAAAACATTAAGTATGGATATATCTCAGACATCCCAAAAATTAGAGCGTTATCATTCCCTTAAAGGAAAGAGCATAATGCCATCCTTGTATCGCTGGAAGAAACAGGGAATGGTGGCACATGTGCGCAAAGGTATCTATTTGCCCTCAGATTTACAGGACAAGTTCAGAATAGCCTGCAACGCTGTCGAGGAAGGTTGCCTTGTGTATCATGCTGCCTTGGAGTATTATTCACTACAGACGCAGGAATTCAACTGGTTGTATGTACATAGTTCCTCCATTTTCCGTACATTCACTTATCAAGGTGAGTCCTATATTTATAAGCCGGTAAAGTTCTTGTATAAACCGCTTGTCGTGGATAAAGACAATCCGTATCCAATCCGGGTAACATCTATCAACCAGACTCTTATAGACTGTCTGTACAATATAAATCTGGCTGGAGGATTGGAAGAACTATTGTATGCCATATCAGAACTTGACCATACACTTGTTAATGAGAAAGATATGCTGCACTGTCTGGAACTGTATGGAAGCAAGAGCCTCTTTCAACGTGCGGGATTTGTTTTGTCTCACTTTAAAGATGATTTGCGCTTGTCGGACTATTTTTTCAAAGCATGCAGGGAAGGCATGGGAAAGAATATCAGTTACTTAATAAATCCATATTATTGCGATTCATTTTCCAAGGAATGGAAACTGTGTATCCCGGCAAATGCAATGAAAGAAATTCAAAAAGATTGCTATTATGAAATTTGATCTTCAGAAATCTGAAATACAAAAGATTGCCGCAGAACATAATTACACGGTCAATAATGTTGAAAAAGTCATTCGGCTGTCTTTTATTCTGAATGACCTGAATACGCATACGGAATTTAGAGGGAAATTATTGCTGAAAGGAGGCACCGCCATCAATTTGCTTGCTTTTGCCGAACCGCCCAGACTCTCGGTTGACCTCGACCTGGATTTTGCGGAAAACATGTCGAAAGAGCAGATGATGGAGGAAAGGAACAAAATCAATCAGGCATTGATCCAATATTGCCAAGAGAACGATTATGAAGTTACACTGCGGAAATCATTCTCATTGGACTCTTATTCTTTATATTACATAGCAGTAACAGGGAGTAGAGACAAGATAAAGCTGGATATAAATTATCATAACAGGTGCCATATACTTCCCTATGTGATAACCCAAATACCTTTTCCTTTTTCAGTAAAAGATGGTATGCTGAATGTTACACATTTAGCCCTGCCGGAACTATTCGGTGGAAAAATTAAGGCGTTTTATGAGCGTTGCAAGCCAAGAGATATCTATGATATATATTCTCTTGCCCAATCGAATATCCTATCAACTCCGGAAGAACGTGCCTTGCTCAGAAAATGCATCGTTTTTTACAGTACTTTGGGGAATCCGGACAATCCTCATCTTTTAAAACAGGATGTAAGGCATATTTTGAAAATGCCGTTTCAGGATGTCAAGGCACAACTATTGCCGATGCTTCATATCAATGCGGGGAAATACCCAAAGGATGAAATAAATCATTGTGTAATAAACTATCTTTCTGCACTGATGGCATTGGATGAAACAGAACAAAAGTACATAGATGAATTTTATAGGGGCAATTATTGTCCCGATTTGCTGTTTGATAATGAAACGGCCATTAAATTGCTTAACCATCCAGTAGCGTTACGGACACAACAACAAATTATGAAGGACAAAGATGAAATTGAAAGCAACTAATTTTTTAGATTGTCATTGCCATATCAACAAAATTTCGTATATTTGCCAAACGGAATAAGGCAAATTCCTAACAGAAGAATATAGAGGCTATATAGGTGCAAAATCGGGGACCTTTTTCAGGTAATACTTAATAACTTACTGAATATCAGATGTTAAATTTGAGAAGGTTAGTCCCGTACGCACCGCAACAAACATTGAAAACCAATGTTTTACAAAACAAACAC